>FWPV01012466.1_pt1 | contig 13097 bp, 14 predicted proteins | sample 2228371 | NCBI WGS metagenome assembly FWPV01 (sample SAMEA103939776, study PRJEB20133) | metagenome | reverse complement strand
CTGTAACCTGCCTGGCCGCGCTTTGCAGTTGCCGCCGCTCACCCCCAAGGACGCCGCCGACCTCGACGCGCTGGCGACGTTGCACCCCGACTTCGTGTACTTTTCCTACGTTGAGGATGACAGCGACATCGGCGCGCTGCGCGCCGAGCTGGCTCAGCGCGGCCTGCATATCCCTATCATCGCCAAGATCGAGCGCGCGGTGGCCGTGACCAACGCGGCAGCGATCGCTCGCGTCGCCGATGGGCTGTGCCTGGCGCGCGGCGACCTGGGGGTGGAGGTGTCGCTGCCCCAGTTGCCCGCCGTGCAGCGACACATCGCGGCGATGGCGAGCGCGTTGGGGACTCCCCTGCTCCTCGCTGGCGAGGTGCTTTTCTCGTTAGTGACGCGGCGCACCCCCTTTCGCGCCGAAGCGACCGACATCGCCGTCGCGGTCGAACAGGGATGGACAGGGTTCATCCTCTCCGATGAGACCGCCATCGGATGCGATCCGCCCGGCGCCGTCCGCTGGCTGCATGCGATCGCCGAAGAGGCGCGCAAGGAGAAGAAACAAGTGTGAAAGCATCGATCGAGGGAGGGAGAACGGGACAAGGCAAGCGGGTGAAAGGGAGAAGGCAAGAAGGGTGAAGAAGGGAGAGAAAAGCGATGAAACCGTTGCGTGAGAATGTAGCGCTCGCCATCGACGGCGGGGGGATCAAAGGGACGATGGTGGCGCGCGCGCTGGCCATCCTGGAAGATCACCTGGGCAAACCGCTGCGCCAGGTCGTCAAGCTGACGGCCGGCACGTCGACCGGATCGATCCTCTCGGCGGGCATCGGCGCCGGGCTGACGGGCGAACAAATGCATCGCCTCTACGTCGAACTGGGGCACACGATCTTCCAGCAGACGATCCGCTCGCGCTTGTGGCCCCTCTTCAGCTATCGCTACCCGCACGAGCCGCTGGAGGCGGCGTTGCGGGCGCAGATCGGCGCGATGAAGATGGGAGATTTCTGGTCGGCTGAGCCGCCTATCGACGTGGTCATCACCGCCTTCGATCTGGTCGACAACCACACGCGCTTCATCAAGCCCTGGAAACCGGAGTACGCCGACTGGCCGGTGGTCAAGGCAGTGCTGGCCTCGTCGTCGGTTCCGACCTACTTTCCGGCGGTCGAGGGCCGCTATGTCGATGGGGGAGTCGGCGCCTACGCCAATCCCTGCTATATCGCCGCTTACGAGCTGGCGTTCGTGCTGGGGTGGGATCCGGCGACGACGACGTTGATCAGCCTGGGCACCGGGCGCGGCCCGCACACCTTCGATGTCGGCCGCGCCAACCGGATGCGGGTGTGGGAGTGGCTCAGCCCTCTGCTGGGCGCCTTCCTGCAATCAGCTGACGATCAACAGGTCCACCTGGTCAGCACCTTCTTCGCCGATCTCGACTTTCGACGCTTCCAGGTGGACACGCGCGAGGCGATCGAGATGGACGATCCCCGCATGATCCCGCAGCTCACGGCGTACGGGGAGGAGCTGGCGCGCAAGATTCTGAACGACGAGCTGGATGGCGCCCTCGATTTTCGCGCCGTGCGCGCGCCGGTCCGCTGAGATCTCCGGCCCTCGCTCGCCGTCGGCCCTGGTTGCCGCGGGTTTGCCGGCCAGCGGGTCAGGGGACCCACCGCAAACAGGAGCGGTTCTCTTGTTCGTTCGTCGCCGGTCTCCCGACCGGCGGCCAGTGGGTCAGGAGACCCGCTGCGAACAAGAGGCGAGCAGGGGCAACTCTTCGTTCGTCGCTGGTCTTCCGACCGGCGACGAACGAGGACCAGCGGCAGACCGTGGGGATGCTGGTGGCAAGGTTGCCCAGAAAGGGAACCCGTATATGATGCTGATCGAATTGGCCGACATCGCCGACGCGCAGGAGATCCTCGACCTGCAAAAGCTCGCTTACCAAAGCGAGGCCGCGCTCTATGAGGACTACACCATTCCACCGCTCACGCAAACCCTGGAGCAAATGCAGGAAGATCTGCGCAAGCAGGTTGTGTTCAAAGCCACACTCGATGGTAAAATTATTGGCTCGGTGAGAGGCTATGTCCAAGACGGCACCTGCCATATCGGACGGCTCATCGTGCATCCCGATTTCCAGAATCGTGGGATCGGCACGAGCCTCATGAACGCGATCGAGCAGCATTACGCGCAGGCGCGCCGCTACGAGCTGTTCACTGGCGACCGCAGCGAACGGAATCTCCATCTGTATCACAAACTGGGATATCGCATCTTCCGTCAGGAAAAGCTGAGCGCCAAGACTACGATCGTGTTCCTGGAGAAGATGAGACAGCCGCCATCGCTGGCCGGCGCAGGACTTTGAGTAGCAGGGGTAAGGGCCTCTGTTCGCGCCTCACGCACTTGTGTATCGCATTCGCTTTCCATTCACGATCGGAGAAAAGAAATGGCTCCCTGGCAATCTGGCGACATCAAAGTCAACAAGCTGACGCTACATTACACGCGCACCGGCGGCGACAAACCGCCGCTCGTGCTGGCGCACGGCTTCTCCGACGACGGGCTATGCTGGACCCCCGTCGCCAGGGCGCTCGAGGCCGACTACGATGTGATCATGGTCGACGCGCGCGGTCATGGCCGTTCCGACGCGCCGCGACGCGGCTACGGCTCGGCCGAGCATGCGGCCGATTTGGCTGGCGTCATCACGGAACTAGGTTTGAGGCGACCAGCCGTGCTGGGGCACTCGATGGGCGCAGCCACGGCGTTGGCGCTCGCCGGCGCCTATCCAGAGCTGCCACGCGCGATCCTGTTGGAAGATCCGCCGCCATGGTGGGTGACGCCGCCGGACGACAGGCGCCAGCGGCGGCCGGCGCGCTTCGCCGACTGGATCATCGAGCTTAAGCGCAAAACGCGCGAGGAACTGATCGCCCATGCGCGCGAGCAATCGCCAACCTGGTCGGAAGAAGAGCTAGGTCCGTGGGCAGACAGCAAGCTGCGGCTCAGTTTTCGCGTGCTCAGCCGGGGCCGGTCCATGCCCGTGGACTGGCCGGCGACCGTACGGCGCATCCAATGTCCGACGCTGCTGATCACGGCAGACCCCGACAAAGGCGCGATCGTCACGCCGGAGGCTGCTGCAGCCCTGCAAGCGCTCGCGCCGCAAACGCGCGTCGCGCACATCGCGGGCGCCGGCCACAGCATTCGTCGCGAGCAGTTCGCGCGATATATGGATGTAGTTCGCAGCTTTCTTGCCGAAACAGGGGCTTGAAAGCGGGCGATCACGCCCCGATTCTCCATGAAGGAGCGACATTCTTATGATGCGACGAACCATGCCCTTCCTGGCCCTGGTCCTGACTATCCTCATGGTCGCTGCCTGTGTGGCGCCCGTGGCGCCAGCAGCGCCTGCCGAAGATACGCGTCTGCGCATCGCCCTCATCCCCGTCCTTGACACCCTTCCCTTCTACGTCGCCGAGCAGAAGGGCTATTTCACGGCGCAAGGGATTCAGGTGGAAGGGGTTCCCGTCAAGTCGGGGCAGGAGCGCGACGCCCTCATGCAGACCGGCCAGGTGGACGGCGAGCTGAATGAACTGCTGACGACCGCGCTGTTCAATCAGAAGACGCCGACGATCAAGAGCGTCGCCATTGCGCGGCGGGCGTATCCCCAGGCGCCGCTCTTCCGCGTGTTGGGCGCGCCTCAGGCCGCCGCGCAGACGCCAGCCGACCTCAAAGGAGTGCCCATCGGCATCGCGCAGAACACCGTCATCGAGTACATCACCGATCGCCTGCTGCGCGCGGCGGGCCTGGATCCCGCCGACATCGTCTACACCGAGGTGAGCGCCATCCCGGCCCGCTTCGAGCTGCTGATGAACGGCCAGTTGCAGGCTGCGACGCTGCCGGATCCGTTGGCGCAGGGCGCGATCGCCGCCGGCGCGCGCCTCATCGTCGACGACGCCGAGCGCGGCGACATCTCGTTTTCCGTGCTCTCCTTCCGCATCCCGACGCTGCAAACCAAGCCCACCACCGTGCGCAAGTTCCTGATCGCCTGGAGCCAGGCCGTCCAGGATCTGAACAACGACCCCGCCGCGTTCCAGAGCCTGATGATCGAGAAAGGACGCGTGCCGGAGGCGATCCAGGGCACGTATCAAATGCCCCCCTTCCCGCTCAACCAGGCGCCCACCGCCGCGCAGGCCGCCGATGTCGTCGCCTGGCTGCGCGAGAAAGGGCTGATCGAGCGCGCTATCCCCTATGAGGAGCTGGTCGACGTCTCGTTCCTGCCAGCCGAGTGATGGCTGGCCAGCCGCCGGGCCTATGATCGACCTGGACCGTTTGACGTTCGCCTACCCTGGACAGACGCCGATCTTCCGCGATTTCACCTGGCATGTGGCGCCAGGCGAGATGTGGGCGGTGATCGGCCCATCCGGCTGCGGCAAATCGACGTTGCTCTACCTGCTGGCCGGGCTGCGCCAGCCGACGGCGGGATCGCTGCGCGTGGCGGGCGCCGAGGTCACACGCCCACGCGCCCGCACGGGCCTCATCTTGCAGGAGTACGGGCTGCTGCCGTGGGCTACAGTATGGGAGAACGCCGCCCTGGGCCTGCGCCTGGGACGGTTCTATGCTGGCAAGCAGATCAACGATCCGGCGCGCCCCTACCCGCCGCCGGACATCACGCCGCACAGCGTCGACGCCTGGTTGCGGCGGCTGGGCATCGACGGGCTGCGCCACGCCTATCCTAGCCAGATCTCCGGCGGCCAACGTCAGCGCACCGCCATCGCCCGCACGCTGGTCCTCCAACCCGACGTTCTGCTCATGGATGAGCCATTCTCCTCGTTGGACGCCCTGACGCGCGAGGATCTGCAGGACCTGGTTGCAGAGCTGGCCGCGGAGACGGGGCTGACGACCGTGCTCGTGACGCATAACATCGAGGAAGCAGCCTTTCTGGGCCGTCGCATTCTGGTGCTGGACCAACCGCCGACAACACGGCCACGCGTGATCGACAATGACGCGGCCGCCAGGTCGGGCTACCGTCAACAGCCGGCGTACTGGCAAAAGTGCGCCGAGCTGCGGGCGGCGTTGGCGCCCGCCCGCGCTGTCCGAGAGAGCTGAGATGCGCCACTATCCTCTGATCGAGCAGCCGGAGCGCGCGGCGCTGGTCGAACAGTTGCGCCAGCACTTATTGGCGCGTCCGGAGATCGACTTCGCTTACCTGTTTGGCTCCTTCATCGCCGACGCCGTCTACCATGACATCGACGTTGGCGTGTACCTCCATCCATCGGACCGATCGCGCGCTGCGATCTTCGACTACGAGATGGACCTCTCGGCGGAGCTGACGCTGGCTTTGCGCAAACCAGTGGACATCCACGTCCTCAACAGCGCCCCGCTTAGCGTGCAACACACGATCCTGCGAGGAGCGCTCCTTTTCGCCCGCAATGAAGAGCAGGTGGCGGACTTGATCGAGCGCGTGGCTGGCGAAGTGATGGAGTTCGTCATGAGCGACGAGGGGATCGATGAGTGAGTTGTGCGACGTAGCAGCTCGATCTCAGGAGGCTCGTGGTGCGGCGGCGTGATCTGGCTGCCAGCGTGGCCTTGCTGCTGATCGGCTGGCAACTGCTGGCCTGGCTCGTCGCGCGCGAGGTGCTGCCCGGGCCAGTTGCGGTCATCCGGGCGCTGATCGTCGAGCTGCCGCGCGGGCTGGGCCGTCACTTCCTGGTCAGCGCCTGGCGCGTCGTCGCTTCCGTCGTGATCTCGGCCGCCATCGCGACGCCGATCGGCCTCGTCCTCGGCCAAAGCCCGACGCTCAACCGTCTCTTTTCGCCTCTCATCTACATCCTGTATCCGATCCCGAAGATCGTCTTCCTGCCCATCGTCCTCTTGTTCCTGGGCATCGGCGACGGCTCCAAGATCTTCATCATCGCCTTGCTCCTCTTCTTCCAGGTGCTGGTCGTGGTGCGCGACGCGGCGGGCGCGTTGCGGCCGGAGCTGATCTACTCGGTGCGCTCACTGGGAGCCGGACGGCGCGCGCTCTTCCGTTTCGTGTACTTGCCGGCGACGTTGCCAGCGGCGCTGACGGCGCTGCGCGTCTCCGTCGGCATCGCCATCGCTGTGCTGTTCTTCGCCGAATCGTTCGCCACCACCTCCGGCCTGGGTTACTACATCATCGTCGAAGCGTGGGGGCGGCTGGCCTACCCCGAGATGTACGCTGGCGTGGCTGCCATGAGCGCGCTCGGCCTGCTGCTCTACTTCGCCATCGACTGGCTGGAACGACGGCTATGCCCCTGGCTCTTCGTCAACCGTTGAAGGAGACCCTACCATGCAGAAAGTCGTGATCCGAGGGGAACGCGAGGTCGAGCTTGTCGACGTCCCCGAACCGCAACCGAAAGAGAACTGGGCCGTGGTCAAGGTCCACGTCACCCCCATGTGCACCGAGTACAAGATGTACGCGCGCGGCCAGCGCGCCGAGTTCCTGGGCCATGAGGCGGTCGGCGAAGTGGTCGCGGTGGCGCAGCCGTGCCGCGTCAAGGTCGGCGACCGCGTGGTGGTGATGCCCCTCTACGCCTGCGGCCAGTGCGAGCTATGCGTCGCCGGCGACTACATTCACTGCGAGCATAGCATCAGCTTTGACGCCTTCACGGGCGCGCCCGAAGGTAAGGCCACATACGCCCAATACCTGCTCAAGCCCGATTGGATGCTGCCTTTGATCCCTGACGACGTCTCTTACGAGCGGGCGGCGTTGGCCTTATGCGCGCTGGGGCCATCGTTCGGCGCCTTCCAGAGCATGGGGGTGAACGCCTTCGACACCGTCCTTATCACGGGGCTGGGGCCGGTCGGCCTGGGCGCGGTCGTCAACGCCCGTTATCGCGGCGCGCGGGTCATCGCCGTCGACTCGGCCGAATGGCGCGTCGAGCGCGCCCGCCAGATGGGCGCGGACGCCGTCCTCGACCCGCGTGAGCCGACGATCCTGGACCGCATCCGTGAGCTGACTGACGGCAAGGGGGTCGATTGCGCCCTGGATTGCGCCGGCCACGTCCAGGCTGAACGCCTCTGCATCGACGCCACGCGGCGCAAGGGCAGGGTCGCCTTCGTCGGCGAATGCATGGACGAGTTGGCGATTCGCGTCAGCCCGGATATGATCCGCAAAGGGTTGACTGTGATCGGCTCCTGGCATTACCGCCTGCCGGACTATCCGCTCGTCCTGCAGGTGATCCGTAATTCGCCGCTGCTCGACCTCCTGGTCAGCCATGTGATGCCCATGCGCGAGGTACGCGCCGCATTCGAGCTGCAGATGGCAGGGCGCAGCGCGAAGATCTTGCTCAAACCGTGGGAATGAATGAACACACTTCGTGACCTTCCCAGCATCGACCGCCTGTTGCAGCATCCCGCCCTGGCCGCCGCGCGCGCAACGTGGAGCCAGCAGCTCGTCGCCGACGCCGCGCGCGCGGCGGTGGAGGAAGCGCGGCAGGCGGTCCTGGCCGGCGCGTCGGCCCCGGCGTTGGAGGAACTGGCCCAAGAGGCTCTGATCAAGCTGCAGCAGATCACGCAGCCATCGCTGCGGCCAGTCATCAACGCCACCGGGGTGGTCATCCACACCAACCTGGGGCGGGCGCCGCTGAGCGCGGCCGCGCAGGCCGCCATGATCGCGGCCGCGCAAGGCTATACGAATCTGGAATATGACCTGAGCACAGGGCAGCGCGGCTCACGCTACGATCACGCGGTGGCCCTGCTGCGTCGCCTGACCGGCGCAGAGGACGCCCTGGTCGTCAACAACAACGCGGGCGCTGTGTTGCTGGCGCTGGCAGGCGTGGCCGCAGGCCGCGAGATGATCGTCTCGCGCGGGCAGCTCGTCGAGATCGGCGGCGGCTTCCGAGTGCCCGATGTGATGGCGCAGAGCGGCGCGCGCCTGGTCGAGGTGGGGACCACCAACCGCACCCATCTCCGCGATTACGCAGCGGCCATTGGCCCGGAGACAGCGGGACTGCTGCGCGTGCATCGCTCGAACTTCCGCATCATCGGCTTCACGGCAGAAGCCGCGCTGGCCGAGATGGTCGCGCTGGCTCACGATCGGAACCTGCTGGTCATCGACGATCTGGGCAGCGGCGCCCTGCTCGATACCACCGTCTACGGCCTGACGCCCGAGCCGCGCGTGCAGGAAAGCGTGGTTGCCGGCGCCGATCTCGTCACGTTCAGCGGCGACAAATTGCTGGGCGGCCCCCAGGCCGGACTGATCGTCGGCCGCGCCCGTTGGATCCAGGTTTTGCGCAAGCATCCCCTGGCGCGCGCGCTGCGCGTGGACAAGATCACCCTGGCCGGCCTGCAGGCGACCCTGTTGCACTACCTGCGCGGCGAGGCGACGACAGCGGTGCCGGTCTGGCGCATGATCAGCCGACCTGCCGCGGAGATCGCGGAGCAGGCGCGAGCGTGGGCGGCCACGCTGGGGGACGCGGGCGTCGCAGCCAGCGTCGCGCCCGCGCAGTCGACGATCGGCGGCGGCTCGCTGCCAGGGGAAACATTGCCGACGACGGCGGTCGTGCTGGCGCCCCCTTCAGCCGAGAGGCTGGCGCAGGCGCTACGTCGAGGCGAGCCGCCAGTGGTCGCGCGCGTCGACGAGGGGCGCGTGTGGCTCGACCCGCGCACCGTGCTGCCAGAACAGGAGGCGATCCTGCTCGCCGCCGTGCGCGCCGCCTGGGAGAGCTGCCAATGAGCGATCGCCAGCGTATGGCCTCGTTCTCCATGACCGGGCGTGTGATCCGCGGCGGGCGGGCAGAGGGGATCGCCCTCGTCTCGCCAGCGCCGATCGGCTTTCTGGGCGGCGTCGATCCCGATACCGGCATCGTCATCGAGCCAGGCCATCCTCTGCACGGACAGGACATCAGCGGCCGGGTGCTCGTCTTCCCGACGGGCAAGGGGAGCACGGTCGGCTCGTACACGATCTTGCGTCTGCAGCGCAGCGGTCACGCGCCCGCCGCCCTCATCAACCAGCAGAGCGAGACGATCGTCGCCGTGGGCGCGATCCTCGCCGACATCCCGATGGTCGATCAGATCGAGATCGCGCGCATCCGCAGCGGCGATCGCGTGCGCGTGGAGGACGGCGTGGTGACAGTCTGGCCAGCGTCGGAGGGCTGCGATGAGTGAGCTGGTCTTCGTCAAGCTGGGCGGCTCGCTGATCACCGACAAGACGCGCCCGGCGACTGTTCGCCAGGATGTCATCGCGCGGCTGTCGTAGGAGATCGCGGCGGCGCGCGCGGCGCGCCCAACCCTGCGGCTGCTGTTGGGCCACGGCAGCGGCTCGTTCGGCCATGTGGTGGGCCAACGCTACGGGACGCGCGCGGGCGTGCGCGACGCGGAGGGCTGGCGCGGCTTCGCGGAGACAGCGGCGGCCGCCGCGCGTCTGAACCGCATCGTAGCCGACGCCCTGTTGGCCGCAGGGGTGCCAGCCTGGTCGCTGGCGCCATCGGCCACGGCGCGCTGCCAGGATGGGCGGCTGGTCAGCCTGGGGACCGAGGCGATCGCGCGCGCGTTAGCGGTCGGGCTGACGCCATTGGTCTATGGCGACGTGGCGCTCGACGACGTGCGCGGCGGCACGATCGTCTCGACCGAGGAAGTGTTCGCGTTTCTGGTCCCCTACCTGCGTCCCAGCCGCATCGTGCTGGTAGGCGAGGTCGACGGGGTGTACACGGCTGATCCTACCATTGACCCGACTGCACAGTTGATCGCGCATCTGACGCCCGAGCGCCTGGCGGCGGGCGGCATTGGGTTGGGGGGAGCGCGCGGCGTCGACGTCACCGGAGGCATGGCCAGCAAGGTAGCGGCGATGAGCGAGCTGGCGCGGGCGCATCGCGGCCTGGAAGTGCATCTGATCGGTGGACAGCCCGGGCGCCTGGCCGCTGTGTTGGCCGACCCGACCCTACCGGTAGGCACACGGATCAGCGCCCCCCCATGATCTCATAGCACCAGCGCCTCGCCTCGTTTTCTCTCATACTTCTCTAACGGCGCATTAATGCTCGATTAAGCCAGCGGTTGAGAGAATGCGTCGTGGTGCTACGCCAATCCACCTTCCCTCAAGCTAAAGCCAGGATGAGAAACACGCGCTTGCGGGCGTCGTGATCTGCCAGACATGGGAAGCTCATGCCTGAGCAGATGCCGTAATCCAACAACATTGAGCAAAGGAGGTCATCGTATGCAACGTTTCCGGTTCTTTGTTCTGATGTTGATCTTGACGGCGTTGATCGCCAGCAACGCTTCAGCCGCTCTGGCTCAAGAGCCAACGCCGACCCCCACGCCGACAGTGTTTGTCCTCTCGACCTCGTATCCCCATCAGACCATTGGCATCGGCGAGCAAGTGACCTTATCTCTTCGCCTCCGCAGCACGTTGCCTGCGCAGACTGTACAACTGGAAGCTTTGGAGGTCGCAGAGGGGTGGACGGCGACGTTCCGCGGGGGTGGGCGCATCATTCAGGCTGTTTTCGTCGATCCGGACACGACAGCCAATTTCGATTTGCGGCTGGAGCCTCCCGCCGACGTGCAGCCGGGGACCTATCGCTTCCTGGTGGCGGCGCGCGGCGAACAGGCTGAGTCCCGCCTGCCGATCGAGCTGACCGTTCGCGAGAAAGTGCCAGCGCGCCTGACGCTGGAGACCACCGATCTGCTGACGATGAAGGGGACGCCCACCACCACCTTCCGCTGGAACGTGACCCTCAAGAACGATGGCGACGACGACCTGTCCGTGAACCTCTCGGCGGTCGCGCCGGCCGGCTTCCAGGTCACCTTCCGCTACAGCGGCCAGGAGGTCGGCAACCTGCCCGTGGAAGCGAACCGTTCCAAGAGCATCAGCGTAGAGGCCAGAGCCTATGTCGATCTGGCGGCCGGCTCCTACCCGATCAGCATCCAGGCGCAGAGCGGCCAGTTGAGCGCTACGCTGGACGTGACTGCCGAGGTGACAGGTCAGCCGCAGCTCTCGCTGACCACGCCAGACGGCCGACTCTCCGGCAAGGCGACGATCGGCCAGGAGACGGCGTTGAAGCTGGTGCTGAGGAACACCGGCACCGCGCCCGCGCGCGCGGTCGAGCTAAGCTCAACCGAACCGTCGGGGTGGACGATCTCGTTCGAGCCGAAGAAAGTGGATGAGATCCCCGCTGGCCAGCAGGTAGAGGTCACCGCCAAGCTGCGGCCTGCTGACAAAGCCTTGTCGGGCGATTACGTGGTGACCCTGCGCGCTCGCCCCGCCGACAGCTCCACCGCGTCGGCCGACTTCCGCATCACGGTGACCACCTCCACCCTGTGGGGGATCGCGGGCGTGGCGTTGATCGCGATCGCCGTGTTGTCCGTCGCGGTGGTGGTGGCCCGCTTCGGCCGTCGCTAGCGACGGAAGGAGGGGCGAGACATGGACGAGCTGATGATCGAAGCGCACGGCCTGACCAAACGCTACGGCGACTTCACCGCAGTCGATGGGCTTGACCTGGCTGTGCGCCGCGGCGAGATCTACGGCCTGCTCGGCCCCAACGGCTCCGGCAAGACGACGACGATCCTGATGCTTCTGGGCCTGACCGAGCCGACGGCCGGTTCGGTGCGCGTGGTGGGATTCGATCCGGTTCGACAGCCGCTCAGCGTCAAGTCGCGCGCGGGCTACATGCCCGACGAGGTCGGCTTCTACGATGAGCTGACCGCCGCCGAAAACCTGGCCTATATCGCCAGGCTCAACGGCATCCCTCAGGCCGAGGCGGATCAGCGCATCGACGCCGCCCTGGCGCGCGTCGGCCTGAGCGATGTAGCCGACAAGCGCGTGGGCACGTTCTCGCGCGGGATGCGACAACGTCTGGGCGTAGCTGACGTGTTGATCAAACAGCCCCGGCTCATCATCATGGACGAGCCGACGCAGGGGCTGGACCCCGAGGGGGCGCGCGAGTTCCTGGAGATCATCAGAGGCTTGAGCCACGAGGGGATCACGATCCTGCTCTCGTCGCATCTGCTGCATCAAGTGCAGGCGACCTGCGATCGCGTGGGGCTTTTCCACCGCGGCCGCAAGGTGCTGGAAGGCTCAGTGAGCGAGCTGGCGCGGCAGGTGCTGGGCGGCGCCTATCGCGTGAGCGTCCAGGCGCGCGGCCCGGCGGAGGCGATCGAGACAGCGCTGCGTAAGGTGCCAGGGGCCGTCGCGGTGATGCGCCGGGGCGAAGATCGCTTCGAGCTGCAGGCCACCGATGACCTGCGCGCCGAGGCGGCGGAAGCGGTCGTCAAAGCGGGAGGCCGCCTGTTGTCGCTGGCCGTGGAGACCCCCAGCCTGGATGACATCTACACCCGCTATTTCCAGGAGGTAGGCCATGCCGGGAGCAACTGAACTCAACCACGTCGCGCCGCGACGCCGCGAGGGATCGCCCTGGGTCGGCCTGTGGGCGGTGGTTGCCAAGGAGATGGCCGATCACCTGACCAGCGTGCGCATGCACATCCTGGAAGCCCTGATCGTGTTGACCGCAGTGGGCGCCGTCTACGGCGCGATGCAAAACCTGCAGGAGAGCGTGGGGCAGGATCCGTTCTTGCTGTTGCGGCTGTTCACCGTCGGACGAGACCCGCTGCCAGCGTTCGTCGGCTTCCTGGGCTTTCTGGTGCCGTTGATCGCCATCGCCCTGGCGTTCGACTCGATCAACGGGGAGTTCAACCGCCGCACGATGTCGCGCGTGCTGGCGCAGCCGATCTACCGCGATGCGCTGTTGCTGGGCAAGTTCCTGGGCGGGCTGTTCACCCTGGCCCTGGTGCTGACGGCCATCTGGCTGTTGATCATCGGCCTGGGGTTGGTCGGCATGGGCGTCCCGCCGAGCGGCGAAGAGGTCAGCCGTAGCCTGCTGTTCCTCATCGCCACCATCTTCTACGGCGGCATCTGGCTGGCGGTGGGGATGGTCTTCTCGGTGGTGTTCCGCCAGCCCGCCTCGGCTGCGCTGGCTGCGATCGCCCTGTGGCTGTTCTCGATCGTGTTCTGGGGCGTCCTGGCCAGCCTCATCGCCCGGACCGTGATGCCGATCGAGTACGGCTCGGCGGAAGAGATCATCGCCCAGGCCGAGTTAGAGCTGGCGTTGAGCCGGCTCTCGCCCAACACGTTGTATACGGAGGTGATGCTGGCGCTGCTGCAACCGACGCTGCGCTCGGTCTGGCTG
>FWPV01012465.1_pt1 | contig 13098 bp, 8 predicted proteins | sample 2228371 | NCBI WGS metagenome assembly FWPV01 (sample SAMEA103939776, study PRJEB20133) | metagenome | reverse complement strand
AGCTCAGGGCAGCTTCGGTGAGGATGGCCCAGCCTACCCCCAAGGTAGCCAGCACGATGGCCTGAGGCAGTACCTGAGGAAAAATGTGCCACAACACGATACGAGCGTGTGAAGCACCTAGCGCATGCATGGCTTCAACAAACTCCCGCCCCCGATACTTGGTGAACTCGGCATAAACGACCCGCGCCATCTGGGCCCAGAAGCCGATTCCCACCGTGATGATCACAGTGAGTGGGTGATTTCCAAAAACCGTCACGATGACCAGCACCAGAAAGAAGCTAGGTATGGACATGAACACATCCACCAGCCGCATCACCGCAACTTCAATCCAGCCCTTGAAATAGCCGGCCACTCCGCCAGCCAGTGTACCAATGGTCAACCCTACCAGCATCGCGAGCAATCCGACTGCAAGTGATACCCTACCGCCGTAGAGCAGACGACTCAGCATGTCCCGCCCGAGTTCATCGGTGCCAAGTGGGTGATTCGGACCTGGGCCAGCCAGTATGTTGAGTGGATCCGTGGCATCTGGCGCCACTCGATACACCACAGGGCCAAAGGACACCAGCAGAATTAGCAATAGGAGGGTCAAGAAAGCTCCAACACCCATTGGATTGCAGTAAACTCGTCGCCAGAAGCGCCTCTGAGGCTGTACGGAGCTTGGAGTACCTGTCTCGGCCTTATTCATGGCTAATCCGGGGATCTACTACCGCATAAAGGATGTCCACCAGAAGGTTAACCACCACCACAATTGCGCCTACCAGCATGGTGACACCCAGGATCACCGGATAATCCCTGCCGTTGGCGGCCTCGATGGCAAGCCGTCCCAGGCCTGCCCACCCAAAGACACTCTCCACGACCACGGAGCCGGAGAAGAGGGCAGTGGTGATGAGGCCTGAGATGGCTATTACCGGAACCAGGGCGTTTTTCAGCGCATGCTTGAACAAGATGATTCTTTCAGGGACACCCTTGGAACGTGCTGTTCGCACGTAATCGGAGGTAAGAACATCCAGGAGGGCCGAGCGGGTAACACGGATAACGTTGGGCATGAGCGTAAAGGCCAGAACCCCTGCTGGCATAGCCAGGTGGCGCAGGCGATCCATCAGGGAAAACTCCTGGCCCACGGTAAAGATCCCAGAGGAAGGTAACCAGCGGAACTGGACGGCGAAAACTATAATAGCCAGTATCCCTAGCCAGAAAGCAGGGATCGACATTCCCACCGTAGCAAGACTGCCGATAAGGTGATCAGGCCAGCGATTCTTATACAATGCCGACAGCAGGCCCAGGACTATCCCCAGCAAAGTGGTGAGGAAGAGTGCTGTAAGGGCTAATTGGAGGGTGTTGCCCATTCTTTGTATAAGCAGAGCGGAGACAGGTAATCCCTGGTTGTATGATCTGCCTAGATCTCCCCGGAGAACCCCACCAAGCCAGTCCAGATAGCGAACCAGTACCGGCCGATCCAGGCCGTACTGCCGGAGTACGGCCTCGCGCTCTTCGGCAGTGCGCCCGAGGCTGACTGCCGAAGTAGGGCCACCAGGGGCCAGGCTTATGAGCAGGAAGGTGACCGTTGAGATCAAAAAAAGCACTACAACTCCTTGTAAGAGCCTGCGGAAGACGAAAACGGCCACCTTCAATCACCCGCTAATCACTAGCGCTTGATGAACCACTCAGAAGAGTGCTGGAAGGCAGCCGCGTTGTTGATGTCAGCCATACCCCCTACTCTCTCGTTGCGTACAGAAATGATCTCGGGATACCACAGATATAAATAGGGTAGCTGCTCAGCCAGCAAGCGTTGCATGCGTCTGTAAACCAATACCTGCTCCTGAACCCCGGTTGATTTGAGACCCTCCTCAAGCAACCTGTCCAGATCAGGGTTTTTGTAGTTGGGTATGTTATTACCCCTATCGGCTGTGGCAGAAGAGTAATAAGGAGTAACATCAGGGGTTGGTGGGGTGCTCCACCAGGCCAGAGTCGCCTCGTACTGTCGGTTCACGAACATTTTCTGGATGTATGCGTTCCATTCCATCACGTTGACATTGGCCTTGACCCCGATTGCTTTCCAGAACTGCTGTACCAATAAGGTGGCTGGAACCAGGTAGCCGAACTGGCCGGTTGGCATATCAATCTCGAAGGGCTTGCCGTCCTTCTGAAGTACACCATCTGGTCCTGGAGTCCAGCCAGCAGCTCGTAGCAGCTCCTGAGCTCTTCGTGGGTTGTACTCGTATTGTGGAACGTCCTTCACATAGAAATTCTTGAGAAGGGGGGCGATGGGTCCGGTCGCTGGCGTTCCGTAGCCGCGTAACACCGAACTGATCATCGCCTTGCGGTCAATGGCGTACAGGAGGGCCTGGCGTACCCGCACATCGCGGAAACGCGGGTCATTCTGGTTGAGGGCCACAAAGTAGTAAAGGTTCTGGCTCTGGCGGACTATCTGAAGCTTGGGGTTGCGCTCAACACCGGCTAGCAGGGCTGGGTTGGTAACCCCGACGAAATCCAGTTCACCTGAGATTGCTTGGGCCATTTGGGTATTTGGATCCGGAACGATCCTGAACACGATGGAGTTGATTTTCGGAGCACCTCCCCAATACCGCTCGTATCTGACCAGGCGAACAAAAGACCCCGGCACGAACTCAGCCACCCTGAAAGCTCCGGTACCGACAGGGCTGCGCTTGTTGAAACTGGCCACCTGCAGTGGGTTCTCTGCGTTGCCCAGGACATGTTTGGGCAGGATCCCGGCGAAGTAGGCCAGATAGTAGGGAAGAGAGGAGAAAGGAGAATTGAGCACAAAGCGCACTGTGAAGGGGTTAACTACCTCCACACTCTTGATCCTGTTGAAATTGCCTGCGTTCTGTGCACCCAGGCGTCTATTGAGCACCACATCGTTGAAGGTAAAGGCGACATCCTCTGCAGTGAAGGGCCTCCCGTCGTGCCAGGTTACGCCCCTGCGCAAGTTAAATGTCCAGGACAGCCCGTCCTGAGAAACGCTCCAGCTTGTGGCGAGACCAGGTGCTGGACTCAGGTCTTTTTTGTTGTAGCGCACTAGCTGATCGAAAAGAATGGTGTTGATCAGATTGGATTCGACCACCGCGCCTGGGGTCCAGGGGTTCAATGTGGGATCAGCATTGGTTGCCAGGTTAAGCGTCGCGTTGGGATCGTAGTCCTGGGCCATTGCTCCGCCTAGACCAAGTACTCCAGCGATCATAGCAGCACATAAAAACTTCCACCGCATGCCTGTCCTTCCCATAAACCTCCTCCTATCCGGTGTAACCGAGCTGTCTTGAGATAGCTCGGGCTACCTGGACGATGAGCTCGCTAAAGCGGTTAAGCGCAGCGTCGTTTACCCGGAACGCTGGCCCACCCATGCTGATTCCACCAATCACCCTGCCACTATGGTCGAAGATTGGGGCTCCAACCCCTCGTGCGGCGATGTCGTAGTCACCATCACTCACAGAGAATCCTTGCTGACGGATACGGGCAAGCTCATGACGCAGAATAGCCGGCTCGGTCACTGTGCGCTCTGTGTAGCGAGGGTAGCTTGCCAGCCGGGCCAGGATTCGTTCCTGATCAACCCGCGGAAGGTTGGCCAGAATTGCCTTGGGAACGGCGCCAGCGTGAAGTGGAACCGACTGACCCAGCACGGAGGCCACACGTACCTGCTGGGCGCTGTCCCGCCGATCTATGCAAACCACCAAATCGCCTGCAAGCACGAACAGGTTTACGGATTCCTGTGTTTCGATGGCCAAACGATCCATATAAGGGGCGGCAAGGTCTACCAGCGACGCAGGCGGGCTGTCCGCCGAGGCTGCGGCCAGGACGCCCAGAATGGAGGTGAGGGCAAAACGCCCGTCAGTATCGGAACGCAAGAAGCCTGCCTCTTCAAGAGTCTTTAGAGATCGATAGACCTGATTCCTTTCCAGTGCCATTCGCTGGGTGATCTCAGTCAGGGTAAATCGGTGGGGAGGAGCAGCAAAAGCCAGCAGTACCTGAAGCGTTCGGTAAGAGGAATTCATCACGTACTGGTTCGGTTTGGTTGATGTCATAAACGCTCACTATGTGAGAGATTTTTACATTGTGAACTTACGCATGAAATTATCACCTCACCAGGGCTGGTTGTCAACGGTTGGCTCGTGCAAATAAAATGTATCGTAAGCTACAACAGGGTGTGTCCCTAGAATGACCAGCTAATTCTAAGCCGCAGGAAAAGCGGCATGACGGGGGGCGTCGAAACCAGTAGTGGTGTTGAGGGTGAAGAACTGGAACGGGCAAAGGCTTTGGCGTTAGCGCCTGAGACGGCCCAGTGAGCCCCAGCGCTCTTTAGCTGTGGGAGCGTCAATCACAGGGAGGCGGGCCGTAAACGTCCAGCAAATTCACGGCCCCAAACCCCGCCAGGTTAGCACCTCCAACCATGTAAATCCTGCCACCCAAAGCCACGGCTGCCTGGCCGTGACGTGGGTTTGGCATGGGAGCTAGAGCAGACCACCTATTGCGAGTAGTTGAATATACCTCAATCTGGGAAAATACCCCGCGTGGAGAGGAAAAATCCACCTCTCCTCCAAAGACGTACAGGCACTGCCCCAGGACCGCTACCGCGTGCCCAGAGCGCCCTGTGGGCATGGGGGCTAGGGTTTCCCAGCGGTTGGTTGAGGGGTCGTAAACTTCCATCTCCCGAAGGGTAAAGGTACGCTCATTACGACCACCCAATACATAAATTTTGTTACCCACCACACCCAGGGCCAGGTGTTCTCGCGGGGTGGGCAAGGAAGGCAGTATTTGCCATCGATTGGTGCCAGGGTCAAAAACGCTGACTTCATCCAGCAAGGTTCCCCTGGCTCCGCCGATAGCGTACAATTTTCCCTCAACTACAGCTGCCGCCAGGGCTCCCCTGGGCGAGGGCATAGGGATTCCAAGTTGCCACTGTCCCCTTGAAGGGTCATATATTTGCACGGCATCAGTGGGCTGGCTGAGTCCCTGGCGGTAACCACCTATTACATAGAGCTTCCCTGCCAGCGCTACTGCTGCAGGATGGTTTACCCCAATTGGCATTGGAGGCAGACGGCTCCACTGGTTGCTGGCAGGATCGTAGACCTCGGCGCTGTTGAGGGTGCTGCGGTCACGGGCAAAGCCTCCTACAGCATAGATCTTTCCCCCTAACTCCACCGCCGCTATTTCCTGCCGAGCCTCTATCAAGGGTGCAAGCGTAAACCAGCTTCCTACCTGGGCCATGGCCAGTGCTAGAAACACCAACCCCAATGCGAGCCTCTTCATCAGATGCCTCCAATGCTTATTGTACGAACCTAGAATGCTGTCAAATTGAGAAAACATGGAGTTTGGAGTGATTCCCGGGAAGATTCCGTCCATAGCGCTGGGCATTGTCTGGCTTTCGCGTCGCGACAACTCCCTGGAGTAATTGCTTAAACACCACGGTATTCGCGAAAGGAGTTTTGTAAAACCCGTCCGAAAGGGCAGATGTAGGGTGAGCCAGCGTCCCAATGAAGACGTGGAGCATCAAGGTTGTGAGATTGCTATTCTGCGAGCAAACTGCTGTGTAAGCCCGGGCAGGTAGCGTAAAACCAGAGCTCCCATATAAGCCACGAGACCTAAAAGCACCAGCAACGGCCATATAGACCTCGTTGTCCAGTACCAGCTACCAGATGCCTCAGAGAGGGTGGTGTCAAGTAAGATTCGCCCGCCAGAAACCTGAGCTAGGGTGATCAAAACATCGCCTCCTCGAGCGTCAAAGCAGTAACGGGGCAAATATGGGATGGAAAAATCTACTTGTGCTGCCGAGGGTAAAGGGGGGTTGTTGGCAGTAATTGCGAAGGGGCGGCTTTGCAATGGGATAGAGGTTTCTATGGCTTGAACTGCGATATGGTAGCTACCCTGGCCTTCAGTTCTAAAACGGGTTTCGTAGCGACCCGGGGCGGTTTCACTCAGTAACACCACGGTGGATCCACTTGGAAACCTAACCTCTGCCTTCAGATTGAGCAGGCTGTGGGGTTCACCTTTGGGGGTAAGCGCTTCTACTAGCAAATGCACGTTATTTCCCTTACGCTCCACCACGGGATTCAGCCCCAAACGGGCTGTGGTTGGCAAAACTCCACGTACCAATTGCGCCCACAACCGAGGGTATTGGGGTGATCGGATCCACTCACTGGCCCAGGGGCCGCTGGCCTGTGAGGTAAAGGCTGCCACCTGACCCAATCCGTAACGCCAGGAAGCCAGAATTGGATCGCTGCCAGGCCCTATCAGATGTACCAGGGCTTCTGGTTTGGCCGTGGTCTGCACATAGGATCTTAGCGCTGGTAACGTGTCGGGCAGCCCTTGAAGCCAGCCCACACTACGGTCACGCCAAGCCGGCACAAAAGCCTCCTGCTTGACTGGAGTCTTGGATTGCAACAATGCCTCTTGAGCTAGGATGGCCGGCAGAGCTTGCCAGTCGGTGTTAGCATGTGCTATCCCTCCTCCCCAGCGAGCAATATTCTCCATTAGATCCAGCCGGGCACCGTCGCCTACCGCCACTGTGCTCAAGGTGATGCCGGCAGCTACCATGCTGCCAACCATTCCCTCAAAATCTCCCGGTGTGGAAAGCCCGTCAGTCAGCAATACCACATGTCGCCCCGCAGCATCGATATTCTGGAGGGTTTGCAGGGCACGCTCAAGGGCCGGGTAAATCGAAGTACCGCCGCCTGGCTCAACCTTGCTCAGTTTTTCTGCAAAGCCCGCTTTGTCTCTGACCGACTGCATCGGCACCACCAGGCTGGCGTTGGCATCAAATGCTATCACCCCCACCTGGCTTTCTGGGTGCAGCAAGTCCAGGGCGCTCACCACTGCTTGTTTGGCGACATCAATGCGGCGAACAGATCCAGCAGGCTGGTTCATGCTACCAGACTTGTCAAGAACAAATAGCATTGCTACCTTGGGAGCTTCGCGAGGTACTCTGCTGGACAGCGGTGACAGACGTTCCAGGGTGGTCTGGTAGTATCCCCCAGGCCCAAAACTGCTGTCCCCACCCAGAATAATCAGTCCACCAGCCTGTTCCCGTACCCAACGCTCCAGCACCGCCTGGCGCTCAGATGGCAGTCGGATTATCGGCAGGTTCATAAGAATTGCTACCTCAAAAGCTGCCCATTCCTCAATGGATCTGGGGATGTTATTCGGGGGTACTACCCTTGCCTCCAGGCCTTGCAAACGCAGCGCCTCGGCCAGGATTTCGGCTTGCTGACTCTCGCTGGTGAAGATGCCTACTTTGGCGGAGGGCTGTACTCTGACCAGCGCACGGGCCTGGTTGTTTTGTGGGAAGGTGTCGCCAGGGGCCAGTACCTCGAGGCGATAACTGTGGTTCCCTGCCGTTGCCTCGCTCAAGGGGGTTTCGATGCGGTTGCGCCCAGCCAGCAATTTAACGGTCTGCTCGGCCCAGAGCTTCTCCTCTCGCCACACTTTCAACTGAGCTTGAGTGGCACGTTCGCTGAAGATGATGCCCTGTAACAGAAAAACATCTCCTGCATGAATAAGCCGGGGCAAGGTAACTTTTTCCACCACTACCTCACCGGCAGGAATTCCCCCTAGTGGCACGACGTCTACTGCAATTCCACGAGCTACGATTTGTGCGAGACCCTCGGTAAAGGTGCCACTGGTTTCGGTACCGTCCGCCAGCAACATGATTCGACTCGGAGCACCCGGTGGCAGCAGGCCTGCTGCCAACGATAGACTGGCCTGGAGGTTGGCCCCTGAGATGGGAGGGGCGGGTGAGTGGGCTTGGGGATTCCCAATGTCAACTCCCAGCGATGGCTGCTCTCCCAACCAGACCAGGCCTTGATGAGGATTCAGTCGGCCCAAAGTCTGGTTCAGATATTCCTCGAGGCGCTCCTTAGCGCTTCCCGCATAGAGTTCAGATGTATCGGCCACCACCACCTGGTAGGCCTGACGTACTGGCAGCGGAAGACGGGGGTCGAGCAAGGCCAACAGTAGCAACAATCCTGCAATAGCTTGAAGCAACAACATACCTCTGCGACGCCTGGCCAGTGGGTTGCTGCGGGTCAGGTTTTGTGACTTCAGGAAGCCTTCGCTCCTTCCGGCCAACCACCCCTCCAACAGCAAGATCCCCAGCGCTATCGTTACCATTACAACCCACAGCAGCCGAACCGACCTCGAGTTTTGTCCGATCCCCGGCGTTGCATCGCTACGGCTTTGTTCCAAGCGTAAATCCGATTCCTGCGGATAAAACCCATTTACCGCTATGGGATAGCGCACTCCACCAGACTCCAGTGTCCAGATACCGGACTGCTGCGGTCTAAAGGCACTCTCCAAAGCCCGCAAGAGCCAGCGGTTCAGGTTGGGATCCTGATCCTGTGTGGTGGTCTCTGAAAAGGCAATAGGCACGGGTACTGGCTGGCCTCGAGGATCGGTTATCTTCCAATGGACGCTAAGGAGTCTTGGGTCTATGGGGCAGGGTTCTCCTACCTGACAATAAGTGAAGCCATCCAGACGGGGCTCGACCCAGCGCAGCATGTTGGCCACAAAGACAGGAAAGCTGTTTTGGTTAGTCCAGTTGGAATCCTGTAGGGCAAAGGCCACCACCGCTTCACGCCCGTAGACATTGGTGCGTGCTTGCACCAGGGGTTTCCCACTGGCCTCGAGCAACACTTCAGCTCCGGCTAGGCGGGGAATATCCAGGGCTCGATTGACAAGTACACCGGACCAATCCACCGAACTGGATAATGGGTGGTTGCCCTGCCATCCGCTCGGATAAGGATCCTCGAGTAATTCAGGTCGAGCCGCGCCAGGGGTGGGGTTGGTATTGATCCATAAAGTGTGGGTGCGCGGATGACCCTCGAGCGATACCCCATCCACCACCACAAGGTTGTAGGTATCGCTGTCGATAGGTAACCTATCAGCAGTAAATACTTCGAGGTTGGGGATTCCCAGAAGCGCTTTCCGTAAAGCTGGATTGACTGCTCCCAAATACAGCACCCGAGGCTTCAGAGGTGCCGTAGCCAAATTGAAGAAAACTCGGTTGTCACTCGGAAGGTCGTCGGCGGGAAGTCGCAGTTCAACTACTCCCACTCCAGGTGGGGTAACCTCTAACCGGAAGAAGCTGGCACGGTAGGGATTGAGCCTGACCCGGGTCTGGAGCAATGATTTAACCGAGCTATCGGCGGCATGAAACCACGCTTCTACTGTAATCTCCTTGCTATCGGTGGAAAAGTTGCCGATATACCCTTCCAACCGCCACAAACCTGGCTTATTGACCGAAGCTTCGGGGCTTACCCGATAAAACCCCACGTTGGATAGGGTTCTTCCAAGGATTCTGGCTTCCAAAAGCTCTGTGGAGACTCCTTGAGCCAATACAGACTGCGCTTGCTGCATGCCCTGGGCATCGCTGAAAAGCACTACCCGAAGGGGTTCCCCGTCAACCTGCAAACCTGCCAACAAGGGCAGCACGTCACGCCAGTTAGCCCAGCCATCGCTCCCCGAAACCGTTCTTAGCAAGGTTTCTATATGGCCCACATCCTGTTGCCTGGCGATCGCTACATAGGGCACACTGCCCGCTACCACCAACGAAATCCGGTTGCCACGCTGAGCCTTCACCTCTCGCAGAATCTGGGCCTTCGCGGTTTCAAACCGGGAAGGCCTCAGATCCACTGCCTGCATACTCTGCGAAGCATCCAGCAGATAAACCGTGTGGTGCCCTCTGGCTGACAACGCCCCCCAGATGGGTTGAGCCAGGGCCAGAGCTAACAACAACACAAACAGAATCTGTAACAGCAGCAAGGGGTTGAGAGGAGGTGGTTCTTTGGGGGTTTGGGGAGGGACGTCATGAACAACTTTGCGCCACAAGTAGATGCTGGAAACTTCCAATGTTCGCCGAGTGCGCCGCCTCAAGTGCAGTAGGATGATCAGCAAGCCCACCAGCCCTACCAGCAACCACAGTGGGAAAAGCAAACTCATAATAAAGACTCCCGGATGCCCCGTTTCTCGCCTCGCCATGGCGAGGCGACGGGGAAGATGTCACCGGAGTAAACCTCCAGCCTGAAAATCGCGCAAAAAGAGCAACTCAAGGTTATCATCTGAGCGTACTTGAAAATACAGCCCCTGCTGGCCCAGAAATAATTCCCTCAGGTTTGCCTTCCAGGCTTCCAGATGCTCCATATACCGCTTGATCATGGCCGCGTCCAGGATCAGTTCGATTTCCTCACCGTTTTCGATATCGGCGAGGCGCACGCCCCCGAACCCCAGCCGCTCCGGTTCTACTTCATCGGGGGCCAGCACATGGATTCCTACAAGGTCCTGGCGTAACCCTTGAAGCAGCGCAATGGCTTCTTCGACTCCATCAGCCATCCAATCGCTTATAAAGAACAGCAATCCTCCTCGATGCAAGCGCGGAGCAGCTTTGGCTACTATCCTGGGCAACAAGGTAGTGTCGCTGGGTTTTAGGTTTCGCAACCAGGCAAACAGTTCACTGGCTTTGTAAATACCACGAAACATCGGCGACCACCGAATACGCTTCCCCGAAAAAGCACCCAGCAATACCTGATCGCCCCCAGCAATGCCTGTATACGCAAGCCCTGCCGCGATCCTCTGGGCAAAGGCGAATTTTTGCGGCTCCCCCCGGGCCATTGAAAGGCTGGAATCCAGCAATACTGTTACCGAAAGCTGCTGATACATACTGAACTGCTTGATATAGGGCTGTCCAAGTCGGGCTTCCAGATAAGGGTCAAGATAGCGAATGTCATCGCCAAACTGATACGGGCGGTGTTCAGCAAACTCGATACCCGGCCCTTTGGTTTTGGAACGGCGCTCGCCGATACCCAGGCTGGCCAGCGCGCGCCGCACTAGCAGCTTTCTGCGGGTCAATTGCTGTAACAAGGGTGTAGGAACCAAGGCATTATTCACTTAGACTCACCTACCCGATTCACCCACATACTGCTCATACAGCTTTACTTCCCACGGCCCCATTAAATAGACGCTCCAACAACCCATCTACGCTAATACCTTCGGCCTGACCCTCGAAGTTCAGGTTGAAGCGATGACGCAGAGATGGGAACAGCACCGCTTTGAGATCGGAAAAGCTGACGTTATAGCGGCCTTCAAACAGCGCATGCGCCTTGGCCGCCAGAATTAGCGCTTGAGCACCGCGTGGGCTCACGCCAAAGCGCACATATCGCTGTACATCTTTGAGGTTTTTGGGATCGGTGGGCTGGGTGGCCAATACAAACCTGGCCACCGCTTGGCGAACATGCGATGCCATCGGAACAGCCCTGGTTAGCTTTTGTAGATAAAGCACATCTTCAGGTGTAAGCACCTGCTCAGCCCTGGCTTCGTCGGCGCCAGTCGTCAGTTCCAGAATTTCTTCCAGCACGTCGGCAGGTGGATAGGGGATATGTACCTTGAAGAAAAAGCGGTCAATCTGGGCTTCCGGCAATAGGTAGGTTCCTTCCTGCTCGATTGGGTTCTGGGTCGCAAGCACAAAAAAAGGCTTAGGAAGAGGGTGTTGTTTGCCTGCTACGGTGACAGTATGCTCCTGCATAGCCTCTAGGAGGGCTGATTGCGTTTTGGGGGTGGCTCGGTTGATTTCGTCAGCCAGCACCATCTGGGCAAAGATAGGGCCGGGCTGAAAATCCAGATAGGTCTTGCCCTGGTCATCGTGGATTAGTACCACGGTACCTGTAATGTCGGCTGGCATCAGGTCGGGTGTGAACTGAACACGCGAGAAGTGCATTCCAAATACCTGGGCGATGGTGCGTACCAGCAGGGTCTTGCCCATACCAGGGGCGGCTTCCAACAATACATGTCCTCCGCAAATCAAGCTCATCAAAACCTGGTCTATGGCTTGCTTTTGACCTACCATCACCCGGGCAATCCCCTCGCGGGCTTGCTGCAACTTAGCCAGTTCGGCTTCAAGGTTGACCGTTTCCACTATGGATTCTCCTTTGATGGGGTGAAATAGTTGCCCACGATGCCACGGTTCTGACTCTGCAAATAGCCCAAGCTTATAGGAACCTCCTCCTGCCGAGTCCAGTTCTGGGATCGAACATCTTCATTTACCGCGTCCCGCAAGCCTTCCACTGAAGGGGGAGCCATGATCTGGATACGCCGACCGGACTGTGGAGCCTGGAAGGGCAGCCTAACTTGCTGCCCATTGGGCTTGGGTGGCAAAGTTGTTTCCCGGTTACCGGACTGCCCTCCTGGATCCTTACCGGCTTGATCGCCAAAACCACCTACAGCGCCCCCAGGAGGACGATTGATTTGGGCACGGGCAGCTGCTTCGGCATCCTTCGCTTGTTGTGCTCGTGCCACCGCATACTGGTCTCCGCAGGCTGCAACATCACAATCGGTCTGCTGGTTTTGAGTCTTTGGCGGGCTTTTTGAGGCGCGAGGCTCGCTCGAGTTTTGAGTCCGGCTCTCCAGTTCCTTGGCCAGCTGGTTCAAGCTCTGGGCAGGATTGAACTGCGCAGCCTGTTGTTGTGGGGTCTGCTCCGGGCTTGTAGCGGCTGAGCTCTGCGCTTCAGGCTGAGAGGACTCAAGTGGACTGGTTGCTTCTGTTTCAATCCGACCTTGGGTGTTGGGGGTCTCTGATGATCCAGTAGATGGGCTGGGCACGTTGTAGGTTCGCCGGATACGCTCAGTCAGCTGATTAAGCTCCTGCTGAAGCGCGGGCGTACTCAAACGCCCCGCCTGAATGTCTGATTTGAGGCGCTCAATGGAACGAGCCGTGGCTTGTAGATACGGGTCGTTGGTGCGTTCAGCATCTTTCTGGATCAGCTGCCTGACCCGCTCGAGCTTGTTCACCGTAGCCGCTTTCTCCTCTGCGCTCGGGGTATTGGCCTGTGGCAAGGTGGATGCTGTGAAGATGGGCAGCCACTGCAATCCAATTGCCAGTAGCCCCAACCCCAGGGCATAGGCCAGGGTTTTTGGAAAACGAAAGCGCACAAAGGTACTGGGCTTCAATCCCTTCGCGTATAGGGCTGCATCCTCGATCAGGGCCGAGTATATCTGGGCATGGATGGCATCCCTGGGGGCTTTGGGAGCAACTTCCAGTGCGGTGCTCAAGCGCTCGCACAGGACCAATTGCCAATCCACCTGTTGAGCTATTTGCCTCAG
>FWPV01005947.1_pt1 | contig 13103 bp, 15 predicted proteins | sample 2228371 | NCBI WGS metagenome assembly FWPV01 (sample SAMEA103939776, study PRJEB20133) | metagenome | reverse complement strand
TTTTATTTTGATTAACGTTTCCATTCCCTCTATCGCTTCATTAAAAAGTCCTTTTCTTCCTCTAATGCAGTCATGAACTTCCGGAGGCCCGTCTATAGAAACCGATATACCGGTTACGTTGCGTTCAACGACATTCAAATGCTTTTTCAGTTGTGAGCCGTTCGATATTACAAAAGATGGAAGTTTATTATCCTTAAGAAATTGAGTCAACTGATCAAAATTTCTATATAAAAAAGGCTCCCCGCCTCCAATGCTTACGAAATATCGTTTTTTTTCCTTAATGATTTCTTCTAAAAATTTAGTAATACTTATTAGATCAAGTTGTTTTATCCTTCCCCCGTGTCCGCCTTTGGAATAAAAACCTCTCTCTCCCCAGAATTGGCACATCTTACAGCGGCAATCACACGACATAGTTGGAATAATTAATAAACTTAAAAACTCAGGCTTTAAACAAGCTGATCGTCCAAACGACTCTTCACTGTATACTTTTTTTGCTTCTTTCCACATACCGCCCCACTCTTTTCTTTATTTTCATTTCCTTCTTACCATCCTTCATTTACCGGCGTCAGGACAGTCTAAGCTCCCGACGGCTCAATAGTACATCCACCATCATTCGTTTCTTGTAAAGATCCGCGAACTTTTCTTTAGAGGCTGGTTTCATCTTTTTCTCAAATACCCATCTGTAGTCGTTATGCAAATCGTAAACCTGAAAACCATCCTTTTCGAACGGCTCAAGGGCGTCTCGGATAAACGGCGCCTTTGCTTCCATTGCTATGCAGAGACGTTCATTGGTAAATCTACTTATGATCTCTTTATTTATCCTGCTTTCGACGCCTTCGACGTCAAGCTTGATAAAAGAAACCTTTTCGGCCATATTTCCGGCCAGTTCATACAGAGTATCTGCCCAGACGGTTACGGGTTGCCACTTTCGGCCCATCAGCCAGTAGTCGATATCATTTTTTTCTGGGAGTTCCAGACGACATAACATGTCGTTTTTAGGATGAATATAAAAAGTGACCTCGCCAGACCGATCGTTTACAGCCGCCTCAATTACCTTTACGCGATCTCCGAAGCCGTTAAGCTCCACGTTGTTTTTCAATCTTTTTACGTTGTTGGGAGCGGCTTCGATAGCTATAACCTTTCCGGTAACGCCGACTTTTTTAGCCATGATCAAAGTAAAATAACCCACATTAGCGCCCGCATCTATGCATATATCACCCTCTCCGATGATTTGCCAGATCAAATCCGACAGTACCGGCTCGAAGACGTCGCGGTAGAAGACGATCATATTCAAACTTGAATCCGCCGGCCCGCCTGCAAGTTCGCAGCCGTAAAGCGTCTTAACGGGCGGTTTGAACGAACCCATAAATTTACGCCTGAGAATCCAGATACATATATTAAGCCAAATCCATTTAAAGACTATCGGAATAAACGCATTGGATACGCACGTACGCATGGAACGCTCGAGAACTTTGCCTGCTTTGTTTGTAATTTCTACGTTTTCCATATCAAAGCACGCTTCCGGTATTTTACCTATTGTAAAGTTCTTGACATACATTATTTTCCGTAAACAAACGGTTTCGCCGTTTCTACCTTCTATACGAGCGATTGTTTTATAAAATAATCGCTTTAAAACTTTTCGTCAAATCGGGAATGTAAGTCTTATTAATCAAGTCATGGTTCTGACTCTTATATTACCATCAATATCCATTCACTAAACCCGCTCCATATAAACCCGCAGGGAGGCGGAATGGATTCGAAATGATCAAAACGTAAAAATGAAAACTATCTTTTCTCACTATTCATTTGCCGCAAAAAGAGGCTGCAAGGGAGATACTTTAACCGCAGATATTATAAACAATTACAATGCATTTTATTTTAAATAAAAATCTTCTTTTTAGCCGGTTTATTTACTTTTTTTCGGATGGATAACAAACGCTTAACCTCCGAGCCGTAATTGGCGTGAAACTTGCCGAGCGAAGCGACTAGCAAGTTTTGTGACAATAGCAATGTTAGGTTGAAGCGTTTGTTATACGCTTTCTATCTTCATTGTTTTTATCGGGATATATTCTTTGTAAAATTGAAAGTCTCTGTCTAACGTAAGAATTGGGTAGTTGTTATTTACAGAAAAGGCACATATCAGAAAATCTATATGTGAACCTTGAATACCATTAGACCGACATATATTAAAATATTCAGCTGCAAGTTCAAAATCTTTAGTTGTTAAACTTTCATCCTTAAAGATTGATAATTTACTTTTCAATTCGTCAAATCTTGATTTTTGTGAAATTCCACTTAAAATTTCTTGTCGTATAGGTCCGATTATTACTATATTCGTATCTCTGATTAACTCCGCTAATAGTTCTACAATACCGATTTCTAATTCGCTTTTATCGGTTTTTCGTAAAGCTAAAGACCAAATTGACGTATCTACTAAAACCTTCATTTTCGGTTTCTAAGAGATTTATAATCATAATCAGAATCGTATTCTATTTTTCCAAAAAGACTTATCAAATCCTCTGCTTTTCTTCTTTGGATAAACTCTTCCAGGGCAGCATTCACAGTTTCTTTTTTTGTGCGAAAACCACCGATTTCAAGAGCGCAATTTAAAAGTTGATCGTTAATATCCAAATTTGTTGCCATACGAACCTCCACACATAAATATACACATAACAATGTGTGTCGTCAAGATGTTTATTTCTTGATTTAGCGCGAAGCGTCCGTATAACGCCCGAACTGTGCGGCGGCTATTTGCCATCCGTACGAGTGATTTGTTAGGTACTTGCCTTTTCCATTTGTAAAAAAGATACTTTTGAAATGCTCGCTTTTTCTTTTGCGTGTTCAATGGTCATACTTACGAGATTACCCTTCTCATCTAAGTCGATGTAAAGGTTTTCTGATATTTCTATTGTCTCAACGACAGGCACAATTGAAAACTCAATCAATGCTGTATCCGTATCGGAGAAATACCGAATTTTCATTTTCCTTCCTCCTTAAAGTTTCTATCAAAGAAAGCATTATGAATGGTCTCTCCGTCCTCTAAAAGGATTACTCTTAAGTATTTCCCGGCTTATTCGATAAATTTCCACTTCCTTATTCTCCCATCGCTTTAAACTTCTGTTTTTAAAGGTTTTTTGATTGTATCTAATATCCATTCATCTTTGATAATCGCCCTATCCGGCAGTTGTCTGATGAATGAAAAGTATTGTGTACATTTCATGGCTGTATTTTATCATTTTTGATGTTTAAACACAATGTAGGCTAGAGACTATAAGTTGATCGGCTATTCTTCTTTATATCCAAGCTGTTATAATCTTTCTCCTGCCTTTTCAAGAACTTCTTTGGTAAATCGTTGATTGAACGAATTATGAAGCATAATCGCCTCAACAGTAAGATCAAGTCGTCCAAGTTCCCAAAGTCTTGTAAACCCCTCATGAAATTTAGGAGCCGTCACCGGTTTGATTGCCGTATCCACTGACCCGTAATAATCCAACATCTGTAAAAAATAAGATATCCTATACCCACATTGGCTTATGCAAATACCAACGGCTCTCTGAAACTCTCTTTCAAGTGCATCTTTTAATTTGCCAGTCATATTTTTTAAGCCTAACATTTACTTTTAATCATATTCTACATTCTTCCTAAGAATATAATGACTCTTCCCCGTAAACAACAATTTAAATGTTTTCAAAAGTCAAGTTTTCGTTGGTTGGATTCAATATTTATTCTTTAACATTATTATATAGAATTTGGATGCGATATCACTATCATTGATTTTTTGTAGAGAAGCGGCTTGCTCCTGATAAAAAGCACTAAATACTGGCCAGTATTGATTGATCTTTTTATTCGGTAACCGGGGTGAGATTGACTAACAAGATCCATTAACATATAAGAAATAAAACAATTTTAATTGCTTTGTTGCCTCCATTAATCCTTGATCCAACGTCATGATTTCTTGATAAGGTTTTAGTTTTAATATTCTTTTCGGGAAAGGTTGAAACCTTTCGTATTAAAGGCAACGAAAATTTCTCGTTCTGATATGTAAATATATTTTTACGGATTATATTCTCCGCTCCCCTACCCTACCCCAAGCTTTTATCAGCCTTCGAAAGAAAATTTCGGTTTTTTATTCGGGTATGAACCACTTGTTAAAGTAAAGTATGTTTATTTCTGTTTTTATTCCTTTACACCGTCATTCTTTTAAATTATAATTTTTTATCATTTATAATTGTTTTCAAAAAGGAGGAGAAATGCAACGCTACATAATTACAGAGTATGAGGACGCCTCGCCGGAAACAAAAGCCGTATATGATGATTATCTGCGTACAACGGGTTCGACGTCGCTTCCGGTGTGGATAAAAAGTATGGGGCACAATGCTTCTATAGCAAAAGCCTATTGGGAAAAAGGGAAAGGAACGCTTTTGGGCGGAAAACTACCACTCCCTCTTAAAGAATTGATTGTTTTTATGGTATCCGGCACAAATGAAGCAAAATATTGTACTGCATGTCATGCTCAGGCGATTCTTAAGTTAGACAAGACATTAACCATAGAGGATCTTAAGGAGTTCCTTAAGGGAGAAAAGGATCTTCCTTTTCCTAAATCATATAAAAGCGTACTTAATTTTGCCGTAAAGGTTGTAAAAGACCCTAATAACGTTGACGATAAAGATTTTGAAGAGCTTATTGACGAAGGTTTTACTAAAGAGGAAATCTGCGAAATTATTGCTATTGTTGATATGTCAACCATGTTTAATATTTATACAAGTGCATTAAAACTGCATCTTGACCCTCATTATCAGGCGATCCTATAAGAGGAGAGATTTTTTACGTTAAATGTAAACCGCAGTAACTTATCGGAAGAATGTAAAATATCAAAATTAGAGGCAACCGCTACAGAACAACTGGTCCGTTACGAAGCTCTTTTCAATCTACTGGAAGATATACAGGGACTGGAAGATATTTCTAAGATTGCATATCAGGTAATGCGACAATGGAAATATTTTGCAAATGTAGCCAACTGGCGCCTCATAGTTCCGGTAGAAGAAGATTTTATGATTATTGACGCTTTAAAAGGAGACATAATTGTTAAACAGAAAATATTTAAAGAGCTTGACCTATGGGATCAGTATCACTGTTAAAACAAAAAACCCATGCTGATCCCGCTTTCAAAAAGCGTATCAAATCTTCCCGAGATACCTGATATTTTTAAACCGATTAAAATTTGTGAAATTCAGGTACTGCCGGTTATCCAGAACGAAAAATGTATAGGTATAATATTTGTCGGCTCCAGAGATGAACCGTTTACCGAAATCGATAACAGATATATTAAACTTTTAACCAACTATTTTGTTGAGAGGGTATACTCTTTACTAATACAAAAAAGAGCGTTCGAAATTCTTCATACAAAAGCGACATATGATTATTTAACCGGTATTTTAAACAGAGGAACGGTATTGGAATGTTTCGAAACCATGCTGGCTCTCGCTAAAAGGAATATGTATCCTTTAAGCATAATTTTTATTGACATAGATTATTTCAAAGTTATCAACGACAGCTTCGGACATCAGACGGGCGATAAAATTCTACGGGAGGTTGCGGAAAGGCTATCTAAAGAAACCAGAGAAAGCGATGTTATCGGGAGATACGGCGGAGAGGAATTTCTGATTGTGTTAAACCATTGTAACAGGGCACAGGTTGCAATAGCCGCGGAACGTTTCCATAAAGCCGTAGCTAGCAAGCCGTTCTTAAGCGCCGGCATAGAACCATCAGAAATAAAAGTAACTATAAGTCTTGGTACGGCAAGTACGGATAAGGAAGACAGTTACAACCTTTACGCTCTTATAAAAGAGGCAGATAATGCTCTTTACAAATCAAAATTAGACGGCCGCAACAGAATTACCCTCGGTACTCCTCTCACTTGTTTGTGTTAGGTAAATAATATAAGACTATAATATCGGTATCCGTTCGGTGGGTCCATATGTCTTATTCATATCCATAAAAAAATATAAAAAAGATACCAAATGATTCGGTTGCTTTATGGCGTCTTTCGACAACCTTTCGCTTTTTTACTTTTATTTCTTCCACCGTTTCTTTCTTATATTTTTTCTCTTCTGCATACGTCCGATTTTTAAGTGCATGGTCACGGAACTGATATTAAATGCGGCCGCGGCATTTCCCCTTGTTTTTTACTATTTGTATGAATAAGAAGTATGAATTCACTGAACGGATAAGACCTTACTCTCTTACTCTCTTTCTGCCTCCAATGTTGCGATTGTGTATTAAAAAGGAGAAGGGTTGTCTTTCAGCATAGGCAGATTGGCGTCTTTTGGAGATAATATGGGTTTTTCTATAGGCCATGGTATATTGATTTCCGGATCATTCCAGATGATTCCGCTATCGTAATTGGGTACGTAAAGGGCGTCTACTTTGTACTCTACATGGGTATCGGGTTCGAGAGTTACAAAACCGTGAGCAAAGCCTACGGGTATAAACAGCATCGTACGGTTTTCTTCACTCAGTTCGAATCCGACCCATTTACCGTAGGTGGGCGAAGATTTCCTTAAGTCAACTGCAACGTCAAAGATTTTCCCCTGCAACACTCTCACAAGTTTTGCCTGAGCAAAAGGGGGTTTCTGGAAATGCAGCCCCCTCAATATACCTTTTTCCTTTGAACACGAATGGTTGTCCTGAACAAAGCGGTTTTCTATTCCGGCTTTACTGAATTTCTCCGCCGAATACCATTCCATAAAGAATCCGCGATGATCGCGATGAACGACAGGCTGAATTTTGAATACTCCGTCTATGCCGGCAGGAATAAATTCCATATATTATTATCCTTCCTCCCGTGTATTTCGCGCGAGATTAATAAGATATTCCCCATATCGGTTTTTCTGAAAACTAAGTCCAAGCGAAAGCAACTGTCCGGCGTTAATATATTTACGTCTGAAAGCTATTTCTTCGGGGCTGGAAACAAGCAGACCCTGCCTTGACTGAATGGTTTCCACAAATTCGGACGCCTGAAGCATTGATTCGTGTGTACCGGTGTCGAGCCAGGCTATACCGCGGCCAAGCGTTATAACCTGCAGCTCGCCTAGTTCAAGATAGCATTTGTTAAGATCGGTTATCTCCAGTTCTCCCCTCGCGGAAGGCTTTAATCTTTCCGCAAATCCGCATACCCGTGAGTCGTAGAAATAAAGACCTGTCACGGCAAGATTCGATTTCGGCTTTTCCGGTTTCTCTTCGATCGAAAGCGCTTTGCCGTTACTATCGATTTCCACTACCCCGTAACGCTTAGGGTCGTTTACCTGATAGGCAAAAACCGTTGCGCCTCTATGCTGTTTGGATGCTGTTATAAGATGATCGACAAGACCGTGTCCCCAGAAAATATTGTCGCCCAGAATAAGAGAAACCGCATCACTTCCGATAAATTCTTTGCCTATAATGAATGCCTGAGCAAGGCCTTCAGGTTTCGGCTGCACTGCATAAGAAAATTCAAGCCCCCACTGAGAACCGTCGCCAAGAAGTCGCCTGAAGGCTGGCATGTCTTCTGGAGTAGTAATAATCAATATTTTTCTTATATCGGCAAGCATGAGTATCGACAATGGATAATAAATCATCGGCTTGTCGTATATAGGCATGAGCTGTTTACTAACTGCAATGGTAACCGGGTAGAGACGTGTACCCGCCCCCCCTGCCAGAATAATACCTTTTCTCATAAAAACGCCTCTATTTTTATTTTAAAATTTGGCAATAGATGTAATTTAATATACTTTATTACAAACGCTATGTCAGGAGGTCAAAACTGTTATAAATAAATTCATTTTTTCCTTTTTCTTTATGTTATTTCTATTGATTGAATGAAGAATAAAGCAAGAAAGAAAAAAATAAAGAGAAAAAAAATTATAAATGAAATAATTTTGATCGGATGAAGCGGTTTTATAAAAAGATGGAGAGGTAATTCTGACTACAGAGATTAATGATACTATTATTTCTTTTATTGACTACCTGAAAAAAGAACGGGGTTTTTCAGATCACACTACCCTGGCTTACAAAAGGGATCTGAACCAGTTTGTAGCGTATTTAGCGACAAAAAATATTTACAACGGGGATATTCAATCGGTAATCACGAAACAAAATCTTAGAGCTTTTATTTTTAATCTCAGCCATAAGGGACTTAAGCCAACCTCTGTTGCCCGTAAACTGGCAGCAATTAAGAGTTTCTGCAGATACTGTCTTAAACTTAAATTGCTTAATTCAAATCCCACCAGAGTTCTTGCTACGCCTAAGTCCCCCAAAAATTTGCCAGTCTTTCTTACAAAAAAGCAGGCCGAGGACCTTATAAAAATAGGAGGAAAAACGGATACTGAAAACGATTTGCGCGATCGTATGATTGTGGAATTTTTTTATGGAAGCGGTATCCGATTGAGTGAATTGCATAGTCTTACCATTCCGTCGGTGGACATACGGAATGAGACAGTTCGGGTTCTCGGAAAAGGACGCAAGGAGCGTATCGTACCCATAACCCGTATTGCGGTCTCGATGATGCGCCAATATCTGCGTCAGACCGGCCGCAGCCTTGCTGATACAGGCCCTATTTTTATCAATAAAAAAGGCTTAAAACTTTCCAGAAGACAAATTCAACGGATTGTGGAAAAGGAACTCTCACTGGTATCTCAGCAGAAAAAAAGAAGTCCGCATGTCCTGCGTCACTCTTTTGCCACCCATCTTCTGGACGCCGGCGCCGATATCCGTGCCGTAAAGGAACTTCTGGGCCACTCTTCACTAACTTCAACCCAGATTTATACCCATGTCTCAAAAGAACACCTGATAAGAACTTATAAACAGGCTCATCCGCGGGCCGAGCGGGAATAAGGTCCCTTGCTTTATATTCCAATATGATAAAAAGCCTATCTCACTCTTAGGATAAATATTCATTGCCGTTAATAGTTGAAAACCTTTATTTTTATAGTGTATAATAATTTATTCTTATTATTGACAAAAAGTATATAGCTTATGAGGATCGGCAATTATTCTAAACCATCAATTATTATGATCTTTGTCCTGCTGATTGCAGGTTGCTCTTCGCGCATTCCTTTTACAAAAGCACTTATCGATGAGTACAAGCTCTCTCCCAACGAAACCAAACGGCTACAATTCTATGTTTCCCATAGTATGCTTTTCGAAAGAGAACAAACCTCCATCGATAAGGATATAGATGAAACCTACGCTCTCAAAAAGGTTGAAGACAGATATATCAAGCAGATTGAGTTCAGGCGTATGACTCCATGCATTGTTACCGAGGTACAGGGAGATCGTCTGAAAGTAGCGCTTGAACCCCGGGATAAGCTCGATTTCAAACTTGATCCATCGCACCGGAAGGGTAAAGTATTTGTTTATATGCCTGATATTCTCTTAAAAGAACCGGAAAACCGGCCAAGACCCAAAGAAGCCGGTTATTACGGATGGGCCATAGTAGGAAAAGAAACGTACGAAAATCAGCAATACGAAGTTCTATGCCGTCATTCCCTTCCCTATCTTCTTGTTGATGAAAAAAGCCTGCGTAAACTGGTTATCGAACAGCGTGTAGCTCCCGGGATGCGTCAGGGTGAACAGGTTCCATAATAATGCGAAACCCGATTTAGAGACGAGATTACTAATTTATATGTTAATAGCCAATAATTAATTTTTATTACATTGAGAAAGAGTTCCGGTAATTTAAAAAAAGAAAGGAACGGAATATGAGAAAGAATATAATGATTTTATTATGTGCTGTCCTTGCGGCACAGTTATCGGCCCAGGTGAGGGTGGGAGTAAGCATTTCCGCCAATTTTTCATTCAATGAGCTCAACGAATACGGGGAGTGGGTAACAGTAGAAGGGTACGGCGAGGTTTGGCGGCCTTATGTAAGCGCCGAGTGGCGTCCGTTTAAATATGGACGCTGGATATGGAGTAATGACGGATGGTTATGGGAATCATACGAACCTTTCGGCTGGATCGTTTGTCATTACGGTAACTGGTATTTCGATGACGAATGGGGATGGGTATGGGTTCCCGGATATGAATGGTCGCCTGCGCGTGTGGAATGGTATGTAACGGATCACGAAATCGGCTGGGCGCCTTTGCTGCCGCCGCCGCGGCCCGGAAGGCGCGTACACGCTCATGTACACTGGTCATTTTGCCCCATAGGAGTTTTCGGAGGTGTCGAAATACATAATCATATTGTAGTTAGAGAGGCTCCAAAAACTGTTGTAGTATATAAGGGCCCGCCGAAAATAGAATTCGTCCGTAGCAGGGCAAAGGTAAAGGTTGTTACTATCGCCCCACGTAAAGTCACCGTGAGATCGAGCCAGAGAAGTTTTGTACGGGTTGAAACTGCAGCTTCCAGACCGCAGGTTGTTGTACCTGTAGGGCCGCAATACCGGGCTCATTACAGAAAAGCGCCGGAGAGGGCGGTCAGTGTGGAAACTACAGTTGAACCTAGGAGCCATAGCGTAACGGTAACTACAGAAAGAGCTCATGAGTACACTCCAACTCCACGACATCATCGATCTGAGGTAAGAACAGAATCCCATCATTACGGATCACCTAAAGTAAAAGTCAGGGTGGAAAGCAGGAACGGAGAAGAAGAAGAAGAAGAAGAAGAAGAATCGGAGCGTTCAGGAAAAGTTAAAGTAAAGGTAAAGAAAAAATATTAATAAACCGAAAGGAGAAGAATATAATGAAAAAATTTTTCGAATTGATTGGAGCGTTGTTGTTAATATTTATCATTACAAGTTGCCATTTCTGGATTATGGTCGATACGACCGTAAGGGCCCGGAACGAACTTACGGATTTACAAGTTACAGTGAACAGATTGAAAGGAGATGTAGAGGCAATTGATCTTATAGGCGTTACTATAGGTGACGTTTTTTTGGGTTCAATTCCGGCAGGAACAACCACCTCCGAAAAGGTAATAAAAGAAACCGGAGATGTAGACGTGTATATTAATAAAGCTACGGCTTATTTAGGATCAATAAAAATTGAATTCGAAGACATAGATCCGATGGAAACCTACATCTCTCCCGGTCAGCTTAACACGGTCGTTTTTGACGAAACCACGGCAGGAGTGGTTTTCTCTGCTCTTGCAAAGAAACGAAGTTTGCAATAGTAAATGTGCAGTTTTTTTGCCGCAGGGCTGACAGCCGCGGTTATCTTCTATGCTGATGGGACGGGAAGAACCGATGGGAATAAAAACACTGCAACCCCGGCGGTATGGTTCACGCAGATAGGAAGGTGGCATTACGTAAGGGATAGTGTTAATGGAAAGTATGGTGTATTTCATGACGCTTCCCGTGACGGAGCTCAATCCGGCGTTGCGGTGTCGGATCTTAAATACAACAAAACCCTTCCTCTTCCTTCAGAAATAAAAGTTGCTCTCTCGGTCGACGGAAACAGTTCCTGTGCAGGCGTAGTCCTTAAATCGCATACTCTTGCCTACTATTTTATGTTGGATTGCGGAGAGGCGAAAAAAAACGACTCCTTAAAAATATTCAGATGCTTAGGAAAAAAACGGGCTTTTCTTGCAGGCAAAGCTAGTGCTTCCGGAACCGATATACAGCATCTTTCGATAAAAATTATTGCTGATTCCGTAACATTGACAAGCAATAACACTGAATTGACAATCAATAAACCTGCCGATCTCCCGGACAGTGTGACTGTAGGGCTTGCATGCTTTAAGGGAAGCGTTTATGTTTGGGAAATTACAGTTAAAACCCCTTCTGCTATAATAAAAGAAAACTTCGTGTCGGCAACGGTTGTCAACCTTGGATTAGAACGTATTTTCGCAGGAAATAAATACAAAAAAAAGTAGAAACGTATCCTGAAACCAACCACTTCACCTCCTATTATTTTTAAGAATACTTATTATTTTATAAGTTACGCTCTTATATTTTATTTTAAATCCATTTTTTGATATGCTGATAATAACTTCAACGATAGGAAGTTTTGAGGAAATATGATCAGACTTCTTTTTGACCTTGAGCATGAATACTATTGGCCTGCAATGGAGCCTATTTACGAGGTTATGTCGAAAGAGCCCGATTATGATCTGTGGATGAGAATAGGGCCGAACCATACCCGATTTTTAGGCTTATTTTTAATACCTCATAAGTCTGAGATTGAGGATAATTTTCGTAAAAAAGGGATAAAAATTACCGATAATACCGACGGTTATGATGTAGTTATATGCGGAGATGCCCTAAAAAAACCCAACGCCTACGGCAGAGCTCTTCTTTGTAATGTGGATCACGGGCCGTGCTTTAAAACCCTTCGATACAGAAATCTTCTCAGACAACCGAATACCAGATATGTTGTGTTTGCGGAGGGGCGTTACCGGATGGAAAAGCTTAAGAAGTATGGCCTTGACAAAATGGAGACATGCTTTGACGTGGGGCTTCCGAAACTCGATCCTTTCTTTTGGGGCAGGTATTCCAGGAAGGATATAATAGAAAAATACGGTCTCGATCCTTCAAAAAAAATTGTTTTATATGCTCCCACATACAAACCTTCGTCGATATTTCTTGTCGGAAGGCATATTTTATCCTTGATTCCCGAATTCAATGTAATTGTCAAGCTACATCCGTATAGCTGGAAAGGCAAATATGCTCCCCACAGTCAGCACCGGCTTTTTGAGAAGCTGGCTCAGGAGAACCCGAAGCTGCATCTTGTCCCCGCGGACGATCATAACATCATGCCGTATCTGTTTGCTGCGGATACTATTATTTCCGAAGGATCGAGCGTAATTAACGAATTTCTTGCTCTCGAACGATGCGGCGTCATATTCAATCTCGATGATTCCAAGTTAAAACACTCCGACGGACAGGCTCTTCTCGAAGAAAAAACTTCCGAGTGGCTTAAGGATTCGTTTATTCATGTCTCGAGGGGAGAGGAACTTCTAGACGCCGTAAGGGAGGCGGTTGCACCTTCTCCCGAACGTATTGAAAACATCAGGCGTGATTGCAGACATTTTTATTCATACAACGACGGCAGCTCCTCGTATCGAGTAAAACAGATAATAGAAAAACTGCTGGCCGGAGGGGGATAGAGAATAAGTCGACCGAAAGGAA
>FWPV01012460.1_pt1 | contig 13104 bp, 12 predicted proteins | sample 2228371 | NCBI WGS metagenome assembly FWPV01 (sample SAMEA103939776, study PRJEB20133) | metagenome | reverse complement strand
CGGCCCGCGCGAAGGCGCGGGCCGCCCCCGGTTTTTCATGCGGTCTTCGTCGCTTGGTCCAGACTCTCCTGACCGGTGCGGATGGACCCGTGGGCAAGACAGGTCCGTGCCCGGGGTCGCGACCTGCTACCATTAGGTCATACAATGGACAAACCACTATACCAACGGGAGGCCCCATGGGTGAGCGGCTCAAAGGCAAAGTCGCGGTGGTCACAGGTGCAGGCGGACTGGGCATAGGGCAGGCCTGCGCTCTTTTCTTCGCACGGGAAGGCGCAGATGTCGTGGGTTGCGACGTGGATCCAGCGGGTGCGGAAGAGACCCTCGCCATAGCGCGAAGCGAGGGCCTCTCTTACGAGAGCTTCGTGGCCGACCTCACCGAACCCGCGGCCCATGATCGCCTCATGGCGTTCGCCGCTGAGCGGTTCGGGGGGATCGATGTCCTCGTGACCGCTGCGGCGTTCGTCGAGTTCGCTCCCATAGATAAGATGGACTACGAGAACCAATGGAAACGAACGCTCCAAGGAGAGCTCGACCTGGTGTTTCTGTCCTGCAAGGCGGTCTGGCCTTACATGGTCGCTCGCGGGGGAGGTTCCATCATCAATTTTGCGTCGGCCAACGCTTACGTAGCTCTGCCGGGAGCAGGGGCGGTCGCCCATTGTGCGACCAAGGGCGGCGTGTTCGCCATGACCAAGCAGATCGCCTCTGACGGGGCTCCTTACAACATCAGGGCCAATACCATCTCTCCGGCGCTGATTGTGACCAAACACACCAAGCACCGGTTGGAGAATGAGCCGGGCTTCAAGGAGCTGGTCATGCCCAATTTCATGCTCAAGCGTCTGGGACGTCCCGAGGACGTGGCCTGGGCCGCCGTCTATCTGGCCTCGGACGAATCGAGTTGGGTGACCGCGGCAGACATCAAGGTCGACGGCGGAGCAACGGGCTTCTGATCCGTTCGAGATAGGAAAGGAGCGAGCGGTGGTTCGAGGAGACAGCGGGCTAGGCGGCCTGGAGCAGCGGCGCGGTCTGGACCTTCGCCGGATGGAACTGCGCACGGAGTTCCTTTACCGGGCTCATATAGATGTGGAGGGCTTCTACGAAGTGGGCCAGACTTTCCGGGGCCAGCGCACCATCGTCCGGGTGAAGGGGGGGTGGTTCGAAGGTCCCAGGGTAAAGGGCGAGGTCCTTCCCGGAACCGGTGACTGGTTCCTCGTGCGGCCGGGAGGGGTGGCCGAGGGCGACGTGCGGGACACCTACCGCACTCACGACGGTCACGTCATCTACGTGAGCTATCGCGGCATCCTCAACATCCCTCCGCAAGTTTGGGAACGTCTGCGGGCCGGTGAAGAGGTACCGTATACGGAATACTACCTGCGCGGACAACCAATGTACGAAACGGCCGTCGACTCCCCGTACGCCTGGCTTAACAACATCCTGGCCGTGAGTGTGGGTAAGCAAGAGGCCATGGGGGTCACTTACGACGTATACCAGGTCCTGTGATTCGTGATCAGGTCCTTTCATCCCAAGCTAGTCGGAAGGAGGGTCGGATGCTCAAATTCATGCTTGCCGCCAGAAGACGGCCGGACACCAGTCAGGAGCGGTATTTCTACGAGTGGGGGATCATCCACGTCTCCCTTATGTTGCAGACCCCCTCGGTGATGAGCAGTTTCCGGCGCTACGTGCAGCACTACTCCATCAGCGGGATCGATGACTCCATGCTCATCTTCCCGCTGTCGCCCATGGCCTGGGACAATATGGCCGACCACGTGGTGGATGACTACGAGGCCATCGGGATCCCCTTCAAGGAGCAGGACTACCCGCAACGCATGCAGCCGCACAAGTTCGGCGACGATGCTTTCGCGGTCGAACTGCTCGACTGGGAGACCATCTACGAGGAGCCAGGGTTTTACGCGGGCGGGGTGAAGCTCATCCACTGGCTGCGCAAGCGGCCGGAATTGACCTACGAGCAGTTCAATGAGGCGTGGCGGCACCACGCCAAGAAGATGTTGGCCGTCGTGCCGCAGGGCCTGATCCGCAAGCTGGTCATCGACAAGCACGTCCCCATGGACCCCGCTATCTTCAAGGGCACGCTGTTCGAGAAGGGTAACGTCGGCCACTACGCGGGAGTCGAAGAGATCTGGTTCCGCACTGTCGAGGACGTGGCCCTGCTGCGGCGTGACCCGACCTTATATGAGCAGCTGCGGGACAGCTACCGATCGTTCGTGGACGACGAGGACACTTTCTCGATGGTGACCACGGAGCGGGTCGTTTACGACTACATCACTCCGGGACACATATCACCCAAGGCCTCAGTGCTGATCCCCGGCACTCTCGAATACGAAGTCGACAAGCAGGGCTATTCTGGCTGGAACATACCGGGCTGGGACAAGGACCTATATAGTTGACCTCATCACGCGCATCCGGCCAGGGCCCAGAGCCCGGTCGGTATTCATGAAGGCCGCAGAATGCCGGCCTCTTCGAGCGCCCGGTCGATCAAGGTCCTTACCAATCGTAGGTGCTCGGCCATGGCTTGAGAGGCACCCTCGGCATCGCGCCGGCGTATGGCCGCGAGGACTTGAAGATGCGAATCGTGAACCTGATGCGGTCGGTCCTCCAGGCGATCGAGAGAGATCGGCAAGAACAGCTCGCCGCGGATCTGCATCATGGCGCGTTCCAGGCGCGGGCTGCGGGCAGCCCGCGCCACAGCCCGGTGAAAGTCGATATCCGAGCGGAAGAGTGAAGTCCAGCTTTCCAGGCCGCCCTCTTCTGCCACGATGCGTTCCATGAAGGCCAGCTCCTCCTCGGTGCGCCGTTCCGCCGCTAGGGCCGCGAGCCGGGTCTCGATAGTGGTGCGGAACTCGAAGATGTCGGCGAGCTCGTCCAGATGTTGCCGCATCCATTGATTCCAGCAACGGAGAAGGGCGGTAGTGTCAGCGACGCGCGAACCGCCTCGGGAGCCGCGGGTAGTGACGATGTACCCCGTGCTCTCGAGGGCTTTCAACGCCAGCCGGAGCGTCATGCGCGAGATCCCCAGGCGGGCGCCCAGATCGCGCTCGGGGGGCAAGCGGTCGTTCGGGCCAAGCTCCCCGGAGAAGATGAGGGCGCGTAAGAAGCGAACGGCGCCGTCACTGGCGGTCTCTGTGGCCAGGACCGGTCGCTTGTCATCGTCGACCTGAGCGACAGGTGACCGGGCAGTCACGCTGGCCGCTCTCTCATTCTCCGTCGCCATGTCCGCTCCTTGCTCATGGGCCTCTGGCTTACTCACTATACCAAAGCTGAGTAACGGGACAGGGAACCCGTCTGGCCTGCCCAGCTCCGCCGGCCCGGTCTGCTCCCAGTGAACACATTGACCAATTTGGTTCAAACATCTAGTATATAGACCAAGCTAGCCCGGCCCAAGTCACTCGGGACCGAGCCATCGAGCAGCAAGCCGATCACGAGCAAGCCGATCACTAGCAAGCCAATCACGAGCGACGAGGAAAGCGATCATGGTGGGAAAACCAGCGTTTGCCAAGAACATCGAGCAGATCGGGTATCACGACCTCGACCGGAAGCCGGGCTTTCAAATGGCGATGCAAGAGGTGGACGGCCGGTACTACCTTTACAGCGCGACCTTCAAGCACCCGGGTTGGCACATTCTGGACGTCACCGATCCCGCTGTCCCCGAGTATGTCAAGTTCATTCCCGGACCTGACCTGCCTGGTCAAGGGACACCCAAGATCCAGGTGGCCGGCGGGCTCATGATCACTGCCTTGGGCGGGACGCTGCCCCGTCTGCACGGCACGGAATGGGGCGATTCCTTCGAGCAAGGGGTCATCATCTGGGACGTCAGTGACCCGGTCAACCCCAAGGAGCTTTCCCGCTGGCATTGTGACGGAATGGGCGGGGTGCATCGCTTCTACTTCGATGGTGGCCGCTATGTCCATCTCTCGGCCACCTGCAAGGGGTTTCGCAACTTCATCTATCGGATTCTGGACATCGCCGACCCGAGACACCCGGTGGAGGTAGGCCGTTGGTGGTACCCCGACCAGTGGTTGGCAGGCCAGATAGAACCCACCCACGGTCCCGACCACGATCCCGAGATGGCCATGCTGGACAGTGCGGTCATGCACGGCCCAGCCTACCCCAAAGGGGACCTGGCGTACGTAAGCTACATGGGCGCGGGGATGGTCATCCTTGACATTTCTGACATAACCCTGCCTCGGCTGATTGGACAGCTCAAGCATCACCCGCCTTTCGCCGGCAAACTGGCGGGTGCTCGCTGTCATACGGTGATGCCTCTGTCCCGGCGTCCCTACGCGGTGATGACCAGCGAGGGCGAGCGGTACTCGGTGTTCAATGAGGAGATGACCCGCCGGTCTGGGGCCCAGCCGCTCAACTTCTTGGGCATGGTCGACATTTCCGATCCCACCGACCCCACTCTGATTTCCGTGTTCCCTTATCCGGAGATCCCCGAAGGCTGGCCGTACCGCAACTTCAACGAGATTCCTGGAGTAGGAGCAGGCCCGTTCGGACCCCACAACATCCACGAGCCCCACTACCATCCGGCATTGGAAGACCGCAACGACCGCATCTATTGCTGCTATTTCCACGCAGGGCTGCGTGTGTATGACATAAGCGACCCGTATGTGCCGCGGGAGATCGCTTACTTCATTCCGCCTGATCCCCCTGAGTGGCTGTTCACCGACCGTCAGGGCAACAACATCTTTCCAGGGCCGCTTCTTGCCACTACCGAGGACGTCATCGTCGACAATCGAGGCAACATCTTCATCGACACCTGGCACGATGGACTCTACGTGCTGCGGTGTACGGTGTAGACTGCTAGGGCTTGGCGGCCTGTCTTGACACAAAGATTTAAATAGCTATCATATAGACCAATGTTCACGACGGAGGGCCAGGCAGGCAACAGGCTCAGCTCATGCCTGGCCTCGGTCCGCAAGAGAGGGAGGCCCGAAGGAACATGAACGACCCACTGCGCCCTGTGGACTCTCGGCAGCTGATCGAGGAGGCATGCCGCCAAGGCAAGTCAGCACTGGATGAGGTGGCTTCCAAGGCTTTGTTTGCGGCTTACGGGATACCGGTCCCCCAGGGCCGTCTAGTCAAAGGCGAAGACGAGGCGGTGGCTACCGCGGCTGGTTTGGGTGGCAAGGTGGTCATGAAAGGGGTGGCTGCGGACATCCACCACAAGACCGAAGCCGGGCTGGTGGTCCTGGGGGTCCGTGCTGAGGCCGCAGAAGAAGTGGCCCGGACCTACCGCTTGCTCCAAGAACGGGCCGAAGGCAAGCTGGAGGGAGTCCTGGTCGAGCAGATGATCGTTGGAAATCGTGAACTCATGGTGGGGATGAAGCGCGATTCTGTGTTCGGACCGGTAGTGGCCTTCGGTCTAGGAGGTGTGCTCACCGAGGCGCTTGCGGACGTGGCACTGGCGGTGGCCCCGGTGAGCGAGTCCGAAGCGCTCGAGCTGCCCACTCTCATCCGGGCCAAGAAGTTGCTGGGCAGCTTCCGGGGCTACCCCGAGGTAGATCGCGACCTCTTGGCTAAGATCATCCAGGCCCTCGGGCAGATGGCCCTGGACCATCCCGAGATCGCTGAGATCGATGTCAACCCACTCCTCGTCGAGGGGAGGCGGCCGGTCGCGGCTGATGCCCTCGTCATCCTGGGGGAGCCAAAGCCGGAACCCGCGCGCAGCTCGTTCATACCCGACCTCAGGCCACTTCTCGCTCCCCGCTCCATGGCCATCGTGGGGGCCTCTGGTGATATCACCAAGTGGGGCGGTTCGGCCCTGCGCAACATCTTGGAGGGCGGCTATACGGGCACCATCTACCCCGTGAATCCCAAGGGGGGAGAGTTCTTCGGCCTCCAGGTGTACCCGAGCCTGGAAGATCTGCCGGAAGCCCCCGATCTGGCCCTTCTCGCGGTGGGGGCTCATCAAATCGTGCCCATGTTAGAGCAATGTGGTCGCAAGGGCATCCGGGCCGCCATCGCCATAGCGGCCGGCTTCTCCGAGACTGGTGAGGCCGGTGCGGAAGCCGAGCGGGAGATGGCCCGGGTGGCCAGCGAGAACGGGGTGACCTTGATGGGGCCTAACTGCCTCGGTCTCCTCTCGAATGAAGTGAGTCTCCACGCCGTCGGCTTTGTGGTGCTTCATCCTCCCAAAGGTACCCTCAGCTTTGTCTCGCAGTCGGGCAATCTGGGCACGCAGATCACCATGGCCTGCCAACGGCGGGGGGTGGGCATCGACAAGATGCTGAGTGTCGGAAATGAGGCCCAGATCGGGGTGGTCGAGGCGATCGATTATCTCGGCAGTGACTCGAACACCGCTTGCATCATGGCCTACGTGGAAGGGATCGACGACGGGCGACGCTTCCTGGAAGTGGCTCGGCGCACCACGGCAGTGAAGCCGGTGGTGGTTCTGCGGGCGGGTCTGACCGAGTACGGCAGTAGAGCGGCGGCGTCCCATACCGGGGCGATGGCCGGTTCGGCCGTGGTATGGGAGGCCGCCGCAAGACAAGCGAGAGTAGTCACCTGCACCAGCATGCAAGAGGTAGTCGACCTTGGCACTTGCCTGGCCTACAATCCCCTGCCCAAGGGGCGCAGGGTGGCGGTGGTGACCAACGGGGGCGGTGCTGGCGTCATCTGCGCGGACGAAGTGGCTCGCCATGGCTTGGAGCTGGCTGAGTTCCCGCCTGAGCTCTACTCGGCTCTGGATGAGATACTGCCTCCGTTCTGGAGTAAGCACAACCCCCTAGACATGGTGGCGACAGGTGGTGGCGAAGTGGCTCCTCGGGTGCTGAGGCTGGTGGCCGAATGCGAAACGGTGGATGCTGTGATTGTACTGTCCTGCCTGGGCGTGCCGAACAGTGGGAGCGAGGACCGTCCCGTCGGCGCCGATGGCGAGTACCTCGAACTCAGCGCTTGGGAGAAGGCCTTCTTGGAGTTGGTCGCCGACCTTATGGAAGCCACAGGCAAACCGATTATCAATGTCCCTGATCTTCCCTTGCGTAAGTCTGTATATGACCTAGGGCGTAGGTACCATCCTATCGTCCTTGCGACGCCTCGGGCTGCGGCCAGAGCTCTGGACCGGATGGAATGGTACGGCTCTCGTCGTAGCGTAGCCAGCCCCCTTTCATAGCCGGAGGAATACATGACCAAGTCGATCACACAGACGGAGAAAGCGGTAGAGATTCTCTCGGGAAACGAGGCCATCGCTCGGGGAGCGTGGGAGGCGGGAGTCAGAGTGGGGACCGCATACCCGGGTACGCCGAGCACCGAGATCCTGGAAGAGTTGAGCAAGTACGAAGGTGTTTACTGCGAATGGTCTGTCAACGAGAAAGTGGCCATGGAAGTGGCCATCGGAGCCTCCATGGCCGGGGGGCGGGCGCTCGTCTGCATGAAGCACGTGGGCTTGAACGTCGCCGCTGATCCCTTCTTCTCCTCCTCATACATAGGATTGGAGGCCGGTCTGGTGGTGGTCTCGGCCGACGATCCGGGCATGCATAGCTCGCAGGACGAACAGGACAACCGAAACTATGCCAAGTTCGCCCGTGTCCCGCTGCTCGAGCCGTCGGACAGCGGGGAAGCCAAGGAGTTCGTGAAGGCAGCTTTTGAACTCTCCGAACGGTTCGATACCCCGGTGCTTCTCCGTACGACGACTCGGACCTCGCACTCCAAGAGCATGGTAGAGCTTGGAGAGCGGATCGAGACCGAGCCGGTGGTCAAACTCAAGCGAAATTGGACCAAGTACACGATGATGCCCCAGAATGCGCTGGCCCGGCATCCCTTGGTTGAGCAGCGGGTGCGCGATCTCTCCGAATATGCTGAGGACTGCCCCTTCAACCGCATTGAGATGGGCGACCCGCGTGTGGGTATCATCACCTCAGGCGTGTCGTACGCCTACGCCCGGGAAGCACTTCCAGGGGCCAGCTTTCTCAAACTGGGCCTGACCTTCCCGTTACCCAAGAGACTGATCGCGAAGTTCCGTGCACAAGTCGAAAAGCTCTACGTAGTGGAGGAATCTGACCCGTTCCTGGAGGAAGCGGTCCGGCTGCTGGGCGTTGAGATCGATGGAGGCAAAGAGCTCAATACGCTCCTGGGCGAGTTCAGTCCGAGATTGATCGCCGGGTCGTTGGCTAAGGCCGGGGTGCCTGGGGTAGACGAAGCGCTTGTGGGCGAGCTGCGGGCTCCTGTGGAGGGATTGCCGAGTAGGCCGCCCACCTTCTGTCCGGGGTGTTCTCACCGTGGCATCTTCACCATACTGTCAAAGCTTCGTGTCTTCGTGAGCGGCGACATCGGCTGCTACACCATGGGTGCTCTTGAGCCGTTCAACTCAGTCCACTGCAGCACGTGCATGGGAGCCAGCATCAGCATGGCGCATGGTATGGCCAAGGTGCTCGCAGCGGGTACAGCCGAGGGTAAGCCGGACCTGCGCAACAAACCGGTTGCGATAATAGGCGATAGCACCTTCTTCCACTCGGGGATCACCTCGTTGCTCGATGTGGCCTGGAACGGCGGGAAGACTCTCAACATCATCGTGGACAACTCGACCACGGCTATGACGGGTGGCCAGGAGACCCCAGGGACTGGGCGCACACTCTCGGGGGCGCCGGCACCCACGGTGGATGTTCCCGCTCTTTGTAGGGCCCTGGGCATCAAGCGGGTCACCACGATCGACCCGTACGACCTCAAGGAAGTGGAGCGGGTTCTGCGGGAGGAGTTGGCGGCTGACGAACCCTCGGTGGTCATCGCCAAGGCTCCCTGCGTTCTTGAATACCGGATCAAGTGGCCGCCCTATCGGGTGGACAGCGAGGTATGCATAGGGTGCAAGCACTGCCTCAAGGCGGGCTGCATGGCCCTCAACCTAGTGGTGGACGCTGCGGGTGAGCGCAAAGTGGAGATCGACCAGGAGCTGTGTAACGGTTGCGGCGTCTGCGCGCAGCTATGCAAGTACGGTGCCATAGTCCGGCCGGAAGAGGCCGAAGGAGGAAAGGCCTGATGAGCGCTCGTCCGAAGATCGATATGCTTCTCTCCGGCGTTGGGGGCCAAGGCGTGGTCCTCGCCAGCTACGTGCTGAGCCACGTCGCTATAGCAGAGGGGTATGACGTCAAGCAGAGTGAGGTCCACGGCATGAGCCAACGGGGAGGCAGTGTGACCAGTCATTTCCGCTTCGGCGAGAAAGTGTGGTCACCGCTTGTTTCGCCGGGTACCGTCGACATCCTTATGGCTTTCGAGTCGCTGGAAGCGCTGCGCTACCTGCATTGGCTGAAGCCCGGGGGTTTGCTCCTATATAACTCCATACGTATCAACCCTAGTCCGGTGGCGGCGGGCCTGGCCACTTACCCCGAAGACATCGATGCGCGGATCAAGGCGGCTTGGCCGAACGTGCATTGCGTCAATGCCAACAGTCTCGCCGCGCAGGCTGGCACGATCAAGGCGGCGAACGTGGTGATGCTGGGGGCTGTCTCTTCTTACCTACCGTTCGCCCGGGAGACCTGGGAAGCGGTCATCAAGAAGGCAGTGCCGCCCAAGAGCGTGGAAGTCAACCTCAAGGCATTCCAGCTGGGCGTGGAGAGTGCTTCGGTGGGAAAGGAGCGCGCTGCCGCGGCCTCCTGAGCCGGTAGATATCAGGAGATGCCCTCCCCGGACTCCCCACGAGGTGTTCCTGTGTCAGCGTCGGCGGGGACTGAGCCTGGTTTTGCTGTGCGCCCAGATCACGTCGGGATAAGCGTAGGCGACCTCGAGGCTTCCGTCGCCTGGTATCGCGACAGCTTAGGGTTCGAGCTGCTCCGCGTGCTCGACGTCCCCGCCGGGGAGGGGAGGGTGGCTCTCTTGCGGGCGGGTGATTTCATACTCGAGCTTTTCGCGGTACCGGGAGCAGCGCCGGTTCCCGAGGAGCGCCGGCACCCCCTTACCGACCTACGGACTCAGGGTGTCAAGCACCTCGCCTTGGCAGTCTCCGATCTTCGCGGACTGATCGCCCGTATGAAGGCCCAGGGTGTCGAGGTGGTCTGGGACCCAGTGGTCCACGACGGTACTCTGTGCGCTTTCGTACGCGACAACACGGGAAACCTGGTGGAGCTGGTGGAAAGGCCGTCGGGAGAGAACAGAGAGTAGCTTCAAAGCGGAAATCCTATATCCATATCGCGGTATACTGATACCAGCCTGGGGAACGGCCGCGCGGAGGCGCGGCCGTTCTGGACTCAGGGCAAGGCATGAGTCCGAGCAGGGGTCGAAGCCGGAAACAGTGAGAGGACGAGGCGGGAAGAAGTCAAGAAGTGAGACTCGAAGAAATCAGGAAGATCGCGGTCATCGGGGCTGGGACCATGGGTCCCGGTCTGGCTCAAGTCTTTGCTACCGCTGGCTATGAGGTTTCCCTGTATTCGCGCACGCAGGAGACCTTGGAAAGGGCGCAGTCGGTCATCAAGGCCAATCTTGCCACCTTCGTCGAACAAGGGTTGCTGGAGCAGGACGCGGTTCCCGCCATCATCACCCGCATCAGTCCGACCCGCTTGTTGGAAGAGGCGGGCCATGAAGCTGATGTGGTCGTCGAGACCAGTGCCGAGGACCGGGAGGTCAAGAGGGGTGTGTTCGCGGAGCTCGATCGGCTCTGCCCTCCGCGGACCATCTTCACCAGCAACACCTCTTACCTCAACATCTATGAACTAGTGCCGGAGGGGCGGCTGCCCCAGACTGTGATCGCCCACTGGTTCGCTCCGCCCCACATCATCCCCTTGGTGGAAGTGGTCAAGGGAGAGTCGACGGCAGCCGAGACTGTCGATCTCGTCTGCGAGCTGATCCGCAACGTCGAGCACGTCCCTTCGGTCATGGAGAAGTTTGTTCCTGGCTTCTGTGTCAACCGTATCTTGCGCATCATCGGTCGCGAGGTCTTCTACCTGCTCGACAACGGCTATATGACCCCGGAACAGCTCGACATCGCGGTCAAGGCCAGCATCATCCCGCGGGCGATGGTGCTCGGTTTTGTCCAGCGCTACGACTTCACTGGGCTTGACCTCAGCTATGCCAACCTGCAGAACCCGACCTTTGTAGAAGCTCCGCTCGATAATCAGCCACGAAGTCTGAAAGAACGGGTGGAGCGCGGTGAGCTGGGGGTTAAGACCGGCCGGGGTTTCTTCGACTACGATGCCCGGCCGCTCGAGGAAGTCTTGCGAGAGCGCGACGTCGCCCTTATCAAGGTGTTCGAGCAGGTGAAGGACCTCATATACAAGCGTATCTAGGGAGTCCGATTTGCTCCATCGGATGCTGGCAGAGACTCTTGAAGACAAGGGAAGGAGTGAAGGGAGAAGCTGCCTGCTGGTAAGGTGATCATAACGGCCGCTCTGAACGGGGCTTTCGTCACTAAGGACATGAACCCCCATGTACCCGAGCAGCCGGAGGAGATCGCCCAGGCGGCACGCGAATGTTACGACGCTGGCGCCTCCATAGTGCACATCCACGCCCGCGATGAACAGGGCAGGCCGACCGGGACCAAGGAGAAATTCGAGGAGATCATGGCGGCAGTCCGGGGTCGGTGCAGTGAGATCATCATCCAGTTCTCCACGGGGGGTGGGGCGAACCTGACCATCGAGGAGCGGGTGCGGTGTCTGGAGGCGCGGCCGGAGTCGGCCTCCCTTAACATGGGCACTCTGATGCGTCAAAGCGGGCCCTACGCCGGAGTACCCTTCTCCAACCTCACGAAAGACATCGAGGCCTGGGCGGCCAAAATGAAGGAACTGGATATCAAACCGGAGATGGAATGCTACTCCCAGGCCATGTTCCGGGACGTGAACAATCTGATCCAGAAGGACTTGGTCAAGCCGCCGTATTACGTCAACCTGGTCTTGGGTATGCCCTACCAGGGGGCGGTGGAGGCCACCCCTGAGACACTCATGTCGATGCTCCAGTTCTTGCCCACGGGCTGTTACTTCAACACCACGGCGGTGGCGGCAGCGCAGTTGCCGCTCACCACCATGGGGATGATTCTGGGCGGCGCCATTCGGGTGGGCCTGGAAGACAACATCTACTATGCCAAGGGCGTGTTGGCCAAGAGCAATGCCCAGCTGGTTGAACGCTCGGTGCGTCTCGCTCGTGAGCTCAACCTGGAGCCGACCACGCCCGCAGAGACCAGGCAGATCCTGGGCATCGTCAAGCGGTGAAGCCGGTGAGGTCCGAGCGCTACCGGGAAGCTGGATCGTAGTCATTGCGCAGTCACTGAGATCAGGGAACGACAAAGGAGGGGTTTGGCTATGGTAGCGGACGATCTTTTCTCGCTTGAGGGCAGGAACGCCGTCGTGGTAGGCGGAGGTGGTGGCATCGGGAGAGGTATCGCGCAAGGGTTCGTCAAATACGGGGCCCAGGTAGGGCTGGCTGACATCAATCCGGCTGCGCTGGAAAGTGCCGCCAGTGAAATCCAGGCGGCTACCGGCAAGACCGTCAGGACGTATGAGGTCGACACCGGATCGGAAGATAGCGTCCGAGCTCTGGTGGAGAAGGCGGTCGCCGACATGGGTCGGGTCCACATCCTGGTGAACGCCCAGGGGTACAACTTCAAGGCTCCCGCCACCGAATTCCCGCTTGAGGAATGGGACAAATTGTTCGCCGTCAACGTACGCGGGGTCATGCTGTGCTGCAAACACTTCGCAGCGCACATGGCTGAGCAAGGCGGGGGCAAGATAATCAACCTTTCGTCTATCCGGGGGGCGCGGGGCGCCTTGGGGGGCAATCTGGCCTATTGCGCCAGCAAGGGTGCTGTTGACATGATCACCAGGCAGTTGGCCGTGGAGCTGGCCTCTAAGAACGTGCTGGTCAACGCCATTGCCCCGATCATCACCATCACTCCCATGACGGAAGCGCGGGTCAAGCAGGAGGCTGACCGTTATGCCAAGGTATTGGCCAACGTGCCCATGGGTCGCATGGGAACCGTGCCCGATCTGATCGGTCCGGCCGTCTTCTTGGCCTCGGCGGCTTCCGATTTCGTGACCGGTTCCATCATCTATCCCGACGGCGGGACTATGGCTTTCGTCTAGTCAAGGGGAAGGTTTTCTGGAAGTCGCGGGCCGGAAAGGCTGGGGGCGCGGACCGTACGGTCCGCGCCCCCAGCCTTTCCGTCTGGCC
>FWPV01012459.1_pt1 | contig 13105 bp, 11 predicted proteins | sample 2228371 | NCBI WGS metagenome assembly FWPV01 (sample SAMEA103939776, study PRJEB20133) | metagenome | reverse complement strand
GAGCTGCTCAGCCGCATCTGGAGCGACTACCGAAAGGCGCACCCCACGCTGCGGCTGCTGGTGACCGAGAACGGCATCCCCGTCGCCGACGCGCCGGACCTGGATGGCCGGGTGCGCGACCGCAGGCGGATCGACTACCTGCGGGACCACATCCTCCAAGTCCACCGGGCACTGCAGGAAGGGGTGCCGGTGGACGGCTACTTCGTCTGGTCCCTGCTGGACAACTTCGAATGGGCTCACGGGTACCGCATGCGCTTCGGCTTGGTGTACGTGGACTTCGACACGCAGGCCCGCACCATCAAGGACAGCGGTCACTGGTACGCCGAGGTGATCCGCCGCAATGCTGTCGAGACGGAACAGGCGGGGTAAGCAGCACGGTGGGCCTGCGCGAAAGCTGACGCTTGGGGGGAGGCCATGAGACGACTCATCGGTCCCTTGGCTGCTGCTGTTGCTCTCGCGTTGGCGTCGCCCCAGACGGCCCACGCCGATGACGGCCTGTGGGTGTACTGCGAGGCAAGTGCGCCGCCGAGCGCGGTGTGTCAGGCTCTTGCGTTGGCGAGCGAGGTGAGGTTCACCGACCACATCGAGGGGGCAGAGGTCCTGGTGGTGGAGGGCAGCCCTGCGGACGCGGCGGCCATCGCCGAGCGCGTCCGGCGCGGTGCCGGGCTCGTGTGGGCCCTGGCGCCTGACGTAACGGCCGAGATGCTGAGCCAGGTCCTGGACGCGCCGGTGCGGCTCTCGCTGGGGCAGGAGCCGGTGGGTGTGGTGGCGGGGGCCGCGGCCGAGGCCCAGGCCCTGGCGGAACGGGTCGTGTGGGCCAGCGCGCCGCAGGTGCGGGAGCGGATGCGCCTGGAGGGCGCGGACGTGATCCCGCTGGCCCAGGCCTATGAGGACGGCGTGCCCGTGCTGGCCCAGGCGCAGGTCGGCGCGGGCCGGGTGTACTTGCTTCTGGCGTTCCTGGGCGAATCAAACCCGCAGCTGCAGGACTGGCCGTACTTCAACTACCTGATCTACCACCTGGTCATGCAGGCCGGGGGCCGCGCGCCGCAGGCCTTCGCCGATTTCCCCGGCTCCCCCGTGCCTCATGAGCGGGAGCAGCGAGTGCTCTTCGCCGCGCTGGGGGTGCTGCTGCTTCTCGCCGGGGTGGCGTTCACAGCCGTGCGGCGCTACAGCCTGGCGCATCCCGAGGCGCTGGACTTGCTGGTTGCCGATCGGGCGCGTTTCTCGGCGCGCGAGGCGGGGACGGGGTGGGAGGAGATCGGCTTCCATCGGCCGCTGGGTGGTTTCCTGTTTGCCTTGATGTTTGGGCTGGTGATGTTCATCCCGCTGATCGTCTACCAGAACCTGATCCTCCCCGGGTACATCCTGCCCTCTGCTCAGGCGCTCGGCATCTGGGGCCGGGTCGTTCAGTTCTTCAACCTGCTGTGGGTGCTGTTCGACATGGGCACGAGCAGCGCCTTCATCCGCTTCTTCGCGCAGGAGAGGGTGCACGATCCCCGGCGGGCCATCCAGTACGGCCAGGTCTTTGTGTGGTGGCAGGCGCTGTCGGGGGCGGTGCAGGTGGCCCTGGTGACCGCGCTGGCGGGGACGGCCCTGCCGCGGACCACCTACGCGCTGTATGCGTGGAGCATCATTGTGCACACGCTGATTCAGCTGCCCGGGTTCTATCAGGTCTTCCGCCACGCGCTGACCGCGCTGCAGCGCTTCGACTATGCCCAGGTGATCGACATGGCCTGGGCCGCGGTCTTGCCGATGCTCACCCAACCGCTGGTGGTGACGCTCTTCGTGGCGTGGGGCAAGGCGCAGCCCGTGTTCGGCATGGCCATGGGCGGGGTGATCGGCCTCGGCCTGGCCGCCTACGCCACGGAGGCGCTGACCTTCGTCCTCGGATGGCTGCTCTATCGGCGGCTGGGGCTCGGGGCGCGGCTGCTGTTCCTGGCCCACTTCGACTGGTCGATCGTCCGGACCGCCTTCCGCTTCGGGGCCTTCGACATGCTGGCCTCCCTGGCGTGGATGGTGGGACAGGCCTTCGAGATCCTGGTGACGCAGCGCTTGGTCAACTACGCAGAGGTGTGGGGCAACTGGACCATCGCGCAGAACTTCATCTACGCGTACCAGGTGCTGCAGACGCTGTACGGCAACCTGGTCCCTGCCATCTCGGAGGCCATCTCCCACGGTCGGCGAGTGCTGAGCCAGTTCTACGCGGCCATGGCCTACAAGTGGGGAGGGCTGACCAGTGCGTTCATCGGGGCGGTGCTGCTGGCTGTGGCCGACCGCTTCATCCTGGGCGCGACGGGCCCGGAGTTCGTGCGCGCGGCGTCGTATGCAGTGCCGCTGATCCTGTGGGGAGCGATCCAGTATCCCTCCTGGGTGGGCGACAACGTCCAGCTGGGCGCCAACCGCCCCCACCTGAAGACCAGCCTGGTGGCAGGTGAGCAGGCGCTGCGCGTCGCGCTGGCCTTTGTGCTGCTGGAGCGTTTTCAGGTGTACGGCCTCGTCATCGCCTACTTCATCGGATTGTTGAGCAAGGACGTCGCCGCCTACTTCGTCAACCACCGCGTCTGCTTCCCGCAGCGGTTCTACGCGTGGCAGTCGCTTGCTGCGCCGGCGCTGGCTGGGTTAGTGCACTACGCCTTCGTGCGCTGGCTGGGGGGCTTGGTTTGGCAAGGCGACCAGGTGACGAGCGTCTTGATGTTCCTGATCGGCATCCTGCCTTCGTTCCCGGTCTTCGCCTTTCTGTACGGCCTCTTCGGCGGCTGGGAGGACGAGGGGCTGGCGGAGCTGCGGCGGGCGGTGGACCTGAGTGGTTTCATGCGCCCGCTGGCGTGGCTCTTCTGGGGGGCGAGCAGCCTGGGGGCCGGCCTCAGCCCGCTGCACGGCCGCTTCCCGGTCACCATCCGGGCTGCAGCCATGGATGAGGCGCGGGGGTTGACGCTGGAGCGCGTTGCCCTCGGATAAAGGCAGACCGCCGGATGTGGGGGGTCATCCGGCGGCTGCAGAAATCGGGGGCCTGGCCGCTCGTGCAGGGGGGACACGGAGGCGGCAGGACTGATCCCCTGAGACGGGAACGGACACCTCTCCAAAGACCAAATCCCGCCCCGTCCTATCCTTATACTACCACAATATGGGTCAAGATTGTATAAGAGAAATCTGAAGAATCAGCCTGGCAGGCCATTTCGGGAAAGGCAAGCTTTGTTGCAAGCAAGGCATTTGGGCCGGGCCATGCTGAGCGAGATCAGCCGGCAATCACTGCGGGGCTCGAGGTGAATGCCCGGCTCCTCGTCTCGGGGAGCGCTGCCACCCTGCGGGATGCCGGAGAGAGCCCAGGTTGGGGAGCGGTAGGGGAGCTGTGGCACAGCGGCGTGTCGGCGCGGTCCCTAGTCCTGGCTTGCGGATCTGCGGCGGAATCGGTCCTCCCACTGGGCGACCTCGGCGTCGGTGGGGGCCTCGGGTTTCTCGCTGGTGGGCGCGGCGGGCTGCAGGCGTCGGGAGAATTCGCCGCAGGTCATCAGCCTCGCGCCGGCTCGAGCCGCGGCAGCCCGCACCTCGGCGTCGGACGTCACGACCGTCCAGCTGCGGGCTTCTTTGCCCAGGCGGCTGAGGTGGGCTTGGATGGCCTGGTCGGCCGTGCGCGGAGGCGTCACGAATCGCACCGTGAGCCCGCCGCGCGGCGCAGGCCGACCGCAGCCCGGCTGGCCGCGGTCGAAGTAGACCACCGCCTTGCCTCGCGTGCGCTGGCAGAAGAGCAGCAGCCGGCGCACAAGCTCCGCCTCGTCGTTCGGCTCCGACAGGCGCAGGTCCGGCAGATGCGCGATCAAGTTGTGTCCGTCAATGAGGTAGGGCATCGCTCCCCTCTGCACACCATTGTAAGCCGCGCTCGACCTCGGTCAATTCCGTTTTCCGTGCAACCATGCTATCATGCAGCGCGTGGGCAGCGTGCGTCGGACCGGCTCCAACCCGTACATCCGCTTCCTGGCGCTGAACGTTGTGGTGTCGGCCACCACGATGTTGATCGTTCTGGCAATCTGGGACCGACGCCCGGCGGGGCGCGCGTCCGCCACGCCGACGGCGACGATCAACGTGGGTGCGCTGGTGGCCACCGCCCTGCCCACATCAACGGCCACCCTGCCCCCTTCCCCTACGCCGTCCACCTACACCGTGCAGCCCGGCGACACCCTCTTCCACATCTCGCAAGTCCTCGGGATCGAGATGGAAGCCATCATGGCGGCCAACGGGATCACCGATCCCAACACGCTGGATGTGGGCCAGGTGCTGCGCATCCCTCAGGTGGAGGGGGCTTCCGCCTCCGCGCCGCGGCCCCCGCTGGCCGAGGGGAGCGTCCTGCCGACCGCCACCTCGAACCCCGACAGCGATGCCCCTCGCGTGCAGATCCGCGAGGTCAGCGGGCGCGGCAACCTTGAGACCGAGACCGTCTTCCTGCTCAACCTCGGCGGGCAGGCGAACATGACCGGCTGGACGCTGGACGACGGCCGCGGTCACCGCTACGTCTTCCCGAACTTCATCCTCCACAACGACGGAGCCGTCAACCTGCACACCCGCGCCGGCATCGACAACCCCATCGACCTCTACTGGGGTCTGTCGGAGGCCGTCTGGCTTCCGGGGACCACCGTGACCTTGCGCGACGCCAGCGGGCAGGTGCACGACACCTTCCGCATCCCCGAGTGAAGGCAAGCCTCTGGACTCGCTTGGCCGAGAGCCGCATCCAGCGCGCCATCGAGGCGGGGGAATTCGACGGCCTGGACCATGCGGGCAGGCCCCTTGCCTGGCCGGACGAGTCCCTCATTCCCGAAGGATGGCGTCTTGCCTTCCACCTGCTGCGCAATGCAGGCCTTGCCCCGGTCTGGATCGAGCTGGACAGGGATGTGGAGGAGGGCCTGCTGCGGCTGCGGCGATCCCTGTGTGAGGTAGCGCGCTGGGGAGAGGGCAGTGCCGTTTGGCAGGAGGCGGTGCGGCGGGCGCAGGCGGAGGTGGAACGCCTCAACCGTCTGATCGAGGAGCGCAACCTGCGCTGCCCCTGGCGGCTGCAGCGGCCGAGACTGCGCTTGGAAACAGAGACGCGCCGGGCACTCGGCGCGTCGGAAGCCAGTCGTCGTGAGCCGAAAGGCGGCTAGAGGGAGCGCTTCACGAGGAGGGGGTCGAGGGCGGAGGCGGCTGGTCCTCGCTGCTGGCCTGGGCCTTGCTTTCGTCTTCGCCCTTCAGGCCCTTGCGGAACTCGCGAATGCCGCGGCCGATCTCGCCGCTCGAACGCAGCAGGCGCGGCCCGAAGATGATGAGCACGATGATGAGGATGATGATCCATTCGGATCCGCCAGGCAGTCTCATCACGACCTCCTCACGCGAGGGCCCTCACGGCCTTCGTCTTCATTATAACATGCTCCGCAGCCGCGCGCCGCGAGGAGCGGGCTGCGGTTCGGCCCGCGGTTGAGCGCACGCGACGGAGCGCGGGCGAAGGCGCCTTGCGCCGGCCGCGGGCGTCTGATACACTCGCGCGGCGGAGCGTCGCCTGCCAGATGTCCCAAGCCCTGTATCGAAAATGGCGGCCGCAGTCGTGGGATGAGGTGGTAGGCCAGGACCACATCATCCAGACACTGCGCAACGCCGTCCGCGCTGGCCGGGTGGCACACGCCTACCTCTTCTCCGGGCCGCGCGGCACGGGCAAGACCACCACCGCCCGCCTGCTGGCCAAGGCCGTCAACTGCCTGGAGGCCGACCTCGCCGCCCGCCCCTGCAACCGCTGCAGCCCCTGCCTGGCCGTGAACGAAGGCCGCTTCCTGGACCTGATCGAAATCGACGCGGCCTCGAACACGAGCGTCGAGGACGTGCGGGACCTGCGCGACAAGATCAACTTCTCCCCCAACGAGGGCCGCTACAAGGTCTACATCATCGACGAAGTCCACATGCTTTCCACGGCGGCCTTCAACGCGCTGCTGAAGACGCTCGAAGAACCTCCGGCCCATGCCCTCTTCATCTTGGCGACAACGGAAGTGCACAAGATCCCGGCCACCGTTCTGTCGCGCTGCCAGCGGCACGACTTCCGCCGCCTGCCGGTGTCGGCGATCGTCGAGTACCTGCGGGGCAAGATCGAGCAGGAGGGGCTGCAGGCGGAGGAGGGTGTCCTCGAGCTGGTGGCGCGCCAAGCGACGGGCAGCCTGCGCGACGCCATCTCCCTCATCGATCAGCTCGGCTCGGGCGGCGGTCGGATCAGCCTGGCGCAGACTCAGGAGGTGCTGGGCACGGCGGCTGCTCTGGCCGTGCGCCAGGTCATCGAGGCCATCCTCGCTGCGGATTCCGCTCAAGGGCTGACGGTCATCAACCGCGCCCTGGACGGCGGCGCCGACCCCCGCCAGTTCGCGCGGCAGGTGGTCGACTACCTGCGCGGCCTGCTCCTGGCGCGAATGGGGAACGCCCAGCTGCTGGAGGTGACACCGGAACTGCGCGAAGAGATGACGCGCCATGCGCAGGCCTTCCGCCTGACGACCCTGCTGGGGGCCATCCGCGCGTTCAACAGGGCTACGGTGGAGGGGAGGGCCGGATGGCAGCCGGCACTGCCGCTCGAGTTGGCGCTGGTGGAGGTGATCGAAGGGCATGGGCAGATGCCGCCGCAGGACAGCACCCCGGCCGTCGGCCGCCGCGAAGCGGCCGTGAGCCAGAACCCGGGCCCGAAGACCACAACGACACCGGTGCAGGAGCGGCAGGGCCAGCCGCCTCTGCCTGCCGCCGCAGCCGCCTCCGGCGGCCTCACCTTCCAGGCCGTGCTGGATCGGTGGAAGGAAGTTCTGGGGGCGGCACGAAAGCGCGATCCGCTGCTCCAGGCGCTGCTCAACTCGTGCCGGCCCCTCGGGTTGGATGGCGGTGTGCTGGTTCTCGGCTTCGCCAGCGACCTGCTGCGAGAGAAGATGGAGAAGGGGCACAGCCTGGCACGCGCCCAGGAGGCCTTGGAGGAGGTGTTCGGTCAGCGCCTGCAGATCCGGCCGGCTCTGGCCTCGACGGCGGCCATCCCCGAGGCCTCCGAGCCTGCCGCCGGGCTGATGCAGGAGAACGGCATGGTCGCCACCGCCCTGCGCGACCTGGGCGGGCACGTGGTGGACGTCCGACCGGTTCCGCCGGAGGATGCGCCCTAGCCGCGCGCACGGCGGCCCATGCCCGCTCGCTGACCGCCGTCGACCGCGAGGGAGCAGCCACGCATGAATCCCTCCCTGCCGCGTCCTGTGCTGCGCCTGATGGAGGCCTTTGCCCGCCTGCCGGGCATCGGTCCGAAGACCTCGGCCCGCCTGACGTATTTCCTCTTGCGCGCCCCCGAAGAAGAAAGCCGAGAGCTTGCCGAGGCCATCGCCGCTCTGCACGCCGGCACGGCCTACTGCTCCATCTGCTCCAACATCACCGAGGCGGGCCTCGACCCGTGCGCCATCTGCGCAGACCCCGAACGGGATGCCTCGACGGTGTGTGTCGTCGAGGACATGCTCGATGTGGCCGCGCTGGAGCGCACGGGGCGGTTCCATGGGCGCTACCATGTCCTGCACGGCGCCCTGTCCCCGGTGGAAGGGATCGGTCCGGACGACCTGCGCATCGAGGAGTTGGTGGCGCGGCTGGAGCGGGAGCCCATCCGCGAGATCATCCTGGCGACCAACCCCACGATGGAAGGCGAAGCGACGGCCATGTTCCTGCGCCAGCGTCTGGAGGGACACGGCGTGAGGCTGACGCGGCTGGCGCGAGGCCTGCCCTCTGGGGGTGACCTGGAGTACGCGGACGTCACCACGCTCACCCGGGCCCTCGAGGATCGATCGGAGCTGTGAGCCGCTTGCGGCGGGGCTGGTCGTCACAGATTCGCAGGCTGTCCCGTTCCAGGCAGCGTGGAGGTTGACATGAATTGGAAACCCCTGTTGGCGGCCATCGCGTGTGGGGCGGCGGCCCTGGCGTGTGCACTGCCCTTCCCGACTCCCGGTGTAACGCCCCCCGTTGCCACGACCGAGCTGCCTCCCCCCGCACCCCTCAGCCCAACGCCTTCTGGGCCGTGTACGATCGTGGCCGCGGGCGAGGTTCCGGCGTACTTCCGGCCAAGTGTGGCCTCGGGAGTGTTCGGCACGATGCAGGCCGGGGAGAGCTATCCGGTGGAGGCCAAGACGGCTGACGGCTGGTATGGATTCGAGCCCGGTGTTGCCCAGGCGGCGAACACCGGACTGTTCCGCCTGCGTTGGGTGCAGGAAGGCACAAGCGGGCTGACCGTGGAGGGCGACTGCAGCGGTGTGCCGGTCGTGGTGGGGCCGGAGGCGGGCGTGTGCTATCTGATGCCCATGGCCTCCACGCCGGTGTACGAGTCGCCGGATGCTGCGTCGGCCATCCTTGCGACGCTCGAGCTCAACGACTACGCCGCCGTCGTTGCCCGCTCGCCGGGATGGGCCCAGGTGGACTTGAGCCAGGGCAACACAGGCCAGGACGTGGTGGGGTGGGTGGAGGAGAGCGCCTTCAACTTCAACGGCCCATGCGAGGATGTGCCGGAGGCCGGCGGCGCAGCGGCTACCGCCACTCCCGGACCCCTGAAGGCACGCTCGCGCGCGGGCGGCCTCACGTGCCGCTTTGGGCCGGGCATGGAGTATGCGCCCGGCGGGGCGCTGCCGGCCGGCGAGTGGGCCGATGTGGTGGGGCGGACGACCGCCGCGAGCTGGCTGGCCATTGCCCTTCCGGCCAATCCGCGGCTGCGCTGCTGGCTTCCCGTGGACAGTGTGGACCTCAGTGGCGATCTGATGACCGCGCCCGTGCTGCCGCTGCCCGTGCCGTACGTCTCGCGGGTGACGGTGGTGATGTCTCCGCCCGAGGCGACGATCCCATGCGGCACCTTCCCGTACACCTTCACCGTCCGCTTCGAGATCGAGGTCACTGGGCCGACGACGGTCACCTTCCGCCGCAGCCTGAGCGACGGGCACGTGGCGCCAGCGGAGACCGTCACCTTCGAGTCCTACGGAGTGCAGGCCTTCGACGACCACTACCGGGTGGGCAGCACGGGCCCGCAGTGGTTCCAGGTGGAGGTGCTGTCGCCGAACTCGGTGGTGGCCCAGGGGACGGCGGTGATGCACTGCACGCCGTAGGCGAGGGCCGAGGGGCTGGCTGAGCGGGCGGCCCTCAGCAGGTTCAGATACATGTGAGACGACATCCGGTAGCGGGAAAAGGGCATCGGGGCCATCCTTGGGGTAGCCAGTGCAACCAAGCAGAGAGCCCCGATGCGCCTGGTATCTTACCCCCGTTCGTTCTTCTGCGTTGTTCGACATGCCGCGGTCCAGTTGAGCCCCAAGGCTTGGGAGCGGTTGAGTCGGGTGCGGGCCCTGGCGGGGGATGTGCCAGAGGGGCCTCCCCCGGGCAAAGGCGGCCCAGGTGGTGGGCGTGTCCCGAGCCAGTCTCTATTGCTGGCAGAAGAGGTTGACGCGGCAAGGGCTGCGGAGGCTGGAGGAGCGCAGCCGGCGGCCGACACCACCCGCCCACGTTGATCCCTTGCCAGGAGGACGCCCGTCGAGTATCTTCGGCGCCATCACCCCTGGGCTGCCCGAAAGGCCTATCCGTCTCCCACGTGTCGAACCCACACACGGGATTGACCCCGTATGCTGGGCCGGCTACAATGACACGGCCGGCTCTCGGCCCGATCGGCGATGGGCTTGGCCTGTCCGATGGGCGTCATGCCGGTGCGGCAGCGGTATTCCCTCAGGAGGCAGCCATGGCCAAACGAGTCTTCCCCTCCAGGCGGGCGCCAGCGTACGCCGATGTGCCCGACGAGCAATGGAACAGTTGGCGCTGGCAGCTCAGCCACCGCCTGAACACGGTCGAAGAATTCGAACGCCTGTTCCCACTCACCGAGAGTGAGAGGCGAGCCCTTTCTGCCCCGAACCTCTTCCGCGTCGACATCACACCCTACTTCGCCTCTCTGATCAACCCCGACGACCCCCACGACCCCATCCGCCGCCAGGTGATCCCCACCGCGGCCGAGATGGTTCCCTTCACCGCCATGATGGAGGACTCCCTGGCCGAGGACGCCCACTCGCCTGTGCCGGGGCTGGTCCACCGCTACCCAGACCGGGTGCTGATGTTGGTGACGACTCAGTGCGCCTCCTACTGCCGCTACTGCACCCGCTCGCGCATCGTCGGCGATCCCTCGGAGCAGTTCTCGCGCGCGGAGTTCGAGATGCAGCTGGACTACCTGCGCCGCACCCCACAGGTGCGGGATGTCCTGCTCTCGGGGGGCGATCCGCTCACCCTGGCCCCCAGGCTCCTCGAGGAGCTGCTGGCCCGCTTGCGCGAGATCGAGCACATCGAGATCATCCGCATCGGGAGCCGCGTGCCCGTGTTCATGCCCATGCGGGTGGACGACGACCTGTGCGCCATGCTCCAGAAATACCACCCGCTGTGGATGAACATCCACGTGAACCACCCCAACGAGATCACCCTCGAACTGGCCGAGGCCTGCGACAGACTCAGCCGCGCCGGAATCCCGCTGGGAAATCAGTCGGTCCTGCTGGCCGGCGTGAACGACTGCGTCCACATCCAGCGCCAACTGGTGCACGACCTGGTCCGCCTGCGCGTCCGCCCTTACTACATCTATCAGTGCGACCTGGTGGAGGGCTCGGGCCACTTCCGCACGCCGGTGGCCAAGGGCATCGAGATCATCGAAGGCCTGCGCGGCCACACCTCCGGCTTCGCCGTCCCCACCTACGTCGTCGACGCGCCCGGCGGAGGCGGCAAGATCCCGGTCATGCCCAACTACCTGGTCAGCATGTCCGACCACAAGGTCGTGCTGCGCAACTTCGAAGGCTTCGTCACGGCGTACGAAGAGCCGCTGGAGTACGCCCCCCACGACCCGACCACCTGCCCATACTGCCGCAGCAAACGGCCCGAGCGGGGGCAGACCGGCATCACCGGCCTGCTCGATGGGGAGCAGATGTTCCTCAAGCCCGAAGGCTTCGACGAAGTGCACGCCCGCGGCGGCGCGGTCCACCGCCTGCGCGCCGATCCCACCAAGTGGCGCCCCCTCGGCATCGGCCAGACCGCTCCAGCCCTGCCGGAGGGCGAGGACGACACACCCTGAGGCCCACGATCACGAACTCCCTCACACGGCCCGGGGTCAGCGGAATCAACTAGCGGGGTGCCAGCACCGGCACCCCGCTCGCTTCCCTCAGCCCGGACCGCTCAGCCACCGATCTCGCTTGCCAGACGGCTGAGCGGGATCACGTCCTCCGCCAGACCATGCCCCCAAGGCTTGTGCCAGATGCTGTCCTCGATCAGCGCACGCATGCCCTCCGGCGAGACCCCGGCACGCAGCGGCGTCAGCAGATCGACCTCCTTGTCGCGCAGCAGGCACAGCCGCAGCCGACCGTCGGCCGTCAGCCGGACGCGGCTGCAGGTGGCGCAGAAGGGCTGCGTCACCGAAGAGATCAGCCCGATCGTCCCCTTCGCCCCGGGCAGACGGTAGACGCGTGCCTCACCATCCAGGCTGCCGCCGTTGGCGACCTCCAGCGGGCCCAGCGCAGCCACGATGCGAGCCCTGACCTCCTCCTGCGTCACCACCTGCCTGCGCTGCACCTCGGTCACGCCGCCGAAGGGCATCATCTCGATGAAGCGGACCTGCCAGGGATGATCGAACGTCAGCGCCGCCAGTGACGGGACGTCCTCTTCGTTGTAGCCGCGCACAACGACGGCGTTGAGTTTGATCGGCCCCAAGCCTGCCCGTTCTGCCGCTTCGACGCCAGCCCAGACCTGCTGCAGCGAACCCCGCCGAGTGATGCGGCGGAAGCGCTGCGGGTCGAGCGTATCCAGGCTGATGTTGACTCGCTCCAGGCCCGCCTGAGCCAGCGGGACGGCGAGCCTCGTCAGGAGCAGTCCATTCGTCGTCATCGAGACGTGTCGGATCCCCGGCGTGGCCGCGATGCCCCGCACCAACTCCACCACGCCCGCCCGCAGCGTCGGCTCACCGCCGGTCAGGCGGATCTTGTCGAATCCCAGATCGGCGAACAGCCGGACGAGCCAGAGGATCTCTTCGTCCTGCATCAGCTCCCGCCGCGGCCGGAACGTGTGGTCCTCCGGCATGCAGTAGACGCAGCGCAGGTTGCAGTGGTCGGTCAGGCTGATGCGCAGGTAGTGAATGGTCCGGCCGAAGCGATCGAGTGCCATGGCGGGCGCGCCCTCATCCCTGCCGCAGGATGCTACCACGATCGCGCCCCGACCTCAACCAGGCCGAGGCTCGCCGGGGGTATAATGACGCCGGAGGCCCAATGGCAGACCAACGCGGCCGCGATCTGATCCACAGTCCCAACAGCGGGGTGTTCCACGAACTGGCCCTGCGCATCAAACTCATCCTGCGGCTGATGGCCGACCGCCGGGTCAGCCCGCTGCTCAAGCTCCTGCCGCTCGGCTCTCTCGCCTATGTGCTCGCGCCCGACCTGGTCCCCGGCCCGCTGGACGATGTGGGGATGATTTGGCTCTTGGCCTATCTCTTCGTCGAGCTCTCCCCACCCGACGTCGTCGCCGAGCACCTGCGCGCCCTGACCTCCGTCATCGACGCGGAGTGGCGCGAGGTCGAAGGCGATCACGAGCTCACCCCACCGCAGTAGCGCCCTCGCCGCCGGCCTCCACCACCCCCATCAGATCGTACGGCAGAGCACCGGTGATGCACACGCGCACCATTGCCCCCACCGGCAGCTCACCTTCCACGAGGACCAACCCGTCGACCTCGGGCGCATCCCGGTAGGAGCGGCCGACCGAGAGGCCGTCCCCGCTGCCCTCGACCAACACCGTCAGCACACTCCCCACCAGCGCCTGATTCTTCGCCAGCGAGATCGCCTGCTGGCGTGTCATCAGCGCCTCCCGCCTCGCCTCCTTGACCTGCGTCGGGATGGGATCGCCCAGGGCCTCGCACGGCGTCCCCGGCTCATACCAGTACGTGAAGACGCCCACGCGGTCGAAGCGCATCTCGTCGAGGAACTCCATCAGAGCAGCGAACTCCTCCTCCCCCTCACCCGGGAATCCCACCAGGAAGGTGCTGCGGATAGCGCACTGCGGCATGGCTGCCCGCACTGCCTCCAGCGTGCGCCGCACGCCTTCGACG
>FWPV01012458.1_pt1 | contig 13105 bp, 13 predicted proteins | sample 2228371 | NCBI WGS metagenome assembly FWPV01 (sample SAMEA103939776, study PRJEB20133) | metagenome | reverse complement strand
TCAATTCACAAATAAAATCTCCAATGAAAAAAATACGTTTATTGCTATTTTTTATTTTTACAATTAGTTTTATAGGTTGTAAGAAAGAACCTGGGGATGTACAGGGAGTAGTTATGGTCAAGGTTTACGATAATGATTTTAAATATTTACAGAGAATAATACCTGCACCCCAATATGATGTTTTCTTATGTGACGCTGAAAGTAATACAATTATTTCAAGAGAACGAACATCCTTTAATGGTTCATATGCCTTTACCGAAGTAGAAGAAGGTAGTTACAAGGTATTTGTATATAGCGACGATACGGCACATAATTTTTCTCCCATACCTATATTATCTGAAACCTTTTTTGTAAAAGATGGTAAAATGTGCAAAGTAGATACCTTATTTACTTATAAGGGAATTGGGATAGAGAAAGGGAATGCCACAATAAGAGGAAAAATATGGGTGATAAATTACAAAAATAATGGTTATGAAATAAAGGACATCTCACTTGCACAGGAAATAGATGTTTATTTAATTTTTGGCGATAGCAAAAGTTATAATATACGTACTCGTACCAATTATGATGGGGTTTTCGAATTTACAAACTTAATAAAAGGGGATTATATAGTATATGTATATTCTGAGGCAGAAGATGCATTTGGAAATTTAACAGGTGCTACTGAAAAAATAACCCATAAAAAATTTATCAGTATAACAAGCGATCTGCAGGAAGTTTTCGTAACGGATACTATAAAAATTTTCTAAATATAATTTTATGAAAAGTTTGCGTTTTTATTGTGCCATTTTTTTCATTTTAATAACCTTAAATCTATTTTCTCAAAAAAAGAAAACAGTAGTGCAAAAAAATATAAAAAGTGTAACAGAATATAATGAAGATTATTTGAAAAATAATGGCCGTTCTGTAAAGGAGAGTTTTACCAAATACGATGAAGGAGGTAATGTGGTGGAAGAAATAGAATACGATGAATATGGTAAAGAAAAAAAACATATACTTTACGAATATAATGAAGAGGGGGACAAAATAAAAGAAATAAAATTAACCCCTCAGGGAACCAAAGCAAGTATTACTGAATACAAGTATGAGAATGGCCTTAAAAAAGAAAAAATTGTATATGATGGAAAGGGAAAAATAGTGTTAAGAAAAAAATATATATATGAGTTCCATTAATAATGAATTACAACAAAAAATTGATTATTTTTTAGGGGATTTCTATACCATCTCCTTATCTGAGATGGACTCCGTAGAATTAATGAATCGTTTGGATACGAAGTATTTTTTTAATATAAATCATTTAACACAAATACTTAGGGATGCATTACCCTATTATAGAATTTTAGAGATAAATAATAAAAGACAATTCTTATATTGTACACGTTATTTCGATACACCATCTTTTCAACTGTATCATGACCATCATAACGGACGACTTAACAGGTATAAAATACGTCAACGGCGTTATGATATTACAGGTAAAGAATTTTTTGAAATCAAGTATAAAAATAATAAGGGTCAAACGCTCAAGAAAAGAATTGAAAATACACAACCAAAAACATTTAATGAAAAAACAATTAATTTTCTTGAAGAATTTACTCCCTTTCATGCTGATTTACTTAGAGAAGTATTAGAAAACAGATTCTTTCGTATTACACTGGTGAATAAAAACTTCACAGAAAGAGCCACTTTAGATTATGGACTTGAATTTTTAAATACCATTAACAATATCCAATTTTCTCATCTTGCAATACTCGAAATAAAACAGGACTTTACAACGCGATATTCCCCGTTAAAAGAAATCATGCATAACCTTCACAATAATCCCGAAAGTATCTCAAAGTATTGCACAGGAGTAGCATATTTATATGGACAAGAGGTAAAACTCAATGCATTTAAACCCAAAATTTATAAATTAAACAAACTACAGGAGATATGGAAATAATTTTAGTAAATAAAATTACATTTTATGGTATAGAATTTTATAATTCAAAGGATTTTATTGAGTTACTAATTCGGTTTTCTTTCAATCTTTTCTTTATTTTCCTTATAGTGCGTTTGTTATATTATCCTTCAACACGACGTAAAGATTATCTTTTTACCTATATCCTCATTGCACTGGTTACATTTTTTATTTGTTACATGCTTTCAAATGTAAAGTTGCAATTAGGATTTGCATTAGGATTATTTGCCGTATTTGGTATTATCAGATACAGAACCAATCCTATGCCCATTAAAGAAATGACCTACCTTTTTGTTATAATTGGTTTATCGGTCATCAATGCGCTTACAAATAAAAAGACTAGCTTGGCAGAAGTTTTATTTACAAATTTTATCATATTGACAGTTATTTATGGTCTTGAAAAAATATGGCTATTGAGGCATGAGTCCTGTAAAGTAATTACCTATGAAAAGATAGATTTAATAAAACCCGACAAAAGACAGGAATTAATTGCCGACCTTGAAAATAGAACAGGACTTAAAATAAACAGAATACAAATTGGTAAAATAAATTTCTTACGCGATACCGTCCAGATAAGCATATATTACTATGGCGATGAAAATCATGAAGATAACTATTATTATGAGGATGACGACGAAGACTAAAAAATTTTTTTTTCTTATTCTTTTCTGTTTTTTTTTAAATTTTTAATATACTCTTTTTTCACAGTCCGATCTCGAAAGTTGGCATGAAATAGATTTAAACTATAAATATTCCAAAAAAACACAATTTTCATGGAATAATGAAATTCGTTTAAATAACAATTCCTCCTATTTTAAAAAATATCTAAGCGAAATCTCACTCGAACAAACCTTAACAAAACGATTTGAGATTTATGCAGGATATAGATATTCTTATCTTTACTCAAAGCCAGAATATATAAATGAAAATAGAGCAATTATGATAATGAAGTATTCTTCTCGTATTCAACGATATATTCTTGAGCTACAAACAAGGGGAGAGTATATTTTAAGTGAAAAGAAAGAAGAGATTTATTCTCGAAATAAATTGACTATTAATTATAAATGGCCAACTATGCCTCTTACCTTTTATGTTTCTTACGAACATTTTACTCAATTACATCCCAGTATTTTTGCAGATAAGTATAGGGTAATATTAGGGTCAAAATATTTATTTACCAAAAAAATGACTTTGTCAGCTTTTTGGGGTTTTCAAAAAGAATTTTCATCAAATTCCTATCCTGCATATATTTTGGGTTGGAAAGCTGTTTTTTCCATAAAAAATAAATACAAAAATAAAAAGGATACACCAAATGATTTTGAATAATTTATGCCTTGTCTACAAGTAAAATTTTTAAATCTTGAACTTTCCTCTCCTTTTATTGCTAAGGTAGATACTATTGCTTCCTTTGAAAAAGATATTATACTAGATTATTATGGGGCTATTATTCTTCCATCTTTTGTTTACGAGAAAACAAATAATCATGGGTTAAATGAGCAGGAAGAATATACAGATGCTATTAAGAATTTGAAAAAAAGGATAAAAATACCTTTGATAGCAGGAATAGATTTTCCTGTTAATATTTCTCCCGAAGAAATTTGTATACAGATAGAAAAAGCGGGTGCCGATGCATTATTTTTAAAAATATTTTCATTTCCAGACGATAAAGATTTTCATTCCTATGATTACGAAAAAATTTATTTTGAAACAGCTGCAAAAGTAGCCTATAGTGTAAAGATCCCTATCATGTTGGCCCTTCCAGTTTATTTTACAAATCTCTTTAATATCTTAGAACAGCTTTTTTATAGAGGCATTCAAGGTTTTTTTCCAACTTCTTATAATTTCTTGTTCGACATAGATATTGATAATTTTGAGGTAAAACCTATTTCTTCCGATGGATTTGATTTCTATTTGGCTCTTAAGTGGATTTCTTATCTTTCATCTTTTTTTCCTAGAGCTGATTTTTTTGTTCAAAGTAATCAGAGTATCCCCTTTGATAAAAAGATAAAACTGATGCTCACGGGATGTCAGGGTTTTATTGAAAAGTATGATTCAGTAAATATTAAAGAAACCTCAGCTCAAATTGAAATGTGGATGCAAAAGCATGGCTTTGAAAAAACAGAACATTTTCTGGGTCAACTCAATTTTCAAACCAATACTACACCCTCATTCTTTGAACGAGCAAATATAGTTCAGAAAGATATAGAATCATTTGAAAGATAATTTTTTCTGCTCTGTATTTTTTATTTTTCTGTTTAAAAAACATAACATAATACTCAACATACAGAAGAAATATGTATCTTTGCTAAGGGTTGTTTATATGTTAAAAACCCCGCAAGAGCATTTAAAAAAAAATTTTATTTCATGAATTTAGTTAATCGTAGCTTTGTTTCCATAACCGATTTTACTAAAGAGGAGCAATTACATTTACTTTCTCTTGCTGAGGAATTCGAAAAAAAATCTGTACGAAACATTTTGAAAGATAAAGTTATAGCTACCCTTTTTTTTGAACCATCCACCCGTACACGTTTGAGTTTTGAAAGCGCAGTAAGCAAACTTGGAGGAAAAATAATTGGATTTTCCGATGCTTCTTCATCAAGCATAGCCAAGGGAGAAACACTAAAAGATACAATTAAAATTGTTAGTAATTATTGCGAACTTATAGTAATGAGGCATTATCATGAAGGAGCAGCTCGTTATGCCAGCGAAATATCATCGGTACCAGTAATCAATGCAGGCGATGGTGCCAATCAGCATCCTACCCAAACCATGCTCGATTTATATTCAATATATAAAACTCAGGGTACTCTTGATAATTTAAAAATTCTTATGGTAGGTGATTTAAAATATGGTAGAACGGTGCATTCTTTACTCATGGCAATGAGTCAATTTAATACAACTTTTTATTTCGTATCTCCCAAAGAACTTTCAATGCCCGATGAATATAAGCTTTATCTACGTAATTTAAAATTAAAATATTACGAACACAGCGATTTAAATGAGTTTTTACCTGATGCAGATATAGTATATATGACCAGAGTCCAAAAAGAACGTTTCTCTGACCCTCTGGAATATGAAAAAACAAAAAATATTTACATCTTAAAGAATTCTATGCTTGAAAATACCAAATCCAACATGAAAATTTTACACCCTTTACCCCGAGTGAATGAAATTGAGATTGACGTTGACGAACATCCCAAATCCTATTATTTTAATCAGGCACAGAATGGCCTTTATGTGAGACAGGCTATTATTGCTTCTATATTAGGTGTTATATAAAAAATATTTTTATGAGTTCTTGTCATCAGTCGAAAGATAAAACCCAGCTTCAGGTTAATGCCATAAGGGAGGGAACAGTAATCGATCATATTCCTCCACAAAATCTGTTTAAAGTTATTAATATTTTAAACTTGCAAACTATAAATACCCAGATAACATTTGGAACCAATTTTTTTAGCAAACGTATGGGTAAAAAGGCTTTAATAAAAATTGAAGGAGTTTTTTTTCGACAGGATGAGATTAATAAAATTGCTTTAGTAGCCCCCAATGCTAAATTGAATATCATTAAAAATTATATTGTCACAGAAAAACTTCCTGTAACCCTACCGGAAAGAGTTTCTGGAATAATTAAATGTTATAATCCCAACTGTATCACAAATTATGAAAGAATGATTACTTTATTTCATGTTATAGGAAATGCTCCTGTTATGCTTCGCTGTCATTATTGTGAGAAAGTTATGACGGAAGAACATTTTATATTTATTTAATGAGTATTAATACATGTTGAAACGATTGTTGTGGTTGGGTTTTGTTTTTGTCATTTTTTCCCCAATTCTATCTCAAACTCAAATTTCCAAAGAAAGTCAACACTGGGTTGATTCTATTATGCAAACGCTTACCTTGCAGGAGAAAATAGCTCAATGTCTTATGCCTGCTATATACCCTAAGGATACCTCGCAGGTAAGTGAAACCCTAAAAATGATTAAAGAAACAACTCCAGGGGGTATTATAATTTTCCAGGGAGGACCAAAACAAGTAGCCCTACTGGTGAATAAAATGCAAGGAATAGCTAAAGTACCCATACTTATGGGCATTGATGGTGAATGGGGTGTTGCTATGCGTTTAGACAGTGTTTTGCCTTTTTCCAGGCAACTTACCCTTGGAGCTTCAGAGAATGATTCTTTAGTATACCTAATGGGGGTATGTATTGCTCAACAACTGAACCGTTTGGGTATTCATACTAATTTTTCTCCGGTAGTGGACATCAACAATAATCCATTAAATCCTGTAATTGGGAGTAGATCATTGGGGAGTGATAAAGAATTGGTTACTCGTAAAGCAATCCAATACATGAAAGCTTTGCAGGATAATAAAATAATTGCAGTTGCAAAACATTTTCCCGGTCATGGTGATACCGAATTGGATTCCCATACAACACTCCCTATTATACCTTTTTCAAAAGAAAGACTCGACACTTTCGAATTATATCCATTTATTCAGCTAATAAAAAATGGTTTAATGGGAATAATGAATGCTCATATAAGCGTGCCTGCATATGATAACTCAAAATTACCTGCAAGTCTTTCCACACGAATAGTGGATAGCTTACTTATTAAAACCTTACAATTCGAAGGTTTAATTTTTACCGACGCCTTAAATATGAAAGGAGCTCAAAACGGTTCCTCAAAGGCTATTATTACTAAAGCCTTTCTTGCGGGTAATGATATCTTGTTAATGCCAGATAATTATAAAGAAGCAATCGACACACTTTTAAAAGCTGTTAAAGCTGGTATAATAGATGAAAATGTTGTTAACCAAAAATGCCGAAAGATTCTTTTTACTAAATTTTTTGTTGGATTAAATAAATTTAATCCTATCGATACTTCTCATTTAATTAGCGATTTAAATTCATTCTTTAATCGATTTTTACGAAAAAAGATATATGAATCATCCCTTACACTTCTGTCGAACCATGATAATCTATTACCCTTAAAACGATTAGATACTTTACGCATTGCTATCGTTGCATTGGGTGATACTTCCAGTAAAAATGCTTTTAAAGAAAATTCTCTTTTATATTCCGATAATTTTACTTTTTTTGCTTTATCTAAAAATGCTAATGATAGCCAATTTTACAACATTTATCAACAATTATCCTCATATAATCTGGTAATTACTCTATTATTAAATACCGATATGAGAGTTACTCGAAGATATGGTGTAACCGATCAGCAAATCAATTATTTAGAGCTAATTGCTTTTAATCATCCTACTATACTTTGTCTTTTTGGATCACCATACATTTTAAATAACTTGCAGGGAATAAGGAAGATGAGAGCCATACTCCTGGCATACGAAGATAACACAGCTACTTACGAAGTCGCCGCACAAGCGGTTTTTGGAGGAATTCCTGTAAAAGGGAAATTACCAGTTTCCGGGATTTCTTTTTATCCCTATCGGTGGGGACTAAATATCGATAAACCTATTCGTGTTAAATATACTTTTCCAGAAGAGGTTGGTATTAAATCAAACCAATTAATTCCTACTATTGATTCAGTAATTCAATTTGCAATAAAACAAAGAGCCATTCCTGGTTGTGTGGTATATCTTGCTAAAGATAATAAAGTATTTTTTTATAAAGCTTATGGGAGTTACTGCTACGATTCCCTTCAAATGGTTACAACCTCTACCATTTACGATATAGCATCTATTACAAAAATAGTAGCTACCAATTCAGCAATTATGAAATTATACGAAGAGAAAGAAATAAAATTAAATGATCATGTTTATAAATACATTCCAAAACTTAAAAAAACGGCATCAGGTAAACTAATTATATCTGATATATTAACCCATCAGGCTCAACTTCCTCCCGTTATAGATATTTATTCAAAAATTTTTAAATGTAACAACCATCTGAATGACAAAAAGAATAGTGGAAATAAAATGAGAAATTATAGTCATTGTCAATTAAAGAGCTGGTATTTTTATTCCGATTCTTGTGAAGAACATCCTTTAAAAGTTGCCGATGGACTATATGTAAGTAAACACTGGAAAGATTCTATACTTTTTTACATAAAAAAAATGTCATTATTGTCGAGAAAAGAATATGTATATAGTGATGTGGGTTTTATTTTATTGCAAAAAACTATAGAAAGTGTTACAAAAAAAACATTATCGGAGTGGTTTGAAAAGGAAGTGAGTCAACCATTACAGGCTTCAACACTCAATTTTATACCATTAAAGAAATATGAAAAAAAATACATAGCCCCTACGGAGAAAGATACTTTTTTTCGCAAACAAGTTATACAGGGGACAGTTCATGATCCCGTAGCTGCTATGATGGGTGGAGTTGCAGGACACGCAGGTTTGTTTTCCAATGCTAATGATTTAGGCAAGTTTATGCATATGTTACTCAATGAAGGCACTTATGGTGGTTATAAATTTTTCGAACCTTCCACAATTAATTTGTTTACATCTGCACCATTTCTTTCTCAAGGTAATAGAAGAGGGTTAGGATTTGATAAACCTCAGCCCGATACTACCAAGGCTTCTCCAGTAAGCAGATATTGTTCCCAAAGCAGTTTTGGACATACAGGTTTTACAGGTACTATGGCATGGGTCGATCCTCAGTATCGGTTTGTTTTTATATTCCTATCCAATAGAACCTATCCTTATGCCAATGCAAATAAATTGGCCGAACTTAATATTAGAACTAAAATACAGGATGTAGTTTATCAATTTCTTAATAAAGACTAATTTTAAAATAATTCTTTTATTCTTTCGTTATATAGCATTATTGGTTTTACAAATGAATTTAATTATTGACATTGGAAATAGCCGTACGAAAATTGCCATTTTTAGCGAGGAAAATATAGTTTTTTCTACTGTTGCTTTAAAACTCGAACATGCTATTTTAGAAGAACTGATAGGTAAATTCTCAACCCTAAATAATGCTATTATTTCAATCACTGGAGAATGTAAGAAAGAAATATATAATTGGCTTACACGACGAATTAAAAATTTCGTTCTTTTGGATGATTCAATTAAGCTTCCATTTAACAATCTGTATAAAAGCTCTACTTTAGGCAATGATAGGAAAGCTGCAATTGCTGGTGCTCATACAATATTTCCACAACAGGATTGTCTTGTAATTGATGCAGGTACGGCAATAACTTTCGATTACATAAATAAAAAAAAAAATTATCATTGAGGAAATATTTCGCCAGGCTTAAAAATGCGTTTTAGGGCTTTGCATAGTTTTACCCATAAATTACCTTTATTGGAACCATCAAATAATTTTGGATTTATTGGCGATACTACAGAAACTGCTATCATTAATGGGGTTATAAATGGAGTAGTATTTGAAATAGAACGTTACATTAAAGAATTTAAATTAAAAAGGCCATCAATAAATATCCTTTTTACGGGAGGCGATGCTCTTTTTTTGGCAGATAAAATAAAATATCCCATCTTTGTGGATGAATTTTTAGTATTGAAAGGTTTAAACAGAATATTAAATTACAATGTTACTACTTAAACGTATTTTATTGTTATTTTTCGTAATTCAGTGTTTTACTTTTATAGAATTAGAAAGTCAGTATACCGTGAATTCACCCTATTCTATTTTTGGAATAGGTGATAAGGAATTTCAAGGTTTTACGCAAAATCGTTCCATGGGTGGGTGGGGGATTTCTAAGCGTTTACCCAATCAGATAAATATTTTAAATCCTGCGGCTGCAACAGCACAGGATAGTATGTCTTTTCTGTGGGATATAGGTTTAAAAGGTTCATTCGTTATCTACCAAAGTCAAACAGCAAGTAACAAGCAGAATAGTTTTAATTTTGATCATCTTGCATTTTCTGCAGCGGTTAATAATACATTTGTCATTGGTGCGGGGATTGTTCCTTTTACCAAAATTGGTTATAACTTTACAGAAAAATACAACTATCCCGATGAAGAAATAATACAGTATGAATACACAGGAAATGGAAATATCAATCGCTTTTATACCAATTTTGCCTATGCTTTTTTAAATAAAAAACTCAATATTGGATATCAATTTTCCTATGTTTTTGGCAATATAACCAAATCGACCTATGCAAATTTTGTTACATCATCGGGTGAGTCATATGGTAAATATAGCTTTATTTATGATGATTTTGCCATCACTGGCCTACAGCATACTTTAGGTCTTCAAACGGAAATTCCTATAGTCACATCAAGTTTATTGTTAGGCCTAGTTTATGAGCCATCGATAAGCCTATCATGCAATAGAAATATTCATTATGCCAGAGGGGTAGATACACTCTCCTACGAAGTTGATTCAGGGAATTTTAAAATTCCAGCCCGTATAGGAGTTGGGTTAAGCTTTAAATTAAACTCAAGATTAACTACGGGAGTTGATTTAAGCACACAGGATTGGAGTAAAGCACAAATGTTTAACCAAAAGGATTCCATGCAACGATCCTTTAGAATTGGCATGGGTACAGAATATGTTTTTGACAAAGATTCCTATAAAAGTTACTGGTCTAAAGTGAGAATTAGAGCCGGTTTGTATTACGAACAAACCTATTTGCGTCTGAAAAATCAATCCATCAATGACTATGGTTTCTCTGTAGGTTTTTCTTTCCCTTTAAAACGTTCTCATTCATTCTTCCATGTAGGTTTTGAAATGGGAAAACGAGGAACTACCTCTTTCAACCTTTTAGAAGATAATTATAAACGTCTTTTTATTAGCTTATCTTTATATGATTATTGGTTTTTCAAACGTAAGTTTGATTAAAATTGATTTACTCCTTCATTATTTATCTTTATAGCTATTAATTTAACAATAAATTAATAGCTATGCAAAGTTGTTGTTTATTTTGATTTTCATAACTTTACAAAAACCAAAAAAAATTATTTAGCAATTCAAACAAAGTAATCTTAATAAATATTTATGTTGGGAGAAAGTATAGTAAAAAAAATATTTGGTATATTTCTTTCATGTCTTCTTATTGCATGTGAAAACAATATTGAAGTAGTTAAAAATTTAGGGGAGATTAAAGATCTTCCTATTATCTCAGCAAAGGAAGTCGAGATTTTATATAGCGATTCTGGAAAAGTAAAATTACGTCTTATAGCGCCTATAATAAACAGATACGATAACGCAACCAGACAATATACAGAATTTCCCAAAGGCATAAAAGTTGAACAGTTTGATACGGGTAATAAAGTAATAGCAACCATTGAAGCCCAATATGCCATTTATTATGAAAAACAAAACCTCTGGCAAGCTCGTAACAATGTTATAGCACATAATCTTATAAAAAATGAGCAGTTATATTCCGAAGAACTATTCTGGGATCAGGCTCAAGGCAAAATTTATTCACGTAAATACTCAAAAATAATAAATGAAGATGGAGTGTTTATTGGAGAACGCGGTTTTGAGGCTAAGGAAGATCTTTCACAATGGCATATGCTTGGAATAAAAGGTCAGGTAAACATCAAAGAAAATTTCAATGAAGATTAGGTTACGAATGTACTTGTGGATTATGGTTACAATCTTTTGTCTCATTACTGGATTTTATCAAACTTTTGTAAGGGGCATTAAAGAAAGTTATATTTTTTTTCTTTTTTCATTGTTGGCTTCGCTTATCGCGTGGATACATTATAATAGGTTGAAAAACAAAAAATAAAATATGTCAGAATTGGTACAGATATTGCTTTGCTTATTTCTTTCAGCCTTTTTTTCTGGGATGGAGATAGCTTTCATATCGGCCAATCGTTTAAGAATAGAGCTTGATAAAAGACATGGACTATTTTCCAGTAACATAATTAATTATTTTATACAACGCCCAGAACAATATTTGGTCACAATTCTTATTGGGAACAATATAGTGCTTGTAGTTTATAGTTTATTGATGTCGAAAATTTTGAGCGGTAATTTGTTTTGGTTTATTTCCAGTCCTATTCTACTACTTTTAATTCAAACCACCATAGCAACTCTCATTATATTAATTACGGCAGAGTTTTTACCTAAAATAATATTTAAAAGCGCTCCTAACTTTTTTCTGAATTATTTTATAATTCCTGTATTTGTTTTTTATGTAATATTAATTCCTATTGTAAAATTTGTACTTTGGTTGTCACAGGTGATTATTGGTAACAGAAATAAAAGTGACATATTTAATAAACAACTTTTTGGAAGGGTTGATCTTGAGCATTTAATTGAAGATCAGGGCAACTCACAAAACGACTTAGACACTCCTCATGAGATTCGAATTTTTCGAAATGCTTTGGATTTTTCAAAAATTAAACTTCGTGACTGTATGGTACCTCGAACCGATTTAGCAGCCATTGAAGATACAGCCACCCATCCAAAATTACGTCAGAAATTTATTGAAACTGGTTTTTCTAAAATAGTTGTATATCATCAAAATATTGATAATATAGTTGGATATGTAAACATTAAGGATTTATTTAAAATAAATAACCGATGGCAGACAAAAATTATTAAAGCTCCTATAGCTCCCGAAACAATGCTTGCCAGCAAAATGCTTAAAATTCTTATGCAAGAACATAAAAGTTTAGCCGTTGTAGTCGACGAATTTGGTGGTACTGCTGGCATTGTGACTATTGAGGACCTGATGGAAGAAATTTTTGGAGAAATTCAAGATGAGCACGATACCGACGAATGGGTTGAAAAAGTTCTTAATGAGAATAGTTTCATCTTTTCGGGAAGAATTAGTATCTCTGTATTGAATGATAAATATAATTTGCAAATTCCACTTTCGGAAGAATATGAAACGCTTGCAGGTTATATTATTAAACAAATTGGTAAAATCCCATCCAATAACGAAACATTTAGAATTTCTGACTTTACCATAAAAATTCTTCGAACATATCATAACCGCATAGAACTGGTATATATAAAACAAGAAGATGATTAAAAAATTCTTGTGAAATTACAAATGAATTTCTTTTTTTTTAAAATAGAGCATTAAAAGATGAAATAATCTGTTATTATACAAACTAAATTTTTATATAATCATATATATAATTATAGCATAATAATAATTTTTTAACTTTTATAATCTTTTTTAACTTAAAAATATTAAATTGCATGTTTTTTCCGACAAGAAAAATGTAAAATAATACGT
>FWPV01012455.1_pt1 | contig 13107 bp, 15 predicted proteins | sample 2228371 | NCBI WGS metagenome assembly FWPV01 (sample SAMEA103939776, study PRJEB20133) | metagenome | reverse complement strand
ACGGCAGCCGGGGCGCGTCTGCAGCGCCGCAAAAAATGCGTGGTGGCGCGCCGTCCACAGCCGGGTGCGTGCCTCGGGCGTGGTGGCCCATTCGAACGCTTGCCCGCCGTGCTCGTCGGCAAGGGTCTGCACCAGCTCGGCCTGTTCCCGCACGCCGCTGGGCGAGCCGTGAAACTCCATCAGCAGCATGGGCTCTTCGCGCAGGCTCAGTTTACTGTGCGCGTTGACGGCGCGCACGGTGCGCGCGTCCAGCAGTTCGCAGCGGGCAATCGGAATGCCCATCTGGATGATGGCGATGGTGGTGCGCACCGCGGCTTCGATGCTGGGGAAGGAACAGATGGCGGCCGACACCGCTTCCGGCAGCGGATACAGGCGCAGCGTGAGTTCGGTGATAACGCCCAATGTGCCTTCGCTACCGACGAACAGGCGCGTCAGGTCGTACCCGGCACTGCTTTTGCGCGCACGGGTGCCGGTGCGGATGACAGAGCCGTTGGCGGTGACCACCTCCAGCGCCAGCACGTTGTCGCGCATGGTGCCGTAGCGCACGGCGTTGGTGCCGCTGGCGCGGGTGGCGGCCATGCCGCCGAGCGTGGCGTTGGCACCGGGGTCGATGGGGAAGAACAGACCCTGGTCGCGCACCGCCTCGTTGAGTTGCTGCCGCGTCACCCCAGGCTGCACGGTCACGGTCAGATCTTCGGGCTGCACGGCCAGGATGCGGTCCATGCGGCTCAGATCGAGGCTGATGCCGCCTTGCACCGCCAGCAGGTGGCCTTCCAGCGAGGAGCCGACGCCAAACGGAATCACCGGCACGCGCCACTGCGCGGCCAGGCGCACGGCGTCGGCCACGTCGGCGGTGGATTCGGCGTACACCACGGCCGCCGGCGGGGGCACGTGGGTGAAGGCCGACTCGTCGCGGCCGTGCTGCTCGCGCACCGCGAGCGCGGTGACGCAGCGCGTACCGAAACGCTCGCGCAGCGCGGCCAGCGCTTCGGGCGGCAATTCGCGCGGGCTCACTTCGGGCAACAGGGGGGTGGTCAGGGGGGCGTTCATGGGGGCTCTCCGGCGTGGCGGGCGCGGCGAAAGACCGCGCCGCCATAATCCGTGCGATTATCGACCCCACCCGTTTGACCTGCAAGCGAGCATCCCCATGGGCAACCGACTCACGCAAATCGCCACCCGCACCGGCGACGGCGGCACCACCGGCCTGGGCAACAACCAGCGCGTCAGCAAAAACAGCCTGCGCGTACACGCCATGGGCGACGTGGACGAGCTCAATTCCCACATTGGCCTGCTGCTGTGCGAGACGTTGCCGGCCGACGTACGCACGCTGCTGGTGGAGATCCAGCACCAGTTGTTCAACCTGCTGCTGTGCGAGACGTTGCCGGCCGACGTACGCACGCTGCTGGTGGAGATCCAGCACCAGTTGTTCAACCTGGGGGGCGAGTTGAGCATTCCCGGCTATCAACTGCTGCAGCCCGCGGCGGTGGTGGCGCTGGATGAGGCACTGGCGCACTACAACGCGCAGCTGCCACGGCTGAAGGAGTTCATCCTGCCCGGCGGCACGCGCGCCGCCGCCCAGGCGCACGTCTGCCGCACGGTGGCGCGCCGCGCCGAGCGCAGTGTGGTGGCGCTGGGTAACGAGGAAGCCATCCACGATGCCCCGCGGCAGTACCTCAACCGCCTGTCGGACCTGCTGTTCGTGCTGGCGCGCGTGCTCAACCGTGTCGATGGTGGCGACGACGTGTATTGGCAAAGCGAGCGCCTGCGCCAGGGCGGGGCCGACGAGGCGGGGGGCGAGGGGGCGGGTTGAGGACCAAGCATGGGCCGACGTCGTTATGCGGCCCGGCCACTGCCGGTTACGCCCGAGCGGGGACATACAGGGAACAAACAGGGAGTTGACCCTCGGCGTCCATCGTCATAACATTGACCTTACGATGAATGCGATCCACACCAAACTGCAAAAGGTGGGCAACAGCCGTGGCGTGGTGATACCCAAGCTGCTGCTGGTGCAAGCCGGGCTGGATGACCAGATAGGCGTCGAGTTGACGCTGGAGGGGGACGCCATCGTGGTGCGCCGTGCGCGTGCGGCGGTCCGTCAAGGGTGGGCAGAAGCGGCGCAGCGCATCGCCGAGGCCGCCGACGATGCGCTGGTCATGGGGGAGTTCGGTAACGCGATCGATGACGAGCTGATATGGTGAAGCGCGGCGACATCTGGCTCGTCAACCTCGATCCCACCGTGGGCAGCGAAATCCAGAAATCGCGTCCCTGTGTGGTCGTCTCTCCCTCCGAAATGCACGACCATCTGCGCACCGTCATCGTTGCGCCCATGACCAGCCGGGGGTTTGCGGCACCGTTTCGAATTCCTGTCACGCACGCGGGGCAGCGGGGCCTGATCTTGCTTGACCAGATTCGCACCGTGGACAAGGTGCGCCTGGTGCGCCGCCTGGGCGGGGTGGAGGCGGCGACGCTGATGCGCACGCTGAGTACGCTGCAAGAGGTGTTTGCCCGGTGACGGGCGTGCGCTCAGGCGGGTTGGGTGGGGGCCTGGCGACACCCATGGGCCGGGAGCGTTCCCGTGTCACCGCGATCTGTCGGCGTGGCCATCGGTCTTTGTCGGAATTTGTCTGACATGCCGTCGCTGCACGCCTGACGTCGTGAACAGACACTTTTGGATTCAAGTCGAGGAGGGCGGTTTTCACAATCCTTTTCAACGAATCGACGTTTTTTGGGCTGTGTTAGCCGCACCGCCCGCCCCGCTGAAAAGGAGAGCCGCCATGACCGCCAACGCCACCGCTACGGCCACCGCCGCCCTCAATCCCGCTGCCGATGCCGAGCGCGAGCAGCTGCTGGCCGAGATCCGCGAAGCCAACCTGACCTACCTGATGCTGGCGCAGCGGCTGATCCGCGCCGACAAGGCCGAGGCCACCTTCCGCCTGGGGCTGTCGGAAGAGTCGGCCGAGCTGATCGCGGCGCTGTCGCCCGCGCAGCTGATCAAACTGGCCAACCAGAACACGCTGCTGTGCCGCTTCCAGGCCGACGACGAGATGGTGTTCAAGCTGCTGACCAGCAGCCACGCGCCACAGCGCTCGGTGGGCGAGGCCGCGCAGCGCCTGCACGCCAACATCCTGATGGCGGGCCGGTTGGCGGCAGTTTGAGCGCCACCGGTGCCGCGCGTCACACCGCAAGACCGCCGCTGAGCCAGTGTGGCTGTTGCCGCCCACGACGCGGCGAACACCCAAGCCACTCAGGGCCAGCGCAATAGACCACCCCCGCCGGCCAGTCACCCTCGACCCACCGTCCCGTCCTGACGATAGGAGCCCGCCATGACCGCCACCGCCGTTGCCTCCGAAGCCCGAGCCACCGCCACCACCCGCATCCTGCAAGAGGCGCGCGAGGTGGAACTGGCCGTACAGCTGATCCATCTGGGCGCGCGGCTGCAGGTGCTGCAAAGCGAGACCAGCCTGCCCTACGAGCGGCTGCTCAAGCTCTACAAGGAGGTCACCGGCCGCTCGCCGTCGAAGGGCCAGCTGCCGTTTTCCACCGATTACTTCCTGCAGTGGCAGCCCAACATCCATGCCTCGCTGTTCGAAAACATCCGCCAGTCGCTGCTGAAAAACGCGGCGTTGGAGGACATCGAGGCGGTGATGCGTGCCTGGCGCCTGTACGAAGAGCAGATGCGCCTGTGTGGCATCGAGCCGCTGCTGTCGTTCACGCGCGCCTGGCGGCTGGCCAAGTTCTGCGATGCCAAGATGCTGATGCGCGCGCGCTGCACCCACTGTGGGGCGCACTTCGTGGCCGATCCCTACATCAACCTCCGCCACTACGTCTGTGGCCTGTGCAAGCCGCCAGCGCGCGCGGGCAAGGGCCGCGCCAGCGGCGGGCTGCGCGCCGACGACTGACGCGGCCGCGCTACCATCGCGGCATGGCAAGGGTGACAACGCCGACGACGCAGGCACGGCACGGACCGCAGACCCCCCCCGCCTCGGCTGCGGCGGCGTGGCCGTGCCTGGCGGCACGCATCGAAGCGTTTGGACGTCAGGACCGGGTGCAGGCCGGCTCGCTGATCGTGACCGTGTTCGGCGACGCCGTGCTGCCGCGTGGCGGGCGTCTGTGGCTGGGTAGCCTGATTCAGCTGCTGGCACCACTGGGCGTCAACGAGCGGCTGGTGCGCACGGCCGTGTATCGCCTGGTGCAGGACGGCTGGTTGATCACCCAGGCGTGGGGCCGCCGCACCGACTACATGCTCAGCACCGGTGGGCACGCGCGCATCGTCGAGGCGGCGCGGCAGATCTACGCCGCCAGCGCGCCGCGCTGGGACCTGCATTGGCGGCTGCTGCTGGCCACCGGCACCTGGTCGGCGCGCGAGCGCGATCGGCTGCGTCGCTCGTTGTTCTGGCAGGGCTACGGGGAGCTGGCCGGCAGCGTCTTCATCCACCCCAGCGCCGATTTGGCGGCCACCTTCGATGCGCTGCACGCCGATGGCCTGGGCCCGCGCTGTGCCGACGTGCTGGCCCTGCGCGCCGAGCGGCTGCCACTGCGCGGCACCGCTCCCGACCGCGAGCTGGTGCGGCTGGCGTGGAACCTGGAGGCGCTGGCGCAGGCCTACGCGGGCTTCGAGCAGCGCTACGCGCCCATCGTGGCCGAACTGGAGCGCAACGCTCCCCCCCCCGCGCTGGCGTTTGCCGGCCGCACGCTGCTGATCCACGACTGGCGGCGCCTGTTGCTGCGCGACCCGCAGTTGCCGCAAGAGCTGCTGCCGCGCGACTGGCCCGGCGAGCGCGCGCGCCAGCTCACCCGGCGCGCCTACCGCCGGCTGCTGGCCCCGGCCGAGCGCCACCTGGACGGTCAGTTGCAATGGGCCGACGGCCACGTGCCGCCAGCGGCCGCCTGGCTGTGGCAGCGCTTCGAGCCGCTGGACGACGAGTGCTCGCTGGGCACGCCGCCGTTGCGCTGACCGGGGTGGCTGGCCGCATCCCGCAGGCCGGTTCGACCTGATCCCAACCCCAACCCCGACCCGGGTCTGCGGTGGCGTCGTGGGCCATCCGTTGGTCGGTTCTCAGGGAAAACCCCAGTGTCCACCGGGCCGCGTTTGAGTGATACTGAAATCGTCAATCGAAACAGTATTTTTGTATCACGATGGCCGCAGCTTCCATTTCCACCGCCGTCGCATCCGCCGATCCACAGGCCTTGGCGCAGGCCGTGGCGGCCGCTATGTGGGCACGCGACCACGCTACCCAGGCGCTGGGCATGGTGCTGGAGGCGATTGCCCCCGGTCGCGCGGTGTTGTCGATGCCGGTGCGGCGCGACATGGTCAATGGCCACGCCATCTGCCACGGCGGGCTGATCTTCACGCTGGCCGACAGTGCCTTTGCCTACGCCTGCAACAGCTACAACCACAACACGGTGGCCTCGGCCTGCCACATCGACTTTCTGGCCCCGGCGCGCGAGGGCGACGTGCTGGAGGCCGAGGCGGTCGAGCGTTCGCTGGCCGGGCGCACGGGGGTGTACGACATCACCGTGCGCGTGCGCGGCGGGCGCACGGTGGCGCTGTTCCGGGGCAAGAGCTACCGCATCGGCGGCGAGGTGATCGCCGGTCTGGCCCAGGCGGCCGAGGTCAGCGCCCGCCCCGCGGCCTGAACCATCCACCCCCATCCGAGGAGACCCCGATGCCCGTCAAAGCCCCGCGCCCCGGTGATCTGGAGCCGATCGAGACCGCCAGCCGTGACGAGATCGCGGCGCTGCAGCTCGAGCGCCTGCAGTGGAGCGTGCGCCACGCCTACGAGCACGTGCCGCACTACCGCGCCAAGTTCGACGCCGCCGGTGTGCATCCGGACGACCTCAAGACCCTGGCCGACCTGGCCAAGTTTCCCTTCACCACCAAGGCCGACTTGCGCGACAACTACCCGTTCGGGCTGTTTGCCGTGCCGCGTGAGCAGGTGGTGCGCATCCACGCCTCGTCGGGCACCACCGGCAAGCCCACTGTGGTCGGCTACACGCAGCGCGACATCGACACCTGGGCCCACTTGGTGGCGCGCTCCATCCGCGCCGCGGGTGGGCGCGCGGGCGACATCGTGCACGTGGCCTACGGCTACGGCCTGTTCACCGGCGGGTTGGGCGCGCACTACGGGGCCGAGCGGCTCGGCTGCACCGTCATTCCGATGTCGGGCGGCCAGACCGAGCGCCAGGTGCAGTTGATCATGGACTTCAAGCCTGACATCATCATGGTCACGCCCTCGTACTCGCTGGTGCTGGCCGAGGAGTTCGAGCGGCTGGGCATCGGACCCGATCAAATTCCGCTCAAGGTCGGCATCTTCGGTGCCGAGCCGTGGATCTAGGGCATGCGCGCCGAAATCGAGCGCAAGCTGGGGCTGGATGCGGTGGACATCTACGGCCTGTCCGAGGTGATGGGGCCGGGCGTGGCCAACGAGTGCATCGAGACCAAGGATGGCCCGGTGATCTGGGAGGACCACTTCTACCCCGAGATCATCGACCCCGACACGGGCGAGGTGCTGCCCGATGGGGCCGAGGGCGAGCTGGTGTTCACGTCGCTGACCAAGGAGGCGATGCCGGTCATTCGCTATCGCACGCGCGACCGTACACGGCTGCTGCCGCCCACCGCGCGGTCGTTTCGGCGCATGGGCCGCATCACCGGCCGCACCGACGACATGATCATTCTGCGCGGGGTCAACGTCTTCCCGACGCAGATCGAGGAGCAGATCCTGCGCGATCCGCAGCTGTCGGGCAACTACCTGTTGGTGCTGACGCGCGACGGCCATCTGGACCAGCTCGAGGTGCGCTGCGAACTGCAGCGCCACCTGAGCGGGCGCCTGAGCGACGGCGAGCGCGCCAGCATCGGTCGTGAGCTGCAGCACCGCATCAAGACCTTCATCGGCGTGAGCACGCGCGTGACCGTGCTGGACGCCGACACCCTGCCCCGCACGCAGACCGGCAAGGCCAAGCGCGTGCAGGACGAGCGCCCACGACCGCTTTGAAGCCCAGCCCCCCACCGCCCCTTTGCACGGAGACCGACCATGTACACGCAGGCCCTGAGCATTCCTGACCCGGCAGGCAAGGTGCAGCCGCTGCAGCCGGACGAACCCGCCGAGAAGCTCGCCGCCTTTCAGGCGCGCATCGATGCCGATGGCCGAATCGAGCCGCAGGACTGGATGCCCGAGGCGTACCGGCGCACGCTGATTCGCCAGATCAGCCAGCACGCGCACAGCGAGGTGGTGGGCATGCTGCCCGAAGGCAACTGGATCACGCGCGCGCCCAGCCTCAAGCGCAAAGCCATTTTGCTGGCCAAGGTGCAGGACGAAGGCGGCCACGGCCTGTACCTGTACTCCGCCGCCGAGACGCTGGGTGTGACGCGCGCCGAGCTGATCGAGCAGCTGCTCAGCGGCCGCGCCAAATACAGCTCCATCTTCAACTACCCGACGCTCAACTGGGCCGACGTGGGCGTGATCGGCTGGCTGGTGGACGGCGCGGCGATCATGAACCAGATTCCGCTGTGCCGCTGCAGCTACGGGCCATATGCGCGCGCCATGATCCGTATCTGCAAGGAAGAGAGCTTTCACCAGCGCCAAGGCTACGAGCTGCTGCTGACGATGATGCGCGGCACCGCCGAGCAGCGCCAGATGGTGCAGGACGCCGTCAACCGCTGGTGGTGGAAGTGTCTGGCCATGTTCGGCCCGCCCGACAGCGCCAGCGTGCACAGCGAGCAGAGCATGCGCTGGGGCATCAAGCGCATCAGCAACGACGAGCTGCGCCAGAAGTTCGTCGATGCCACCGTACCCCAGGCCGAAGTGCTGGGCGTGACTCTGCCCGATCCGAAGCTGAAGTGGAACCCCGAGCGTGGGCACTACGACTTCGGCGAGATCGACTGGGAGGAGTTCTGGCAGACCGTCAACGGCCACGGCCCGTGCAACAAGGAGCGCCTGGGCACCCGCATCAAGGCGCACCGCGATGGTGCTTGGGTGCGGGAAGGGGCGCTGGCACACGCCCGCAAGCAGCGCGAGCGCGCCCAGCCGCGCGCGGCCTGACAGCAGAGACCGCAAGGCCAGCGCAGCGCTGCCACCCGGCGCGTTCGCACGCCTTCTGCCATTGCATCACCGTGAGGATTCGACCATGAGTACCCCCGACACCCGTTCGGCCCCGCAGGAGGCCAAGGCCACCCCGGCGCTGAAAGACTGGCCGCTGTGGGAAGTGTTCGTGCGCAGCAAGCAGGGCCTGGAGCACAAGCACTGCGGCAGCCTGCACGCGGCCGACGCCGAGCACGCGCTGCAGATGGCGCGCGACATCTACACGCGCCGCCAGGAGGGCGTGAGCATCTGGGTGGTGCCCTCGGCGGCCATCGTGGCCAGCCGCCCGACCGAGAAAGACGAGTTCTTCGAGCCGGCCGCGGACAAGATCTACCGCCATCCGACCTTCTACGACATTCCGGACGAAGTGGGGCACATGTGATGAGCGCCGTCGCCACCGACACCGTCGTCATCGACTATCTGCTGCACCTGGGCGACAACGCGCTGGTGCTGGCCCAGCGCAACAGCCAGTGGTGTGGCGTGGGCCCGGTGCTGGAAGAAGATCTGGCGCTGACCAACCAGACGCTGGACCTGATTGGCCAGGCCCGCCTGCTGTACCAGGAAGCCGCGCGCCTGATGGGCGGCGACGCCACCGAGGACACGCTGGCCTACTTCCGCGACGCGCCGGATTTTCGCAACTACGTGCTGCTGGAACTGCCCGCCAGCCTGCCGCGCGTGGGCTACGCCCAGGGCGACATGGACTGGGGGGTGACGCTGGCGCGCAACTTCCTGTACAGCGCGTTGATGGTGCCGCTGTGGGAGGCACTGCAACGCTCGGTCCACGCCCCGCTGGCCGACATTGCCGCCAAGTCGCTGAAAGAGGTGCGCTACCACCTGCGGCATGCCAGCGAATGGGTGGTGCGGCTGGGCGACGGCACCGACGAGTCGCACCAGCGCATGCAGGCCGCGTTCGACCACCTGATGCCGTACACCCAGGAATTCTGGACCGACAGCGCGCTGGAGCGTGCGGCGGTCGAGGCCGGGGTGGGGGTGGCGCCGATGACGCTCAAACCGGTGTGGGATGCCACCGTCAGCGACACCCTGCACGCGGCCACGCTGCGCCTGCCCAGCGCCGAGGGCTACGTGCCGCAGGGCAAGACCGGCCGGCATTCCGAGCACCTGAGCTACCTGCTGGCCGAGATGCAGTGCGTGGCGCGTGCCCACCCGGGTGCGGTGTGGTGACGCCGCTAAGGACGCAGTGCCCATGAACACACCCACCGCCCTGCCGCTCGCCGCCGAGGTGCTGGCGCGCGTGCGCGCCGCGCTGGAGGCGCTTACCGACCCGGAGATCCCGGTCGTCACGCTGGCCGACATGGGCATTCTGCGTGAGGTGCGCACCGCCGCCGACGACCCGGCTCGAGTGGAAGTGGTGATCACGCCCACCTACAGCGGCTGCCCGGCGATGGCACAGATCGCCGACGACATTCGCGCCACGCTGCAGGGCTTGGGCGTGTCGGGGCGGGTCGTCACCCAGCTCGCGCCGGCCTGGACCACCGACTGGATGACGCCCGCAGCGCGCGACAAGCTGCGCGCCTACGGCATTGCTCCACCCGGCCGCTGTGGCGACGCGCCGCTCGAGCAGCCGCTGCGCTTTCACCCGCGTGCCGACGCCGTCACCTGCCCCCACTGCGGCTCGACGCACACGCGCGAAATCTCACGCTTCGGCTCGACCGCCTGCAAGGCGCTGTGGCAGTGCCTGGACTGCCGTGAGCCCTTCGACCACTTCAAGCCCCACTGATCCCTGCCCACCATGAGTGCCCTGGCTTTCCACGACCTGCCCATCAAACGCGTGACGCCTGAGGCTGCCGGTTCGGTGGCCGTCACCTTCGAGGTGCCCCCGCCGCTGCGCGAGACGTTTCGCTTCGAGCCCGGGCAGTACCTGACGCTGCGCGCACGGCTCGACGGCGAGGAACTGCGCCGCAACTACTCCATCTGCAGCCCGCGCTCGCGCCTGGAGCGCGCCGGCGAGATCGACATCGGCATTCGCCCGGTGCCCGGCGGCCGCTTTTCCAACTGGGCCGCGCGCGAGCTGCGCGCGGGTCAGCGCCTGGCGGCCATGCCGCCGCAGGGGCGCTTCACGGTGCAGCGGCCGCGTGCCCTGCACCGCGTCGGCTTTGCCGCCGGCTCGGGCATCACGCCGATTCTGTCGATCGCGGCCAGCACGCTGGAGGAGCAGCCACAGTCCAAGTTCACGCTGGTCTACGGCAACCGGCGTACCGCCACCATCATGTTCAACGAGGCCCTGCAGGACCTCAAGGACCGCTACCCAGACCGCTTCACGATGATCCACGTGCTGTCGCGCCAGGCCCAGGAGGTGGACCTGTTGCAGGGGCGGCTGGACGAGGCCAAGGTGCGCGCCATCATGGACGCGCTGCTGCCGCCGGCCAGCATGGACGAGGTGTTCATCTGCGGGCCGGAGGCGATGATCGAGGCCACCGAGCGTGCCTTGCTGGCCGCCGGCGTGCCGGCGCAGCGCATCCACACCGAACGCTTCACCACCGGGGCGGCGCAAGCGGCCAAGGTGCAGGCCGACGTCGATGCGGCCGGGGCGCGCCAGGCGGCTGCCGCAGCGGCCCACGCCACCATCGTGCTCGATGGCAAGGAGCACGAGGTGCCGATCGCCGCCGGGGTGCCGGTGCTCGACGCGGCGCTGGACGCCGGGCTCGACCTGCCGTACTCCTGCAAGGGCGGCGTGTGCAGCACCTGCCGCGCCAAAGTGCTGGCCGGACAGGTTACGATGGAGCGCAACTTCGGCCTCACCGAGGCGGAAGTGGCCGCCGGCTTCGTGCTCACCTGTCAGGCGCACCCGGTCACCGAGCGCCTGCGGCTGAGCTTCGATGACCGTTGACGTGACAACCCGTTCCGGTGCCGGGCAACCGGCCGGATTTCCCCCCACCAGAGGAGACTCACCATGACCCTACGCCAATCCCTGCTGGCCTTGGCTGCTGCCATCGGCCTGTCCACTGCCGCGTGGGCCGACATCAACGTCGGCGTCACCGTCTCGGCCACGGGGCCCGCGGCTTCACTCGGCATCCCCGAGAAAAACACCTTCGCCCTGATGCCGAAGACCATCGGCGGCGAGAAGGTGAACTACATCGTGCTCGATGACGCGAGCGACACCACCGCCGCCGTCACCAATACGCGCAAGCTGATCAGCGAAAACAAGGTCGACATCATCATCGGCTCCACCACCACACCGAACTCGCTGGCGATGATCGACGTCGTGGCCGAAGCGCAGGTGCCGATGATTTCGATGGCGGCTTCGGCCCGCATCGTGCAGCCGGTGGATGCCAAGAAGCGCTGGGTGTTCAAGACGCCGCAGGACGACATCATGATGGCGCTGGCGATTGCCACGCACATGGCCGACAACGGCGTGCGCAGCGTCGCCTTCATCGGCTTTGCCGACGCCTACGGCGAGGGCTGGTATCAGGAATTCACCAAGGCGGCGGGCCTGAAGCGGCTGCAGATCGTGGCCAACGAGCGCTACAACCGCACCGACACCTCGGTCACCGGCCAGGTGCTCAAGATCGTGGCGGCGCGGCCCGACGCGGTGCTGATCGCGGGCTCCGGCACGCCGGCGGCGCTGCCGCAAAAGACGCTCAAGGAGCGCGGCTACAGCGGCAAGATCTACCAGACGCACGGCGTGGCCAACAACGACTTCCTGCGCGTGTGCGGGCGTGACTGCGAAGGCACGTTCCTGCCCGCCGGACCGATGCTGGTGGCCGAGCAGCTGCCCAACGACCATCCGGTGAAAAAGTCGGCGCTGGCCTACGTGCAGGCCTACGAAGCGGCACACGGCAAGGGGTCGGTGGCCACCTTCGGCGGCCACGCCTGGGACGCGGGCATGCTGCTGGCGGCCGCCGCGCCCGAGGCGCTGAAGAAGGCCAAGCCGGGCACCGCCGAATTCCGCGCCGCGCTGCGCGAGGCGCTGGAAAAGGTGAAGAACGTGGCGGGCGCGCATGGCATCTTCAACATGTCGCCCACCGACCACCTGGGGCTGGACCAGCGCGCGCGCGTGATGGTCAAGATCGAAAGCGGAACCTGGAAGTACGTGCCGTGACGCCGCGCACGCGGGCTTTGCCCGCGTGCCGGCCATGACCCCTGTCTCTGGTTTCGCCGCCTGCGCGGCGGCGTGCCGGTTTCTCACCCGGCGGCCTTCGGTGTCGCCCAAGGGTTTCGCATGGATGGGCAAATCGCACTGTTTCTGGCGCAGGATGGCCTGATCAACGGGGCCATCTACGCGTTGATGGCGCTGGCGCTGGTGCTGGTGTTTTCGGTGACGCGCGTGATCTTCGTGCCGCAAGGCGAGCTGGTGGCCTATGGCGCGCTGACCATGGCGGTGCTGCAGGCCGGCGGCGTGCCGGCCACGCTGTGGCTGCTGCTGGCGCTGGCGGTGGCGACGCTGGCGCTGGAAGGTTGGCGCCAACTGCGCGGCGGGCAGGTCGATTGGTGGTCCACTACGCTGTGGTGCGTGGCCGCGCCTGCGCTGGCGGCGCTGGCGGTGTGGTGGCAGCCGCAGGGCCTGCTGGCGCAGGCGCTGGTGGTGGCGCTGGTGGTCACGCCGCTGGGGCCGCTGATCTATCGGCTCGCGTTTCGCCCGCTGTCGCACGCCACCGTGCTGGTGTTGCTGATCGTCTCGGTGGCGCTGCATGGCGTGCTGATGGGGCTGGGTCTGTGGTTCTTTGGCGCCGAGGGGGCGCGCACCCCGCCGTTTTCCGAGGCGCGCTTCGACTGGGGTGGGTTGCCGGTGAGCGGCCAGTCGCTGGTGGTGCTGGCGGCCACCGGGCTGCTGGTGCTGGCCATGTTCGCCTTCTTCGAGCGCACCGTGCTGGGCAAGGCGCTGCGCGCCACCGCCATCAACCGGGTCGGCGCGCGGCTGATGGGCATCCCCACCGAGCTCTCCGGTGACGTCAGCTTTGCGCTGGCGGCATTCATCGGTGCCGTCTGCGGGCTGCTGATCGCGCCCATCACCACCATCTACTACGACACCGGTTTTCTGATTGGCCTCAAGGGCTTCGTCGCCGCCATC
>FWPV01012452.1_pt1 | contig 13110 bp, 12 predicted proteins | sample 2228371 | NCBI WGS metagenome assembly FWPV01 (sample SAMEA103939776, study PRJEB20133) | metagenome | reverse complement strand
GCCCTGGGGAAGCTGAGCGAGGGCATCGGAGAGACGTAGTCATTGAGGAGGCGGCCGGGAGCGTATCGGAGGCCGTATGTGATGGCGACAAAGGGACGACAAAGGGAGAGAGAGTGAGAGGATGGCCGCTGCCGTAAAGGTCGGTATCACATATGGTCCGCCGAGACTCGAAGTCGTTGTCGGAGTCCCCCGGAAGAACTGGAGGTGATGTTCACGGAATCCGGATCCCGGCGCGGCAGCAGAGATGAAGGCCGCTACGCCGGCATGAGAGGGACAGGGTAAGCAGAACGGAAGGCGGTTCACGGGACGGAATGAGATGGAGGCAAAAGCGGGGTTCCGGGAGTTGAAGGAGAGATTGCGGGAGATACCCTTCTCGCCGCGCAGGCCTTACCTTCTGGCCCTCGCGGACGCTTACACCCCCGATCTCTCCCGTATAAGCATGGATATCCTGGGTGCCAGGCCCGAGGGTCCTTCCCCCTACCCGGATACCTTCGAGAAAGTGGTATTCCCCAGTCTCGACGACACCCCTTTGGTGGGAGTCATGGGGTTGCACAGGGACGGCGGGAAACGTCCCGGGGTGGTTTTCTGTCACGGGTTCCACGGCTCCAAGAACAAGAACTACATCATGGAGGCGGCACTGAAAGCCTTCTCGGAATGGGACTACAACGTCCTGGCCCTCGACCTCCGCGACTTCGGGGAGAGCCGGGACCTGTCGCACGCCCCCTCCACGGGAGGATGGAAGGAGGGGCAGGACATCCTCGGCGCCTGCCGTTTCCTGGGAGGGATGGAAGGAGTCACCACGGTTGGGGCGGTGGGCTACAGTCTGGGCGCCAGCGCGGTATTGAACGCCGCGCACCAGAGCGACGTATATCCCTATCTCACCGGCGGGGTCATGGCCTGGAGCGGCTTCGCCTCCATGGAGAAGATAATGTCCCGTTTCAGCAGGCGCCCTCCCGTCGGCGATCCCTTCTTCCCCTACTATACCGCCTTTATCCTCCTGACCGAGATACGACGCCTGGAGATGCGCCGTCAGAGAAAAGGTGAAGATGTCATCGCCTCCCTCGGCGGCAGGCCCCTTTCACCGGACTTCAGGCGGTACGTGCGCGAGGTGGTGGCGCCCCATTACGGGAAGAGCGAGGAGGCCATCTACGCCCTTTCGAGCCCCTGCAATTTCGTCGACCGCATCGAGCATCCGGTGCTCCTGGTGCACGCCGAGGACGATCCCGTCTGCCCGGTGGAGGAGATGGAGGAACTGGACCGGGCCAAGCGCGGCAATCCCAACGTGGACATCTGGGTGCTGCCCACCGGCTCACACTGCGCCTTCATGGGATTCGACGAGGACTGGTACTGGTCGGTGATGCGCGGCTTCCTCGATCACTGGGCGGAGCGGCCGCGGCCATAGCCTGATCCCTCCGGGCTCGACCGCGATGGTTTTGGGAGCGGAGCAGATGGGGAACGGCTTCACCCGCGCATCCATCGTCAACAAGATCCAGAACATGATGTCCCTGGCGGTCTTCGAGCTCCTGGGCAGCGGACTGGTGACCGCGGAGGATATCGACCGCGCGGTGAAGAACAGCCTGGGCATACGCCTCCCGGTGGTGGGCGTGGTGCAGACCATGGATCTCACCGGCCTGGACCTGGTGCTGGACGTGATGAAGAGCTACGGGATGTCCAACCCCTTCATCGCGGAGAAGGTGGAGGCCGGTCAACTGGGGGCAAAGACCTCCCGGGGCATCTACGACTACGGCGGACGTTCCGAGGCGGAGATCCTCGCCAAGCGCGACCGCCTCTACCTGGAGATGCTGGACCGCCTGGAGGAGATGGGCGCTTTCCGGCCCCTGTGACGGGATGAGGGCATGCTCCGGCACCCGATCTTGAAAAAGAAGAAAGGGGCTGTCAGCAGGGAAAGGCCTGAGTGTCAGCTGTTAATTAATGGTAGAATAGAACTACTGCGGGAAAGTTAACACTGCTTGAAGATAAAGCCCAAGTATAGCGATACTTCCACCAGGGCGACCTTTATCAGATGCCATATATTTACAGATCATTCCCTTCAGGGATGAGGAAGCTGTCAGTTGCCGGGAGCGGGAATGTCATCAAGGTCTCTCCAAAGGTGCTATCATCCCTTGGTCGGGAAGACGCTGCGTGAAGGAAGGGCGCTGCCGCGCCCCCGGTCAGTGGGAGGTTGACATTGGCTTATACCTACGGCACCAGGGAATGGGAGGAATCCTTCGCCGCCCTGATGGCGGACCTCCTGGAGGTGGAGCGGGAACCATATATCATGGGAACTCCGTCATGGATGGCCGCATACGAGTCCATGGTCCGCAACGACGAGGAGTACCGCAAGTTGGCGCAGGATTGGGAAGGCACGGTGGTCATCCATATCACCGCGGAGCCCGCGGTGGGGTTGGATGAGGACATGTACCTGCTCATCGACCTGTGGCACGGCGATTGCCGGGCGGTACGGCTGGTACCCCCCGAGGTGGGGGAGGCGGGCGACTACGTCCTCACCGCAAGTTACGAGCGCTGGAAGCAGGTGATGACCAGGGAGCTCGACGTGGTGAAGGGGCTCATGCAGGGCAAGATAAAGCTCAAGGGACATCTGCCCACCATCGTACGCTACAACAAGGCCGCGGTACGCCTGGTGGACCTGGTGGCCGCCACCCCCACCATCTACCTCGACGAGATGGACCCAGAAGAGATCGAGGCCTTCAAGCCCTGGGTGGATTTCGTCCGTCAGGAATACGGCCTCTAGGACCAACGGGCTTGAGGATCATCCATGGCGGAACCGCTCCTTCGGCGGGGTGTGGCTCATTTTCGTCCTGGGCTATTTCTACTGGTTTGCGGCCATCAACGCCATGCTGGGGATGAAGAGCATGAAGAACAAGCTCGCTTTCACGGGCGCGATATACGCCGTACCGGTATTCATGAACATCCTCGCCGCCGCCCTCGGCTGGCGGTACTGATGGATGGCGGGATTCCCGGACCTGCACAAGCCGCCTGGCGCACGTCCCCACAGACCGAATAACCCTGCCCTCCTGCCTGTGGACACCGGCGGTCCGATGGACCCGTGTCCCTCCGCGTATCGCCACCCTCATCTCTAGACCCGCCTGCCTGCGGGGGCGAGGTGCGGTGCGGGCTGCCCGTTGTGGCCGGGGAGGTTGAAGAGAAGGCGTCGCGAGCGCCGCCGCCCTCGGTGTCCGCTCGCTTTGTCCGGGGATAGTATAATTGCCCTGCGTGATATACATACGGGTAACATGATCGCCACGCGGTCTTGCGGCCTGCCCGGAACGGCTTTCGGATGCGCATGCAAGGAGGTGGAAGGAGATGAGGATCTCCGGTTGTGACCTGCTCTCCCGCTGCCTGGCCCGCGCCGGCATCTCCTTCGTCGCGGGGAAGGAGGAGGGAGCGCTGGGACCCGTGTTCGCGGATCTCGGGAAAAAGAAGGGGGTGACGGCGGTCACGCCGCGCGGCGACATCGCCGGCGCCTTCATGGCCAGCGCGCACACCTATTACCGACGCTTCCCGGCGCTGGTCCTGGCCTCGACGCCCGCGGACGCCGTTAACGCCCTGACCGGCGTGGGAACGGCATGGGGAGACAAGATCCCGGTGATGGTGATTTCGGCACGCCCCGGGGACGGGGCGGCGGCAAAGTCGCCCGGACGCACCCAGCGGGAGTTCTTCGCGCCCTTCTGCAAGTGGGGAGCCACCGTCCGGCACGGCACGGAAATACCGCGGGTGGTCGGACAGGCGGTGCGCGAGGCCATGAGCGGGTGCCACGGTCCGGTGCACATCGACATCCACTCCCCTCTGCTGGCGGAGGAGTTGGAGATGTCGGAGGAGGAGCTGGAAGACCTGCTCCGGCGGGAGATCGACCCGCGCCCCGGGCCCGCCATAGCCGGCGACCCCGCTCTGGTGGAAAGAGCCCTCCACACACTGCTGGCCGCCGAGAGGCCGCTTATCTTCTCCGGTGGCGGCGTGGTGCACGCCGCGGCCTGGGAAGAGATGGACGCTCTGGTGCGGGCTCTGGAGGTCCCCGCCACCACCTCCATGGCGGGGGAGGGCACCGTCAGGGGTGACAACCCCTATTATATTGGGGGGCCCAGCTACGTGGGGGGCGAGGCCTTCCACCGCGCCATCCGGCGGGCCGACTGCGTGCTGGTGGTGGGGAGCGCCATGGGAGGCCTGGAGGGCTTCGGCCAGCCGCCCTTCTGGGGCGCGGACATCCGTTTCATCCAGGTGGACATCGACCCCGTGAACATGTGCCTGAACATACCGGCCCACATCTCCGTGCTGGGGGACGCCGGCGTGGTGCTCAGGCAGATGCTGGAAATAGCGCGCTCCGGGACGGTAAAGCCAAACCCCGCCCACCGCGGCTGGCTGGAGCACCTGCAGGGGGTGAGGCGCCGCTGGCGGGAGAGGGTGGAGGGCGAGGCTCACGCCTCATGGCCGGTCATCCATCCCGGATACCTGGCCCGCAGCATAAGGAGACTCGCGGAACCGGAGACCTTCGTGGCCGTCGACGGCGGGAACACCGCGCTGTGGGCGGGGATGTTCTGCATGCCCCACCTTCCGCAGAGCGCCTTCTTCCCCGCGGGCATGGGCACCCTGGGGTGCGGCATACCCTTCTCCATGGGCATCAAGGCGGCAGACCCCGGCCGTCCCCTGGTGCTCATCCAGGGAGACGGCTCCTTCCTCTACAACGTGCAGGAACTGGACACCGCGCGCCGCCTGGGCATGGACTTCGTGGTGGTGGTCTTCAACGACGGCTGCTGGAACATGATCAAGGGATGCCAGGACCTCTTTTTCGGGGCCCGCTACGTGGGGGCAATACTGGGCGACATCGACTACGCCGCCATTGCGCGCGGCTTCGGGTGCTACGGTCGGCGGGTGGAGAAGGCGGCGGAGATAGAGCCCGCGTTCAGGGAGGCGAGGGAATCGGGCCTCCCCGCCGTCCTGGACGTGCTGGTGGACCCCGACACCTTCCCGGAGCCCCTGCTGAGCTTCGCCCTGGGGGAGTTCGAGGGAGTGCGCTTCAACCCCCTGCGGGCCCTTGGGGTGCCGAGGATAAAGATCGACCGCAGACTGTTGAGCCGGGCCAAATACGGCGTCAACGTCCTGCTTGACCGGGATCTGAGATAGGGGGTGACCGGGATGCGCTTCATGACCGGAGGAGACCTGGTGGCCGAGACCCTCGCCCGGGAGGGGGTGGACCACTTCATCGGCATCCTCGGCGGGCAGATCACCCCCCTCTTCGACGCCATAGGCAGAGATCCGCGGCTCCGGTTGGTGGTGCCGCGCAACGAGGCGGCGGGGGCCATGATGGCCGACGGGTACGCGCGCGCCGCGGGAAAGCCGGCGGTGGTCATCTCCACCGTGGGGGCGGGGGCCGTGTATTCCGCGGCCGGGACCGCCTACGCCTGGGGCGACCACGTACCCATATTCTCCATCTCGCCGCAGGTGCAGAGCTGGAAGATGTACCCTGCGCAGGAATCCCTGCAGGGATGCTACCAGGCGGACATGCTCTCCGGGGTCACGCGCTTCAACTGCACGGGCTACAACTGGAAGCGCCTGCCGCGACTGGTCCAGAGGGCGCTGCGGGAGGCCCTCTCCGGCGAGAGGGGGCCGGTACATATGGACGTCCCCGTGGACATCTTCTTCGAATACCACGCGGTCAGCGAAAAGAGGCTGCGGAAACTCATCCCCCCTGCGGGCATCACCCGTTTCTCGGGCCCTTTCCTGCCGGACGCGGAGGCGGTCCGGGAGGCACTGGGCCTGCTGGAAGGATCGCGAAGGCCGCTGGTGTTGGTGGGCTTGAGCGTGCTCCGGGAGGGAGCCTGGGAGGGCGTCGTTTCCCTGGCCGCGCGCCTGCAGGCGCCCCTGGCGCTGACCCCGTCCGCCCTCTCGGCGGTGGCAGCGGACGACCCGGGGTACATCGGCGTACTGGGACACCCGGCTCTGGCGGACCTTCCCCGGGTCATGGGCGAGGCGGACCTCGTGCTCATGGCGGGAATGGTCCTGAGCGAGCAGGAGGAGGCGCTGGAGATGCTTGACCGCTCGCGCTCGCGCGTCATCCAGACCTCCCCGGAGCCCGAGATGCTGGGAGCGCCGGGTCCGGTGGACGCGGCCCTGGCGGGCGATTCGGCCTCCATCTGCCGGGCGCTTTTGGAGGGCATGGAGGGCGAATCCGCGGAGAGGGATCGCTGGCGGGGGGAGTGCAGGAAAGGATTCGAGTACGCCCTGGAGAGCTTGAAAGGCGATGCGCGCGGCGGAGGAGCGGGGGCGGCGGCGAGCGCTCTCGGGGAGGCGCTGGAGAGGTCGGACCTGCTGGTGCTGGACGGCCGAGAGGCGTATTTCTGGGGGTCGCTGCTCTGTCCCGCCGGCGCCGCCGACACGCGTTTCCATGCCCACGGCATGCGGGGCACGGGATACGGATTCCCCATGGCGTTGGGGATCAAGCTGGCGCGCCCGCGTGAGCATGTGCTGGCGCTCTGCGATACCGCCTCCCTCCTGCAGCACATCCAGGAGCTGGAAACGGCCCGGCGCGAGGGCATAGCGGTGACGGTGTGCGTGGTCGGCGAGCCGTTCGACTGGAAGGGGGTGGCAGAGGGCTTCGGCCTGACGGGATACGAGGTCGCGGGACCGGCGGAGCTGGCGGTGACCCTTGACCGCGCCCGGGGCAGCGCCGCCACCGCGGTCATCGACCTCACCCGCTTCGCGTGAGGGAGCGGGGCGGCTCCCGGCTCCACGACGTGTGTTTCCGCGCGGGGCGGGCACGGTACCGCCGTGCGGGAATTCCCGGACCCGGAAGGGAGCCATATAACGGCGTTCACGAAAGGGCATGAACCGGCGTCCCCGGCTTGTACCGCAAGCCGGGTGACTCCGCGGGGGAAAGAGCCGGGAGAGGTCGTTAAACGGAGACGGCTCGGCCCCGGCCGGCAGGCGAGAGCGATCCGCCCGGGAGGTCATGGATCCCGCGGCTGCGGGGCCTCGGGCCGCCGCGTCAGGTGAGGGCGCGGGTGATGGATACGGCGATGATACTCACGCCGCCCGTGAGCAAGGCCCCCCACGCCAGGTCCACGGCGGTCACCACCACCGGCCATTCCTTGAGGGTGGCCTGGTTGGTGAGGTCGTAGGTTGCGTAGGCCATGAGGCCCAGGATTGCCCCGAGGAAGAAGGTCTTGAGGTAGCCCGTCTCGTTGCTCACCGCCCGCACCACCACCAGCACCGCCGCCCCGAAGGCGTAGAGGAGGTAGAAGGCGGCCGCCGGTAGCAGCTTGGGCTTGTCGGCGAGCAGGGACCCGATGTGCGTGGAGTAGAAGCGCCGGGACATGGTGAAGAGCCACACCGAGTCTATGGCCAGCATGGGGATGAGAAAGGCGAAATAACCGATGACGTACTCTTTCATCAACCGACCTCCTTGCCTATGGCTTTGAACCCCGGGACTCGAAGATACCGGGTCATGTGGGTCATGCCCATCCTGCGGGGTCTCACTGCCCGCCCCGCCTCTTGAACCGGGGGATGAACATGCTCGTGGTGCGCTTGTATTCCTCCCACCCCGGGGTCTTCTCCATCATCCGCTCGGTCATGGGGACGCCGGATACGAAGAGGAGCATGCCGGTTATGGTGAGGGGCCCGATGACCCCGGCCCATCCCCAGGGCTGGTTGAGGGCGATGACGAAGATGCCCCACCACATGGTGGCCTCGCCGAAGTAGTTGGGATGTCGCGTGTACCTCCACAGCCCGCGGTCGATGATGGTGCCGCGGTTCTCCGGCACCTTGAGGAAGGAGTCGAGCTGGTAATCGCCCACCGCCTCGAAGAGAAAGCCTGTCACCCAGACGGCCACGCCCAGGAAGTCCGACCAGGCAAGGCCGCTTCTGATCCCGGCCAGGATCAGCAGCACAGGCGTGATGTTGAGCATGAGGATGACGCCCTGGAAGAGGAAGAGCTGGAAAAAGCTGCGCAGGAGGAAATACCTGCCCCACTTCTCGCGGAACCTTACGTAGCGCGGGTCCTCGCCCCGACCGCGGTTGCGGCGGTAGATGCGTATGCCCAGACGCAGGCCCCATACCGTCACCAGCCCCGCCACCAGGTACTGGCGCGCTCCGAAGGTGAGGCCTTCCGGGTTACGGGCCAGGTTCACGGCCAGGGAAACCCAGGCGGTGACGATGAAACTGGGGCCCCAGGCGATGTCCAGGATGCTGTTGTCCTTCAGCAGGAGGGCGACGAAGAAGAGGATGGTGAAGTAGACAAAGGCGGTGATCGCCGCGATGAGCAGGGTCTGCGGGATGTTCATCCGCTCTCCCCGTTCATGCGTGTTTCAGCGCCGTGCCGGAACTCCGTGTCTACAGGCTGCCCTGTTCCCATCCGCCATCACCTTCCATGTACATCGCGTCTGTCCTCCCGCCCGCCGACCTTCCCGCCGCGGGGGGGCGGTGCGCCCGGCCCCTCGCGCGTGGGCACCGCTCACCCCTTCTCCATGCCGGCGCGTATTATCTCCCTCACGTCGTGGATCAGTTTTTCCAGGGGCTCGTTCGCGTAGAGGTTTATGTCCACCGGGGGATGGATCTTCATGGTAGCCGGCCCCGGGAAGAGGTCCAGGGTTTTGGGAGGAAGGATGTCCCTGGTACCGGTGATGCTCACCGGCAGGATGGGAAGGTCGAGGTCGCGCGCCAGCACGAAGGCCCCCTTCTTGAACTCCCCCAGCTCGCCGGTGCGGCTGCGCGTCCCCTCCGGGAGCATGATGATGGACGTCCCGCTGGCGATCTTCTGGCGCGCCTTCTCCAGCGACCTGTAGGCCTCCCTGGGGTTGGAGCGGTCGATGACGATGTTCCCGCCCTTCTCCACCGCGTAGCCGAAGACGGGGTAGGCGCGCAGCTCCTTCTTTATCACCCATTTGAGGTCGATTCCCAGCCACCCGAAGAGGACGAAGATGTCGTAGGAGCTCTGGTGGTTGGAGCAGACGATGTAGGACTGTCCTTTCCGGATATTCTCCTTCCCGATGACCTTGACCCGCATGGGGGTGATGTAGGCGTTGAAGCGAGCCCACCATACCCCGGTGGTGCGGTTTGCGACCCTGTCGTCGAAGAGGAAGATGAAGACCACGCCCAGTCCCACGAAGAAGCAGGTGGAAAGGACGAATAGGGGCAGGAACACGAGCCACTTGTAGGGCTGGTAGAGGATGCGGAGTATCCTCCGCGAGACCTTCGCGCCCTCTCTTCTGGCGTCCGGAATGATCTCCTCCACGGTCTGGACCGCTCCACTTTCCCCAATATGACGGACCCTCTTAGCTGCGGATATTTTACCCACGGCGGGCCGTTTCTAACCGATCCCGCCGCGTGTCCGTCAGTCTGCGAAATCTGCACCGCCGGCGGCGCGAGGGTGGACTGTTCGGCGATGGCGTAATATGGTATTCATCGCTTCAGTGGTGGGAGGGGCCGGAAGAGGAGGTGGCAGATGCAGTACCCGTATCTCTTAAGCGAGGGAAGGATAGGAAAGCTCGCCATCGGGAACCGCGTGGTGATGGCCCCCATGGGGGTGGGGATGGCCAATTTCGACGGCACCCCTTCGGAACAGATCACCGCCTATTACGAGGAGAGGGCGCGCAACGGCGTGGGCCTGATCATCACCGAGGTCACCCGCGTCAACACCCTGCACGGCGCCACCCTGCCGAGGCAGCTCTCCCTGGCCCACGACCGCCACGTCGCCCCCTTCGCGGCCATGGTGGAACGCCTCCATGCCCGGGGAGCCAGGGTCTTCCCGCAACTGCACCATCCCGGCCGCCAGGGCCTCTCGGTCATGGGCATTACCGCCCCGCAGCTCGAACTCCTGCGCCGCGTCTGGCCGGGGATGAACGAGCACCTGCCCGGGGTCTTCGGGATGATGGCCAGGTTCCCGGCCCTGGGGGAGTGGATGCTCAACCGCCTGCGCTGGCCGGCGGTGGTAGCTCCCTCCAAGGTGCCGTGCCGGCTCTATGACCAGAGGACGCGCGCCCTCATGCGCTGGGAGATCAAGGCCCTGGAGCGGGATTTCGTGCGCGCGGCGCGGCGCGCCCAACTGGCGGGGGCGGACGGGGTGGAGCTGCACGGCACCCACGGCTACCTCATCCAGCAGTTCCTGAGCCCCCTGACCAACCGGCGCCGGGACGAGTACGGGGGGAGCCTGGAGAACCGCATGCGTTTCCTCCTTAACATCATCGACGGCATCAGGCGCGAGTGCGGCGCCGACTTCCCCGTCATGGTCAGGCTGACCGTGGACGAGTTCTGCCAGTACATGGAACCGCCCGGCAAGGGCATCGAGCTGGAGGAAGGGGTGGAGATCGCGCGCCGGCTGGAGAGGGCGGGCGTCGACGCCATCGACGTGAGCTCGGCCGCCTACGACAACATGAACTGGTGGCTGGAGCCCATCTCCTTCGAATGCGGATGGCGCAAGCACCTGGCGCGGGCGGTGAAGGAGGCGGTGTCCATCCCCGTCGTCGCCGCCAATCTCATCCGCACGCCCGAGCAGGCCGAACAGCAGATCGCGGAGGGTACCCAGGACTTCGTGGCCCTGGGCCGGCCCTTGCTCGCCGACGCGTCGTGGGTGGCCAAGGCCGGGGAGGGGCGCGCGGACGAGATCAGGCGCTGCATCTCCTGCCTGCGCTGCATCGAATCCCTTGTGGAGAACGCGCTCTTCGGCTTGCCCCTGGAGTGCGCGGTCAACCCCCGCCTGGGGCGGGAGAGGGAGACGGCGGAGCCGCGCAGGGACGGAGGGGGGCGTGTCGTGGCGGTGGTGGGGGCCGGCCCGGCTGGCCTGGCCGCGGCGGAGGTGCTGGCCGAGCGCGGCTTCAGGACCGTGGTCTTCGAGCGCAGCGACTCTGCGGGCGGTCAGCTCAAGCTGGCCGGAGCGCCTCCCAAGAAGGACAAGATCGACTGGTGCATCCAGGACCTGGAGTCGGCCGCCAGGAGGAGCGGGGCAGAGATCCGCTTCGACGCCGAGGCCTCCGCGGAGGGGCTCGCGGAGCTCGACCCCTGCGCGGTCATCGTGGCCACCGGCGCCAGGCCCGTAGTGCCTCGCATCCCCGGGGTGGAGAGGGACGAGGTGTGCACGGTGAACGAGGTCCTGGAGGGCAGGATCAAGCCGCAGGGAAAGAGCGTGGCGGTGATCGGGTCGGGCCTTACCGGGCTGGAGACCGCCGAGCTGCTGGGAGAGTGGGGCAACCGCCTGCTGGTGGTGGAGATGCTGGACGAGATCGGACCCGGCGCCTACCACCAGAACCTGCAGGACGTGCTCGGCCGCCTGAGGGCTTTCCGGCCCGAGTTCATGACCTCCCACAGGCTGGTGGGGATCGGGGAGGACGGGATCACGCTGGAGCACACCAGGACCGGCCGGCGCGTCACGCGCCAGGTCGACCAGGTGGTCCTGGCGGTTGGGGTGGAGAGCGACGACCGCCTGGCGCGGGAGCTTGAACCCCGCTTTGCGCGCGTGCGCGTGGTAGGCGACGCCCGGCAGCCCGGGCGCATCCACAACGCGGTGAGGGACGGGTTCGACGCCGCCTGGGAATTATAGGAGGGCATCGGAGATCATGGCGCTCTATCGGACGTTGTGGAGGGACTTCTCCGCCGCGCCTACTCCCGGGATGGCAGATGCTGCCAGTGAAAGACCCGTGTTCCTGCCTCCTTGACTTTGCCCCGGGTTCGCCCACACTTATCCTATGGGAATCGGTGATGGTCAGGGCAGGCGTTTTCGGATGGCATCTGTCCTGCGTCGATGTCGGCGAAGGGAGGTCGAGGTGAGCAAGGTGAAGAAGGCCGCGGGCGCGGCGGCGGCGGGATTCGCGGGATGGGCGGCCTACAGCTACGCCATGATGAACAAGAAGGTGCCCTCGGAAGAGGAGGCCAGGGCCTATGCGAGATCGCTCCTGGAGAAGGTCGGGATGGGAGACCTCTACGGCACCTGGGAGGAGGAATGGCTCGAGCTGGGGGACCGCAGGCTGGCCCTCTATCACTTCCGCAGCCGGCCGGGAGACCCGGCGATGGTCTTCGTGCCCGGGACCAGCGTTTACGCCCTCCTCTACACCGAGTTCATGCACAAGCTGAGCCGGCAGGGCTTCAACGTGGTGGGCTTCGACCCCCGCGGCCACGGCATGAGCAGCGGCAAGCGGGGGGTGTACACCCTGGGCCAGCTGGCCGAGGACGCCCTGGCGGTCATCGACCACGCCATCCGGACCTACGGAGACCGGGTGGCGGTCTCCGGTTCCAGCCAGGGAGGCATGGTCGCCTTCTACTGCGCGGCGGCGGAACCACGCCTCAAGGCCGCCGTCTGCCACAACGTCATCGCCCCCGACGAGCCGGACAACGAGAGGATGACCCGCCGGCCCGGGATGTTCAAGCCCCTGATGCCCTTTCTTCCCGCCTTCAAGCCGCTGATGGATTCGCCGCTGGGGGAGCTGATGATCCCGGTGACCCTCTACCTCGACCTCAAGGCCGAGCCCAGCCGACTCATCCCCGACGTGGTGCGGTTCATCAAGGAGGATCCGCTGGCCCTGACCGCGGTGAGCCTGCGCGCCCTCCATTCCCTCCCCGCCACCCCCATGGCCCGCAGGGTGGAGGAGATCGCCGTCCCGGTGATGGTGGTGCACGCCGGGCAGGACAACATCTTCCCCGAGGACTACGTGCGCCGGGTGTATGACCGCCTGACCTGCGAGAAGGAATTCCTCTACCTCCCTGACCGGACGCACCTGGTGATGACGGACTACGTAGACGAGATCGTCCCGCCCATAGCGGCCTGGCTCGCGAAGATGATGGAGGGATGAAGGATGCATCCGGCGTCGGTCGCGAACGGCCTCTGGCGGCGTATCGAGATCCCCCTCCTGGTCATCAACGGGGACCGTGACACCCTGCTGGGGACGAAGGACTCCGTCCTGCTCGCCACCCGGGCGCCGCGCGGCCTGCTCAAGCTCTACGAGGACGACGACCACTGCGCCATGGGTCATTGCCGCGAGTGGCTGGACCTCACCTTCGCGTGGCTGCGGTCGCAGTTCTCGCCTCAGTTCGAATACCGCGCCCTGTTCGGCAGGCCTCTGGATTGAGGCGGGGGAGGGAAAGGAATACGCTCATGTTCAGGAACAATAT
>FWPV01012451.1_pt1 | contig 13110 bp, 9 predicted proteins | sample 2228371 | NCBI WGS metagenome assembly FWPV01 (sample SAMEA103939776, study PRJEB20133) | metagenome | reverse complement strand
AGACATCCATCGTGCTGGCGTTCCCCTGTCTGATGGGAGCTGCGATGCTACAGGGCCCATCCTTGCCAGTATTGCTCGAAGCCTCATTCTTTCGGGACGTCCAGAGGAGATCGGGTATGGATCGCACGTTTGACGATCTTCGGGGTTTTATAGACTATCTTGAAGCAAGGAACGTATTGGTCAGAGTGAAAAAAGAGGTGGACCCTGAGCTCGAGATCAATGCGATACTCGACAGACTGGCTCGCAACAAGGGACCGGCTGTGTTATTCCAACATGTCAAAGGAAGTCCTATTCCTGTCTTTGGAAACGCCTTTGGGACGTTTCAACGGCTCTCCTGGGCCTTTGGTTGTGAGGATTTTTCATCTCTCGTAGAAATCCGAACAGGTGTGCTTTTTGATATGCTGAAGGGGGCGAGTAAAGATCTCATGCTCGCCTTGAAGGCCAAAGGGGTAACGACGAAGCTCAAAAGAATTACCGGGCTTCTCTCTACGGAGAAGCTTCGCACCAGCATACATGGCTGTGTAGCTGCTACTGCTGCGCTTCCTGTAGAAGTGGACAAGACAAAAGCGCCGTGTAAAGAAATTGTCTTGACCGGACATGAAATAGACTTGACAAGGTTTCCTCTCCTCAAACTCTGGCCTCGTGACGGTGGTAAGTATATCACGCTGCCTCTTGTCATTACACGAGATCCTGAAACGCATGACATCAACCTCGGAATCTATAGGATGATGCTGCTTGACCGGACGACCTTGTGCATGCATTGGTTGCCCCAGAAGCATGGCTATATGCATTATGCGAAGGCTGAAAAGAAGGGCACTGACTTGCCTGTAGCTGTTGCTATAGGTGCTGATCCTGCACTGGAAGTTTCAGGTGTGCTGCAGCTTATGCCGCCTGTTGACGAGTTCATGATTGCCGGGTTGCTCAAAGGTGCACCTGTACAGGTCGTCAAGGCTGAGGACTCTGATCTGTGGGTGCCGGCAGGAGCAGAAATAGTGCTCGAAGGTATTGTAAGGCCTGGTGAGAGGGCAGACGAAGGCCCGTTCGGCGAGTTCAATGGGTACTATAGCCCTGTCAAAAAGACGCCTGTGTTTCATGTAGAAAAGATTACCATGCGCCGCGATCCAATATGGCATGCCGCTACGACTGGTGCTCCTCCAACTGAAATCCATGTATTTACCAAGGCAATGGAGCGTGTGGGTCTTGCCATTGCGCGTCTGTTTTTTCCAGGTATTGTTGACTTTAACATGACGGTGGAATCAGGCACGCTCTACACCATGATTGTTTCACTAAGAAAGAGCCGGCCCTACGAGGCACAGGAACTCATGCACTTTTTATGGTCTGTGGCCCCTCAGAATACCTTCATTACAAATGTGATCGTTGTCGACCAGGACATCGATATCCATGACTTGCGGCAGGTGTTGTGGGCAGTCTCCATGCATGTTAGGCCGGATCAAGACCTCATGGTTACCCCAAAAGGCATGGCCGACCCTGAAAAGCCCAGTACGTTTCCGCGCGGCGTTGGTGCCAAGATGGGATTTGACGCAACTACGAAATGGCCAGAAGAAGGGCTTCTTCGACCAATGCCAGAACGTGTTTCTATGGATAGGACAGTGGTCGAGCTTGTCGAAAGACAATGGAAGGAATATGGCTTCTGACCTGAGGAGGAGATGCGAGGCACAGGGAAAAACTTTTCTCTCCTGTGGTAGCAATTTTCGCTTGACTATGAGTGTCGGGAGGGTGGTTCACAAGAGCCGTGCATATCGTTTTCCTTTATGGGTCTTAAGCCTGGACGACGAATAAGGACTGATTTATTATAAGGCACAGGATTTGCTGTTCTGTTGTAGTGGACCTTAGCAATTTAACAGGTGAACCCTTGCTTGAGAAAGGAGGGAAGTATGACAAAAAAGAGGGTACTCCAGCTCAGTCTCTCATGTGCAATGCTATGTCTGCTCGCACTGCATTGCACAGATCCCAATTTGCCGACCATCAGGATTGAGAATCCTCCCCAGAATTCAGTACTGGTTGAGAACGAAGTGCCTTATCTACTGCCAGTAGAAGTCACTGTCCCATTACCTGGTTGTGGATCTACGACGTTCCCCATCGATCCAGACAGTTTTACCGCGGTCTTGACGCAGGTGAGAGATGGCGAGACAGTGTTTGAGCTCGATGTGAGCTCAAGTTTTGAGAGAACTCAAAATCCGCAAACGCAGGCCTGGAAATATGCGGCCTCGCTGCAGCTCGATTCATTCGGCGACTATCAGATACGGTTTACGGTCCAGAACGAACGTGGCATGGGCACCAATGTCCTTCTATTCCGCCTTGAACAGGCAGTAACTGCGTTTCCAGGTGGTAACTATTGGATGAAGATATCGAGCTTGAAGCAGTCGCCCGCGAATTGCTTGCTCGCTGATTGGTTGCTCCAAATTATTTATGGCCTTATTAAGGACGTAAGCTTTTTGCTCTATATCCCATCAGGTCAAGCTATTATTGACAGCGGGAATGCGTATCCTTTGACCATACCCTTGCCATACCCACTTGGGGAGATAGATGTTATCCTGAGCCTCGATGAGGCTGCTAACGATATCCTGATTGACGGCCCTGACTCGTACGAAATTGATCTTACAGGGCTCGTTCCTCCGCCGTTTACAGGCTTTGATTGCATTATCACTGCAAGTGCAGATGGCGTGATCGATGACCTGGACCCCACAGATCCAGATGGACTTCTCACGATAGGGATTTTGGATATTCAGCCTTCGCCTGGTGGAAGTGGCTGCACGCTCAATCCGCCGAGTGGATCCTGCGTCCTCAAAGTCGGCATGGACGGGGATCCTATGTAAGAAAGCAGGAATGCTTCGAGTACACGTGAGAAAAAGGCTTGGATCGTGGGTCGATCCAAGCCTTTTTTATTTTTTATGCACTGCGCTGCGGATACGAGGTGGTCTTCATGTGGCCTGGGACCATAGAGAAAAGAGGTCCAATGGAGCCTGGCCAAATTGATTGTTGGCAAAAGAGGGTTGGTAAGGGCCCTTATGTTTGGTCTATAATAAGAACGTGAACAATCACGTCCTTTCGTAAGGAAGGAGAAGCTACAATGAAAAGGATCCTAGCTATACTGAGTTTGAGCCTTCTTGTAACCGTTTTCGCTGGCCAGAGACCATCATATGCCTTGGAAAAGGTTTTTGTGATAGGAGATAGTTGGGCATATGCACTAGCTGATCCGCTCAATAACCAGATGGCAAACCATGGCCATGCAAATTATCACGTATACAATTTCGCCCTTGCCGGTACGACTGCAGATGCGTATGCGAACAATGTAGGAGGGGCGCTTGATCTCACTCTGACTCTTCTCGTTGCGATGCCGACGATCGAGGTGGTGTTCATCTCGCTTGGTGGCAATGACCTGTGGACTATGTATCCGAGCCTGGGCGACGGAGTGTTCAGCGAGATCGAGGCTGATTTAAGATATCTTGTCGACCGGATCCTGGCAGCCAGGCCTGATGTCCAGATCCTCTTTGCTGGCTACGACGTGCTCAAGTTCGACAAATCGGATTTTTGTCTCCTTTTTGCCTACAATTGTTTTGGCAGGATTTTTCCATGGGAGGTGACTCCCTTGTTTATCGAAGTTGGAAATGCTCAGCAGAGAATCGCTCATGATTATTCTTCTGTTACGTATCTTAATCTATGGGGCACAGGTCAGGGCACACCAGGATCACCTGACATAACCAAATGGAGCCCCTCCTCGTATGTTGCGAGCGGTGACGAAGACTGTCTTCATTTGAGCGACTATGGTTACAACAAGTTTGCGCTCCAGATCTACTGTAATTATTTTGCCCCGCGTTTCGGAGAATCGTGCTCAGGCAGTTCATGGGGCGCAGCTAGTGTTGCTGAGGCAGGCCTGCGCTATTCAATCTCGGCCCACTCAGAAGGCATGAATATCCTCGCCATACTGATAATTCCATTAGGTGCTTTCTTCATGCTCAAGGTGACAAGAAAAGGGCAATAGAGATAAGCTTCTTGAACCTGCAAAGCTTGTGGCTGTCAGGCTGCAGAGAGTGTGTGTGATGGAAGGGGAGGGGGCAGAAGGACGATGGCACAACGGTCCCCCCTTTTTCGTTAGCCGCCTGGAGCACTCCCCATTGTAGCAGGTTTCACGTACGTGGCGATCTCAAAAGGAATAGTGCGTCCCGACATGATTCCAAGCCCTTGTCAAGTACCATAGCGATTTTCTTTTGCCAACTATGCAAGATTCCAATACTGTGCAGGTAGAGCCGGCATCATAATGGCCATGTCGCCTCCATGGATCCAGGGATTGAGAAATCTCAAGTGACGTGCTAGTGTACGCGTATACAGAGAGCGCACCAAATTGTTCGATTTTTTCTGAATGTTCTCTGGCCAATATGACAGAAACCGTCATGTTTCATAACCAGTTGATTTTTCGCGATTATGCCGGCGTAGCTCAGTGGTAGAGCAGCTGATTCGTAATCAGCAGGTCGCGGGTTCGAATCCCATCGCCGGCTCCAATGAAGCCAATCGTTTACTCTCAGTGATCATAGGTGTCACGTGGTATCAAGGGCGATGATGGAGCACTCGAACGGCTCGACCGATCCTAACAGTCCTACACATAGCGTCCGCAGGCGAAGCCCTTGCCAAGTTCGCACCACACACAGCTACCAGGATTCTGGTCAGCTATCATGAGTTGTGATTCGCACTGGCCACACAAGCGTTCTTCCCCTGGTTTCATCGGGCCTTTGCAGGGGGTAATCGTCATGGGGCAAATCTGAACGCAGTTGCCGCATTGCTTGCACGACTCGGTTCGAGCATCAAAGGGATGAGCAACATGGCGGTTCTTGCCCCTCCCGACAAATCCGATCGCCTGAGCTTTCCAGACCTCGGTGCACACCCGCACGCACCGTCCACATAAGACACAGTCATCGTTTCGAAATGGATACCTGACCTCTTGGACACCACAGCGTAAGGCAATATCCTGAATTGCGCGGGAATTGGGTGCCTGGGCCACGAGCAACTCAGCAAGATTGCGGCGCAGTTTACGTATCTTGTCGCTATGTGCCCGTATCACCATGCCTTCCTGAACGTGCAACGTACATGAGGTGGTAATCCTTGACCGACCGTTTTCTACATGTTCTACGATACACAAACGGCAGGCACCAATGTCGGATAAATAAGGGACATGACAGAGGTGAGGAATGCAAATACCGTATTCGATTGCGGTATCGAGAACACTGCTTCCTTTAACTGCTCGAATGGTCGCCCCGTCTATCGTGACATTGACATACTGTAACATGCAGCTACCTCTTGTCCTTAAGTGACTCGAATTGCCTCAACCTTGCATTCGCTCCGGCAGATGCCACACTTTTGGCAGAGTTGTGGGTCAATAACGTGAGGCTGTTTCTTCCTACCGGAGATTGCACCGTGCACGCACAAGCGCATGCACGCGCCGCAGCCGTTGCATGCTTGTGGGTCAATCGAGTAAGTGATGAGTGCTTTGCATACCCCTGCCGGGCAGCGCTTATCCTTGATATGAGCCTCATATTCTGGACGAAAGTAACGCAACGTGGTGAGCACAGGGTTGGGCGCAGTCTTACCTAGACCGCAAAGGGCGGTCTGGGCTACTGTCTCAGCCAGCTCCTCCAACAGGTCTAATTGCTTGAGCGTTCCCCGTCCCTGGGTTGTGTCTGTAATTATCTCGAGCATGCGGTCAATCCCGAGTCTGCAAGGCATACACTTGCCGCACGACTCGTCCTGAAGAAATTCCAGGAAGTACTTTGCCACATCCACCATGCAGGACTCTTCGTCCATGACTACCATGCTGCCAGAGCCAACCATGGAGCCAGCCTCGCGAAGTACATCGAAGTCCACTGGAAGATCGAATGTTGATACTGGCAGACATCCGCCAGAGGGGCCTCCAATCTGGACGGCCTTAATTGGCACGCCATTGCGAGCCCCGCCCCCTATGTCGAACACGACCGTGCGGATGGGCGTTCCCATAGCAACCTCGACTAGTCCGGTGTTCTTGATCCGGCCTGTCAAGGCCAGGATTTTCGTGCCTGTGCTTCGCTTGGTCCCTTTTGAAGCGAACCAGGTCGAGCCGTTCTGTATAATGGCAGGTACATTGGCCCATGTCTCGACATTGTTGAGAACCGTAGGTTTGTGATAGAGTCCGTCCACCACTGTGTGCACGTCCTTGGGACGTGGTTCGCCCACCTTCCCTTCGAGCGAAGCCATAAGTGCTGTTGACTCGCCGCAGACAAAGGCACCTCCACCCCGAGCCACACTGACATCAAAACAGAAAGACGTGCCAAGGATATTATCGCCGAGCAGCCCGAGATCTCGCATCTGCTCGACCGCAATGCGTGAATGTTTGACCGCGAGCGGGTATTCGTTCCTGACATAAATGTACCCTTTGCGGGCACCGACAGCCCAGGCGCCTATCATCATGCCCTCGAGCACCAGGTGGGGGTTGCCCTCGAGCAGACATCGGTCCATATATGCCCCTGGATCGCCTTCGTCCGCATTACATACCACATACTTTTCATCACCAGGTGCCTGCCTGCAGGCAGCCCACTTGAGGCCAGTGGGGAATCCACCACCGCCACGTCCTCGCAGTCCAGAGGCTTTTATCTCGTTGATTATCTCTTCGGGAGGTACCCTGTCGAGCACTTTGGCCAGCGATGAATATCCCCCTGCAGCGATGTAGTCTTCGATAGAGCAGGGATCAACCAGCCGGTTCAGCGATAGGAGTTGACGGTCCTGAAGCTGATAAAAAGGGATCTCCTTCTCGGTGCGGACTTTTCTCCCAGAAACAGGGTCAGTATAGAGAAGCCGCTCAATCACCTTGCCGTTCAGTATGGTCTCATAGACGATTTCGAAAACGTCATCCGGCGAAACATGGCAATAGAAGATACTGCCCGGTTCGATGACGAGGATAGGACCTTGCTCGCAGAAGCCATGGCAGCCTGTGGCACGCAGACATACCCTACCATCCAACCCTTGCTGGGAAAGTTCCCTGCGCATCGCGGCAATCACCGCAGCGGATTTGGAGGCCTGGCAGCCTGTACCTGCGCACACTATCACCGTAGTGGTGAAGTGTTTTCGTTGCTCGCGCAACAGCTCGCGCAGGTGCTCTAATTCGCGGAAGCTATTTAGCTTGGGCATACGCATGCTCCTGGGTTTTGTGGTTGCGCAGGGAATCGATGAGCTTGCGGAGTTTTCCAGGCGTCATGTGGTGGTGGTAGGACCCGTCTTGCCTAATGATTGGTGCCAGGGCGCAGGTGCCAAGACAGTTGACGAATTCAATGGAGAAGATACCGTCAGGCGTCACCTGCCCAGGCTCGATCCCCAACTGTCTTGATGCCTGCTCGAGAAGAAGACGGGCACCACGGACGTGACAAGCAGTACCCATGCACATGACAAGATGTGTTCTGCCGCACGGCTTGAGCTTGAAAGCCTTATAGAATGAGGCCACCCTGTAGACCTCTATGAGTGGAACGCCGAGCTCCTGAGAGACAGTTTTCATTGCCTCCTTTGAGATGTAACCGTAATGCTCCTGGATATCTTGTAGTGCTTCAATGAGTTGATGTGGCTGACTGCGCCGTCCTTCCAGGATCTTCTCGAGCGGGAGGGGCTCCATCCTTAAACCTCCTTCAGCACAAAGGAATTGTCTTGACTGTGCTCACAATAACCCATAAGCTTGGTAACTGGAATACGGAAAAAATACCCATATACTGCCCATGGAATATAGGCATTAAGTAGGAGAGGATTTGAGTGGAAGGCAAAGAGAAGACTGGTTCACGTACGCAAGGCTTGCATGTACCGTTTCCGTCAAAGGAATTAGCACTCTTGTGGCGAATCCCCCTGCCCACTGAATCTGATCCCCAGCAGGTAGAGGCAGCGCTACGTGAGCGCATCAAGGAGCTAAACTGCCTTTATGGAATCTCTCAGCTGGCAGAACGCCATCTTGATTCACTTGACGATTTGTTGCACGACCTTGTGAATTTTCTGCCCCACTCCTGGCAGTATCCGGAAGTTGCGTGTGCCCGTATCCTCTTTAGGGGTAACGTGTACACGAGCGATAGATTCGAGGTGACCAACTGGCGTCAGTCATCGCGTATCTACATGTATCACGAGCCAGTAGGAGAGGTCGCCATCTTTTATCTAGAAGAACGCCCGCCTGCTGACGAAGGGCCTTTTCTGAAGGAGGAACGCGCACTGCTTGATACAGTGGCCGAGCAAATTGGTACTATCGCTACCAGGATATCAGCAGACCTGGAATTGCAGGAGACCAACCGACAACTGACCCTGGAGCGCAAGGCTCTTCAGGAAGCGAACACTGCCCTGCGGATACTCCTGTCCCGGATTGAGCAAGAAAAGGAGGAGATCTATCGGGATATAAGAATGAATGTGGAAAAGATCCTCATGCCAATTCTGCATGCATTGGCTTCCCAATTGCCGCCAAGCCAGAGAACATATATCGAAATGCTGCGGACCAATCTTGAGGACATAACTTCACCATTCATCAGTCAATTGTCGCTCGCGTACCATTCAATGACACCTACCGAGATCGCTATTTGCAACATGATTCGAAGCGGATTGCGCACCAAGGAGATCGCGGAAATGCGCGGGGTATCCGAAGCCACTGTTAACCGCCACCGGGAGAAGATACGACGTAAACTCAATCTCACAAACCAGGACGTTAACCTGGCGACTTTCTTGCAATCGAGCATGAGTGAGAGAAGACTGCGACATATCGTATCTACTCAAGATGGTTCTCCACGTGGCGTCTCCTGCAGTACGCTTCAGGAAGAGGCTGAGCAGGGGGTGAACCGGACAAAAAGCAACCATACCGCAGTGTTCAAGGCCAAGGTGGCTCTGGCGGCACTGCGGGGAGACCAGACGCTGGCAGAACTGGCGCAGCGGTTCAGGGTCCAGCCAGACCAGATCCAGGAGTGGAAGAACAGGCTCTTGAACGCTGCGGATGAGCTTTTCAAAGATGGGAGCTGGACTGTAAAAGATTAGGAAACCGAGATCAAGGATATAGATGCGAAATCCGACGAATTAACCATGGGACAAGATATCTTATCAGAAAAACTCGGTCGATAGGGGGATAGGAGCGCTGGACCATGACCGGCCAGCCACAACTGTTGCCAACCCCCTGATACTGCCTGCTTCTTCACTGGATCTGTTCGCAGCTTTGCATGCATTCTCGCGCCCTTCGGTAGTGAGTGGGAGACGACGCCTTCTTGCCTTGTAGGAGGAAGATGAGGCAGCTGGCCTCCTGTAGATCTACAGCGTCTCAGAGCCTCTTGCGTGGAGCAACAACAGAGGCTGCTCTGACCGATGGATTGCCAAGGAGGGGATAGAGCAACACCCGCAAGATGTCTCTTGATGGAAGCCGTGCACCTTCCGGCGGAGACCTTAACACGCCGAAAAGGAAAAGGAGCTTGTTGAGCGCCTGAGGATCGATTTTATGGATCTGCAGAAACACCTTCTTCATGATGTCCATGATCTTTAGTGCCTTGTATTTTCGGGTCTGATGCCACCGACGCGGGTATCTATTGAGAGAGGGAGCAGAGAAATCATCACTGTCAAGCGCCTCATTAGCCACGTGAGCAGCAATAACGGCCGCGTGCATTGCATAAGAGATACCTGCCCCGGAAAGGGTACCGACAAATCCTGCGGCATCCCCCACGACAAGGCACGAATCGTCATGTATGCTGCGAGCGAGGCCCATAGGTATTAGGGCACCGCGTCTCAGCAATAACCGGAGATTGCTGACACGAGATAATGAAGGTACGTAGTCTGTGAGCATGAACTCGAGACGGTCGAGAAGCAACCGCTGTTTGTGGTTCATCTCTGATTTCAGAAAGCAGAGGCCCAGGTGCATATGCTCTGCAAAGGGAAATACCCAGCCAAAACCCCAACGGGCAATTTCGGGCACGTAGTATGACTCCCAATAATCCATCGAGTTCTTGGGGCACTCGAAATCGCAAATGACCGAAACTGCTACGTTGCTGGGTGTCGGCTCAAACCCTATATTAAAACACCTCCGAGCCAGCGTGATCGGGCCGTCGGCAAATACTACGAGTCTGGCCCATAGTTCCTCATGGTTGTCGAGATGCACTGTCTGTAATGCCATCTTGCCTGATGCTACACGGGAGACATTAGTAACACGGCACTTGGTTCTCAGCTCAGCACCGGCCTCCACTGCCTTTTGCGCCAAGTGCCGGTCAAGGTGTTTGCGCTGAATGAGAACAGGAAAGTGAGTAGTAGTCTCAGGAAACCGAATACGACGAAGACCCCATGGATAGTATGAATCACAACGGACAAGCTTTTTCTCTATCAACGATGGGTCAATGTTGAAAATCTCTACGTCCTTGGTGGTGATCATCCCTCCGCATACAGCATCCTTACCTGGGTATTCGCTCTTATCAAGTAGAATGACACGCCAGCCAGCAGCTGCGATGTGTCGCGCTGTTACCGACCCTGCTGGCCCGGCACCTATGACAGCAACATCCCACTGATTCTTGTGTGTCAAGGATGTATCCAACTGCACGAGGAGAAACCCAACCTGTTACCAACTGTCTGCCCCGGCGGTCCTTCTAATGCGTTGATGCTTGTGCTCTCAGTAGTGACGGTAAGGCGCGCCGCCAGGCTGTTTTTTGCATTATAATACCAGGAGGACAAAAGACAAGGCAAAGGCAGTGTAGTGACTCTTCTCTAACACTGACGTAGTCATAACGGATCGGGATTCCTAAAAAAGAGACCCTTTCTTGATAGGCAGGACTTTCTGTTGTTGCATCCCTTGTAATAGACCCAAGTGCAGCCAGAGGAGCCGGTACATTCGAACATCACGTTGATACTACTGAGCGAAAGAGCTCGCACTGTCTGCACAGTCTCATCTTGTTCGCCCAGGATCGCTGGGCTTTTCCTTTGCACATCGTCCCGTTGATCAGCCAGCAGAGGTGGCCACATTGGAATTCCCATGCAGGGCAACGCTCCCTGGTCTCGACCGGGCATCGGTTTACCACCCAACACACAGGAGTCTTCCCTTGATCGCGGGATCTCTTCAAAGCCTCAAGGAGGAAGATCTGTCGCTCGATGTGCACCGGGATGTTTCTCCAACCTTGTTCAAAGGCCTGAACTGCCTTGATGGAGGTCCCAAGAAGTTGCGCCATTTCCTTTTGTGTCTTTCCCAGCCGGCGCCTGATGTTCGAGAACTCCTCGCTTTCCATGGCTTGCCTCCCTGCTTGCCTTGCATTCTACCACAATGTCATAGAAGAGACACGACCTCACCGATAGCGAAAGCTTGACAGATTATACCACAGTGTGGTACAGAACATTCTAACCCGAAGAAAAAGCAACTGAAGAGCTCCCATGGCAGTGGGAGAGGAAACCAACATGCAACGTGTACTACGTACACAAAGAAGGAGGTAGACGACTATGAAGAAGGAAACGGTCTTTCGATCTGTGTCTGAGAAAGACATAACGAGGGCCATTGTCACCGAGTTTGCCAGTGAGATGTGTGACTATGTTGCCAGCGACGTGGTCATCGTGGGCGCGGGCCCCAGTGGTCTCTTGACTGGAGCAAAGCTTGCACAGCAGGGTCTCAAGGTCCTCATCGTCGAAAGAAATAACTATCTGGGAGGTGGTTTTTGGGTGGGAGGTTATCTCATGAACAAAGTCACTTTTCGTGAGCCGGCCCAGGAGGAGCTGGTAGCACTAGGTGTACCGTGCAAGGAGGTACACAAAGGACTCTATGTGGCAGACGGACCGTTTGCCTGTTCCAAGCTCATTGCGCATGCGTGTGATGCAGGCGTCAAGTTCCTTAGCATGACCTCTTTTGACGATCTTGTTCTTAAAGAGGACAGACGCGTTCGCGGGGTAGTGATCAACTGGACGCCAGTTGATGCACTTCCACGGCAGATCACATGTGTGGATCCTGTGGCCATCGAATCCACCTTTGTGGTAGACGCCACTGGCCACGATGCCTGCGTTGCAAGGAGGCTGAAGCAACGAGGTCTGCTCGAAATCTTGGAATTCGACCCGATGTGGGTGAACCGGTCAGAAGAGGCGGTAGTAGAACACACGGGTGAAGTCTATCCAGGGCTTATATGTGTGGGCATGTCCGTGGCAACTGTCTATGGCCTCCCGCGCATGGGACCTACCTTTGGGGCTATGCTCTTGTCTGGTATCCGGGGGGCGGCTGTGATCACACAGCTCTATGAAAAGATTCATCGAAAGGATGAGGCTTCTACAGTGTCTCCCAGTCCGTTGGAGAGTGAGCTAAAGGCTTTTTGACCGTTTTCCTTTCTATGAACGATCGTGGCGGCTTCGACGTGAAAGGAGATGCTGGAAAACAGTAGAGGACGAAAGATTTCTTTCAAAGTAACGAGGGCCCTTTATTCGATGCGCTTGACACGAGCAAGATGAGAAAAGTAAAATTGCAAACAGACAGGTAAAACAGTAGTAACAGTTACTGCGAGGAAGAAAGGAGGCTCGGATCATGAACAGTAGAGAGAGGTATCGCCACTGTTCGAAGAAATTGATCTTTGTTTTGCTAACAGGGGTACTCTCTATTGTGGTGGCTGTAACCCAGCTCTTTGCAGGTGTCTGTGACATGGCAACACCTGCAATGCCTTCAGGCACTGGAGAGTTGTGCTGCAAGAACAATTGCGAGTGTCCGGCAGCGTCTGACGACCAGTCCGGTGCCAACTACTGCGATAAAGGGGGGGCGGGGTATTGCGCTCGGATGGGCATTCGCTTTTGGCCGGACCCAATGGTCCAGTGGAAGATCTGCACCGAAGACAGTGATTGTTCAACGGAATACGGAGAGTGGTGTATTGTCATAGGCGAATGCTACGATGCAGGAGGTAATCCAACAGGAAGGGGATGTGTGGTAAATGCCGATGCGAGCTTGGGGTCTTGTAGTTGGGGGACTTGGGAGGGAAGCGTCCATGCATGGTGCGACAGCGCGCACCCGTTATGCGACTCTCCGCCTTTCAATGGTTGTCAGGTCGGCCGGTACTTATACGGAGCACCCTGCAACGACGGCGAGACGTGTGTGGCCTGCCCTTCGCAGTCGGGGCCTGTCTG
>FWPV01002685.1_pt1 | contig 13110 bp, 12 predicted proteins | sample 2228371 | NCBI WGS metagenome assembly FWPV01 (sample SAMEA103939776, study PRJEB20133) | metagenome | reverse complement strand
ATGGCAATGAGCGTGGGTTCCAAACCGCCGGCCGGGTGCAGATACATGTTGGCGGCCATGAGCGGGCCGGCCAGCCCCACCAGCACTCCACCCACCGCGAAAGCCAGTTGCTGCATCTGTTCCACCCGGATGCCGGCCAGGGCCGCACCTTCCCGGTTCTGGATGGTGGCCCGCAGGGCCTTGCCCACAAAGGTATGGTGCAGGAAGCCGTAAACCGCCAGGGTGGCTGCCAGGGAACCCAATAACAGCAGGGCCTGGTTGGCAGTGACCGTCAGGGACCAGGCGGGCCAGGACAGGACCACTTCCACGGGCAGCAGGATCAGACGATAGTCCGCCGAAAAGACCGCCAGGAAGAGGTTCTGCAGGATGATGGCCAAGCCGAAGGTCACCACCAGGGAATTGAGCTCGAAAGGTTCCGGCATACGGGTCAGGAGCTGACGCAGGAGCAGCAGCGCCAAGGGCAGGCAGACCATGCAGAGCGGCAAGGTCCAGGAAAACGGCAGGTGCCAGAAATGCCAGAGGGCAAAGGCCAGGTAGCCGGCCAAGAGGATGAAGTCGCCGTGGGCCAGGTTAAAGGCATGGGTAACGCCGAAGATGAGGGCAAAGCCCAGACCCAGGAGGGTGTAAAAGGATCCCAGCGATAACCCGGAGACGATGGCCTGCTGCCAGATGCCCATATGCTCACGCCGACACCCAGCCCCGAAGGTGCTGGGTCCTTACTTAGCCGGCTCCCCTGGCTGAGGGGTATCCGGCAACGGGGAAATCAAAGGGGCGGTGGCCCGCTCCGGCGGAAAGACCACCTGGAACGCCCCCTGCTGCACCTGCACCACCACCTGCTGATAGTCCAACGGCTCGCCGTGATCATTAAAACGCCCCCTGCTGCACCTGCACCACCACCTGCTGATAGTCCAACGGCTCGCCGTGATCATTAAAACGCACCCTCCCCAGGGGGAGGACCAGGTCCGTGTGGCGCAACTGGGCGGCGATGGCCGGACCATTGAGGGCCTGCCCCTGGTGCAACACCCCCTGGATGGCGTGAAGCAACACTTTGGCGGCGGCGTAGCCGTGCATGGTGGTGCTGTTGGGCAGGTGACCGTAGCGGGCCTGGAACGCCTGCGTAAAGGCCTCGGCCGCAGCTTCCGTCCCCGGGTAGGAGATGCCGGGGTTCCAGGCACACATGCCCGTCAGACCTTCACTGCTATGGCGCAGTTCCCGGAGAAACTTGTCATACGCCACCCCCCATGGCGCCAGGAAGACCTGCAGAGGCAGGCGCTGCTCCCGCAACTGCCTCACCAGGAGCAGGTTGTCCGGGAAAAACCCCCCGGAGACGACCGCCTCTGCCCCTTTCTCCCTGACCTTGAGCAACAGCATGGAGAAATCCGGGGTGTTGGGGCGGAACTTTTCAAAGACCACGGTCTGGATGCCTTGTTGGCGCACGAGGTCCCGTAGCGTGGCGGCGAATTCCGTGGACCCGGGAGTGGCGGTATAGAGGATAGCCACCGTCCGCGGCCGAACCATTTCAACCAGAAAGCGGCTCAGTGGACGGACGATCCCGACCATGGTCGACACCCGGAAGAAAAAAGGGTTTTTCTGGGCGGTCAGGGAGGATTGCAGACTGGCCGCGGCCACATAAGGCGTCTGCCCCCGGGCGGCCAGAGAGCTGATGGGCCCCACCAGGGAATCCACGTAACCGCCCAACAGACCTGCCACCCGCTCCCGGTACAACAGATCCTGGGTCTGGTTCAAGGCCACGTCAGGCCGGCTCTGATCATCCCGGCTGAGCAGGACGACCGGCCGCCCCAGGAGGCCGCCGCCGGCATTGGCCTCCGCCACCGCCATCTCGATGCCCTGTTGAATCTCCAACCCATGGAGGGCCAGGCTGCCCGTCAGGGGATTGATGGCCCCCAGCCGGATGGGGTCTCCGGCAGCAGCGGCGTCGATCCAGAGGGTAAGGAGCAGGACAGGCAGAAAAATAGACCAGAAGCCCTGGCAGCAACGGCAGTTAAGCATACTCCCCGGCCGGGCCGGACCACTGCCCACCGGCGCTGCGGCCGAGACCAGCCCGGGACTCCGGATTTTGAGTCTTGGTGCAAAATCAAGCATCAAGAGTTGATCATAAACCTTGGCAGCAGGCTTAGCAACCGAATTTCCGGGGGCAGAGACATTTTTTGAGAATTATTTCTCAATGTCAGGAACTGGACCGGGCGGCCTATCAGGCTGTGAAAAGAGTCCTCGCCACAATTAATGGTGGGAAGATATCCATAATTTTTAGCTTTTGGCGCAGCCAAAAGCCGCTGTCGGGGTTGGGGCAGGGATTGTAGGGGAGGGGGCAGGGGGCTCTGCCCCCTGGCCCCCTCCCCGACGCACACGTTTTCAACACCCTGCTAGAGGTTGGGGGGACATGGCTGGCCTTGGCAGGAACCGCCGCAGCAGGCTCCTACGATGCTCCTGCCCCTGGTGAAGGCGGGTGTTGACCGGACCGGGTATTTGGAAGGAACGTCCTTGAGGTTTGCGGATATTTATGATAGGGAAAAAACCATGGATAAGATCGTCATTGCCGGCGGCAGCCCCCTGCGGGGGGAAGTAACCATCAGCGGGGCCAAGAATGCGGCCCTGCCTATCCTGGCGGCGACGCTGTTGGCGGCCGGGCGGCACACCCTCAGCAACGTCCCCAATCTGGCGGACATCCGCACCGCCAAAAAGCTGTTGGCCAACCTGGGGGTGCGGTTCACCGACCTGGCTGACGGCCTGGAAGTGGACAGCAGCCAGGTCTCTTCCTGGGAAGCCCCGTACGACCTGGTCAAAACCATGCGGGCGGCGGTCCTGGTCCTTGGTCCCCTGGTGGCCCGGGTGGGCAAGGCCCGGGTCTCCCTGCCCGGCGGCTGTGCCATCGGCGCCCGCCCCATCAACCTCCACCTGAAGGGGCTGGAGGAGATGGGGGTGAAGGTGTCCCTGGAGCACGGTTATGTCTTGGCCAGCGTCAAACGTCTGGAAGGGGCAGAGATCATCTTGGATTTCCCCACGGTGACCGGCACCGAGAACCTGTTGATGGCCGCCACCCTGGCCCGGGGCCGGACCGTGATCCGCAACGCCGCCCAGGAGCCGGAGGTCGCGGATCTGGCCAACTTTTTGGTGGCCATGGGGGCCCGCATCCAGGGCATCGGCACCGATGTCCTCACCATTGACGGCGTGAAACAGCTGCAGCCCACCACCTACCGCATCATGTCCGATCGCATCGAGGCGGGGACCTACCTGGCTGCTGCGGCCATCACCCGGGGAGAGGTCACCATCCGCCAGGCTCCGGTGGAGCACCTCACCGCGGTGATCGATAAATTTATCGAGGCCGGCCTGAAGCTGAAGGTTGACCGCGACGTGATCACGGTGCGGCCGGGGGGCAGCCTCGTGGGCGTGGACATCAAAACCATGCCCTATCCAGGCTTCCCCACCGATATGCAGGCCCAATTCATGGCGGTCATGTGCCTGGCCCGGGGCGTCAGCGTCATCACCGAAACGATCTTTGAGAAGCGCTTCATGCACGTGAGCGAGCTCCGCCGTTTAGGGGCCGATATCGTCGTCTCCGGCAATCAGGCGGTGGTGCGGGGCACCAAGACCCTGCAGGGGGCACCGGTGATGGCCACGGACCTGCGGGCCAGCGCCTCTCTGATCCTCGCCGGCCTGGGAGCCCAGGGCCAAACGGAAGTCCACCGGGTCTATCACCTGGACCGGGGCTACGAACGCCTGGAGGCAAAACTATCGGCACTGGGGGCTGACATCCGGCGGGAAAAGGCCTGATCGACCCTTGCCCAACCGTCCCCTGGCCGGTTATGGCAAGCACCTCCAGGACGCCACCGTCTGCAGGGACTGCAGGCCGGTACCAGCAGGCCGTTGAAAAACTCCCTGCCATAGTCGATGGGGGGAGGATGTCCCTGATTTGCAGCTGTTGGCGTAGCCAAAAGCGGCTGTGGGGAAGGGGTGGTAGGGGAGGGGGCAGGGGGCTGTGTCCCCTGGCCCCCACCCCTACGAATACGTCTTCAACACCCTGCCAGCCGGCGCCGTATTACCCGCCGGCCCGGCGATGGCGCAGCTGCTCACTCTCCGGCCGGAGCTCCGACGGCATCAATTCGGTGAAATAGTTCAGCACGGGAAACCGGCGGGAGGTCTCGGCCGGCGCCTGGGAGCTGGAGATCCCCTTGAAAAACAGGTAGCGGATACCATAATCCCGGGCCGCCTGGAGCACGTCCCGGTTGTCGTCCACCAGCAGGGTGCGCTCCGGATCGAAGCCGGTCAACTCCTGCAAGGCCACCCAGAAGCGGCGGTCTTCCTTGGGGGCCCCCAGGTCAAAGGATGACACCACCCGATCAAAGTAACCCAACAGCCCGGCGTGGTTCATTTTCAGATCCAGGGTCTTGTAGTGGGCGTTGGTCACCAACAGGACCTGTTTGTGCAGACTGCGGACATAGCGCAGGAACGGTTCGCTGTCCGGATGCACCTCGATGAGGTGGCGGATGCCCTCCTTCAAAGCCGGGATATCAAGGTCAAGTTCCCGGGACCAGAAGTCAATATCCGTCCAGTTCAGGGTGCCCTCTTCCCGCTGGTAGCGGGCAAAGACTTCCTGCCGGGCGGCGGCCAACTCCAGGCCGTGGCGGCGGGCATACTCCTGGGGGACCAGGGTTTCCCAGAAATAGTCATCAAAATGCTTGTCCAGCAGGGTGCCGTCCATATCCAACATGACCCACTCCACTGCCTGCCAGGGAAATTCCATCAGACACCTTCCTCCATGTGTGCCCCACCTCGGGGAGCAGTAATGCAAGGACAGTGTAGCAGAGCCCAGAGGACGGCGCACGTCAAATCGCGGCCTCGCCGAGCGCCGGGACGGGGTTTTTCTCCATGATGGAAGTGTGCCTGTCGGATGCCTGCTGGCCGCAGACCTTGGCGGCAGCCCGGGCGTGCCAGGAACGGTTGCGGCCGCTGGTCAGCCTGCAGCCGCTGCCAGGGCCCCTTCGCCTGATCGCCGGAGTGGATGCAGCCTACGAGAAAGGGGCCGGACGCCTCTTCGGCGCCGCCGTCCTGTTGAGTTGGCCGGACCTCACCCTGGTGGAGGTGACGGGTGTGGCCGCAGCAGTGCCCTTTCCCTACATCCCCGGCTTCCTCAGCTTCCGGGAGGCACCGGTCCTGGGGGCCGCAGTGCTGAAACTGTCCCAGCGGCCGGATGTCATTCTGGTGGACGGCCAGGGGATCGCCCACCCCCAGGGGTTAGGGCTGGCCAGCCACCTGGGGCTGCTGCTGCAGCTGCCCACCATCGGCTGCGCCAAGAGCCGTCTGTGGGGGGAGAGCGGCGAGCTGGGGAGAGAACAGGGCAGTGCCTGCCCGCTGCGGAGCAACGGCCGGCAGGTGGGGTGGGTCATCCGTTCCCGGACCGGCTGCCGGCCGGTATTCGTCTCTCCCGGCCATCTGGTCAGCCTGGAAGAGTCGCTGACCATCGTGCAGAGCTGCTTGGGGCCCTTCCGGCTGCCCATACCGGCCCGGGAGGCCCATCTCTGGAGCAACCGCTGGCGGCGCCATGGGGTTGATAATACTTGACAGGGTAGGGTAGGGCAGGGGTGCTGCTAGGGGAGCAAAGGGCGACTGACCCGTTCTATCAGGGTGTTGAAAACGGGTTCGTAGGGGAGGGGGCCAGGGGGCACAACCCCCCTCCCCCAACCCCAACGGCAGCTTTTGGCTACGCCAAAAGCTGAAAATTAGTGATATCCTCCCACTATCAACTGTAGCTGGGAGTTTTTCAACCGCCTGCTAGCGGTTCAGTAAAGGCGCCCGGGCGGCGGTGTGGGGGCGGTCAGTCAGGTCGTCGGTCTGCTGACCGGTCCTTTTGAGACACAGAACGGTGAGCTCATTGCGACAGTGTTTCTCCACCGGATTCCATTCCAGCCAGAGGCATTGCTGGCAAACTCCTTGTATCTCCGAGTTGATGCAGATAATACCCATTTTCTGCCAAGCAGCCATCGGCGGTCCGCTCCTCGGCCCCGGTGCGCCGGGGTGTTTTTGGCAGCAGCCTGATCCGACGCGCCTCGCCGGCACCTGACCCTGACCGTCTGCCAATGTGGCACTAATATGACGTTAATCCGGGGGGCTGTCAAGTGAATTTTAGCGCAAGGGGTCATGCCAGCTCTGATATTTGTGTCACCGGAATTTTGACAGATAGTCCCATTTATTCTAACTACTTGAGAAAATTAACAATGTAACAGAAGTTCCAGGCTTGCCGATGTGAGGCGGTACTTGAAAATCATTGTGCAAAGTTGATTTTCCGATTAGAATGGACGAGTAAGCGAATCAAACGGCGGCGGCGCGGGTTCTGATCCTGTGAGGGGAAAGGGCCGATGTTGCCGTGAACCTTTTGCAATGAGGGTTGACTCATGTTAGAAATCCGCTTTCACGGGCGGGGCGGGCAGGGCGCCGTTACTTCGGTGGAGCTCTTGGCCACTGCTGCCATAGAAGAGGGCAAGTTCGCCCAGGGCTTTCCCAGCTTCGGACCGGAGCGACGGGGTGCCCCGGTATTGGCCTTCCTGCGCATCGACGATCACCACATCCGCCTCCGCTGCAAAATCGCCAACCCTGACGTCATCCTGATCCTTGACCCCAGCCTCATCCGCATCCAGAAACCGGCTGCAGACCTGAAACCTAACGGGGTCATTGTCCTGAATACCAATAAGTCGCTGGCCGAGGCCCGGCGGGAATATGGCTTCACCCATACCTTGGCGGTGGTGGACGCCAACCAGATTGCCCGACAGGTCTTGGGGGTGCCCATCACCAACACCACCATGCTGGGTGCCCTGCTGAAAGCCACTGACTGTGTCAAGTTGGATTCCCTCAAAGGACCCCTGAAGGAGCGTTTCGGCCCCATGGCCGCCAAGAATATCGCCGCCCTGGAGGAGGCGTACAACAAAACCGTTGTGGAGGCAGCCGCATCGTGAGCAAACCATTGGACCAAATCACCTGGCAGGAAATTGAGCTGGGGGGGCTCCTGCGCACACCCGGCAGCGCCCGGGAGTATCGGGTCGGCGATTGGCGCTCCCAACACCCGGTCTGGACCAAAAGCCGCTGCATCCGCTGCGGCGTCTGTTGGACGGTCTGTCCTGAACCCGCCATCATTCAGGAGCCGGGCGGCTATTTTGATATGGATCCTTACTATTGCAAAGGCTGCGGCACCTGTGCCCGGGAATGCGTCACCGGCTGCATTACCATGGTACCGGAGGAAGAATAATGGGCCACCGCAAAGGTATGGAAGTTTCGATCGCCGTGAGCCACGCCGTGGCCCTGGCCCGAACAGAGGCCATTGCCGCCTACCCCATCACGCCCCAGACCCACATCGTCGAGCACCTCTCCTCCATGGTGGCCAACGGCGAGTTGGAGGCGGAGTTCGTCAACGTTGAATCCGAGCATTCGGCCATGAGCGCCTGCATCGGCATGTCGGCCACCGGAGCCCGCACCTACACGGCCACCAGTTCCCAGGGGCTGGCCCTGATGCATGAAATCCTCTTCATTGCCTCAGCCTTGCGTCTGCCCATCGTCATGACGGTGGCCAACCGGGCGCTGTCCGGTCCCCTGAGCATCTGGAACGACCACAGCGATATCATGGCGGCCAAAGACATCGGCTGGATCCAGATCTTCGTCAAGAACGGTCAGGAGGCCTTCGATCACACGATCATGGCCTTCAAGATCGCCGAAAATTCCAGGGTCCTCATCCCCACCATCATCAATATGGATGGTTTCATCCTCACCCACGTGGTGGAGGCCATGGAATTCGTGGAGCAGGAACTGGTGGACAAGTTCCTGCCGCCCTATTCCCCTCGGCACACTCTGGATCCCCGCAGCCCGGTCACCATGGGCGCCTTCGGCATGCCGGAGATCTACACCGAGGTGAAGATGAAGCATCAGGTGACCCTGATGGAGTCCCAGGACATTATCACCTCCGTGTGGGGCGAGTGGGCCAACCTCACCGGGCGGACCTATCAGCCGGTGGAACGTTACAAGGCGGACAACGCCAGCACCCTGTTCCTCACCATGGGCTGTTTGGGGGAGGTGGCCGAGATTGCCGTGGACGAACTGCAGGCTGCGGGCGAATCCGTGGGCCTCATTGAGCTGCGCCTGTGGCGGCCGTTCCCCTTTGCCGAGTTGCGGGCCGCCTTGGCCGGGGCCAACCTGGTGATCATCTGCGACCGGGCCCTGTCTCCAGGAGGCGCGGCCCCACCGGTGCTGGCGGAGGTCCGCAGCGCCCTCTACGCCCTGTCCCATCGACCCCACACCTTGGGCTATATCATCGGCTTGGGGGGCCGGGACGTCAGTCCCGAATCCTTCAAGGATATCTATGCCAAAGCCAAGCTGGAAATCGCCCAGGGTCCCGGGCAGGAATTTTATCTCTATGGAGTGCGCGGCTAATGGATAAGTTCGGAGTGGCCAACAGCCAGAAGTATGATGTCTATGCCTCCCGGCTCATGCCCCGGGAAGAGTTCTTTACCTCCGGCCACCGCTCCTGCCAGGGATGCGGTGAGGCCCTGGCCGTCCGTTGGGTCTGCAAGGCCATGGGCAAGGACGCCATCATCGCCCATGCCACCGGCTGCATGGAGATCGTCTCTTCCGGGTATCCCCAGACCTCCTGGATGCACCCCTGGATCCATGTGGCCTTTGAAAACACCTCGGCGGTGGCCGCGGGCATCGATTCCGCCCTGCGCATTTTGCATCGCAAGGGGAAACTGGATCACATGCCCAAGGTGGTGGCCATGGGGGGTGACGGGGCCACCAGCGACATCGGTCTCCAGTCCCTGTCCGGGGCCATGGAACGGGGCCATAATTTCACCTACGTCTGCTGGGACAATGAAGCCTATATGAACACCGGCATCCAGCGCTCCAGTTCCACCCCCTTCGGCGCCATGACCACCACGTCGCCGCCGGGCAAGCAGAGCTTCGGCCAGAGCACCTGGAAGAAGAATATGGTGGCCATCGCCGTGGCCCATGGCATCCCCTATGTGGCCACAGCCAGTCCCAGCTATCCCTTTGACCTGTATTTCAAGGTCAAAAAGGCCTTGGCCACGCCCGGTCCGGCATACATCCATGTCCTCACCGTCTGCCCCACGGGCTGGCGGTCGGCCACTGACCTGAGCGTCCGCTTGGGGCGCCTGGCGGTGGAGACGGGGGTGTTCCCTCTCTATGAGGTGGTGGACGGCCGCTACCGGATGACCGTTGAGGTCCCCAAATTGAAGCCGGTGACCGTCTACCTTAAACCCCAGGGCCGCTTCCGCCACCTCCGGGAACCCCAGATTACGTTCATCCAGCAACAGATCTTGGAGCGCTATGAGCTGCTGTTGCAGAAATGTGCGGCGCCGTATCCCGAATTCCCGTCATTGGCCCCCGCTGAAGAAGGTGCATTATGGATCTCCAAAGATTAGAGGCTATCCTGTCCCGGTATGACTGCCAGCCCTATGACCTCATTCCGGTCTTACAGGATATTCAGGACAGTTATAACTACCTCCCCAAGGATGAACTCAAGGTGGTGGCCCAACGCCTGAACCTGCCGTTGGCCCAGGTATACAGTGTCGCCACCTTTTTCACCATGTTCAGTCTGGTGCCCAAAGGCAAACACCTCTGTAAGGTCTGTGTGGGCACCACCTGCCACCTTAAGGGCGGCCAACGGCTGGCCGAATCCATCAGCCACCGCCTGGGGGTGGACATCGGCTACACCACCAAAGACATGAACTTCACCCTGGAAACGGTCGCCTGTCTGGGCTCCTGCGCCCAGGCGCCGGTAATGATGATCGATGACACCTATTATGCCCGGGTGACCGTGGATAAGGTGCCCAAGATCCTGAAGAAATATCAGGCCTAACTGCGGTCCGAACCATCCGGGGGCTCCCGGAGATGCTCTTGGGAGGCAGAGCTTCGGCGAGCTGACCAGGCCTCCAAGCGGCGGCCGCCCCGGCTGGATCGGGGACGGGAGTGCAGGTAGGGATACCCCGATTGTGCGTGCCAGAGACTTTCAAGACGAGAATGCCTTATGCCTTTCATCGAATCAGTTGATCATCTGACGGAATATCGGCGCCGGGTCCGGCTTGCCCGGGACCCGCAGCAGCTGCAGGTTCTGGTCTGCGGCGGTCCCGGCTGTCTGCCCCTGGGCAGCGAAGAGCTGGCAGAAGCTTTCAGGACAGAAATGGAAGCCAAGGGTCTGGCCGGGAAGGTTATCCTCAAGACCACCGGCTGCCATGGCCTGTGCTCCCACGGCGTGCGGGTGCTCATCCGGCCCCAGGAGATCTCCTACCAAAAGGTGACGGTGGAGGATGTGCCGGAGATCGTGGAGACGACCCTCCTGAACCGTGGGGTGGTGGAGCGGCTGGTCTATCATGATCCCCAGAGCCAGAAGCCCTGCCCCCACAAAATGGAGATCCCTTTTTACCAGACCCAGAACCCCCTGGTCCTGCGCAAGCTGGATGTCATCGATCCAGAAAGCCTGGACGACTATCTGGCCTTGGGAGGCTACCGCACCCTGCGTAAGATCCTCTTCCAGATGACCCCCGAACAGGTCATCGACGCCGTGGAGCGCTCCGGACTACGGGGACGGGGGGGCGGCGGCTTCCCCACTGGCCGCAAGTGGCGCCTCTGCCGTCAGGCTGAGGCCCAGCCCAAGTTCATCATCTGCAACGGCGACGAGGGAGATCCCGGGGCCTTCATGGACCGGGCGGTCATGGAGGGCGACCCCCACGCGGTCATCGAAGGGATGATCGTCGGCGGCTATGCCATCGGCGCCCTGCGGGGATATATTTACGTCCGGCATGAATACCCCTTAGCGGTCAAACGCCTCCAGAAGGCCATCGACCAGGCCCGGGAATACGGCCTGCTGGGTAATAATATCCTCCGGTCCAAGTTTTCCTTTGACATCAAGATCAGTCAGGGCGCCGGGGCCTTTGTCTGCGGCGAAGAGACGGCCCTCATCGCCTCCATCGAAGGCAAGATCGGCGAACCCATGCCCCGGCCCCCCTATCCGGTGCAGGCCGGCCTCTTCGGTCTGCCCACGGTCATCAACAACGTGGAGACCTGGGCCAATGTGCCGGAAATCATCAACATGGGGCCCGAATGGTTCGCTGCCATGGGCACCGAGAAGAGCAAAGGCACCAAGATCTTCTCTCTGGTGGGGGCGGTGAACAACACCGGTCTGGTGGAAGTGCCCATGGGCACCACCCTCCGTCAGATTATCTTTGATCTGGGAGGCGGCATCGCTCATAACCGGGATACTTTAAAGCGGTCCAGACCGGCGGCCCCTCCGGTGGCTGCATCCCCAGCCAATATCTGGATCTGCCGGTGGACTACGACAGCCTCCAGCAGGTGGGCTCCATCATGGGCTCCGGCGGCATGATCGTCATGGACAGCCACGACTGCATGGTGGATGTGGCCCGCTACTTCATCACCTTCCTCATGCAGGAGTCCTGCGGCAAATGCACCCCCTGCCGGGAGGGGCTGAAGCAGTTGTTGGCCATCCTCAATGAGATTACCACCGGCAACGGCGAGGAACACCATTTCGACCTGATGGAAGACATCTGCCAGACCATGGCCACCGCCTCCCTCTGCGGTTTGGGGCAGAGCGCCGCCAATCCGGTGCGCAGCACCCTGAAATACTTCCGGGAGGAGTACGAGCGCCACATCCGGGACAAAAAGTGCCCGGCCAAAGTCTGCCGCAAACTGTTGACCTACACCATCGATCCCGAGGAGTGCACCAGCTGTCTGGCCTGCGTGCGGGAATGCCCGGTGGGCGCCATCAGCGGCCCCAAAAAGGAGCCCCAGGTCATCGATCAGGATATCTGCATCAAGTGCGGCCTCTGCGTGGACGCCTGCCAATTTGATGCGGTAAAGGTAGACTGACGGCGGGTTGAAACCGTGTTCTGAGGGAGGGTTGCCAGGGGCTGAGACATCGGCCACCTCCCCTGAAACACCTCCCCGACGGCCGCTTAGGGGTATTTCAACCGTCTGCCAGGAGAGCGTTAACAATCAGCAGCAATGAGCGGAAAAGCCTGAGGTTACGGTTTGCAGCCCAGAGGGCTCTCTGCTGTCCCTCCTCCCTTTTCCCTCTTCTCAGCAGCCCGAATGGAGTGCATCATGGGGGAAGTCAAACTTTACATTAACGGTCTGTATACCACTGCCCCGGTCGGCACCACCCTCCTACAAGCCGCCCGGTCCATGGATATTGAGATTCCCACCCTCTGCCATCATCCTGATCTAAAGTCCGAGGGGCAGTGCCGCCTCTGCCTGGTGGAGATCGGCGAATGGCCCCACGCCCGGTTAGTGAATTCCTGTACCTATCCGGTGGAGGACAACCTCCAGGTCCATACCCATTCCGACAATGTCCTGCAGGCCCGCCGGTTGGTCCTGGAACTGCTGCTGGCCCGGGCCCCCAAAGCCGAGATCATCCAGCAATTGGCCGCGGCGCACGGCATCACCCAGTCTCGCTTTACCTCCGAGGATCCCGAGGAACTCTGCATCCTCTGCGGCCTCTGCGTCCGCACCTGTCGTGACATTGTGGGGGTGAGTGCCATCGGCATGGTCAACCGCACCCCGGAGAAGATGGTCTCCACCCCCTTCAAGGAGCCGTCCGAAGCCTGCATCGGCTGCGGTTCCTGCGCCTTCGTCTGCCCCACCGGAGTCATCACCTACACCGAAAAGAACGGCGTGCGCAGTATCTGGGGCCGGGATTTCGAACTGGTAGCCTGCGAAACCTGCGGCAGTTACATTGCGCCCCGGGCCTCCCTGGAGTACTGGGCCAAACAGACGGGCGACCCGGTGGAGCGCTACTTCATCTGCCGCAACTGCCGTTAACCTTGCGGCCTAAGCCCATAAGCGGCACACGCCGCCCACTGCCGGCGGGGTGGCTCAGCCATCCGCCGATCAAAGTAGAACTCCTACCCTTGCCAAGGGGCGAGCCGTCAACCCGTCCCTTGGCATTTTTCTTCGCCGCCTCCCCAGGAGAGTTGCAGGGCCGGCCTTTTCGGTGCAGGTATGGGTGGTTAAGGAAAGTGCAGGTTGAGGGGTGTAAGATTCAATATTGACTGATATCTGAAGGTTAGTTGGAGGCGG
>FWPV01011352.1_pt1 | contig 13111 bp, 13 predicted proteins | sample 2228371 | NCBI WGS metagenome assembly FWPV01 (sample SAMEA103939776, study PRJEB20133) | metagenome | reverse complement strand
GCCAGGGCCTGAAGGACCGCGCTGGAATCAGCCCCTGCTCCGGCCGGAGCGGCTGGAAGGATCGGAGACACGGGCGCGGTCGGGTCTACAGCCACGACGACGACTCCACGACGACAGCTGCAACTAGGCTAGCGCCCTGAGCGTAAACCGTTGATTAACCACAATACACGCGACTGGCTGCTAGCCTTTGGGGGCGGCCCTACCGCGTGCGCTCAGAAAGTCCAGCAGCGCGGTCGCCGCCGCTTCTGAAGGGTCGGGCATGCCTCGGCCCATCTTGTCGAGCGCCGCGTACTGCTCGGCCGCCTGCCGCTGGCGTAAGGCGCGATCATCCAGGCGAATGGCCACTTCGCGCGCCAAGCCCTCTCCCTCGCAAGCGTCCTGGATCAACTCTGGCGCCACGGCCTTGCCGGCCGCGATGTTGAACAGGGTGATCCAGCGCGGCTTCATCAGCCGCTTGACGATGGCGTAGGTGACCGCGCCCGTCTTGTAGCCGACCACCATCGGGCGGCCCGCCAGCGCCAGTTCGGTGGTCACGGTGCCGCTGCACGCCAAGGCCACGTCGCCCGCCAGAAAGGCGTCGTCCTTGAGGCCCTCATCCTCGATCACATGCGCCCGGAACGGCCAGCCGGCGACTCGCGCCTTGACCGCTTCGGCGACGGTGTAGGCTGCCGGCACGACCACATGCAGCTGGGGGCGCTCAGCCTTCAGGCGTCGAACCGCGTCCTCGAACGCCGGCATGACGCGCTCGATCTCGGACGGTCGGCTCCCGGGCAGCACCAGCAAGATCTGCTCGGAGTCCGATGCGCCGATCGCCGCGCGCAGCCGCGCCGGATCAGCGTGATCGAAGCGCTTGGCGAGAGCGGAGTTGCCGACGAAGACGTTCTTCAGCCCGACAGCGTCGAAGTACGGCTTGTCCATCGGCTGGATCGACAGCAACAGATCAACCGCCTTGGCGAGCCCTCGCGCCCGGCCTTCACGGTACGCCCAGACCTGCGGCGCGACGTACTTTACGAGTGGCAGGCCCGGGTCGAGTTTTCGCAAGGCGTGCGCCAGCCGAATATTGAAGCCCCAACTGTCGATCAGCACAGCCACATCGGGCTTCTCGCGCGCCGCCAGGGCCACGGTGTCCTTCAGTCGCGCCATCGCCCGGGGATAGGCCTTCAGGCTCTCCAGGATGCCCAGGATCGAGAGCTGGGCGATGTCGAAGGGGCTCTCGACCCCCTGCTCAGCCATCTTGGCCCCGCCGATCCCGACGAACGCCACACCGTCCCCCAGGCGAGCGCGCAGCACCTTGGCCAGGCCCGCGCCAAGCGCGTCGCCTGACGCCTCGGCGGCGACGAGCATGACCTTCAGAGGCTTAGCGTCCGGAGTCGTCACGGCCGCTCCTGCGGATCGACCCCCAGGACAAAGAGACCCAGGTCGTCGGCGGCCGCGATCACGGCGTCCCGATCGACGACGAGCAGGCGTCCGGCTTCGCCAACGATGCCGGCCAGACCCGCGCGCGCGGCCCGCTGGATCGTGGCGACACCGATGGTCGGCAGATCGACGCGCGTCTCCTGGATCGGCTTTGGCGCCTTGGCCAATACGCCGAACCGGCGCTCGACCCGCCCGCGAATGGCCTCTGGCAGATCTGCGACGCGACGCAACATGGCGTCGGTGCCTTCCTGAGCCTCGACGGCGAGGATCAGGCCGTCGCACACGACGGCGCCCTGACCTATGTCCAGCCGTCCGATCTCACGCGCGACATGCAGCGCCTTGTCGATGTCCGCCATGTGTTCGGGGGCCGGCGAGACCTTGCCGAGACGGCCCCGGGGAAGGGTCATCTCGCCCATCACCTCATGGGCGCCCTCGATCTCGAAGCCTTCCTTCTCGAACTCGTCCAGCACGCGTCGCAGGAGCGCGTCGTCGCCCTTGCGCGCGGCGACGATCAGGCCCGGCAGAACCTTCAGGCCGCGCGCATCCGGCATGAGCGCCGAGAAGTCCGGACGGCTAACATTTCCCGCAAAGCAGACGACCTCGCAGGCCTCGGCGCGGAGGGCCTTAAAGATCTTGCCGAACTCGCCAAGCCCGACCTCAACGCCCGGGCGCTGCGCTAAAGAGGCGTCCGCAAACCCCCGGAGGCGCATCACGGAGAAGGCGCGCCCAGCGGCCTCGCAGTGAGACGCTAGCTCGACGGGAAGCGCCCCGCCGCCGGCGATGAGGCCCAACTTACGCATCGCTGAAACCCTAGACCTCTCGCTCCGGCAGACATAGCGGGCGATTGGCGTCGGCGCGGATGAAATCGACGATCTCCATCACCTCGGGGTTGCCCGCGTGGATCTCGGCCACGTCGTCGAGACGCTCCTGGAAGGTGCCTTCGTCGGCGAACATCAGGCGGTAGGCGGCGCGCAGTGCGTTGATCGTCTCGCGCGGGAAACCGCGACGCTTGAGACCGACCAGGTTCAGGCCCTCGAGGTGCGCGTGGTTGCCCCACACCGAACCGTAGGGGATCACGTCCTTGGTCACAGCGGCGAGCCCGCCGATGAAGCTGTAGCGGCCGATGCGCGAGAACTGATGCGCTGCTGCGAGCCCGCCCATGAACACATAGTCGCCGATCGTGACGTGCCCGCCCAGGGTCGCGCCCTTGGCCAGCACCACAAAGTCGCCGACCGCACAGTCGTGCGCGACGTGCGAGCCGACCATGTAGAGACCATCGGACCCGATCGTGGTCATGCCCTTACCCGAAGCGGTGCCGGTGTGCATGGTGACGTGTTCGCGGATGATGTTGCGCGGACCGATGATCAGCTCGGTGCGTTCACCCTTGTGGCCCAGGTGCTGGGGAGGACCGCCGAGGTTGGCGAAAGGATGGACGATACAGCCCTCGCCAATCGTCGTCGCGCCTTCCACCACTACGTGGGAAAGCAGGCGCACGCCGGCCGCCAGCGTCACATCCGGACCAACGATGCTATAGGGCCCGACCTCGACGTCGGGGGCCAGCTTGGCTTCTGGAGCGATGATGGCGGTAGGGTGGATGCTCATGCCTTGGGTCCCGTCTCGACGACCATGGCGGCGAACTCGGCCTCGGCGGCGACCTTATCGCCCACCTTGGCCACGCCCTTGAACTTGAAGATCGAGGACCGCGCGCGCACGACTTCGACTTCCATGCGGATCACGTCGCCGGGGCGCACGGGATTGCGGAAGCGCGCATTGTCCACCGACATGAAGAAGATCGTCTTGCCCTCGGTGTCGACTTCCAGGGACTTGCTCATCAGCACCGCGCCGGTCTGGGCCAGGGCCTCGATGATCAGGACGCCGGGCATGACCGGGTTGCCCGGGAAGTGGCCTTGGAAAAACGGTTCATTGATCGTCACGCACTTGATGCCGACGATCGACTGGTGGGGCTTATAGTCTTCAGCGCGGTCGACAAGCAGGAATGGGTAGCGGTGCGGGATGCGCGAGAGGATCTCCGCGATGTCGATATCGGTCTGCACCGTTTGCTCGGTGTTCTCGCTCATGGTTTGCCCCTCGTCCCTCGACCGCCCGCCATGCGCGACAGCCATGCGGTCTCCCTGAGCCACCGCTTCAGCGGTCGCGCGGGGAATCCCGTCCAAGTTTCACCGTCCGGCACGTCCTTGAACACCGAGGCGGCCGCCCCGATGCTCGCGCCCGAGCCGATGTTCAAATGATCGGCCACCCCGGCCTTGCCGCCGAAGGCGACACCGTCGCCGACGACGGTGCTGCCTGAGACGCCCGTATAAGCCGCTAGCACGCAATTGCGCCCGATACGGACGTTGTGCGCGACATGGACCAGATTGTCGATCTTGGTGTTCTCGCCGATGGTCGTATCGCCAAAGGCGCCCCGATCGACGCAGCTATTGGCCCCCAGGGTCACGTTGTCTTGAATGACGACCCGTCCCAGTTGCGGAAGATCCACCATACCGCGGGGCCCCGGCGCCGCGCCAAAGCCCGCTTCACCGATCACGGCGCCGGCGGAGACGGAGACACCGTCGCCCAGCAGGGCGAACCCGATGACCGCGGTCGCGCCAATGCGGCAATCGCGGCCGATCAGAACACCCGGACCGATCACGGCGCCGGGGCCGATCCGGGTCCCCCGGCCGATCCGAGCGCCCTGCCCGATCGTGACGTTCGGCGCGAGCTCCACGCTAGTCTCCAGCGTCGCCTCAGGATGAATGGGTGGAGCGCCAGGTTCGTGACGGCGTGGCGCGTGCAGACGGTTGGCGGCGGCCGCCCACGCAGCCTGGGGACGCATGGTCACCAGAGCCGCGCACGTCGCCGGCAGGAGATCCTTGTGTTCCGGACGCACAAAGCAGGCGCCGGCGCGGGTAAGGGCGGCCGCGTTCTTGCGCTTGGCGTCGGAAAAGAAGGTGATCGAGCGCTCATCGGCCGTATCCAACGGCGCGACGTGCGCGATCAGCCTATTGGCCAGGGCGGCGTCCGCGATCTCGGCGGAGCCGGCCTGGGCCAACTCAGAAAGTGACGCCGGACCCAGGCTATCGAAGAAACGCGGGTCCGGCATGGTTCCTCACGGCGAAAAGGTCCCTCTACGTAACCACGCGAGGGACGATTCGCTTACCTCTTCGTCGGTTGCAGTGCGGCGGCGCCCGGAACTTGCTGGTCCAGACGCTCACGGTCGAAGGTCAGGGTCTTGATACGCGCGTCCAAGGCGGCGACGACCGCGTCAGTGATGTCCATGGCCGGGTTGGCCAGCATCACAGACTCGCGGTCCAGCAGGATGCTGCACTTCTGGGCCTGATAGACCTGCTGGATCGGCGTGTTCAGCTCCGAATAGACGCGCGACAAGGCCTTCTGTTCGGTGGCCTCGACTTCCTTCTGGCGCAGTTGGCCCTTGCGCTGCCAGGCGTTGGCCTTGGCTTGGAGGGTCGCGGCCTGCTGCTCGAGAGCGTCCTGGGCGATGGTCGTCTTCTTGGCGTCCAGGGCCTTGGCTTCATTGTCCAGCGCGGTGCGCTCGCCGGTCAGCTCGGCGTTGACCTGCTGGATGATCGTCTTCAGGCGCGCATCGACAGCCTTGCCGACCAGCGAGCTGCCGACAGCACGCGGGCTGGAGAAGATGCAGACGCCCGACAACGCCGCGCCGTGCGTGACGGCGGGGGCGGCCGGCGCAGCGGCCGGAGCCGTCTGGGCCGACGCGCTGGTCGCGATGACGAGGGCGACGACGCTGGACGCGGCCGCGAACAGGAACTTGGACATGTCTATTGGAACCTTGTGGAGGTGGAGAACCGGAACGTTTCGGTTCGGTCGTAGTCTTCCTTGGACAGGATACGGCTGATGTCGAAGCGAATGGGGCCCATGGGAGACTTCCAGTCGATCGAGATACCCGCCGAGGCACGCAGGCCAAGGTTATCGCGGATGTTCGGATCGAAGACGCCAGGCGACTTCTGACGATCCACGTCATCCAAGAGACCGGCCGTACCCACGTCGCTGAACAAGGCGGCCTTGATGCCGTACTGCTCGGGCAGGAAGGTTGGAACGGTCAGCTCGAAGGTGCTGATGGCGTAAAGCTTCGCGCCCATCGAATTGTAGGAGCTGGAGATATCGCGCGGACCAATACCGGCGATCTCGAAGCCGCGGAACGAGGTGCCACCGCGATAGAAGCGGTCGTTGATGCGAACATTGTCGCCGCCCCAGCCTTCGATGTAGCCAAAAGAGCCGGTTGCGCTGAACACCAGATCCTTGGTGAAGCCCCAGTACCAGCCAGCGTCGGCTTCGGTCTTAAGGTACTTCACGTCCCCGCCCACGCCGGCGAGGTCCTGGTTCAAGTTGGCGAACCAACCGCGGGTCGGGTTGATCGGATCGTTCCGCTTGTCGATGCGCAGGCCGTAGCCGATCAGCGAGGTGATGTAAGCGCCGCGCTGAAGGCAGAGGATCTGCGAGACCGAGCCGCTGGTGCAAAGGCTGTCGGCGACGCTCACCTCGTCCTGGCGCACCGTGTAGCGCAGGCTCATCGACGAGTCGTTCGTCAGCGGAAAGCCGAAGCGCACATCGCCACCGATCGACTTGGTGTCGTAGGCTGCGTACTCCGACAGGTCGTAGCGGAAAGTGTAGAGGTTCACGCCTGCGACCAGGTTCCGACCCAGGAAGCGCGGCTCGCTGAACCCGAAATCGATCTGCTGGCGCAGCGAACCCACGGACGCGCGCGCGCGGAGGTTCTGGCCGCGACCGCGGAAGTTACGCTCGGTGATGCCCACATCGAGCACCAGCTTGTCGATCGAGCTATAGCCCGCGCTGAACGACAGTTCGCCGGTGGGCTGCTCCTCGACCTTGACCCGCAGGCTCGTACGGTCCGGCGCCGAACCGGGCGCGTCCTCGATCTCGACTTCCTTGAAGAAGCCCAGGCGACGCATGTTGTTCTTCGACCGATCGACTAGAACGCGGTTGTAGGCGTCGCCCTCGGCGACCTCCAGTTCACGGCGCAGGACGTAGTCAAGCGTACGGGTGTTGCCGACGATATCGATGCGATCGACATAGACGCGCGGTCCTTCGCGGACCTGGAACACGACGTCGACCGTCTTGGTCTCGCGGTTCGGGACGTAGCGCGGGCGCACGTCCACGAAGGCGAAGCCGGCGGCGCCGGCCGCGAAGGTCAAGGCGTCGGTCGCTTGCTCGATCCGCTCGTCCTCATAGAGCTGCCCGGCGCGAACCGGCAGGATCTGCGCCAGCAGATTGCCGTCCAGCTTCTTCAGTTCAGTTTCGACGGTGATCTTGCCGAACTTGTACTTGGGCCCCTCCTCGAGGGTGTAGCTCACGGCGAAGCCATTCTTGTCCGGCGCCAACTCTGCGACGGAAGAGATCACACGGAAATCGAAATAGCCGCGATTGCGGTAATGCTTGCGCAGTTGCTCTCGATCGTACTCGATCCGGTCGGGATCATAGTTGTCGTTGCTGGTCAGGATCTTGTACCAGCGGCTCTCCTTGGTGACGATGACGTCGCGGAGATCGTTGTCCGAGAACTCGGCGTTGCCGAGGAAGTTGATCCCCAGGACACCGCTCTTGGCGCCTTCGCTGATCTCAAACACCAGGTCGACGCGCTTTTGCGGCAGTTCGACAACCTTGGGCGTGACAGTGGCCGAGATCCGGCCCGAACGACGATACAGCTCGATGATGCGCTGAACGTCGGCCTGGACCTTGGCGCGCGTGAAGATGCCGCGGGGGCGGATCTGCACTTCGTCCTTCAGCTTGTCTTCCTTGAGCGAGGAATTCCCCTCGAACACCACCTGATTGATGATCGGGTTCTCAACGACCTTCACGACGAGATCGCCACCCAGCATCTCAATCTTCACGTCCGCGAAAAGGTCGGTGCGGGCCAAGGTCTTCAGCGCCAGGTCGAGGCGCTGGGAGTCGACCGTGTCGCCGGGCTGGATCGGCAGATAGGACAGCACCGTGCCCTGTTCGATCCGCTCATTACCTTGCACCAGGATGCGTTGCACCACGCTGGTCTGGCCGGCTTGAGCGAAGGCCTGCTGCGGCGCCACCAGGGCCGTCGAGCCGAGGAGCAGCGCCATACCCGTGGCGAACGCGGCGCTTTGGGCGCGAAGTTTGTTCATGTGACCAATCATGGACGGAGGACGGACGTTCACGTGAAAAGTCCGCCGATGAATTTGAACACGTCGTAGCGGTTTAGGTCGTTCCATGCCGCGAACAGCATGAAACCCAGGATCAAGGCAAGCCCTGCGCGGAAGCCCGCAGCTTGGAACTCCGCCCGCAAGGGTCGTTTCGCGACAGCTTCATAGGCGTACATCAGCAGGTGACCGCCATCGAGAACCGGAATCGGCAACAGGTTCATGAAACCGATGCTGACCGACAAGCTCGCGATGAGCCAAAACTGCGAATACAGAAGCCCGATCGCCAAAGCCTTGCCGTTCGGAGCCTGCTCGACCACGCCGTTGGTGACGGCGCCGGCCGTATGGCCGATGCCGATGATCCCGCTGATCTGGTCAGCCGGAAGCTGCCCCATCAGCAGGCGACCAAGATAGAAGGCGATGGTCTTGATCATGTCCCAAACCTCGACGGTCGCGTCGGGAATGGCGCTCAGGAGCGACGATCGCTCGAACCGACCGCCGGGCGCGCTTCGCAGACCCAGTTCGCCGATCTTGACGCGACCGCTGATCTCGTTCTGGCGCTCCACCAGCCGCGGCGTCGCGGTGAGATGCACCGTGCGCCCTTCCCGCTCGACCGCGAAGTCGATGGGCAGGTTCGCGCGCAGCGCCACATAGCCCTGGATGTCCTGGAACGAGCGGATCTTGCGGTTATCCGCCTGCAAGATCACATCGCCCGGCTTGAAGCCCGCGACGGCGGCAGGCGTGCCGGCGACAACCTCTCCCACAGTGGTCGAGGTCTTCTGCGCGCCGAACGACACCAGGATGACTGCGAAGACCAGGATCGCCAGGATGAAGTTCGCCATGGGACCGGCGACAGCGATGAAGGCGCGTTGCCAGACCGGCTTGAAATGGAAATAGCGATTGACCGCTTCGTCGCCCTCGCGGCGGCGGATTTCGTTCCGCATCGCGTCTAGGTCGTTCTGGTCGGGCACGCTGGCGGCGTTCTCGTCGCCCGCGAACCGGACGTACCCACCGAGCGGTATCGACGCCACGCACCACTCAACCCCGTGCTTGTCACGCCAGGAGATCAGGGGCGCGCCAAAGCCGATGGAAAAGCGCTCGATGGCCACGCCGCAAGCGCGCGCAGCCCAATAGTGTCCGAGTTCGTGCACCGTCACCACGACGGACAACACGAACACCAAAGACACAAGCATGATCAGAAAGCCGATCATCGCGCGAAAATACTCTCCTCGGTCAGGCCCGCAGACGCTTCTGCGCGACAACCTCGGCCGCAATGCGGCGAGCGCTGCCATCGATCATCAACGCGGTTTCGACAGCGTCGCTTTCCGCGACGTAGAGGTCACCCAGGCTGTTCATACGCTCGAGGGTCCCCGCCACCGCGCCGGCAATATCGAGAAACCCGATACGGCGGTCAAGGAAAGCAGCCACTGCGACTTCATTGGCGGCGTTCATGGCCGCCGGAGCGCCTCCGCCAAGCCTTAGCGCCTCGCGCGCAATCCCGATCGCGGGAAAGCGATCCAGGTCAGGCGATTCGAAGGTCAGCTGGCCATAAGCCGCCAGATCAAGGCGTGGCGCGGGCCATGGCAGTCGGTCAGGCCATGAAAAGGCGCAGGCGATCGGCGCGCGCATGTCCGGTGGGCCAAGCTGCGCCAAGGTGGAGCCATCGACATACTCGACAAGGCTATGGATGACCGATTGCGGATGGATCACGACGTCGACGCGGTCTTCCGGGGTTGCGAACAGATAGGACGCCTCGATCATCTCGAGGCCCTTGTTCATCATGGTCGCGGAATCGACCGAAATCTTGGCGCCCATCGACCAGTTCGGGTGAGCGATCGCCTGCTCGGGCGTGGCGCGGGCCATCAACGCCTTGTCCCACGTCCGGAAAGGCCCGCCGGACGCCGTAAGAATTAGTCGCGATACGCGATGGGCGCAGTCAGGCTGCAGCACCTGGAAAATCGCCGAGTGCTCGGAGTCGACGGGAACGACTGAGCCCCCAGCGGCCTTGGCGATGGCGAGTAGCGCAGGTCCGGCGCAAACAAGGCTTTCCTTGTTGGCCAACGCGATCACGGCGCCGGTCCGCGCGGCCGCGACCGTTGGCGCCAGGCCCGCTGCGCCGACAATCGCCGACATGACCCAGTCCGCGCCCATGGCGGCGGCTTCGCGCACCGCCGCAGCGCCCGCCGCGGCTTTCACGCCCGTCCCGGCCAAACCTGCTCGAAGATCGGCAAGGCGGCTTTCGTCCTCAATGACCGCGAGGATGGGTTTCCAGCGCCTGGCCTGCTCGATCAGGCGCTCGACGTTGCGGCCGGCGGTGAGCGCCAGCATCTGCACAGGCGCGCCGGACTCTTCAAAGAGGCTCAAGGTCGAAAGGCCGATCGATCCCGTCGAGCCTAGCACCACCACCTTGCGGGGCGGGGTCAATGCGCCCATCCGATATGGTCCACCAGACGCACGGCGGCGATCACGATAGCCGCGAACATCAGTCCGTCCACACGATCCAGAAGCCCGCCATGTCCGGGGATCAGGTCGCCGCTGTCCTTGACGCCAAAACGACGCTTGAGCATCGATTCCCAGAGATCACCGGCCATCGTCGCCAGACCGCCGAGCAGTCCAATCAACGCCGCCACGGCCCAGATGAGATCGAGCTTGGCGAACGACGCCACCACGACGGCCCCGAGCGTGGAGGCCGCGAGCCCCCCGATGAAACCCGCCCAAGTCTTGTTCGGCGAGATTTTCGGCCACAGCTTCGGGCCCTTCAAGATGCTGCCCGTGATATAGGCGAAGATATCGGCGCACCACGTCACCACAAACAGACGCAAGGTCCACCAGAGGCCGTCGTCCAAAGACCGCACCCAGACCATCGCGATCACCGCAGGCGCGATGTAGACGACGCCATACGCGGCGTCGGCGCGTCGCTCAACGGCCCCGCGCGCGATGAGGCCGGCCAGGAAAGAGCCCACGACAACGACCGCCCAAGCGACAAGAAACTGCTGAAGGAACGCCGCGACGACAGCGATGCCGCAGAAGACGCCGACCACGGCGCCGACCGCATTTGGAGCCTTCGGCGCACTGATCTTGCCCCACTCGCGCGCCAGCAGCCCGACGCAGACCAGAGACAGGGCCATGAACCAGTACCCGCCCAGCCAGACTGCGGCCACGACGGTAGGAACGAGCACGGTCGCCGAGACCACGCGCGTTCGCAGATTGCCCCAGTTGAAGCGCTTAGCCGGCGACGGCGACGTCATCGGCAGCGACCCCTCCATACCGGCGGTCACGGCCGCGATACTCGGCGATCGCCGCCGCCAGCGCCTCGGGACCATAGTCGGGCCAGAGCACGTCCTGGAAGACGAGCTCGGCGTAGGCGCAATCCCAGAGAAGGAAATTCGAGATTCGACGTTCGCCGCTGGTGCGAACGATCAGGTCCGGCGGCGGAGCCGCCGCGGTCGACAGAAGTTGCTCGAACGTCTTTTCGGTCAGGTCGGAGGCCTTGGCCTCGCCACGCTCCACCCGCTCGGCGAAGGCGCGCGCCGCATCGGCGATATCGGCCTGGCCGCCGTAGTTGAAGGCGACCTGAAGGACGAACTCAGAATTGTCCGCCGTCCGCCGTTCGGCTCGCTCGATCACCTCGGCGATATCCGGGGAAAGGCCCGTACGCCGTCCGATGATACGAACGCGCACGCCAGCCTTGGCCAGACGTTCCAGGTCCGATTCGACATAGGCCTTCAGCAGCCCCATGAGCTCGGAAACCTCCTGGGCGGGACGCCTCCAGTTTTCAGTCGAGAACCCAAAAACCGTTAGAACACCGACATTCTGGTTCTGAGCGCCTTCGACAGTGCGCTTGAGGGCGTTGACGCCAGCGCGGTGCCCCAGCACGCGCGGCATGCCCCGCTGCTTCGCCCAGCGGCCGTTGCCATCCATGATAATGGCCACGTGCAAGCGCTCCGTGGACGGCGCCCCCCCGGCGCGTCCCGAAACGTCCTGCGGACCGGTGGTCGCCGGCATTCGCTTCAACCTTCCCTCTTCGCTCCCCATCAAAACTCGCGAGGCGGGTGCTTAAACCTGCATGATCTCATGTTCTTTGGTTTTCAAGGCCTCGTCGATCCGCTTGATGGCCTCGTCGGTCATCTTCTGGACCTCCGTTTCCATCTTCTTGCGCTCGTCCTCTGCGATGGCCCCGTCCTTCTCGGCCTTCTTCAGATCGTCGTTGGCGTCACGACGAACGTTACGCACGGCAATCTTCTGCTGCTCGGCGTACTTGCCGGCGATCTTCTGCAGATCACGACGACGCTCCTCAGTCAGCGGCGGGATCGGGATGCGCAGATTCTGACCTTCGACGACCGGATTCAGCCCCAGGCCCGAGGCGCGGATGGCCTTCTCGACCGAGACCACAACACCGCGATCCCAGACACTGACATTGATCTGGCGCGGCTCCGGCACGCTCACGGACGCGACCGCGTTCAGCGGCGTCGTGGAGCCATAGGCCTCGACCATCACCTGGTCGAGCAGGCTGGCCGAAGCTCGGCCGGTGCGCAGGCTGCCGAACTCTTCCTTCAGAGCGGAAACAGCCTTGTCCATGCGGTCGCGATAGCGCGACAGGACGGGTTTTTCGGCGGCGGCCATGTGGCTCTCCTCGCTAGACTTGATTTCAGGCGGCGCGGTCTTCGGCGACCACGGTATGGGTCCCCTCGCCTCGCAGGACGGTCAGCAGATTGCCGCGCCCCTTGATCGAGAAGACCACGATCGGAATGTTGCTGTCGCGCATCAGCGCCACAGCTGAGGCGTCCATGACGCGGAGATCCTTGGCCAGGACGTCCATGTAGCTCAGGCGATCATAGCGCTGAGCGGTCGGATCCTTCTTGGGATCGGCGGTATAGACGCCATCGACGCTGGTGCCCTTGAACAGGGCGTCGCATTGCATCTCGGCGGCGCGCAGGGCGGCGGCGGTATCGGTGGTGAAGAACGGGTTGCCCGTACCGGCGGCGAAGATCACCACGCGCCCCTTCTCGAGGTGGCGCTGGGCGCGGCGACGGATATAGGGCTCGCAGACGGTGGCCATCGGAATCGCGGACTGCACGCGGGTCTCAACGCCGATCCGCTCCAGGGCGTCTTGCATGGCCAGCGCGTTCATGACCGTGGCGAGCATGCCCATATAGTCGGCGCTCGAGCGTTCCATGCCCTTAGCCGCCCCGGCCATGCCACGGAAGATGTTGCCGCCGCCGATGACCAGGCAAAGTTCGACGCCCGACTTGACGATCTCGGCGACGTCCTCGGCGACCGATTGAACCGTGTTGGTGTCGATGCCGTAGGGCGTGTCGCCCATCAGGACCTCGCCGGACACTTTCAACAGGATGCGGCGATATTTCTGGGGCGCGCTGGTATCGGACATGGGACCGCTATTCCTGAGTCGTCGGCACGCACATTACGTGCGTTCTATAGAAGTGGGATGGGTTTTGCCAACCACGGTGCGTACGCCGGATGGCAGGCGTGAAAAGGGCGCGGCGCGCGTCGAACGCGCCGCGCCCAATTTCTCG
>FWPV01012449.1_pt1 | contig 13115 bp, 7 predicted proteins | sample 2228371 | NCBI WGS metagenome assembly FWPV01 (sample SAMEA103939776, study PRJEB20133) | metagenome | reverse complement strand
AGAAGGAGAAAAAACCAATGCTATTTTGAAAAAAGCGTTAAATATGTTTAACATTATCAAATAATTGCTACGATGGTAATTCAAGATGTCTCGTCGCTGGCGCTCCTCGACATGACACGTTTTTTATAGATTTTCGCACAGCCACTAAAGTATGAACAACATACTTGGGAACAACAATAACTTTTTCAACATCTTCATTAAAGGGGGGTTAGGGGGGATTTCCAAACCCACCCCTGCCAAACAAATTCTCAATCCCCCTTTGGAAAAGGCGGACTTTCCCCACAGAGGGTGTTTAAAACTAAAAATTCAAGCTACCATTCAAATCCCAATCTTCTTTCATAAATGGGGTCTTTTTACATCCGTCCCTTCAGCCACTCGAAACTCTCATAGACACAAGGAATCACCACCAACGTCAAAATCGTCGAAGTGGTGAGTCCACCGATAACCGCTAAAGCCAGAGGTTCGCGGAGCGCCACGCCCTGTCCGAAGCCGATGGTGAGCGGGATCATTGCCAAGATGGTCGTCAGACTGGTGATCAAAATGGGACGGATGCGTTGTTGTCCTGCAGCCAACACCGCTTCCCGCAACGCCATGCCGCTGCGCCGATTCTGCAGAATGGCGTCAACCAAGATGATCGAATCATTGACGGCAATACCCGCCAACATGATCAGGCCAATATAAGCCATCATGTTGAAGCTTTTTCCCAGAATAAAGAAAAGCAGAATCGAACCCACCGCTGCCAAGGGAATGGTCATAATAATGGTAAAGGGATGCACCAGTGATTCGAATTCCGAAGCCAACACCATATATACCAAAATGATCGAGAGTATGAGCGCAAATTTCAGATTGCCAAAGGCATCCCGGCGTTTCTCTTCTTCTCCTGTAACTGCCAGACGATATTCGGCCGGCAGCGGTATATCGGACAACGCGCCATAGACCTGACGCACCACCCGATCGAACGGTTGCCCGCCGAGAATATGGGCAGTGACGGTGCCAATACGGGTCTGGTTGCGCCGCGAAATTTCCCGCGGGGCGGTAATGACGCGGATATCGGCGATCTCACCCAGACGAACCTGCACATTATTACTATTGATGACCACGTCGCTGAGTTGCGATAAATTCACTATCGGCAGACGCAATGTCATTTCTTGCAATTCGCCGCGATAATCCCATTGACCGGCTTCTTTGCCTAACAAGAGATCCTGCAATTGTCCGATGACATCGTCGATATTGACATTGAGCAAACCTGCGCGATGGCGATCGATCACCACCTCCACTTCCGGCCGACCCTTGGCAAAACTGGTCTGAATATTGCTCAGCATCGACAGGGAAGACAGTCGCTCGTCGACTTGCTCACATAATCTCTGCAGTTGATTCAAATCCGGACCACTCACCTGCACCACTAAAGGCGCCATATCCGTGCCCAGACTCATCTGCAAAGCGGTTTGTTCTTGGTAAACCTGACTCTCCAATTCTGGGATGGCCGCAAGAATGGCATTGACCTTGTCGATGACCTGCTGACTGGAGAAACCTTTCTCTTTCAGAATCAGTTTGATGGTGGCGCTGTTTTCGTTCTCGAAAATTTGCTTCTGGCTCGTATTCAGACTTACCGAAGGGCCTATTTTCGAATACATATAGAGGATCTGCGAACCCAGGTTTTCTTGAATGAGGGCTTCTAAATCTTCTACCGTTGCAGCGGTACGGTACAGCTCGGTTCCCTCTGGCAGCCGCAAATCGATGGCAAAGCTCTTTTCCTGCGCTTTCGGCATGAATTCACTGCCGATCCGAGGAATCAACAAGCCGGCGATGATCATCAATAGTAAGGCACCCAAAAGAACCCATTTTTTGTTTTCTAAAATTCGTTGCAACAATGATCGATACCACGGAAAGTGCAACGCCTGCGTGGTGTTGCTCATGATGCGCTCGCTCAACAGGCGCGCACTCAACATGGGGATAAATAGCAATGAGACCACCAACGACGCCAGCAAGGCAAAAGCCACCGTCAAGGCCTGATCCTTGAACAATGCTCCAGCGGAACCGTGCAAATAGACGATGGGTAAAAAGACGACGATGGTGGTAAACGTCGATCCGGTGATAGCGCCTCCTACCTGGGCTGCCCCTTCGATGGAAGCTTGACGCAGCGGCAGTCCCTCCTCCAATTTGCGAAAAATATTTTCCATCACCACAATGGCATTGTCCACCAACATACCAGCGCCTAACGCCAATCCACCCAACGTCATGATGTTAAGGGTGAGGCCGTTAAAATACATCAAATTGAACGTTGCCACAATCGATATGGGAATGGCAACACTGATGACCGCCGTCACTCCCAATCGTCGCAGAAAAAGATAGAGCACTCCCACTGCCAGCGCCATACCGATCAACGCCGAGGTCTTGACTTCATCCACGGCGGCGGTGATGAATTCCCCTTGATTTTGAATGACAGTGATCTCGTAACCTGGCTGCGCTTTGCGCAGATTTCCCAATGCCTCCTTGAAATTGGCCACCGCCCGTAAGGTGTTGAACTTGGTCTCTTTGTAAATCGCCAGCGCCATGCACCGACGGCCATTGATGCGCACGATATTCTCCGGCTTGCGATTCCGCATCTCCAGCAAAGCCACATCGCGCAAGAAAACCGGCACCCGTTTGCCGAGACCTTGCGTCGTACCGCTTTCGGTTTTATAGGCAACGACCACCCCGCCGATGTCGTCGATGGATTGAAATTCACCGAGTGCTTTGATGACATATTTCCGCCCCATCTCCACAATGGAACCACCCGAAGCGTTGCGGTTGTAACTGCGGATGCGGTTGACGATGACTTGGGGGGTGAGGTTGTAGGCGTCCAACACATAAGGATCGGTCTCGATCACCACTTCCTTTTCTTCCTGACCCAACAGTTCCACTTCGGCGATGCCTTCCAGGCGGATCAATTCATTACGCAAATAATTTTCCGCCACCAGACGCAATTCGTTCATGTCGGTCACTTCTGGATGGGAAAGGCCGAGCAATAAAATCGGCGCGGCATTGGGATCGTGCTGGGTGGTGATCAGTTCATCCAGATCGCTGTCCTGAGAAAGGGTTGCCAAAGCCTTTTGGAGATCGAGAAACGCCTCGTCCATATCGGTCTTCCATGCGTATTCGACGATGACCTGCGCACTGCCCACTTGCGAAAGCGAGGAAACTTGTACCACATTTCGCTGGCGAATGGCCAACGACTCGATGTTCTCGACAAAGCGCTTTTCAATTTCTTCTGGAGGACGTTCGCCGGACTTTAACTCAACATATAGGCGGGGATTGTTCAAATTTGGGAACAAATCCACGTTCAACCGGGTGAACGAAATATAACCCAGCAATAAAATGGCCAACACCAACATCAAAACGGTGGTGGGATATTGGACCGAGAATTCTGTCAGTTTTCTCATATGAGTATTCTTTGAATTACCGTGAGTGTGTGAGAACCTCTAAAAACATGTCATGTCGAGGAGCGCCAGCGACGAGACATCTTAGATTACTATCATCACAATTATTTGATAATATTAAACATATTAAATACTTCTATCGTTCCCAGATTCTGTGTTAAGTACTGTCTTAAGCTCGATCTAATTCACCTATATGTTGGAATTAATGAACTTGACGAGAGAGTTAACACAGATTCCAGGTCGTTAAGATAGTAGGATTTATTTGTCATTTTTAGGATAATATTTTGTTCTAACACACTCACTCTTGCGAGTGTACAAGGAACAAAGTCATCGAATACGCCGATATTATGGCCACCCATATTATCAAGCTTTTGGTTTAACGTACAATCTTGACCTTGGATCGATTCTGAAGCGTCTCAAAACCTTTGATGACCATGCGTTCGCCCGGTTTCAACCCTTCCACCACTTCCACCGCATCCGGATTTTCGATGCCTGTGGTGATGACGCGCTCTTCGGCTGCCCCGCGTTCCACCACAAAAACCGTCTTTCCGCGTTGTCGCGACAGGATGATGTCTTTAGGAATGACGATGGCCGAATCTTTGCGCGTCAGAATGATCTCCGCCTTGACGAACATCCCTGGTCGCAACAGGAGACGCGGATTGTGTATCTCCAGACTGGCCTTGAATGAGCGCGTGTCTGGATTAAGCGCAGGAGAAACCTGAGTGATTTGCCCTTGTAAGGTGTCTTGCGGCAGTGCATAATACATCACCCGCGCTGGCTGCCCCACCTGGATGCGAGTCAATTCTTTGCCGGGCAGTTGAATTTCCATGTACAAGCGGCTGTAATCCATAATTTGTGCCATGGCTGAGCCGGCCGCCACTAAAGTTTTCTCGGTATAGTACGGCAGATCTACTATTATCCCCTCGAACGGCGCTTTGATGTTCAGTTTCTGTAGAGACAATACCGCGTTTTCATAGGCGTATTTGGCATCAATATAGGTTTTTTCGGCGTTCTTCAACTCGCGCAAGGTGACACCGCCTTTCTCGTACAGCGACTGCTGTTTTTCGAACTCGCGCTGCGAGATGTCTAAATTCAACCTTTGCGACTCGAGCCTGACCGTATTCTCCAGCTCCGGATTTTCCAGTCGAATGATGGTCTCATTGGCGAGCACCCTATCCCCCATGGCAAAGGGTTGGTTGCGACGCGGATTTTTGAGCAGATGGTAGTATCCCTCGCTCTCGGCCTTTAGCGTCACTTGCTTGGCGGCGTTCACGGTGCCGCTGGCAGAAAGATACTCTTCGATAGGTTTTTTCTTTACTTCCTCGACGCTGACCGGCACGGTAATCTGGCTTTCACTGCCACCCTGATCGGGCCCACAAGCCATTATGACTAAAATCACCAAGATGGATGAATATCGATTTTTCACAAACCACTCCTAATTTTTTTTATTCCGCAACATGAGACAGTTTTGGATGTCTTTAAAAAGCCTAAATAAATTTTCATCATTCCCTTGCAAAAGTTCTTCCCATGGTAAATCATGGCATATGGTTCCGAAAGTAAAAGCGCTGCCTTTAGAGGCTCGGAAAAATTCTTCCCATGTTAAATTATCATGGCAACTGTAGGACTGGCTGGTTGCGCACAAAATCCCACATCGATTGTATCTTCAGGTTGAGCAACGTCAACTTGTAATTGATCAGCGCCTGCACCAAATTGATCTTTTCTCGCGAGAGTTGATTTTGATAGAGATTCAAATCCATGGAGGTCAAATCACCATTGCGATAACGTTCCAAATTGATGTCATAGGTCAGCTGGGCATTGCGCACATTCTGGCGCGCGATTTCGATCTGCACCTCCTGGTTTTTCAGATCACGATAAGTCTGACGGATGGCGATGATGATATCGTTCTTTTGATCTTCGAGGCTGAGCTCTCGCGACCTGATGTTGGCTTGCTGCGCCTTGATGCGCGCCTTTTTCTCACCCCAGTCGAATAGCGGGATTTCGATCGATAACGTGGCCTGTTGATTTTTGGTGGGTACTTGATAGATGTCATCTAACTTTTCATCGGTGCCGATGATGCCATAGACCAATTCGACGTTGCCCTTGAACTCGTTCTGAGCTGAAGTGCGAATCAACTGTGCCCGTGCATTGTCGATATCGATCTCCCGCTGGCGCAATTCCATGCGTGCTTTCAAACCGGTTTCCAGCGCTTTTTGGAGATCGACCTCATAGGACTGGTGCGTGACATCTGCCACGACGTCCAAAGAATCGAAGAGAGAGATGCCCAACAGTTTTTTAAGCTCATCTTTGCTGTTTTCCAACTGCACCGAGGCATTTTGCACTTTGGATTTGGCGGACGAGAGGTTCAACTCTGCCTGGTAAAGTTCCTCCTGCGCCGATAATCCTGCCTCCACTTTATTGCGGATGATTTCATAGCTCGCCTGCTGATTTTGCGCCTCCTCCTGGGCGATCTGAAGATTGAGTTTTTGATAATAGACCTCATAAAACTTTTGCGTTACCGACCGCTCCAATGCCAATTTTTGCGTTGCATAGATGAGTCGTTGGTCTTCTAATTCCAATTCTAACTCGTGCAAAGCCAATTTGGTGCGGTTATACGTGAAGATCGGCTGCGACCAGGCGACATATAGGTTATTGCTAAACGATTTACTCCTCTGGTCGCGGAACTCACTGTAGGAATCCTGCCAACCGAAGCGATTGATCAGGGATAGTGTTCCGTCGGTCCATTTCAGCGGTTGCGCGATGCGAAACATACCGGAAGACGACTTGGTCTCACTGGTATTCCAGGTATTGAAAAAAGTGTTGAATTCGCGTGAACGATCGTAGCGGAACGGCGTCAACGACAGGCTGAATTGCGATTTCAAAGCGGCCTGTTGGGCGTGAAGGGATTGCTCGCTACGTTCCAAGTTGAGTTTATATTGTTGGATTTGCGGACTATTGGCCATGGCGATCTCCAATGCTTGATCGAGATCGAGTATTCTTTGCGCCATGGTCGGCAAGGCACAAATATAGGGTAGTATAAAGATCGCTTTGAGAAAAATTTTATGTTTCATAGCATTGATCCTTCTTGATACTACGATTAATGAAGCCGGCGATGCCCGCGTCTTGTAGTGGGATTACTTTTGAAACTTTTAACCGTTAAAGAGTAAACGATGTACAATCGGAAGGCGGGTTTTCTAACCCGCCGCACGTTTAAGCGTGAATAATGTACGATCGTTATCCCGACCCAGCACCTCTGGCGGGCAGGAATGCCTGCCCGCCGACTCGCTTCATTTTTAATCACACGCTAAAGCGTGAACAACGTACGAGTGGTTTTTTAATTCGCCGCACGCTAAAGCGTGAACAACGTGCGAACGTTATCCCAACCCGTAACAAGCTAAAGCGTGAATAATGTACGATCGTTATCCCGACTCAGCACCTCTGGCGGGCAGGAATGCCTGCCCTCCGGTTCGCCCCATTTTTAATCACACGCTAAAGCGTGTATGTATAAACATTGAAAAGCTTGTCATGTCGAGGAGCGCAGGCGACGAGACATCTTTTCCCTCAAAGCCGCCTGATTAGGACAGAAATTCAGCCTTGAGGGTTTCATAAGCACAGTATTCAACAGATAAAATACTCGAGCTATAAAAATTGCAGGTTTGCCTGTCATTTTTAATAGATATTTTTCAACAAAGCTTGAACAAAGCGAGAACCGATTATTTTAACCCGCCTTTTCAAACCACCCCTACCGCTTTACCCATTTGACCGCGTCTGCATAAACAAAACGGCCGTCCGACTCGTTGGTGATCACCACCTGCGCCGACCCTTTGGATAGGTAGTGACTACCCAAAAGAACCCACCCTGGCGTCACCTCCTTGGTGTCAATCGCAACTTTCTCCACACCATCGTCATGATGCACCAAATAATTAAATACACCGGTCATTGGTTCTCTGCTGCGTTCGCCACCGCCAGGCCGACCAAAGCGCATCGGCATACGCGCCACCCAGGCATACACATCATAGGTGCCGCTCTCAGGAATTTGCGCTATGAAAGTGGCTTTCTTCTCGCCCTTGCCCGAGCGGATATAAACGGCCGAGTGGATGTATTTGCCGTAAAAATCGGGTAGCGTCGTGGGCGTCCATTCCCGCGGAGGGCTCCAAAAAGTGATGCCTTTGTATTTTTCTTGTGCCGATTCGCTTCCACCAGATAACCACCGCTTCAAAAAACTGGCAGAACCGCCAGTACTATAACTGAACCCACTGTCGCCATCATCAACGATAATCTCCGGAAGCGGCTGTGGTAGCTCGATGATGCGTTCTCCCATGAATGGCACGGCTTTGGGCTGATCCTGCCAATCGCGCAAAGGCTGAGTCAATTCGAGCGGAATATTCTGCGAGATCATCGTGTTAATTTGCAACAGCTGCGGCTGTTCATCCAATACAATGCCGATTTCCTTGGCCTGCTTGCCATCGATTGGATACAACCGGCCAGGAGCCTGAGGCTGCCTCTCGCGAAATCCACGAAAATCACCGAATCCACCGCTGCGAAAAATTACTTCAACCAAACCGGACACGGGCTCGGGATTGATCAGCTTGAACTTGACCTGATAACGTGTGCGATCTCCATCCATCACCCTGAAAGCGTCGATATCCTGGATCTGAAAGCCAGGAAGAGACCGCTCTGATTGCCATTGTTCATAAAAAGTGCCAAAATCATAATCGGATTCTCGTAAAATATTTTCCATCAACTCTTCAGCTTTAACATGGCAACTCTTGTTTCCAGCGAGAAAAGACATCAGCACTCGATCCAATCGTTCCCTGCCGATTTTGCTTTCGATCATTTTGAATAAATATTCACCCTTGAGTTTCAGAACCGTTTTAGATAGATCGTGATCTCGCTCTGATTTCAAAATTTCCAACAGGTTCTTTTCAGCCAACAGCAAATTGGCTTTTTCGTAATCGGTCATGCCGCGGAACATGCGGAACATCATGCCACGACCGCCGCCTTCCTGAGTCTGCTTGGCAAGATAATATTCCAAGGCAACTTGAATCAGCGGCCATTTTTCGGAATAAAAATGATAGCGATAATTGAAATAGAGCGGCAGGATACCGGAATGCGGCGGCAAATTGGTCCAATTCTCCCGGAATCCCGTGAACTCGGTATTTTCGAGTATACAGCCGCGCACAAAATCACGGAACAACCGCGTCTGCTTTTCCTGCGGAGTGAACACCTGATTGGTACGTTCGCTCATCATGTCGATGCGTCGACTCTGTTCGGGAAAATTAGCATTGGCAGATAGCACCCCGTTTTCGGACAACAACAGTATCTCCGGTTGCGAAAATTCCTGCGCAACCGTCGACAACAGCGGGTAACTGACAAAAGTGACGGGCGTCTCGATTAATTTCAACTGTTTATTAGGATAGCTCAACTTCAAAGAACGCTCGTAATCCTGCCTCAACTCGCGAATGACAGACGATAACGTGTCACCGATATCCTTAAAATACGGCAAAAAATAATCGTGTTGCGGCAGGGTAAAGAGCGCATAACGTATGCTGTCGACGGTGACGGCGCGTTCCTGATAGCGTCCAATCACCAAGGATAGACCTGGCAATTTTTGTTCCGAGTTGGCTTGATACACGCCGGAAGAAAGTTGCACTACTTCACCCTGTGTCAGGAGGGTCAGGTTGGGAGCACAATGAACCTTAAGAGAAAACTGGATAAAATCGCGCCGTTCGCTGCGCGGAAATAACGATCCAGCTGGCACCCCCGAGATCGGATACCACAGAGCCGCCGGCGTCAGTAACACATATTTCGGAGTAATAAAAGCATGTTGCTTGGCTGCGGTGAAAACCCAGATGCGAAAGCGCTGCTTGCGTTTCTCTTCACTCACCCAACTGAAACAAGCGCGATCGTCGCTGAAGCCATTGTATTCGATCTCCAGCGAATCGCTGCTGCCCATGGCCAGCGGCGAAGAAAATTGAACTCGGAGGATGTGGGCGCGACGGGAGAAAACCAGATCGATGCCATGCTGGCGCACCGCCGTTACTCTAAAGCCGGGGTTGAGGCTGAAAAATGCCTCGGTGAGCGCTTGGTCGGTTTCGTTACGGACGAGCAGTCGATCCTGCACGGAAATACGACAACCATGATGCGTAACCTCCAAGTTGCTGGCGACGATGGAAAGCCGCGGTTTTTCGGCGATTTCGGCATTGAGGGTATTCATCTGCTGCCGCAAGCTGCGCCCCTCGGCAAAATAATTTGCATATTGATATCCCATCATCACTCCGGTCAGCAATCCGATGATGATAAAGGCAAGGCTAAAGCGCCGCAGCGCCTGCGATTGTGGCAGACGAGGAAACAGCAGCACCGTTGCAAAGACGAATACCAAACCGAGCAGGAAATAGAGACCGCGCTGCAGCCATAAGAGGTCGGCATTGGGCACACCGATGAAATCGGATATCACAAAGGGCGTATAAAAGCCGAGAAAATCGAAAATACCATCTGCCCGTTCGCGAATGAAAAACAGACAAATTGCTGCATACCCGAGGAGGACGATAAAAGTCAATGCTTGATTTCTCAGCAACAACATGATCAAAAAAGCCAGTCCAAAGACGAACATCAAGCTGGGCAATGAAAGCGCTAACGGATAAAAAAGATAAGCGAACCAGTCCATCGGTACATCGGCAAAAATGCCATTGATGATGCCGGCGATCAGCAAGATGAAAATATTGAGGCCTAAAAAGACCAACAGGATGCCGAGCAATTTTCCGAGCACATAATCGCCATTGGTCATCGAGCGCATATAGATGACTTCGGTCGTATCCATCTTGCGGTCGCGTTTGAGAAAATCCGATGCAAGGAAAATGGCGATAATCGTCTGCACGATGTTGAGTAGGAGGATATTCGAGAGCGGAATGAAACTGCTCAGTCCACGAAAAATCCACGGTATGTTTTTCTCCACCCCAGAGAAGAACATCACATCGATAAACCCGATGACCAAGATCGCGAGGATGGCGAGGATGCGAAAAAACCAACTACGAAACAACGTTTTCATTTCATAAAGCGCCACCGAGCGGATGTTGTAGAAAGATAGCATGGAAAGAACCTTCCTTTTTTTATATCACAAAATAATCCATCACTTTTATGCGGCAGGGGCATCGGCCATTGCATCGACACCCACGACCGATTCCATGAAATAGACATAGGCATGTTCGAGATTCGGCTCGATCTGCTTGCCGGAAATACCGTCCAACGAATCAGCCACGATTTGCACCTCCCAGCCGTTTTGATGGGGGACGGTGGAGATGATCGGATAGTGTTCTTTGATGTATTCGAGATCTTTTTCGTCAGCTTGAATTTGCCACACCTTGCCGCGCGCCAGTTCCAGTAACTGGGAAGGCGATTGATTGAAGACGATTTTACCCTTGTGCAACAACGCCATGTTATGGCAGGTGGAGGAAATATCGCCAACGATGTGTGTGGAGAGGATGATGATGATATCGCCGCGACTGAGATCGGCCAAGAGGTTACGAAAACGAATCCGTTCCTCCGGATCCAAGCCGGTGGTGGGTTCATCGACAATGACGATTTTGGGATTACCGATCAACGCCTGAGCGATGCCGAGCCGCCGTTTCATGCCGCCCGAGAGATGATTGGCCTGACGATCGCGCGCCTCATATAGGCCGACGCGCTCCAGCATCTCGTCCACAGCTTGTTTGCGATGGCTGCTATCCTTGAGGCCTGCCAATCGCGCCACATAATCGAGGAACTCCCACGTGCGCAGTTTGGAAAAAACGGTGAAATCCTGCGGCAAATAGCCCAACACTGCGCGAATCTGCTTGCGATGCTTTTGCAGATCCCAATCGCCAATGCGGACATTGCCTTGAGTCGGTTTTAACAATGTGGCTAAAATGCGCATGAGCGTCGTTTTTCCGGCGCCGTTGGGACCCAACAGGCCGAACATGCCGTTGGGGATGGTCAAAGAGACGTCATCCAGCGCGCGGAAACCACCGTTATAAGCCTTGGTAAGATGATCAATTGTAATGTCCATGTAGAACCTTTGATGGATTAGTTTTTCACCTGAGGATTTGCCATCGGTCAGAATGATTTGACCACTCCTCCTAAGCGTGATGGCTTAGATTTTAAAAAATAGGAATAGATTTTAAAATATCAATCTTGATTTTTATTACGGATGATTATTGCCAATGTTACCGCCGATTTATTGAAATAACGGATGATGAGGGAAAAAGTTCTTGAAATGTAATTACCCCCATCATAAACGATAAAGGCCATCTCTCCAAACCCTTACAGGGTTGGAACTTTGACAGCGTTTGTAAACGTACTTTTTTATCCACTAATGCAAAAAAAAGAGATCTATCGATATATAAAAATATTTCCGCTGCAATTGTTCATATCTGCGTTGGAGATGGTTACGCAATGTATTAGGTGGCTTTTTTAGTTCACCGCTAAACTGCCGGTTTACACTTCAGAGACGGAAATAAAAAGGGCAAAAATCGTCCCTGACGACGTCCGCGGAGATGAGGAAGCTCTGCGTTTTTTTCATCTTGTTGTAAGCTCTGTGGCCTCAGTGGTGGAAAAAGAGCGCTGCCATGGCGGCGCACGCCAAAGGCATTCTTTTGCGTTTTATAGCTAATGCAATAAGACTTAGCTCCGTTACCTTACTTGGTGCTCTGTGTTCTCTGTGGCCTCAGTGGTGGAAAAAGAGCGCTGCCATGGCGACGCACTCCAAGATTTGCGTTCAAAAATTTTATCATGTCACCCTTTCCGGGTTGAACGCCTATTTTTTCTTTTGCTATAATCATCTCACGCCTTTGGCGTTTTGGTGTTTTCTTCCCACAGAGCAACAGGCTTGCGTTCCCACGGAGATCGTGGGTCAAATAGAAAAAAACAATAATTGGCAAGCAGTCATGCCTGACGACGTCTTGATGATGCGCCTAATATAATCATATTTCACAGTCGTTCCATCGCTCTGCGGTAGAACGAAAATGAGGACAATTTGCGTCCTTGGAGTAGTGTTCGGCTGATACTGGTGGAGTGGTGGTAATTTCACTTGTCAGATGTTGGGAAGTTATTCTTTGTATCAATTTTGCTATCTTACCGCAGAGCGGATAGGGATGCGTTCAGCGTCACATTGCAAGGATGGCGTGGCTATGGCGGGCAGGAATGCCCGTCCTCCGTTCTGCATTCCCACAGAGACCGAGGAAGCGAGAGGAAAACGTCGTCAAGGACGATTTTTCTTATCCATGTCAAGAAGCGCCAACGACGAGACATTTTTTTCCTTCAAGCTGCCTGACGATCACCGGAATTGTCCCTTTAGGATTTCAGGAGCAATGTATTGTATAAAGTAACTGTAAGAGAACCGAAGAAAACTTGTGTGGATTTTCGCAACTACAACTACATCAATGCCTATTTAAAAAATTTATTTTTTTCTTGCTTTTACTATTGAAATTTATTACTCTTTTTTATATAAAATGAAGGGGATTTCTTGTCATCTCCTTTGTGCTTTTATAATTATACGCTGGGGGATTCGCCATGATTCATGGCAGCAATCCATATTCAATCTGTGACGAACTCGCGGAAACGAATGTAGCAAAGATCATCGATCCCATTCCACTGGCAACTCATCCACCTCGGCCCAAGCTCCTCGACCGCGTACGCGAGGTCATACGCAGTAAACATGATAGC
>FWPV01012444.1_pt1 | contig 13116 bp, 8 predicted proteins | sample 2228371 | NCBI WGS metagenome assembly FWPV01 (sample SAMEA103939776, study PRJEB20133) | metagenome | reverse complement strand
TTTTCACCATCCCGATCCTTATGTCCAGTGTAATCCTCCGTCCCTGGGCCAGTTTTGCGGCGGCAGGCGTGTGTGGGGTGGTGATCACCATCATCGCCATGTTGAATTTACCCGATTATGCCCAAGGCACGCCCCCCATCCCCACCATCCTCGGCTTCTTCACCATCGCCTTCGTGGCCTGGCTCTCGGCACGCAGCCTGGAAAACGCCCTGGCCGATCTGCGCGCCCTCAACGTGCAATTGGAAGACCGCGTGCGCGAACGGACCAGGGAATTGCGGTTGGCCAACGAACAACTGGTCACCGCCTACGAGAAACTCCAGGAACTCGATCAGCTCAAAACACGCTTTGTCTCTATCGTCTCGCACGAGTTGCGTACGCCGCTGGCGGCCATCCAAGGCTTTGCCGAAATGCTCCAAATGGAGATGTATGGCCCGCTTACAGAAAAACAACGGAGTGCCGTAGAGCGCATCGTTACCAATGATGAACGTATGTTGACCTTGGTCAATGATCTGCTCGATCAAGCCAGAATGGAGGCAGGACAGCTCTCGCTAACGAATGAGCCTTTCAGTGTACGCGATCTGGTGAACGACCTGGAGTCAACGATGCGCGTGTTGGTTGAAGCCAAGAGATTGCGACTGCGGACGCACATTGCAGCGAATGTCCCGTCAACGATCTACGGTGACCGGAAGAGGCTCCAGCAAATTCTCATCAACCTGGTCAATAACGCCCTCAAATTCACCGAGCGCGGTGGGGTGGATGTCCATTTCTATCGCCCCGATGAAACCCATTGGGCCTTTGATGTGACCGATACCGGGGTAGGCATACCGAAAGAGGCTCAAGAGTATATCTTCGAGGCATTCCGGCAGGTCGATAGTTCGGCCAGCCGCGAACATGGAGGTTTTGGCCTGGGACTTGCAATTGTCAAACAATTGGTTATGCTTATGGAGGGAAGCGTGAGCGTCGTCAGTGAAGTTGGGCAAGGCAGCACTTTCACGGTTACACTTCCGCTAATCACGGCGGCCACACCATACCCCACCAAGAAAAGCCAAACAGAAAAATAGAGAGGAGAGAGAACATGAACCCTCGATTTGCACTGGTCATCGAAGATGAGGAAGACTTAGCCGTTATCTTCTCGGAAGCACTCAAAGCCGCCGGTTTTGAAACGGAAATCATTTACGATGGTTTTATCGCCGAAAAGCGTCTGGGCGAGGTCTCTCCTGCCGTGGTAATCCTGGACCTCCATCTGCCCCATGTAGATGGCAAACAACTACTGCGCCAAATCCGTAGTGACCCGCGACTCGCCGATACTCGGGTGATGATCGTTACCGCCGATGCCGCGATGGCTGAAATGCTCAGCGACGAGGCGGACCTGACCCTGCTTAAGCCTATCGGCTTTATCCAACTGCGCATGATGGCCGAACGCCTGGCCTCTAGAAGTCCAAACGCAGAATAGGGTAAGAAAGCTCAGGGACCCTAGAGCACAGAGGAAGTCATTCGCCGAAAATTCTCCTGAAAGGCTGTAGTCGGCCGCCGATTGACCGACCCCAAGCCTGAGTACAGGTCAAGCAAAACCAAACATAACTTGACAATTCGAGTGTCTTGACGATAATCTGAGTAACAAGCTATTTTCCAAAAGCACTGACGAGGAAAAGTAAGCAGGTGGAAACTGCCAGGGAAATGGAATCATAGACTGAGAGTTCCATCCAGCGAAAGCCTGCCGAAGTTCGCCTCTGAGCTGACCACTGAACGGGATGTGCAGTCCAAGTAGGTGGCTCCGCAAGCCCGGCGTTATCGGGGCTATCCATCGCCGATTATGGCCGTGGAGAAAAGAGGGCCCGCGCGTGCGGGTCAAGCGAGGTGGTACCACGGGAGTCAAACGCTCTCGTCCTGGCAAGGACGGGGGCGTTTTTGTTTTTAGTAAGCGATTGGTAACTGGTAATTGGTAACTGGTAATTGGTAACTGGTAACTGGTAATTGGTAACTGGTAACTGGTAATTGGTAAGTGGTAATTGGTAACTGGTAATTGGTAACTGGTAATTGGTAACTGGTAATTGGTAAGTGGTAATTGGTAACTGGTGATTAGGGATTGGAGCCCCCCCCATTACCGATTACTAATCCCCGATTACTAATCCCCGATTACGAATTACCGATCCCTGAACTTGGAGGAGACTATGAATCTATTCGAAGAATTGGAAAAGGTCTATCAGACGGCACAATCTGCTTTGCAAGCCGCCGAGAGTACCGCGATGCTGGAAGCCTGGTACAGCGATACGTTAGGACGCAAAGGGACGCTTAGCTTGCAGGTGCGAGTGGTCGGACAATTGCCCCCCGAAGATCGCCCGGCGTTCGGCAAGCGTGTCAACGAGATCAAGCAGGCGCTCGAAGCGGCGTACACGGCGCGCGCGGAGGTCGTCAAACACGCTGAATTGACCCGACAACTGGAAGCCGGCGCCGTTGACGTGACCCTGCCGGGCCGACCCGTGACGCCGGGGCATCTGCACCTCACCACCCAATCGCTGCGGCAGCTCTACAGCATCTTCGCGCTGATGGGCTTCGAGGTCTACGAGGCGCCCGATGTGGAGTTGGAGGCTTACAACTTCGATTTGCTCAACATCCCGGAATACCACCCGGCGCGCGATATGTGGGACACATTCTGGGTGAAGGGCGCGGACGCTGAAGCGCGGTTGTTGCTGCGCACGCACACCTCGCCTGGACAAATCCGCGTGATGCGCGAGCGCTGCCCGGAGCCGATCCGCGTCGTGTTACCCGGCAAGTGCTACCGCTACGAGCAGATTACCGCTCGCGCCGAGCATCAATTCTATCAACTCGAAGGGCTGGCCGTCGGACACACCATCACTTTGACCGACCTGATCGGCACGGCAACGCAGTTCGCGCGGCTGTTCTACGGCCCGGATCGTCAGATGCGCGTGCGCAGTTCCTACTTCCCCTTCACCGAGCCGAGCATCGAGGTGGACACAAGCTGCACGCTCTGCGGCGGTAAAGGGTGTCGCATCTGCAAATACACCGGCTGGATCGAGATCGCCGGCGCGGGAATGGTGCATCCCCTCGTCTTGCAAAACGGCGGCTACGACCCTGCCGAGTGGAGTGGCTTTGCCTTCGGCTTCGGCGTCGAGCGCCCCTCTCTGACGAAATACGGCGTCAACGACATCCGTCTGTTCTATGGCAATGATTTGCGGTTCTTGCGGCAGTTTTAGTAAAGAGAAATGAGTAAAGAGAAATGAGCGCGCATGGAGGAAGAAAAAGAATATCAGGGACTTGATGACCTCATCGCTTGGCAGAAAGCGCGGGAGTTGATGAATTTTGTGCATCGCAAAGTTGCACCGGTGTTGCCACCTGAAGAGAAATGGGATCTCACTTCACAAATTTGCCGGGCATCGAAAAGCGTAATGGCAAATATCGCAGAAGGACATGGCCGCTACTATTACCAGGAAACCATCCGTTTCTGTTATCTTGCTCGCGGCTCATTGATGGAAACCTACAGTCATCTCGTTACAGCTCATGACTTAGGATATATTTCAGATGCACTGCTTACAGAAGGCAATGCTATTATTCTTCATGCAAGACGAACATTGAATGGCTTCATCAACTATTTGGCGCAAAGTAAGCGTGGCGGTAACCTCCCTGGCGGTAGATTGCGTGAGGTTTCACTTGACTATGAGATTGTACCATTACCCGACGATCAATAAACTCGTGCCCGTTACCCTTTACTCATTACCCATTTCTCTTTACTCATTACCTGATCTATCAAGGAGACGACAATGCGTATACCCCTATCCTGGTTAAATGATTATGTAAACATTAGGGACATCCCTATAGCCGAGTTGCGCTCGCGGCTGGATTTGGCGGGGCTGGAAGTCGAGACGATCGAGGCGATCGGTTATCCTGAAGCAGAATTGCCCTGGGAGCCCGACAAAGTTCTCACCGCCGAGGTGGTGGCCGTACGTCCCCATCCCGATGCAGACCGGTTGGTGCTGGCCGAGGTGGATTACGGCGGCGATAAAACCGAAATCGTCGTGACGGGCGCGCCGAGCCTGTACGAGCGCAAGGGCGAGAGCGGCTTGCATCTCAAGGTAGCCTTCGCCTGGGAGGGTGCGACGCTCTACGATGGCCACAAGGAAGGCTGGGTCAAGGCTAAGCTCAAGCCGACGAAAATCCGCGGCATCCCTTCGCGGGCGATGGTGTGCTCCGAGAAAGAGTTAGGCCTCGCCGAAGAGCAAACCGACATCATCTACCTGTCCGCTGACACACCGGTCGGTCTACCGCTGGTGGAGGTATTGGGCGACTACGTCCTGGATTTCCAGATCAAGGGGCCGTTCGGGCATCTACAATCGGTGTATGGCGTCGCCCGCGAGGTGGCGGCAATCTTCCGCCGTCCGCTCAAGCGCACGCCGATCGAGGCCGTGCAGCGGCTCGGCCTGCGCGTGGTGGAACAGCCCGACTTCGCCTATCTCGAAATCGCCGATCCCGATCTGTGCCCACGTTATACGGCGACGATGATTCGCGGCGTACAGATTGCGCCGTCCCCATTGTGGATGCAGATGCGGCTGAGCCGCGCCGGCATGCGCCCGATCAACAACGTCGTGGACATCACCAACTACGTGATGCTGGAATTGGGGCAGCCGCTCCACGCCTTCGATTATGCCGACATCCGCCCGCGCCCGGGTGAAACGCAACCGGCGATTATCGTGCGCCGTGCCGCTCAGGGCGAGCAAATGACCACACTCGATGGCGAGCTGCGCACCTTCGATCACGAGATACTGCTGATCACCGACGGCCGCGGCCCGGTGGGCATCGGCGGGGTGATGGGCGGCCTGGACAGCGAAGTGAAAGACCGCACCCAGGACATCTTGCTGGAAGCCGCGAACTTCAACTTCATCAACATCCGCCGCACCTGCCAGATGCTCAAGCTCACGACCGAGGCGGGGGCGCGCTTCGGTAAGCGTGTGGATCCCGAACTGGCCCTGGTCGCCGCAGCCCGCGCCGCCGAGTTGATGGTCGAGCTTGCGGGCGCGCGCGTTGATCCCGTGGCCGGCGATCTTTATCCCGGCAAGCCAGAACCGCGCGTCATCCATTACAGCCCGGCGCTCGCCGACCGTATCCTGGGCCTTGCCATTCCGCCGGAGGAGCAACTGCGGATTCTGGCCACGCTGGAATTCCACGTGGAGGTGACGGAAAGCCTGCCCATACCCGGCAATCGGGATCGCGGCGATGTCTGGCGGGTGACCGTACCCTCCTATCGCCTGGATGTAAGCCTGCCGGTTGATCTGGTGGAAGAGATTGGGCGCATCTGGGGCTACGATCGCTTCCCCGTGACGCTCATCGAGGAAGCGCTGCCACCTTTGCATCGCAACATCTCCCTGGAAGCGGAGGATCACATCCGCGACATCCTGGTAAGGTTGGGGCTGGATGAGGTCATCACTTACTCGTTGATCGACCCCGAGGATGAGGCGCGCTTGCACCCTGCTCCTCAGGCAAGGCTTGAATTGCCCGGAGCGCGTGTGCTATTGCAGAACTATCTCGCGCCGGAGCGTTCGCAGATGCGGCGCACGTTGCTGCCGGGCGCGCTGCGGACGGCGTGGAGCAACTTGCGCTTCCTGGAGCGCATTGCCATTTTCGAGGTGGGGCGCGTGTATTTCCAGATGCGGGTGCCGGACGTTGCCACGGCGGATACCGGCGTGGACGAGCCGCGCCGCCTGTGCATCTTGCTCACCGGCCCGCGCCAGGGACGTTGGTACGCGCCGACGGACCGTGAGGCCATGGATTACTTCGATCTCAAGGGCATCGCCGAAGCCCTCCTCACTGCGCTGGCTTTAGGAGATAAAGCCCAATGGGCTAAAGGACAACATCCGTCATTTCATCCGGGACGTTGCGCCACGGTGACGATCAACGACCACACCATCGGCATTGTGGGGGAATTACATCCGCTGGTCCGCGAAGCTTTCGACTTGCCGGCGCAGCCTGTGGTTGCGTTAGAATGGGATTTGGATGTACTCCTCGATGCTGCCCGGCAGGCCGATGCCGAGAAGAAGATCGGTACTATCTCCAACTATCCACCGGTCTATGAGGACCTGGCCCTGGTGGTAGATGAAGCTGTGCCTGCCGCCGCAGTGCAACGTACCATCTTGAAAGCCGGCCATCCGTTGATTACCCAGGCATTGCTCTTCGATGTATACCGCGGCGAGCAGATAGGCGCGGGCCGCAAGAGCCTGGCTTTTGCGCTCACCTACCAGGCGCCGGACAGGCCGCTGAACGAGAATGAGGTTGCCAAGCTCCGCGAGCGTGTCATCAAGCTGGTGCAGAAACAACTCGACGCGACGCTGCGCGGCGCATGAAACCTGTATGCACAACCCACAAGGCCACTCCCTTCTCACCAAAATTCGTCGCGCTTTGCAACTCGACCTGGCTCTGCGCTTGGTGTGGCAGAGTGCGCCCGGCTGGACCGCAGCGAGTCTCAGCATCACCTTTCTGCAGGGGGTGCTCCCGTTAGCAACGTTGTACCTCACCAAGCTGGTGCTGGATTCCGCCGCAACGGGTTTGACCGCCGCTAACAAGGCCCAAGCGTTCGGCCAGACGTTGGTTTATGTGGCGCTGAGTGGCGGCGTGCAACTGTTCAGCGCGCTATTGAGTGCGTTGAGCAGTGTGGTCAACACGGCGCAATCCACCGCCGTCACGAATTACGTCAGCGGCGTCATCCAGGCCAAATCGGTCGAGGTTGATCTGGCGTTTTACGAGAATCCGCAGTATTACGATAAATTGCAGCGTGCACAAAACGAAGCGAGTTTCCGCCCTGTTCTGGTCGTCAACAACCTGGTCCAGGCCCTGCAGAGTGGCATTTCACTGCTGGCGATGGGGGGGCTGTTGTTGTCGTTCAACTGGATTATGGGCATCGTGCTGGTGGTGGCCGTATCACCCGCCGTCTTCACCCGGCTGCGGTACTCCCGGCAACAGTATGAATTGCAGCGCCGGCAGACGACTTCGGAACGCAAAGCCTATTATTTCAACTGGGTGCTGACCACGGGCGAACATGCCAAAGAGATCCGCCTGTTCGATCTGGGCGCGCTGTTGCGGCAGCGTTTTCGTGAAATCCGGGAGCGCTTGCGACGCGAGCGGCTTACCCTCACCGGGCAGTATGCCTGGCAGAATTTCGCGGTGCAAGCCGGCGCAGCTTTAGCGGCGTTGGGGGCTTATGCACTTTTCGCCTATCGGGCCATCGAGGGCACAATCAGCCTGGGCGACTTGATGATGTACTCTCAGGGTTTTGGGCAGGCTGTCAGCGCCCTGCGCGGGGTACTCGACATCCTGGCGCGATTGTACGAAGATAACCTCTTCCTGACCAACCTTTACGAGTTCTTGGCGCTTAAATCCCAGGTGGTGGACCCGCCCGTGCCGCTTCCTTTCCCTCACCCCCTGCGCGAGGGTATTGTCTTCGAGGGGGTGAGTTTCCACTATCCCGATGTGGAGCGAGAAGCGCTGCATGAAGTCAACTTCACCATCCGCCCCGGTGAAGTCATCGCGCTGGTGGGGGAAAATGGCGCGGGCAAAACCACCCTCGTCAAACTGCTCTGCCGCCTGTACGATCCGCTGACGGGGCGCATCACCATTGATGGGATTGACCTACGCGATCTGAAGCTGGACGATCTGCGGCGCAACATCAACGTCATTTTCCAGGATTACGTCCACTACCAAATGACCGCTCAGGAGAATATCTGGATAGGAGACGTGACCCACCCGCCGGATAGGGAGCGCATCGGCGCGGCGGCGCGGCGTTCGGGTGCGGAGGGGGTCATCAGCAAGTTGCCGCAGGGTTACGAAACGCAGTTGGGCAAATGGTTTGGCGGGGAAGAATTGAGCATCGGTGAGTGGCAAAAAATCGCCCTGGCGCGCGCCTTCTTGCGGGAGGCGCAGCTCATCGTATTGGATGAGCCGACAAGTGCTATGGACGCGCGCACCGAGCACGAAATCTTCACCCGCTTCCGCGAGTTAATCCAGGGCCGTTCTGCCATCCTCATCAGCCATCGTTTCTCCACCGTCCGTATGGCCGACCGCATTTATGTTCTGGAGAACGGCAGCATTCGGGAACAGGGGACGCACGATGAGTTGATGGCGTTGAACGGCCTCTATGCGCAATTGTATGAGATGCAGGCACAGCATTATCGCTGAGTTGCCTTGCAGCCCGGTCAATGCAGCGGCAGCGGCGGCCAAAAACAAAGTCCTCATAGCCATTAGGGCGGCTATGAGGACCGGATTACATTAAGCATCGGTAACTGCTCAGCAGGTCAGAAATCTTGCACCGCCGAGGTCGCAGAGACCGCTGAGATGGATGGATTGGCAGACTTGGGGGCAATTGGGCAGCCTTTTGCCTCCGCAATCTCTGGACGCTCCGCGTCCTCTGTGTGAAATGGACACCCCCTGAACAGTGACAAGTATCGGTTATGGCTATTGATACAAGATATCATCCCACGGATGGCGATACAACGGCTGCTTAAGCCGCTTTTGATCGAAGTAATGCCCCATCACCCCGATACTGCGCCCTAAGACAAAAATGCCGTTAAAATAACCAAGCTCAACCACATCATGCACCTCGGCGGGGGTAAAGCCACAACTGCCCAGCATATCCACCAGGCAGATGCCGATGCAGCCATCCACATTCAGGATCAGATTATTGCGTTTGCCGGTGGTAATCTTCTCCACCTCCAGGGCAAAGTCCAACAGAGGCGTGGCGGTAAAGTGTTTCTTCGCAAATTCCTTAACGATGGTCACACGCATATCGGGATTCTGCACGCTTTTGATACGGTGCCCGATGCCGGGGATCAATATCCCTTGCGCTTTCATCTCATCCACAAACTGCAGCGGCGTCAGGCCACGGTCATAGGCCGATTTGAAGGTGCGCGCCGCATCGTCAATCGCGCCGCCGAAACGTGGGCCAACGGTCAAGAGTCCACTGACCAGTGAGGAGACCAAATCTTTGCCGGCGCGCGCGGCCACAATGGCGTTATGCGCCGCTGCCACCGCCGGCCCATGATCGGCCGTAATCACCAGCGTCAATTCGATGAACTTGCGGGCATATTCCGGCAACTCCCGTTTGAACCAGAGCAAGCCGATGACGCCGCCGATGCCCATTTCACGCTCGATGACTTCGGTGATAGGGATTTTGTTATAGGTCAGCTCCTCGCCGCGATCATCTGAGATGGTGGAGATGAAGTTGGTGGGCTTACGGATCAATCCCTGCCGTACTGCGAGGGCGTAATCTATCGGCATGGGAGGTGGAACAGGTTCCTCGATCGGCGTGATTTTCCCTTCCGCCACCAACTTTTGAAAAACCTCGTGGATTTTTTCGCCAAAAGTATCAAAGGAATCCGGCACGATGGCGCCGGCCTCCCGCAAGGCTGCGTTTTTGGCATCGGCGGTCTCGGCTACCCGTGCGGCTTTGGCTCCGGCATGCCCAAACTGCACACTCGTCGGAAAGAGCTTGGCACACGTTCCCGTCACCCAAATCACCAGCGGTTTGGTGAGGCGTCCTTCTTTCAGCGCCTCGACGATAGCATACTCCTCATCGCCGCCAAGCTCACCCAAACAGACCAGCATCTTGATGGCGGGATTGGCTTCATAGCGCAACAAGTGATCGAGCAAACGCGAGCCGGGATAAGCGTCCCCGCCGATGGCAATCCCTTCGTAAACCCCATCCGCATTGCGTGCCAGGATATTGAAGGTCTCGTTGGTGAGGCCGCCGCTTTTGCCCACATACCCCACACTGCCGGGACGGTACAGCTTAGCTTCGATAATGTTATCTGCCGTTCCGCCGGTATTGCCGATTTTGAAGGCGCCTGCCGCCAGTCCCCCCACCGTCGCCGGGCCGATGATGACTTTGCCCAGTTGATGCGCTTTTGCCGCCATGATGCGCGCTTGACGCTCCGGCACCCCTTCGGCGATGACGGCAATGGTGCGAATGCTCGGCAATGCCAATGCCTCCATCGTCGAAGCAAATGCCGAACGGAAGCTGGCGAAGTTGATCATCACATCGGCTTCTGGATGCGCAGCCACTGCCTCGGCAAGGGTGGTGTAGATGGGGATCATGATCTCACGGCTACCAAAGAAGGGGCGATGGTAGCCGGCTTCGCCCGTTGGATTGACAATAGCCGCCACCGAAGGCGTCGGGCGACGGCAAAGGTGGTCGAAGTCCAACATGCGCTGGACGGCGGCCGTCTGCATGCCGTAGATAATCGAGGTTGTCGAACGATCAAAGAGTATATATGCCGGCTTGCTCATTGCCTATTTTCCTCCTGCCAGTGCCATCGAGACGATGCGCGTCATATGCGTCTCCGGTCCATACACTTCAACGGGCACGCCAAGTTCCTCGCCCAGTTTGCGCATCATGGTCAGCCCTTCCTGGTAGTTGGGGCCGCCGCGCCGCACGTAGATATGAACATTGTTCTCCTTTAGCCGCTCTTTGTATTCCCGCAGTGCGTCCACGATGCCGGTGAAAGTCTTCGCCACATCGGTAAAGTTGGCGATGCCGCCGCCGATGAGCAAAAATTTGGGCCGCCCTTGGGGATCGGGACGGCGCGTCATCAGGTCGAGCAGCGTGCGGGCGTACTCGCGGGTTTCGTCGGTGGTAGGATTGCCGGAGTATTCGCCGTAACAGGCCAGTTCCTCGGCAAAGCCCAGATCGGCGACGGTATCCGCGTAGATGACGCTGGCCCCGCCGCCGGCGATCATCGGCCAGACGCGGCCCTGCGGATTGAGCACCGTCAGTTTGAGGCTGGAGCCGCCTTTTTCGTCGAGGCTGCGAATATATGCCTCTTCCAGCGAGTAGTGCATCCCAAAGGCCGGCGGGAAGGGGAGTTCGCCCCACTTGCGCCCGGCTTCGAAGGCCGCCGTGTCATCCACCTGCCCCACGAAGTCGAGGGGAATCACGACATGGTGGACCAGGGCAAAGGGGTTGATTTCCAAATATGTGAAGGCCAAATCCACAAAAAACTTGTACAGCGCCGTGATGAACGCCACCGCCGCATCCTTGCCGTCGAAATCGGGCAACTTTCCGGCGATGTCCACATCCTCGATCGTCCCCAGCACCGGCACAGGGATTTGCACCACCGATTCCCAGTTCTCCTCGATGTCAATGCCGCCCTGGGTGGAGAAGTAGATGACATCCTGCTCACGCTCGGTGCGGATGGCAACGAACATCTCGTCGTCTTGATCGTGAGGGACGAATGGCTCGATCATAAACACCGAGAGCTTGTCCGTGGTTTTCCCCACCGTCACTTCCTTGTGCATCCGCGCGGCAATCCACGCCTTCGCCCCGGCGAAATCGAGGTCCAGCCCCAGCAGGCCGTGCTTGCCGCGTTTGCCGAACAGTTGATCCGGCTTGGCGACCAGCCGGTCGGTGAGCAGCCACGGGTGGTCAGCCGCCAGCCGATCCCAGTCCGTGTCGGCCTCCACCAGGACGATTTTGCCGGGATAGCTGAACCCCGGCAGATAATCAGGCAAATAGCGCGCCAACAGGCGCTTTGCATCGTATTCGCGTATTGCTCGTCGTGCCATAGTGGTCTCCTTGTTGGTGGTAATGGGAAATGAGGAGTAATGAGAAATGAGTAATGAGAAATGAGTAATGAGAAATGAGTAATGAGAAATGAGTAATGATTGCACTTCTTACTCATTACTCTTTACTCTTTACTTCTTAATCTTTACTCTTTACTTCTTACTCATTACTCTTTACTTCTTACTCCCTACTCCAACTTTGACTCCAACCGTCGCCGCACTGCCAAAATGAAGCCTTCGGTGGTGAGGTAGTGGTCAACGGGCGGATCGCAGAGCAGGGTGAGGTCTTTGGTCATCTCGCCGCCCTCGATGGTCTCGATGACGGCGGCCTCCAGCTTCTTGGCGAAGTCCACCACCTCCGGCGTCCCGTCCAGCTCGCCGCGCCGCGCCAGGCCACCCGTCCAGGCAAAAATGGAGGCCGTGGAGTTCGTGGACGTCTGCTCACCGCGCAGATGCGCGTAATAGTGGCGCTGCACCGTGCCGTGCGCCGCCTCGAATTCCATGATGCCATCCGGGTTCACCAACACCGACGTCATCAGCGCCAGGCTGCCGAAGCCGGTCGCCAGCATGTCGCTCATCACGTCGCCGTCGTAGTTCATGCAGGCCCACAAGAAGCCGCCTTCGTGGCGGATCACGCGCGCGACGGCATCGTCAATCAGGGTGTAGAAGTATTCGACGCCGGCGGCGTCCATTTCGGCCTTGTGCGCGTTCACTTCCTCCTGGAAAATGTCGCGGAAGAACGAGTGATAGGTTTTGGAAATGGTATCCTTCGTGGCGAACCACAACGGGATCCGCTGGCTGATCGCGTACTGGATGCATGCGCGGGCAAAGCTGCGGATGGATTTCTCGGTGTTGTGGATGCCCTGAATCACGCCCGGCCCCTTGAACTCGTGGATGACGAGTCGCGTCGGTTCCCCGCCGCCTTCGGGGGTAAAGACCAACTCCGCCTTGCCCGGCCCCGGAACCTTGTATTCCTGGTTGCGGTACACGTCGCCGTAAGCGTGACGCCCGATGATAATGGGCTTCTGCCAGGTGCGCACCATCGGGTGGATGTTATGCACGATGATCGGCGCGCGGAAAACCGTGCCGTCGAGGATGCCCCGGATCGTGCCATTGGGGCTGGGCCACGCCTTCTTGAGGCCATACTCGACCACGCGATCCTGGTTGGGGGTGATCGTCGCGCACTTGACCGCGACACCATATTCAAGCGTGGCGTGCGCAGCCTCATACGTCACCTGATCATCTGTATCATCGCGGTGTTTGAGGCCGAGATCGAAGTAGATCGTCTGCATATCCAGGTACGGCATCAGCAGCTCATCCTTTATCATCTGCCAGATGATGCGCGTCATCTCGTCGCCGTCCATTTCGACCAGTGGCGTTTTGACGTGTATTTTTTCCATGATTTGTTCTCTCCTGTTTTGTTAAAGTTTCTCAAATAAAATAGGAGTAGCTTGTTTCAACCACTCCATAACGACTAGAGGACAATTTCAAAAGTTTTTGGGGTAAAGGCTCGCCCAAGTCGACAATGCCTCCTACCGTTTCTTCAGGTCCACCGAG
>FWPV01012443.1_pt1 | contig 13116 bp, 9 predicted proteins | sample 2228371 | NCBI WGS metagenome assembly FWPV01 (sample SAMEA103939776, study PRJEB20133) | metagenome | reverse complement strand
AGCAACTGAGGGCCTCCGAGGCCGCATAGTGCGCAGGGCTCGACTCTCCTCCCGGGCTTGTCGGCGCGCGGCCATGCTTGTCTTAGGTGTGGCCGCTTTGCTGTGGTGGACCGGCTTCGGTCTTCCCGGAGCTGCTGTGGGGGCCAGCTACCTGGCTTGGTGGGAGCCAACGACCGAGTCAACCACCGGCTCCCTTCCTGCCTTTGGCAACGAGGGAGCCGAGCTGATCCCCCCCGCGGCCTCGCAAGCCAAGCTGAACCCCGGGTTGAAGACCGACCGTATAGATATCCGGGTCATGCCTGAATATGACCAGCCGAGCGTTCTTGTGATCCTAGGCTTCACCCTCCCGCCGGAAGTGAGTCTCCCGGCCACGCTGAAGCTGCCGCTTCCTAGCGGGGCTCGAATCGCCGGCATAGGAGAGGTCACTCCCACCGGCGATTTCTACTACAACTATGCGACTTCCTATCCGCCTGTCGAGAGCGGGCCAGAGTGGGACATGGCCACAATCCAGGTCACTAAGTATCGGCAGCTTCAAGTCGACTACTATTACGACCCCGGCCTACCCCGAGGAGCCGGACAGCGGTCCTTCCCACTGCTGGTACAGATCCCGCTGGATGCAGGCACGCTCATCCTGCACGTACAGCATCCGGCGAGAGCCAAAGATCTGAGAATCCAGCCCGAGACGCAGGGCCAAGGGGAGGCTGGCGATGGCTTTACGTATTCCGTCGCCACTTATTCCGACGTGAAGGCGGGCACTCGCCTGGGCCATGCCCTCTCCTACTACAAGCCTGACGCTCTTCTCTCCATAGACGCCACACCGAGCGACGCTTCTTCCGCAAACGTAAACGCCAATACCGCATTGTTGGCTGCCATCCTAGCCATCGTGATTGTTATGAGCGGGATAGTGGTCTACCGATTGTTCATCTGGCCGCAAAGCTCCTCGCGCAGAAGAGACCACACCCGGAGCCGGGGAGAACCGCCGGCCAAGGGAAAACCCAGCAAGGCTGCGGGTCGCAAGCGAGGCAGCAGGCTTGAAACTGGAATGCAGAGCCAGCCGACCTCCCCTTCTCGCAAGAGCCGTCCCCCCCGTTCCGCGTCCTCGACAACCCCGGATGCCAAAGGCGAGAGCAAAGCCGTGAGCTGTGTGGCCTGTGGCGCACCGCTGGCGGAGTCAGAGCGTTTTTGCTCGAATTGTGGCGAAGCACGGCCCACATAGAGCAGACTCTTGCCGGTCGGTCGGCCATGGGAGCGACACGAACCCATACATCTGACCAGGTTTCACCACTCGATTGAGCCCCTGGGCCGCGGCCGGGCACGACATCTATGTCTATTTCAACAACGACGTGGAAGGACATGCGGTCCGCAACGCCCGCGAGCTGCGAGAGCGGATCACCGACCCTCTTCCCGGTCACCAAGAGACTATTGACAGTACTCGCTTACGTTCTGACAATGGGGATGAGTAGGGTGCCTTGTATGCGGGGCTGCCAATCATGTTCTGTAGCGACTGTGGCGCGAGACTGACCCGAGGAGCAAAGTTCTGCAGCGACTGCGGAGCCCCCTTGGAAGACGCGGCAGGTCCCTCAGGAGCATCCAGCCGACCGCCCTTTCGCCCGCCCCGGACTGGCTCCGCTTGGCTCTATGCCTTTATTCCCACGGCTCTAATCATTGGCCTGGCCATCGGGGTTGTGGTTGGATTCGTGGTCACCGGCAACGGGAATGGCACCCCCCGGGACGTGGCCCACACCCTTCAATCGGCCTCCACCACGGGTAGGAGCGGAACCACTAGTGCAAGCCCGTCGACCCCCTTCGATAGCACCGCCTTCCCGACCGCCGGTGGCGGTGCTACCGATCATTCGACGATCACTACTACTCCTCCCGCAACTCTTACAACCTTTCCGCGGAGCACGACCACGGCAGCAGTCCCCGAGATAGCGCGCTGGCCCGACCGGGATGCTTGGACGGTGGTGGTGCACATGGGCAACCCAGACAGTGGCGGTCGGATCGAGGAGCTCGAGCAGGTCGCCCGCAAGTTGCTGAGTGACGGCTTCCCGGCCGGCATCATGTCAGCGGCAGACCACCGGATCCTCACTCTGTCAGAGGAAGACGCTTCTCTTTCCCTTATTAGAGTTACGTCCTGGTCTTCTCCGGGGTGTTCGATACCGCCCAGCAAGCCTCCAGGCACTGTGAGTTACTTCGCTCTCGCGGGTATACCGGTTCGCTACTCGGGGGCGACGACCTCTTGCCAGACGTCTTCTTCATAGACCATGATGGAACACCGAGCAGGGAGCTGTAAGGCTCACTGACTCATTCGCCGTCATCAGTCAGCGACTCATTCATGGAGGAAGCAGTCCGTGAGCGATCTCATCAAGGAATACGACCTCCCCGTCCCCATGCGCGACGGGACCATCCTGCGCGTCGACGTCTACCGGCCCGATGCGCCGGGCAAGTTTCCCGTCCTTTACTCCTGCGCCATGCATAACAAGGACCTGCAGCGAGTGGAGGTGGCGGAGAACCTTCGGGTGGGGCAGCCGGCCTGGTCTACCCAGTGGTACGGGATCATCGAGGCGGGTGACTCCAAGCGGTTCGTGGCCAATGGTTACGTGCACGTCATCGGCCAGGTGCGGGGCGCGCACAAGTCGGAGGGGCGGCCCTTCGTGGGCGACGACTGGGATCACTACGACACTATCGAGTGGATCACACAGCAGCCTTGGTGTGACGGCAATGTGGGCATGGTAGGCCTGTCTGCCTACGCGGCCGAGCAGTGGAAGGCAGCCGCCCAGGGCCATCCTGCCCTCAAGGCCATCTTCCCCCTGGATGCCGGCGGCTGCTACGGCGGCCTGGAAGGCTTCCGCGACCAGCACCCCGGCGGAGTCATCCAGACCATGCCTTATCACATCGGACTTTTTAACACCATGCATATCAGCATCGACACTCCTCCCGAGCTGCCGCCCGAGGTGGAAGAGGCCTGGCAGCGGGCCATGCAGAACCCCGACTACATGATGTATGTGAACCTTTACAACATCCTTACCTTGCGCGGGCAGCGCGACCCGGGCATGTTCTATCCCCTCCTCTTCCCCTTCGAGCGCCCGGGCACCATCGAGCGTACCGAGGAGATGTTGCGCAAGATCAAGATCCCCTTCGTCACCGGCGCCTTCGAAGGTGCCTACACCTACAAGATGCACTGGCAGGGGGCCCAGCACTACTTCTACGGCATCGATGCGCCCCACAAGCACCTCTTCGTCACCCCGCCCGCCCATGCCGAGCGTCCCTTCCACGAGTGGCATGAGGAGATCATCCGCTGGTACGACCACTGGCTGAAGGGCATTGACAACGGGGTGGACCGCGATCCCCCGGTGAAAGCCTGGATCATGGGTGAGAACAAGTGGCGCACCTTCGGCGGGTGGCCGGTGCCCGAGACCAAGTGGACCAAGTTCTACCTGCACAGCTGGGAGAAGCTCTCCACCCAGGGTCATCTGCCCTCAAGTCACACCTTTGTGAACGAGCCTCCGGATGCCTTCGTGCAGATGCCGCCCACCCAGACCAACAAGATCCAGCGACTGCGCTATCTGACCGACCCCCTGCCGGAGGACCTGCTGGTGGTCGGCCCCATCTCGCTCACTTTCTGGGCCTCCCTTGACCAGGAGGACACCAACTGGATCATCATCCTCAAGGATGTGGGTCCGGACGTCTCGGTGCAGACGGCCCGCCCCGGAGAACGGGAGATTCCGGCCAACCTGCCCGAGCGGGAACTGACCCGGGGCTGGCTCAAGGCTTCCTACCGGGCGCTTGACCCCGAACGGTCGAAGCCCTGGAAGCCTTGGCACTATCTCAGCCCCGACAAGATCCAGCCGGTGGTGCCGGGGGAGATAAACGAATATCAGGTGGAGATCCTCTCCACTGCCAACCTGTTCAAGGCCGGCCACCGCATCTGCCTGGAGATCACCAGCTTGGATCTGCCGGAGGGGGTAGCAGGCGAGACCAGCGTGGAGTACATCCCCAATCACGTCTGCTCAAGCAGGACGGTGCTGCACAAGATCTATCACGACGCCGAGCATCCGTCGCACCTGCTGTTGCCGGTAATCCCCCTGTGAGAGGGGCGCAGCGGTGAGACGCGGCCAGAGGACGCAGCGAGGCGCGCTCTGAGCGGTCGCGATGAAGAGGCGCGGTGAGCGGCGTGCTGTGAGCGGTCGCGGCGAAGAGGCGTAGTGGGCCGCGTGCTGAGAAGGCCCAGCGTGAGAGGCGCGGTGAGCCGCGTGCTGAGAAGGCCCGGCGAAGGGAGCCGGGCCCGCGCGGCTAGTAGCGCAGGGAGACCTTCTTGCCCCGCTTCTTGCGGCGTTTGCGAAGAGCAAGCTTGGCTTTCTTGTTCACGCGACCTCCTTGCCTGGGAGTACTTTTCTCTCTAGACAAAGAACGAGGCGGTCCCGGCCGGCAGGGAGTCTGCCCTCTCGACCCGGCCCTCTCGGCGCGGCTTCTGCCGGCAGCGGAGGGCCGGACCGGGCGGGATCCGCTGGCATTCGATTATAGTGCGGAACGGCCGTCTCTCAAGAAGGTCGCGACATGACCTGGACGTCCCCGGAGACCAGAATCAGTCGGGGAAGGACCGGCTGTGAGGCGAAGAGGGGCGAAGAGAGGCGAAGAAGACGACCGCCCCGACGCGGCCGCTCAGGCGTCCCTACCCGCCTCACTGCAAGAATGGCATCATCCTCTCGGCCGCCCGCCGGCCTTGTTCATCGAGGGGGACCAGCTCTATCTCCGCGGCAGAGGCGCTTCCCACCCCGAGCTCGGCCGCGCGGCGAATCTGATCGTGGGTGAATACCGGTTTCTTGGAGAGACTGGAAGCTCCCTGATCCAACAGCAGCGCCACCCCCGCGGCATCGAGGGCTACTCTGTCGCGGGAGGCAAGCATCACCTCCGGGGCTACTTCCGGACCCTTGTCCGGTCCCCCGCTGATGAAGGCCTTGGCCGCATCCAGAACGGCGAAGTCCACCCGGTAGAACGCATTGATCTCCGCGATCATGAGGCGCTGATAGGGCGAGCCGTGAAGCTCCCACATATAGTCGTAGACACTGCCAGGAAGCTTCTTAGCCACCAGCCCGACTGAGTTCTTGAGCGACATCGTGAAATGACCACCGAAACGGTGAGTCTTAAGACAACAGGTCTGGATGACCACGTCGGCCTCGAAGACCACCTTCGGCAGATAGAAGCCCCGCAACCAGTGAGTCTCGCCTCGTTTCAGGTGGACCCAACTTTCCTTGGGCAGCTCGTCGAGCACCAGCACCTCGAACCCCATTTCAGCGGCGAGAGCAAACACCCCCAGCTTCTCCAGATTCTTGCGAGTGTCGCCCATACCGCTGCGCTCGGCCACTATCACCCGCGCGGCCCCTGCCTCCTGCGCCAACGCGACGAGAGTCCGCAAGGTGTCCAGATGCGTGGAAGCGGGGAAGGGATCGGCGCTGTTGAAGTTGGCCTTGAGGAGCACGGTCTTGCTGGAGAGGACCGGTCGCAGAGCGGGGCCGCCGCTCTCAGAGACGGCCGGGCTGTCTTCAGCAAGATCAATCCCGTTCCAGCCTGCCCCGCCCGAAAGACTCTGGCCGAGGAACCCCTCCCGGACCAGGCTGCGCACCGCCGCCTGCCGGTCGTGGGCGTCGACGATGTACACGCGGGAAGTCATGGGGGAAGCGTTCCCTATCGTCTGGCTCCGCGCCCAGTCGACCACGATGTCGCTTTCGGATCACCCGGCATCAGATCCATACACCCCGTAAGCGCGAGCGGTCTCTACCATCGCCTGGAGATTCTCGGGCCTTCCACTATCCACTGAGGCCCCCAGGTCAAGAATGTAGCCTCCACCCTCTGCGGCAGCGTCGATCATCTCCCGCGTGTAGCGTGCTACCTCTTCGGGGGAGGCGGCATGAAGCAGCGATACGGGCATGTTGCCCGAAATGCAGGCCACTTGCCCGACTGTACGCTTGGCCAGAGCCAAATCAGTCTGATCGAAACGCCACACAGTGACACCCTTGGGCAGGTCCATGATGACCTCTAGTCTCGAATCATATCTGCCTTCCGCAAACAGTAGGGGGATAAAACCGTCCTCGACCAGCCCCATGACTACCTTGCGCAGAGTGGGCCAATAAATGGTCTTGAAATGCTCTTCGCTCATGAAGCCATCGGCGCCCTTATGCAGCGGAATAAAGACCACCGGCGTGGGAGGGGGCACAGGCGACCTGGTGACCCACTCGACAGCCGGACGTACAAGCGCTTCGCACGCAGCCAACACCTTCTCCGGGCGCCGAAACATATCCGTGGCCAGACCACGCATGCCCCGCAGCGTGTCTCCCAGGATATCGAACGGGGCCAAGGTCATGGCTCCCCGAAAGGGTGGAAAGCCAGCCGCAGCGATCTTGGTAAGCTCCGGTCCGATCACTTCCGCCCAGTCTCGTGCCTCCTGGGCCGCCTCACTCAGGACCCGCAGGCTCTGCGCCATTTCCGGCGCCGCCCAGCCGGTCATATGGCCCGGTACACTGGCAAACGTGGTGAAATCAAGAAGACTTGGCAACTTCGAGAAGCCGCCAAAAGCCCCCACGGTCCTCGGAAGATAGGTACGGAGAAAGTAACCAGTGGGGTCCTCGATCAGTGCGTCGTAATCTTCAGCCGGCATCCACTCCCGCTCGTTGTACTGGAAACCGGCCTCTTTGCGGACCCCGTGCCCTGGCCAAGAGAAGAGGCGGTACTCCAGCTTCTCGAAAAGCGTCGCGGGCAGCACGTAGGATCGTGGACTGGACATCGAGTCCGGCTGAAACCTGCGTGCGAAGCGCAGCCACGCTCGAGCAGCGCGCACATAGTCGGTCATGGACTCATAAGGGGTCATCCCAGCAAGCTGAGTAGGCCAGAACCCTACGCTCAAGACGATCGGCACCCGGTCAGGCTGGCGGAGTGTGCAGGCAGCGGCCAACCTTTGGAGGCGAGCGCGGTACTCAGCCTCTGCGTCAGACGACTCGAACTCTACGTCGACTGCAAGCCAGTCGGCCAACCGCTTGGCTCGCCGCTCATCTGAACTCATCTGCGCCCACGAGAGCTTCTCGGTCATGTTGTCTTCGTCTCCATGAATCTTTGACAGATTTTGGCTCCCTCGACCGCGTCGGTCGTCCAGGAGTCGGCTTTGACATAGTCTGCTATGGCCTTGTCGACCCGGCCCCCGATGATCACGAAGGGCGATCTCCCCGCTTGTCTTCCCTCTGCCCTCACGGCCCGGATGGTTCTGCGCATGGCCTCCGCAGCGACTGGCATCACGATCCCCGAAAGGCCTAGTATGTCCGGCTGCCACTCCCGGAAGACCTCGGCGAACCCCTCGGTAGGCACGTCGACTCCGATATCTCGGACCTCGAACCCCACCGTGGATAGGGCAGTCGCCGCCATGTTCTTGCCGATGTCGTGTATATCTCCTTCGACCGTACCTAAGAGCACCTTGCCAAGGCGGGTGTCGGAAGCCTCTCCCCGTACCTCAGGACCCAAGACCTCCAGGACCTGCTTGAAGATATCCCCGCCCACTATCAGGGCGGACAAGAAGTACTCTCTGCGCTCGTATCGCTCTCCCACGATGCGCAGCGCGGCTGTCGCAGCTTGCAAGATCGCAGCCCTGCTGGTCCCCGCTTCCTTCAGCTCTCGGGTAATCCGCAAGGCCAGCTCCTCGTCCATCTCCACAATGGCGCTGGTGAGTGCTTCAACTTGATCCACGCGCTTCCTCCCCCACCTCACCGGGCTTTGCCCTGGAACCAGGGAAACCACCCACGGCGGTCTCGAGCCAGAAACAATCGCCCCTGCACAAGAAGCAGCCCCAGCTCACCGGATTGCCGTCCGCATCATTGAACACGTGCTCGAGGCGCAGCGCAGCCGCCCCTTCCTCCTGTCTGAGCAGGGCGGCTTCCTCGCTACTAAGACTGTGTGCTGTGATCCGAAGCCACCCGGCCGAAAGTGTGGTGCCCGCAGCCGACTGGAGGACTCCTTCTAGTGACGTGATCGAGAGTTGGGTTTCGACAAGTGGACGGCGCGGGTCAAAAATCACATGCTCCCAGTTGTAGGTGATGGGCTCGCCGTCACGTAAGACCAATCGGCGCAAGAAGAGGGTCCTCTCCCCGGGTCGGCAGCGAAGCACACGGGCCACCATTTCGTCGGCCTTCCGGCTCGAGGCCTCCAGCAGCTTCACTTGAGTGGCCTCGCAAGTCCATTGCTCACGCCACTGGTGCAGCCCAAAGACGGCCTGACCGATCTCCAGCGAGCGTACGAAGGTGCCCCTACCCTGGTATGACGTGGTAAGTCCACGATCAGCAAGAACTTGCAGCGCCCGCCGCAGGGTCATCAGGCTGACTTCAAACTCCCGGGCCAGCCGGCGCTCGCTGGGTAGCTGGGTCCCTGGGGGAAACTCCCCCGTACGAATCCTGTCACAAAGCACACGGGCAACGCGCAGGTACGCAGCCTCGGTTTTGGACTCACGCTGGGACCCTGCGGGCCTATCGGTTGCCTCAGCCCCGGTCACAGGACCTTATCGCCTCCCTCCATTGGCTTCGTTTCCCCGGCCGAGCCGGCGGACGAAGGGAGCGAGTCAGGCACGACACAGGTCTGTAACCCTTCCTTGCTACGTATGCCAAGCATCTGCTTGAGTTGCGGCAAGCGACCGGCCCGCGACAACTGGAAACCGCCGGCAAGAACGGCAACAAGCAAGATGACGCCGGTGACGACATACTGCCAGTCGCTGCCTACGCCGGCCAAGTTGAGCCCGTTCTGGAGTATGCCGATGAACAGACAACCGAACGCTGTCCCCACCACACTGCCTGCTCCTCCCGTGAGGAGAGTACCGCCGATCAAGACTGCCGCCACCGCCTGTAGGGCCAGACCGGAATCAACTACCGGGGTGGCCGCTCCCACTCGACCGACGGCGATAACACCTCCCAGGCCGGCACAGGCGCCAGCCACTGCGTACACCGCGATCAAGGTCCGCTCGGTCCGGATACCAGACAGCCGCGCCGCTGTGTAACTCCCTCCGGTCGCATAGATATCACGACCGAAATAAGTCCGATTTTGAACAAAGAGAAAGATCATGAACACGACCGCCATGATGAAAATGGGGGTCTGGATCCCTCCCAGCCGAGAGACCGCCAGATGAGCCGCTATGGGGTCGTGGACGTAGATGGAGGCGGACTTGGTCCACACCAAGACAACACCGGTCAAGATCGTCATGGAGGCAAGGGTCACCACAAATACCGAAAGGCGGAAGATCCCCACGAAAATGCCGTTCAGCACGCCTCCAACCACACCGCCGAGAATCACGGTGAGAATGACAGCGACCCAGCCGGGGACATTGGTGTGCTCGAGAAGGTTTCCCAGGAACACACCACAGAAGGTAGCAATCGCGCCCAGGGAAAGGTCGAAACCACCACTGATGAGAACGAAGGTCATTCCCATGGACGCAAGCCACAGCACTGCAACCGAGGTAAGTATGTTTTGGAGATTGAGGGAAGTACGAAAGGCCGGCAGCCAGATGGAGAAAAGAGCGACCAGCAGAACAACGACGACAAGGACAGGCCTATAGGCCCGGGTGTCCGCCCAGACTCTCGAAAGTCTACTCATGGCTCTACCTCATTGATTGCGGCTCTCACTTCTCCCGAAACACCTCCCGCCAGCGCGGCGATGCGAGCTTCCGTGGCTTCTTCTGCCCGCAACTCTGCCACAACCCGCCCGCGGAACAGAACAATGATCCGATCGCACAGTTCGATCAGTTCGTCGTTCTCGGACGAGCTGACCAGCATGGCAATACCTTGAGAGGCAGCTTCACGCAGCTGCCGATGAATCTCGGCTTTGGCGGCGACATCGACCCCCCGGGTGGGCTCGTCGAGAAGCATCAGCCGAGGCGGACGTACCAGCCACTTGCCTAAGACGACCTTTTGCTGGTTTCCCCCGCTCAAGGTCCGGACGGGGGCGTCGAGCGCGGCTTTGATGTTGAGAATCTTGGCCACTCGGGCGCTATCGTCCTGGACAGGACCTCGCCGGGGATTGCGCAAGCGAAAGACGTTGTTGGTGGCCGGCAAGCTCAGATTGTTCAGGACCGACATGGGGAGGATGACTCCCTCCACCTTCCGGTCTGGCGGCACCAGGCCAAGACCCTGCCGGATGGCTTTCAAGGGTCCCCTAGGCTCGTAAGGCCGCCCATCTAACAGCACCGAACCCGAGGTGCGCGGCCTCAACCCGAACAGAACCTCGATGAGCTCGCGACGCCCCGACCCTTCGAGACCGGCCAAGCCCACGATCTCCCCCTCGTGAACGGCAAGGCAGACATCAGTCAGACTGTCTCCTATGGTCAGGCCTTCTATCTGCAGCAGGGGTTTACCCGCTCGCAGCGCACGGGAGGTGCGAGCGGCCCGGGCTTTGCTCTGCCCTACCATGGCTTCCACGAGCGAGCCAGGGGTGAAAGCAGAGATAGGGCCTTCGGCCACGGTGATGCCGTCCCGCAGGACTGTCACTTCATCGCAGATCTCGAAAATCTCGGGAAGTCGGTGACTGACATAGAGCACGCACACACCCTGTGCTTTCAGTCGGCGGATGGCCGCGAAAAGCCAGCGGACCTCCTCGTCGGTGAGTGAGCTCGTAGGCTCGTCAAGGACCAGGATCCTTACCTGGGTGGATAGTGCCCTTGCAATCTCCACAATCTGTTTCTGGTCGGGGCGCAGGGAAGACACCGGCCGCCCCGGGTCGTAATCCACTCCCAACTGACCAAGTATTTCCGATCTCCTGTCGCGGGTAGCCTGCCAATCAATCCCCGAGGCTCGTCGAACAAGTCTGCGACCCAAGAGTATGTTCTCGGCCACTGACAGATGGTCTGCAAGGGCTGTCTCTTGCGAAACCATGGAAATGCCGTGAGCCAGTGCGTCAGGCGGGCTCCGGAAAAGGACTTCGCGACCATCCAGTCGGATGACACCGCTATCTGGTCGCAGCTGACCTGACAGAACATTCAGCATCGTCGACTTCCCAGACCCGTTCTGACCTATAAGAGCGTGGACCACTCCGGGGGTGCGAATGGTCATGCGGGCGTCATTCAAGGCATGAACCCCACCAAACCACTTGTGCAGATTCTCCATCTGCAAAAGCGGACAGTCATGCGTGCTTGACACGCTTACTCACCCATCCTTTCTCGGGCGCTCTCTGCCCCGAGGGCAGAGAGCGCCCGAGCCTAACACCCGATACCGACCTCTACTTGACAAAGGTCACACTATCAACATTGTCCTTGGTAGCCAGCTGCCCCACGACCATGAGCCGTTGCGGGACTTGCCCCTGGCCCGTGATGGCCATATAGGCGGCAATGGCTGCTTGTCTACCCAGCTTCTCGTAAGGAGCCGACCACACACAAGTGACCGAGCCGTCCTTGATGAGGGGGACGGTGATGGCGTCACCTCCGTTGGGCGTCGCCACCTTGATCTTCGTGTTCCCTGCGGCAGCCAACACCTTGACAGTCGCATTGGTAGTGACGTCATTGAAGGTGATGATGTAGTCGACGTCGGGATGCTTAGCCAAGATCGACTGGGCCGCGTCGCTGGCAGCAGCCGGGCTGGGATTGATAGCAGAGACCTCGTCAGGGAGGACCACCAGACCAAATTCCTTCGCCCAGTAACGTCCGCGATCGAGAATATGCTCGATGGCTTCGTTGGGAAGCCCGTACTTCATGAACGAGAGCTTGGCTCCGGGGCTCTGCTCGGAGATGTACTTCATGGTCTCGTAGCAACCCACGTCGTGGGCGATGGTAACCAGGCCTACAGCCCCGGGGTTCACCGGGGTGGCGGGGTTGGTGGGCACTTCCACCTGGATCACCGGGATGCCGGCTTCGGCTGCGGACTTGATGCCTTGGGTGAGCGTAGCGTCGGTGATGGAGTAGGCTATTATCGCGTCGACCTTCTGACTGATCAGCTGATCCATCTGGCTCACTTGCTTCTGAGCATCAGTAGCCGCATCGTAGCCGATGAACTTCCCACCCATGGCTTCCACTTGGGCTTGGGCGGACTTCATGATGGCTACCAGGGTGCCGACAGCTCCGTTGTTGAGCAGGAAACCGACGGTGAATTGCCTTCCTTGTTCAATCGTGGGCTCGGGCAGTTCACCGAGAAACTCCTTGTCGATGCCGTTGTAATCCGCTGGCCCGTAGGAGGTTGCCGCCGTCGTGGCGGTTGTCGAGGGCGTAGCCTCGGTAGTCTCTGAGCCACTGGTGGATGAAGTAGTAGTGGTGCTCGCGGTGGTCGCGGTCGTCGCCGAGGACTGCGTGGTTTCCGTGGTCCCTCCGCAGGCAGCCACCACGATCATGACAAACGCCAGAGCGAACACAAGTACCCCCAAGTGGGCGAACCTGGTCCGAGATTTCATTGAACCCTCCCCTCTGTGAACCGATCACTGTCAGTCTTGGGAATTCAACGAGAATTCGCTAGATGACTCCGTGAAGTGGAGAACTTGCGGCGCTTGGACCCCTGTACATCACCTCCCCCCAGCTTCGCGGGCCGGCCCCGGTACCAGACCCCCCCTGCTCCCATGAGTGTGTCGGAAGGAGCTCGTCGGAACAGTCCTGAGGTGCAGACCTCCACCCAGATGGCCTGCCTGGCCTGGCTGAGTATACTGCTATATAACAGTCCAGCGCAAGCGCTCGTGACTGCTATATCTGACTGGCCGGCGCTGTGGCCCCCACTGCGCCCCACGTGGTGTTGACACCAACAAGCTCAGACTCGGACTGCGCGCAAGGATGCGACTGTGGGGGCGTGGAACCCGGCCTCAGTGGGCGAAGCCAAATCGTCTGATTTCTGGCAGTCGTGTCAGTCGTTAAGGATTGGCAGGCTGCTTGAGACTCGGGGAGCACTCTGGCGCACGGAACACGTCCGTGTCCCCTGTCCGGGGAGGTAGGTCGGCTGTAAGAGACAGTGAGAGAGCAAGGGCGACCCTCAGCCCTGCCGCCGGACCGCCTCTCTTACTGTGACTGGGCTGGATTTGGCTGGTCCAGGGGCGGTCCGGCGGCGTCCTCCCTTTCAGCTGCCGGCAGAGCACGGTCGATAGGCCTCTCTCCGCCGCCCCCGGCCTCCTCCCGCATCATGT
>FWPV01012424.1_pt1 | contig 13131 bp, 11 predicted proteins | sample 2228371 | NCBI WGS metagenome assembly FWPV01 (sample SAMEA103939776, study PRJEB20133) | metagenome | reverse complement strand
CGGTGACGTGGGAGGAAATGATGGCGGCGAACGAGAAGTGGGAAGCGCCGCCGCTGAAGCTGAACTGGTGAGCGAGGAGAAAGCTCCGCTGAGAAAGAGCGCGTATCTGGAGGATTTCCAGTCTCCGATTCAATGAGGGGAGCGGCGTTTGGACTCGCCGCCCAGCTTAGCAGGGAATAGCACCGGATCCCGTTGGCCAGACAGCGATTCCAACTGGAGGCGGCTCTCCGCGTGGTCTGCTGCTGCCCGCCGGAAGATTCGAAGAGAAGCTCGCTTTCGTAAGCGCCGTCTGGAATGAGCGCCGCTGAGACGGGAATGCAGCGGCTGTCCTTCCCGCCGGGACGTCCCGAAAGCCCGAATGTCCGGCAGCAGCGTCTGCCTGGAACGGAGAAGGGAATTACCTCCCGGAACCGCAAGATTCCATCCACCCCAAAACCTGGACAGACGCAAGAAGGATGCCCAGAATGCGGCCTGCCCGAACCGGGCCATGCCTGACGACAATTCCGAGTTCCTGATCCCAGGATGTCTTTCCCCTGCGAGTCAGGGTGTAATAGGAAAACACCAGGGTGAAGAACGCCACTGGAGGAATTCCCAGTCCAAGGCCTTTTTTCGCGATGCTGAAGGCGCGGCGGAGGGCTCGGGTGAAGGGAAGGCGGCCGCCGCTCTGGTCGGACAGGCGAATATTGAACAGCCACTTTCCTGGCGTCGTGCCGATGGTAGAGAGGGACGCGGCTTCCAGCGGTATCCACAACAGGACAGTCAGGAGTCCGGCAATGAAGAAGCCGGCATCTGCCTTGTTGCCTTCGGAAATGGCGAAAGCCGGGCCGAACACGAGTCCGCAAAGGAAATAATCAAACGTCCGCGCCCAGTATCGAAGCCATGGGCGCGGCGGGTCCGGAGTGATGACGCCCGATGATGCGATCGGCTCCCGGCCGTATCCGCAGTCGCATGCCGTTGAACCCGGAGTATTGATGATGCCGCAAACGGGGCAGGTCCAGGGTGCTTGGCCAGACTCTGATTCGGGAAATGCCGATGAGACCTGCGCGCCAACCTCGCCTGCAGAAGCTGTCTGAGTTGCTTCTCGGGTGGATCCGGAAGAGCCGCCATTGCCTCCCGTGCCGGTCATTCCGGTCCCGATGGTGTCTCCCTGAGCGGCACTGCCGGGGAACGGCCTTCCACAGTAAGGACAGAAACGTCCGGCAGACTGGCGGAGCTTTCCACAGAACGGGCAGTACATCCGGATCTTCTCTCTCCTCCCCCCTCTTCGGCACCGTGAGCTGCCGGGTTTACATCCATTTGCAAAAGGCGTGTTTTGATCAGGCGGATTTTGTCAATGCACATCGCCTGAAGAGCCTGGGTTTATCCCAGTGATTCTGCCATCCTGCACCGCTGCCAATTCGACCGGCTGGAAGAAAATGCCGCGTCGGCGCGCAGCGCAAATCCTGATGGTCATTCCCCGTGTCAGGGCATCCCCGAGTCATCGTTCTGTGCATCAGCAAGGTCGGTTCATGGAGCCGATCCGGCTCCGGCTCGAGCGCGGGAAAGGCGCCGTCCTGCGGGCCGACGGCGGAGGGGCGGCGCGGGATGAAGAGCGGCTGCCGGTGCCGGCCGGCCTGGTGCGCCGGAAAGTCGGCAGTGCTTACGCAGGGCGTGCGAGCCGCGGGTCAGAGCTTGCCCGCCACCGCGCGGCCCACTGCAAGGAGCGCATCGCGGCCAACGAGGCCGGGGCCGCCGAGTTCGACCCACGCATCGCCTTTCAGGATGAACAGGCCGGTGGCCAGGGGCGCAAGGTAGGCGCGGTCTCCGATGCCCTGGAGATCCGTGGGTTTGCTCGAGCCTTCTTTCGCGCCGGCAAACGCGCCCATCATGCCCATGGCGGCGCGGTAGCCGGCTTCCTGCCGGCGGGCGTCCTCGCCGTAGGTGACCTTGATCGTGAACAGCGGGCCCCCTTCTTGCGCCGGCGCGCTGGCAGCGAGCCCCTTCATGAAGTCCTGCATGACACGGGCCGCGTCCTGCTCGTTCGCGGCCTGATTCTCGCGCATTTTCTTCATGGCCTCCTGCGCCTGAGCCTGGCCTTTCTCGGCAGCCTGCTCGGCGGAGCCATAGTACAGGCATTCTCCGTCGCGAGACTCTGTGCGCTGAATGGTGATTCCCGTGGCGCTGGAGGCTTCCGCAGCAGACAGCAGCGCGCAGGCATCCGAGTACCGCCGGGCGGCGCCGGTGGCGGCGGGGGCGGAAGAGACGCCCATGTTCTCCGCCGCGGTTTCCACTTTTTTCTTCAACCAGAAGCCCGTGACGACGAGTCCGCCGACAGCCAGCACGCCGAGCAGCACGACGATGCCGCCCACGATGAGCAGAATCTTGCCGATTCCAGAGCCCTTGGCCGCCGCCGGCGGTGCCGCAAACGAGCCCTGCGGCGGCGGAGGCGGCCCCGCGTGCTGCTGCGGGGGCGCGCCGGCGCGGGCGCCGCAATGCGTGCAGAATGCGCTGCCCGATGGCAGAGGATTTCCGCAATTCGTGCAGTGTGCCATCTTCTCCTCCTCCCAGAAAGGGTCGAGTGTAGTATACACCCCGGGGGGCGCGGAGGCACTGGGCAGGTTCGATGCAGGAGCAACTTGCATCCTGCGGGCCGCGTCTTTATACTCGACAGACTACAGCGTGGTGTAAGCAAGACGGCCCTGTCCGCCGATTCTGTGGATGGAGGTCAAGGAAGTGCAGATTCTGGGCAATCGGCGCTTCGTGGAGATCCCGGGGACCCGGACTCATGAGCTGCCCCCGCTGCTGATCGGGGCGGTGGCCGAGTCGCCGCGGGCGGAGAAGACACTAGAGATCGCGGAAGAGCTTGTGGATCAGGAGGGACTGATCCCGCTGCCCGGAGAAGACCCGGCGGTGGAGCCGCTGCTGGAGCGGCGGCGGCTGGACCTGGCGATCCAGATCGTCGAGCAGTACTACGGCATGATCTCGCACTGGAAGCTGGGCGACGCCATTCTTGAGTGGATCCGGCAGTGCGAGACAACGTTTGAACGGCGGCAGGAGCTGCGGCCGCTGCTGCGGCCGGACGTCTGGCCGCACGCGGGCCGGTCGAGCTTTGTCACCCTGCTGCGGGACAAGGCCGTGGACACGCGCGGCCTGGATCCCGAGAAAGCGGTGGGCACGCGGCTGAGCTTCCGGCAGCCGCCGCCTCTCGACATCTGCACGGACCAGTTCCTCTTCTACCTGCGCTCGACGATGGCGCAGGCTGCGTATCAGGCGTGGGCGGCGCTGACGCCGGAACCGATTTCGAGCCTGCCGCCGGAGAGGTTCGTGTTCGAAGTGCACTCGCTCTGAAATCGCGGGGCACGGACGGGTTGCGGGCAGCATCCTCAGAACGAGAAGTGTGAGGGGAGAGAGGAGTGTGCGGCCGGGGTCTTGCCATCCCGCAGGGCTTTGGCGAAAGCGGACCAGCCGGAAAGCCATCGCGTGAGCGCAAGGGGACGTCTGCGGGAAACACCGTCGTGGGGCTCGCCTGAGAATCGCAGTTCCTGCTGGGGGCGGAGGGGAACCGCTCACTCGCGTGGGCCGCGCACGCACAGTCAGGATGCAGCCCTCGCGCAAGTGAGAGGGGAAACCCGAGGGGGAGGGTGGCGGGGAAAATAGTGGGAGACCGCTCGCTCTTGCGAGCCTGCGGCCGCCTTGCTCGCGGCCCGGAATCCGCTCTGAGCTCGCGGGGATTTCCATGGACGCTGACGGCCCGCAGGTGCCGGATTGCGGTCCTTCGGGCTGCGCCCGCCCGGCGCTGTTTCAGGGGCGGCTGCCGTGGATGTGGTAGGGGACGTAGTAGCGCGGGTCGTCGTCGCGGGTGGTGAGCGTGAAGCCGAGATCGGCGAGAAAATCCCACACGAAGGCGCGCGTGCGGAAGTGCTCGCCTTCGCCGCGGTCGGCCCGGAAATCGTGAGCCGCGATCGTGCAGAAGCGCGTGCGTTTCAGCGCCTCGAGACAGCCGGGCAGAGCCGAGCGTTCGGCGCCTTCGATGTTCATCTTGAGATAGTCAATCCGCTCGATGCCGTGGCGGCGGCACAGGGCGTCGAACGGAATCGCTTCCACCGGAAAGGATGTCGGCGAGGGCGGCCCTTCGCGGACATAGTTCGACTCCCATACCGGAAGCGTTTCCACCTGGAGCAGTCCGGGCCGGTCCAGGCAGGCGAGGTTCAGGCAGGTGACGTTGGAAAGGTGATACGCCTCGCAGAATTCCACCAGGTGGCGGAAGTTTTCCGGGTGCGCCTCGATGGCCCAGACGCGGCCGCGCGGACCGACGGCGAGCGAAAAGGCGTAGACGTCCTCGCCCCGGCCAGCGCCGATGTCGGCGATCACGTCGCCCTCGTGCGGCTTGTAGACATGGAACCAGTAGTCGCGCGCGTCGCGCAGGTATTTGTCGAGCTGCTCCGGCGTGCGGAGCGCGGCGGTGTGCTTGTGCATCGTACCGGGCGGATTCCTTCGTTGCCTTCTGTTGCCTGTTCGGCCTTCAGGCGTCCACGTGGCTGGCGAAGAACCGGTCGATGGACGCGCGGAGGGCGGCGCTCACGCTGCGCGGCAGGCTTCTCATTTCCTCTTCCGACAATGGGCGGAAATTCTTCGCCACGCGCAGATTGAATTCGAGGTGCTCCAGCTGCGGCATGCCCACAACGCAGGCCGAAACGGGCAGCGTCATGGCATAACGGAGCAGGATGTCGGGCGGGGCCTTGCCGAGGAGCTTCTCCTGGGCGAACACTTTCATGGCCGTCAGGCCGATCTTCTTTTTCAGCGCCACCGGCAGGGCGATGGCCTCGAAGCCCGAGGCGCCGGTCATGCCCTCGCCGGCGCGGTCTGACGGGCGGGCGTTGCCGATCTGCGCGATGTTCAGCGCCATCTGGACGGAATCGAAGGGATGCCGTTCGAGCGCCGTTTTCAGGACCGCCGGATCGGTGTGGCAGGTGACGCCGATGAAGCGGGTCATCTTTTCCTCTTTCGCTTTCAGCATGGCCTTGAGCTGACCGTCGGTAGCCTCGATGCGCGAGAGGTCCTCCTGGCTCCCGAGCGAATGGATGTGCAGCAGGTCCACCTGCGACACGCCGAGGTTTTTCAGAGACCGCTCGAGCAGTTTCATGGTGCCGGAGTAGGTGCGGTCGCCGCCGAGCTTGGTGACGAGGAAGAAATTCTTCCTGTGCGATTTCAGATACTGGCCGATCCAGCGCTCGCTCTGGCCGTCGCCATAGCTGGCAGCCGAATCGACGTAGTTGATGCCAGCCTGGAGAGCGCGGTGCAGCGCGTCGAGCGCCTTGTCTTCAGCCCCGTACATGAGCCAGCGGCTGCCGGCTCCGAAAGCGAGCAGGGAAACTTTTTCGCCCGTGCTGCCCAGAGGCCGCATAGGCATGCCAGTGGCGGCGTCGACCTCGGTGACGGCGGCTGCAGCGGCCGCATAAGCCAGGAACTGCCGGCGCGTGAAATTCATGTCGCTCTCCTTCGCCCGTATCCTATCGCACTGCGCAAAGCCTCACGGCTCGCCGATCAGGTGCGCGGCGACCGACCGCATGTGGCTGCCGCGGCGGTGCTCGAACAGATAGATGCCCTGCCAGGTGCCCAGGACGGGCGCGCCATTGCGCACCGGGATCGACAGCTGCACCTGGGTCAGCGCCGTGCGCAGATGCGCGGGCATGTCGTCAGGGCCCTCGATCGTGTGCACATAGGCGTGCGGGTCCTCCGGGGCGAGTTTGGCAAAATAGCGGAGCAGATCCGTCCGCACGTCGGGATCGGCGTTTTCCTGAATGAGCAGAGACGCCGACGTATGGCGGCAGAAGAGCGTAAGCAGGCCGTCGCGGATGCCGCTTTCGCGCACCCACGCTTCGACCTGGCCGGTAAACTCGTGCAGACCCGGACCGCGGCTGGGAATGCGGAATTCGTGATGCAGCTGGCGCATGGCTATTCGACGGTGACGCTTTTGGCGAGATTGCGCGGCTGGTCCACGTCGCAGCCGCGACGCACGGCGATGTGGTAGGCGAGCAGTTGAAGGGGGATCACTTCAAGCAGGGGCAGAAGGAGCTCCGGCGCGGGCGGCACCCACAGCACATCGTCGCTGTGACGGGCGGCGGCTTCCATGCCTTCAGTGGCGATGCTGAGGACGCGGCCGCCGCGCGCCTTCACCTCTTCGATGTTCGAGAGAGTTTTTTCGAAGCGCAGCAGGCTGGCTGGATCGGAAGGATCCGCCGTGGCGATGACGACGACCGGCAGCGTCTCGTCGATGAGAGCGTTGGGGCCGTGCTTCATTTCTCCGGCCGGATATCCTTCCGCGTGAATGTAGGAAATCTCCTTCAGCTTGAGGGCGCCCTCAAGGGCGATGGGGTAATGGATGCCGCGGCCGAGGTACAGAAAATCCGTGGCCTTGAACAGGTGCCGGACAAGCCCGTCGTACGGATCCTCGTGAGAAAGAAGCCGCTCCATTTTTGCAGGAATGGAGAGCAATTGCCGGGCCAATTCTTTTGATGCGGCTGCATCCAGCTCGCCGCGGACCTGCCCCAGATACATGGCGAGCAGAAAGAGGGCGGCCAGCTGCGCGGTGAAGGCCTTGGTGGAGGCGACGCCGATTTCGGGACCGGCGTGCGTCATCAGGACGCCGGCGGCCTCGCGCGACATCATGGCGCCCATGACGTTGCAGATGGAGAGCGTGGGAGAGCCCTTCCGCTTGGCTTCGCGCTGCGCAGCCAGCGTGTCGGCGGTCTCGCCGGACTGCGAAATGAGGATGGTGAGCGTTTCGGGGCCGACGAGCGGATCGCGGTACCGGAACTCGCTCCCGTAGTCCACCTCGACGGGCAGGCGGGCGAGCTTTTCGATCATGAACTTGCCTACCAGAGCCGCATGCCACGACGTGCCGCAGGCGACGATGCGCGCATCGCGGAAGGAGCGGAACTGTTCCGGAGAAATCTGCATTTCGTCCAGAAAGACGCGGCCGCTTTCCTGGCCAATGCGGTTCATGATCGTGTCGCGCACGGCCCGGGGCTGCTCGAAAATCTCCTTGAGCATGAAATGGCGGTAGCCGCCTTTTTCCGCCAGAACAGGATCCCACAGGATGCGCGACATGGCCCGCTGCACGGGGCGTCCCTCGAAGTCGGCGAGGCGGACGCCGGAGGGCGTCAGGATGGCCATGTCGCCGTCCTGCAGGAAAAAGACGTCACGGGTATGGCTGAGGATGGCGGGAATGTCGCTGGCGACGAAGTATTCATCCTGTCCGATGCCGACGACGACCGGGGGACCCTGGCGGGCGGCGACGATCTTGCCCGGGTCGAGGCGCGAAATGGCGGCGATGGCGAAGATGCCCCGGAGGCGGCCGAGGGCGCGGCGGACGGCTTCCTCTAGATTTCCCTGGAAATGTTCTTCAATCAGGTGGGGGATGATCTCCGTGTCTGTTTCCGTCTGGAAGGAGTGGCCGCGGGATTCGAGTTCGGATTTGAGTTCGAGGTAATTTTCGATGATTCCGTTGTGGACGACGACCGTATCGCCGCGGGAATCGCGGTGGGGGTGGGCGTTTTCTTCCGTGGGCCGGCCGTGCGTGGCCCATCGGGTGTGTCCAATGCCGTACCAGCCGTCGAGAGGCGCCAGCCGCAGGGCTTCCTCGAGGTTATGGAGCTTGCCGGAAGCGCGGCGGATTTCCAGCCGCCCCTCCGTATCCACGACCGCCAGGCCGGCGGAATCATAGCCTCTGTATTCGAGCCGTCTCAGCCCATCCATGAGAATGGGCACAGGCTTTCTGGCCCCGATGTAGCCGACGATGCCGCACATGCAGAATGGCCTCCTCCGCCCTCTCGCGCGTCCACCCGCGGCGCTGAACCGCCGCTCGGGATCAGTCCTCCAGCAGCTCGACGCGGAACTCTTCGATCACGGGATTGGACAGGACATCCTCGGCGATCTTTTCCAGCAGAGGCCGGGCCTCGCCGGCGGAGACGCCTTCGAGTTGGATTTCGAAGAACTTCCCCTGCCGGACATCGGTGATCTCCGGGTGGCCCATGCCCTGCAGGGCGCGGGCGATCGTGGCCCCCTGCGGGTCCAGAACCGTTTTCTTCAGGGTGACGTAGACGAGGGCCTTCATGGCTTAAAGTCAGTGTAGCGGATTCATCCGCGGACGGCAGGTCCGCCTGGTTCCAGAACCCAGCCCTCTACGAGCGCTTCTTCCGGCGCTTCGTGCAGCCGCACGCCACGCAGACGGCGGGCGAGCGTCTCCACCTGCCAGCGGTCCGGAATTTCTTCATCGGCGGGCGGGCGGCCCAGCAACGCCGGCCAGACTTCGGCGAAAACGACCCGCGCGCCCGCAGGATTTTCGAACGGCCAGACCCGCGCGCCCAGCGCCCGGCGCAAACGCTCGAGCGATGCGATGCCGACGATGGATTGGGCGCCCACGGCGCCGGCGCCTCGCAACTGAAATACGGATTTGGGATGCAGACCGCGGCGCTTCAATTGCAGTTCGCACTCCCGGAATTCGGTCCACAGGTAAGGGCGGGGCTTGCGGGGCATCTCCCGCAGGCCCCAGAAGGGTCCGTCTCCGCAGCCGCCCAGAAGATGATTCAGTTCCCGTGCGGCGGACTCAGGCCCTTCGCCGCTGAGCTGTTCAAGCAGCTGCCATACGCTGCGCCAGCCGCCCAGCCTGTGCATGGCCCACGCAGGCAGGGCGAAGCAGAAATCGAATCCCGCCAGCACGGGGCCCGGCGCGGCTGACAACGCGGCAAGGATCTGATCTTCTGCCTCGTGCTGCGTGCGGCAATAACGCGGCCCGTCAAGCCATGTGGCGGACCACCAGATGGCGTCGCGCGCCGGGCGCGCAGGGGCAGGGCTCGCGCGGGCGCTCCAGTCGGCCGCCAGGGCGAGCTGAAAGACGGGCGCAGAGTTCTCTCCAGAAGGACCTGGCTGAAGGGACGCCGGGCGCAAGCGACGGGCCATGGGTCAGATTCATGATGCCCCATCCGGCGCCGGCGGTGCGGATTTCGTTTTGTCGGGAGGCGCAGTTCATGAGCCGGCAATTCCGCTGCACCCGTCCGCCTCGGGTCGGTTTCGGGCAAACGTTCCTCTCCCTCGAAAATCGCCGGCTCAGTGATGGAAAACCGAAGTGGTTGGCTATTTCAGCGAAAAAACCGCAAGACAAAACACTGCGCCTGATGATTTTGATGGATGCTGATGTCCCGCAGGGCCATGGAGGCTCTCTTGAAAATCGCCCGCCAGATGATTGAAGAAATTCTTCCTTCGCTGTTTGCTCCATTGAATCCAGCATCATGCGGCGTCACTCGAAGCACAGTCCACCCTGCTGCCGGATGGCGCTGATCAGGCGCTTCGCTTCATCTTCTTCATCGCTATCCGCGCGGCCGCCCCAGTTGCGGGAATTCCTTCCGACAGACCTCGGCCAGCTCATGCTGCCTCCAGTAGCCGCAGAGAAATCCGGCCGGATTCCACTTCCGGGCGCAGGCCGGGAGGAACTCGACCTCGGTCCGGCCCGGATGGCTTCCACGGAGCGCCGCATCAGCGCGCTGCGGTGCGCCAGCATCCGGTCCCGGATCACCAGCAGCGGCCTGCGCAGCTGCCGCTTCAGCGCATCGAGGAATTCCACCACCTGCGGCGCCCGGATCGACCGTCGGTGCAGCCGGAAATAGAAACTCCAGAAGGTCGTCCCCGCCACGGCTGACAGCGTCTCCCAGTTGAAGCAGCACTGCAATACCGGCGTCTGCCCTTCGCGGCTTCCAGGTGCACACCCGGTGCGGCCGCTGGCTGATGCCGCTTTCGTCTATGAAGACGACCGTCCGCCCTTCCCTGCAGGCTTTTTTTGAATGGCAGGCCAGCGCTTGCGCTTCCATTCCTCGACGGCCTTCTCGTCGCGCTCCACCGCCCGGCCCACCGGCCTCTGGCAACTGAACCCCATCGCCCGCAACAGCTTCCACACATGGCCCGGATGATAGCGGACGCCAAACTCGGCTTCGATCAGCTCGGCCACGCGCGGACAGCTCCACAACGGCGTCGGGTAGCCGAAGGCTTCCGCGCCAGCCAGCAGCATCTTCTCCAGCTGCCGCAGTTGCGCGGCGCCCAGCTTCGGCAGCCGGCCTGCCCGGCCCGCCTGCCGCAGCGCTTCCCTGCCGCCCTCCCGGTACTGCCGCACCCAACGGCTCACCGTCTGGCGGGCGACCTTCAGCTCGCGGGCGATCTGCGCCTGCGGCACGCCCTTCCGGAACAGTCGGAGCCCTTCCATCCGGCGCCGTTCCAGCGCCTCGAAATCCCGCCTCTGGCCTCGAGGGTTGCCCATACTCCTGTAAATGCAGAAACCCCGGAATAATTTATGTGGGATTCAGTAGATGCCTACCATTCTCCTTCTCCAATGATGCGAGCCACCTCCACATCTGCCGACTGCATGAGAGCCGTCCGTACAGGTGCGGGCAGGAAACTGCGCTCGAATGCCTGGCGCATCAAGGCCAAAGCCTCCCACATGGACAGTCCGCCTGGCACGATGCGGGATGCCGTCAAGTACTCGTCTGGCAGCGTCGTGCGCGAAATGCCGGGGTTGTCGGTGCATAGGGTAAGCGGCAGCCCGGCTTCCATGAGCGCACGCAAAGGGTAGGACGGCAGCTCTTCGGTCTGCGGCCTTGCTGGATCCCGGTAGCCGGCGACCTCGATGTTGGAGGTTGGGCACAGTTCAAGACAGATCCTTCTTTCTCGGAAGCGGGCCATCAGGCGCGAATTCTTATGCAACGTCAACCCGTGTCCGATGCGGTCGGCGTGCATGTGATAAGCGGCCTCCCAGATATTTTCTGCAGGCTCATCCTCTCCGGCATGCACCGTGACAAACAGGCACTGCTGGAAGGCAGGGGTAAACAAACCGCCCCATTGTTGCGGGCTGCTGCAACGCTCATCGCCAGCCAGGTCCAGGCCGACCAGAAAGCCATCCATCTCCTCGTGTGCCCGGACTGCTGCCTGCATTACCTTTTCAGCACCAGCCTGATCGCGGCGATCCAGAATCCAGATGAAACCAACATGCGGTCTGGAAGTAGGGCTGGGAGCTCCCGGAGGCAGACTGTTGCCCACCGAGGCTCCTGCACGAACCAGGGCATCGCGCAATCGCCTCACAAAACCGGCAGGATCCTCGGGGTCATATTTGTGCGGACTCCCCCTCAATTCCACGGCGACGAGCCCCTCTTCCGCAGCCAGACGCACCACTTCCTTGGCGTAAATCTGAAGAGACGCCGGATTGGACAACACCGCGCTGCCAACGAGCTCCCCCGGGCGCTCGTAGGCGGAAAATCCAGCCGGGTGTCGTCGCTTCAGTGCCACCCGCGGCTCAGTAGATCCGTACAGATGCGCTTCCAGAACTTCTTCTGCCGTAAGCGCCAGCAGCGCGGCACACAGTGCAGAGCGCTGGCTGGACTTCCGCAACCGCTGGGGCCAGTCTGCCGGCCAGCCGGCGCCCACGAACCCGAGTTGACGCAGCTCCTCAAGAGCCCTCTGTTGCTCAGCTTGCGTCAGCTCCTCCCACAGCGCACGGCCCACAAGGCGCTGTGACTTCAGATCCAGGCATCCACCAAGATGGCGGTGCAGATCAATTTTTGGCAGTTTGTGCAACAGCGACCTGTGCCTGGCCGCCACAGTTGTGGCGCGCAGCTGGTCGAGCAGGGCCGGTGGGAGTCTCAATAGCCACGTCCAGTTCGGATACGCATCGCCGCTGGTCATCGCACTGACGAAGTTGCGCACCAGGCTTGCGCCATCCCGTTGGCGTCGCTCGATTTCGCCCGTCAACCACCTCGCTCCCTGCGGCGGACGCCAGCGGACCACGCAGTCTTCCAGCGGCACCGGAAACCATTCGCTGGCAACCCGAGTCCCATCGACGTTGGGCACCTGTAACGTCTCGTCCCACTGACCTTTGCCCACCACTACTGGCACAATGGCGCTGGCCCGGTCCGGTGGCAGCGGCGCAGTGAAAAGCTCTGGCCTGGGATCGCCACGCAGCCAGTCAGGCAAAGGCTCAGGGCCGACCACGTGGAGCAGGGCATGAGCGCCCAGCACTGCGCCTGCAGCCTGCAGGTCGGCGCTCATGGTCTTGCGGCCTCCGGCCAGCGACAGCAGCAGTTTCCCTCCCGCACAGTGCTGCCTTGCCGCAAGCACCACCCGAAACGTCAGCTCCCGGAGCAACAAACACTCCTGCGATGAGGCCAGCTGATCCGTATCCTCGGCGATCCAGATCCGCAGTGGCAATGGTTTGCCAAGAAGCTCCCACCACCTCTGAACGCGGCTTACGGACTCCTCGGTCAGACGACCGGCTGTGGTGATCAGCCACAACTCATCGGGCGCTGCAATGCCGTGGTCACTTCGGCTGCGCTCCAGCGCTTCACGCTGAGGGTGCTGTTCGTAGAGGGGAAGCAGGTTTGGCGCAACAAAGCCAAGCACCTCTGGCACCACTGCCCAGCTTGCCCCGACTGTACAGACAAGAATGTTTCGTGGTTGAGTTGCCTTCATTCGAGTCCGCTCCACAGGTCGCTGCAAAATCGTCTCCGGAGATCCGCAAGCTCTCCCGATTATCGATTTTCGCTTCTGTGGAAGTCGCGAGACAGGGCGTGCGGAAGTGGACCCCGTTTTTTGGACAGTCCAGATCAGTGGGTTGACGGCATGGAGAATGGAGAGAAGCCATGCCGAGAACGCGAAAGACGTACCCGCCGAGTCTGAAGGCGAAGGTGGCGGGGAGGCGATCCGGGGCCTGCGGACGGCCGCCGAGATCGCCAAGGCCTATGATGTGCATCCGAATCTGGTGGCCGTGTGGAAGAAGCAAGCTCTGGAGCAGTTGCCGTCGATCTTCGCCGGGGCTGGGGCGGCGCGGCCAGACTCTGATCCGGAGAAGGACGCGCTGTACCAGGAGATCGGGAAGCTGAAAGTGGAGCTGGACTTCTTAAAAAAAGAATGGCCTGGCACGGTTGAGGACAAGCGGCGATGGGTCGACGCGCAGCATCCGCAGTTGAGCATCGGGCGGCAGTGCGAGCTGTTCGGGCTGGCGCGTTCCAGCTATTACTATCAGCCGCGGCCGGAGAGCGAAGAGAATCTGGCGCTGTTGCGGCGGCTGGACGAGCTGTATCTGGAGCACCCGTTCCTGGGGAGCCGGCGGCT
>FWPV01012423.1_pt1 | contig 13133 bp, 9 predicted proteins | sample 2228371 | NCBI WGS metagenome assembly FWPV01 (sample SAMEA103939776, study PRJEB20133) | metagenome | reverse complement strand
CCAGGCACGGTTGGAACAAGACGCTGACTTCATCCACCAGTCCGGCGCGTAGCAACACGCCATTGAGGGTTCCGCCGCTGTCCACGCGCACAACGCGGACGCCAAACTGCTCGGACAACTCCTCCAGGGCCTTGGCGAGGTCCACGCGCTCCACACCGGAAATGATCGTCTTGATGTGCCGTTGAGCGAGGTAGTCGAGGTATTCCTGAGGCGTGCGCCGGCTGCATAGAGCGACCATTTCGCGCCAGAACCCCGCCTGGCGGAGCACATGCCAGTTGCGAACCCTCCCGGTGCTGTCAGGGACCACCAGAATCGGGCGAGGGCCGCCGGCCGCAACCTCCGGGATGGCCAGGCTGGTGGGGTCTTCCGATGGGATGGGCTCGCCCGGTTTGCAGATCGTCAGGCTCCCTGCCAAGGTTGCATCCTCCCGCCAGGTCGCCGCCAGTTCGTAAAACTGGCCGATATCGGGAGTCAGCCAATCAATCCGGCCGTCCAGACTGACGGCCGCATGCACGATGACCCGGGGTCGCATGGGGGGCTGCCGCCAAGGTTCACGCCAAAGCGCGCACGGTGGCTTCCAGGCTTGGAACATCCGCCACGTTGAGCACCTGGGCGTTCTTGTCAATCCGCTTGAGGAACCCGCTCAAAGCCGTGCCGGGGCCCAGCTCGATAAACCGGCTGAAACCCTGCCCCAGCAGATAACGCACCGATTCCTCCCAGCGAACCGAGGAAGTCACCTGCTCGACCAGCCGGGCGCGGACCGAATCGGGCGCGCCGTGGGGTTGGGCCGTGACGTTCGAAATCACGGGCACTGCCGGAGCCTGAATGGGTATGCCTGCCAGTTCGGCGGCCAGCTTCGGCTGGGCGCTGGCCATCAGCGGCGAGTGATATGCGCCGGCGACGGGCAGGGGAGGCGCGCGGCGAGCGCCCCTGGCTTTGGCCAGCTCGCAGGCCCGGGCGATTTGCTCCGCTCCTCCGGAAATGACCAACTGCCCCGGGCAATTCAGGTTGGCGAGCACCACACCGGCCTGGGCGCAGACCTCGCGCGTTGGCGCTTCGTCCAAACCAATGATGGCAGCCATCGCGCCGCGGGTGACGTCGCAGGCCTCCTGCATGAAACGGCCCCGTTGCCGCACCACCCGCAGGCCATCTTCAAAACTCATGGCTCCCGCGGCAGTCAGGGCGGTGAACTCGCCGAGCGACAAGCCGGCCGTCGCGTGAAACTCGAAGGCCGGCAGGCGTTGCTTCAGAAGGTCGAACGCCACCCAGCTCACGAGGAAAATGCCCGGTTGCGCGTTCTCTGTCCGGGTCAATTCAGACTCCGGCCCCTGAAAACAGACTGTTGCCAAATCATAACCCAGGGCTGTGTTGGCGCGCTCAAACCATTGCCGGGCCGAGGGATGGGCGTCGGCGAGGTCCTTGCCCATGCCGACCACCTGCGCGCCCTGACCGGCAAACATCAATGCTGTTTTGCTCATCTGGCCGCCCACTTAACACCAAATCCCGGGCTCTGAAAAGCAGAGATTCCAACCCAACGCCGCCGGATGTCGTTAATTTACATGACGGTGCGGAGCCCTTCGGGCAGCCCTTCGGGCATTTACGGACACCGACCGAAAGTATAACTTAAGGGCAGCATGAGTCCGAGGCTCGATTTTAGGGACCTGCCCTCAACGGCCGGCCGCATTCCCCGCCGGCGCGCTCGTGGATTCACCCTCATCGAGCTGCTGGTGGTCATCGCCATCATTGCCATCCTGGCGGCGATGCTGTTGCCGGCGCTCAGCAAGGCGCAGGCCCGCGCCCACCGCACCCGCTGCCTGTCCAACATGAAACAGCTCGGCGTCGGCCTCATGCTCCTGACCACCGACCGGCAGGAAATGTATCCGCCGGCAGTGTATTCGACCGGGGATGTGACCTACCAGTTGACTTGGGACGATTACATCCACCGTTACATCGGTGGGCAGGGCAGCGAGCAGGACCTCCTCTTCGGCGTTACTCCCCCCGAACGCACCCCCCAGGTGCTCCGCTGTCCGGCGGACAAGATCCAGTTCCCCAAGGCCGAGACCTGGCTCAACAATTTTGCCGCGCGACGGTCCTACTCGATGAACTGGGCCGGGACTGGTTTTATGCTGAATTCGTCGAAGGCGCCGCTGCCGTCCGCGAATCTCAAGGGGATCGGAATCTTTTACAACCTCCGCGGTTCCGCGCCCGGCACCTATGACTGAGAGCCGCGCGGGTTCAAGGTATCGCAAGTGGCGGATCCTGCCGGCACGATTCTGCTCGCCGAGCTGGCCAATGGCCGCAACATGGCTGGCAATGACTGGCCCTGTTTTGTCGCCGGCCCCGGCCCCAATCCGCCGAGTGGCGTGAGCGAGGATTGCATCCAGACGACCCGCGTCCCCAACATTAGCAGCACCGGTCATACTTACGGCTCCGTCACTTACGGCTTGCATTCTCACCGGTTCAACTACCTCTTTCACGACGGGCATGTCGGGCTCCATCGAACGACCGAAACGGTGGGTGGCGGACCGGTGACGGATCCCCGGGGCATGTGGACCATGGCCGCCGGGGACTGAAATCCTCCGCGCATAATTTGGGGGCGCGATTGCGGGGGTTGGCGTCGTGGAGGGCGTCCCTGCGCGCCGGTCGGGGGCTGGAACTCTCGTTTCCCGCGACGGTTTGTTACTGCCCGGCTCCCCTCGTCACCGAGGCGCCAGCGAAGGGGGCGCACTATCAGGACGCCGAAGGTTTCGACCGCGTGGGAAGTGCGCCACCCGAGGTTGATTCTCCCGCGGACAGTCCCGCTTGATTGTTCCCGATGAGCCAGGGTCGAGGCAAATCGGTCGAGGCAAGTCTTGCGTCCCCGGGCGGCAGCATTTAGCTTGGGGTGGGTTGCACAGCCTTCTGACTCAGGGGGCTGAGGATTGCGCAGCCGGCCACCCTCTCCGCCACGGCCCCGGACGGGAAATTCGGGACGGGCGGGTTGCAGCCCCGGACAGAGCTGATTTATGACACTGACAGAAAAGATTCTCGCCCGCGCCGCCGGCAAGGCCCGCGTGCAGGCGGGGGACAATGTGTGGGTGAAAGCCGACATCCTGATGACGCACGACGTTTGCGGTCCGGGCACTATCGGGGTGTTCAAGCGTGAATTCGGCAAGAACGCCCGGGTATGGGACCCGGAGCGGGTGGTGATCATTCCCGATCATTACATCTTTACCGCGGATTCGAAGTCCAACCGCAACGTGGACATTCTCCGGGAGTTTGTGAGGGAGCAGGGGATCAAGTACTTCTACGACGTCATAGACGACCCGAACGGGAAATGGGTCTTCGACGCCTCCAAAGGCATGCTCCAGCGGCAATACGGGTCTCGTTACGCCGGTGTCTGCCACACGGCTCTGCCCCAAAAAGGGCACACGCGGCCCGGGGAAGTGTTGTTCGGCACCGACTCGCACACCTGCATGGCCGGGGCCTTCAACGAGTTTGCCACCGGGATTGGAAACACCGATGCCGGTTTCGTCATGGGGACGGGCAAATTGCTGTTGAAGGTGCCGGAGACGATGCATTTTCGGCTGGAGGGCCAGTTGCAGCCGGGCGTGATGGCCAAGGACATCATCCTGCACTGCATCGGCGAGATCGGTTTTGACGGCGCCACCTACCGGGCCATGCAATTCGACGGTCCCGGCGTGGCCAGCCTCAGCATGGACGATCGCATGACCATCGCCAACATGGCCATCGAAGCCGGCGGCAAGAATGGCATCTTCGAGTTCGACGCCCAGACCAAGGCTTTTGTGGACTACCGCTGCAAGTTAAACGGCACGCGCGCCACCTACGACCCCGTCGAGCGCGATGCCGACGAGTCCTTCGTTTACGAGCTGGTCGTGGACTTGGCCAAACTCGAGCCCACCGTGGCCTGCCATCCGGACCCCGGCCAGCGCCGGTTGGCAAAGGAGTTGGGCAACATCAAGCTCGACCGCGCTTACATTGGCTCCTGCACCGGCGGGAAGACCAGCGACTTCCTCGAGTTTGCCCGCGTCTTGCGGGGCCGGCGGGTGGCGATTGACACCTTCGGCGTGCCGGCAACGCCGGAAATCGTGCATGACCTTCAAACCGCCCGTTGGGGGGAGAAAACCGTTTGGGAAATCCTGGTCGAGGCCGGGGTGCAAATGACCGAAAACGCCGGTTGTGCTGCCTGCCTCGGGGGACCCGTGGACACCTTTGGGCGGATGAACGCGCCCATGAAGTGCATTAGCGCCACCAACCGCAATTTCCCCGGGCGCATGGGGCACAAGGAGTCACAGGTGTTTCTCGCCTCCCCGGCAACCGTGGCTGCCAGCGCCATTACCGGGCGCATTACCGATCCGCGGGAATACCTGAGTTGAAACGAACGGGTGGGGCGCCAGACAACTACGCCTTCGCCCGGCGCCGAAGCAGCAGTGCCAGCCCACCCACGGCAAGCAACGAGAGGGACGAGGGTTCCGGCACAATCAGCATGTCGGCCCAAGTGGTCCCGATACGAATCTCGTCCACGAGGCCCTGCGCGCCAATGTTCTCACTCTGAGTCGTCGGATTGCCTGCGAACGGGCGTATCCGGGTGAAGGTGAGGTCCATGCCGGTGATGCTGGCCATCGCGCTGGCGATGGACGGCTCGGAATCGGTGCTCGGATTCACCCACAGCCACGCGTTATCCACGTCACCGGCTCCGTGATCAATGCGTACCACGGCCCAGCTTTCCACATCCAGCGGGGCAGTGGTCCAAGATGTCAGGGGGTTGTTCACACCCCCGCGTTCGACCAGCCCCCACACATCGGTGTCCGGCAGTGAGACTCCCGAGTTTCGAGTTCCCTCCCCAATTGCCAGGCGCTCGGAGGTGCTAAACAGGGAAACATTGATCGGCCGCAAATAGGACGGGCTCCCGTCCGGCCCAAAAGTGGCGCTTTTCTGGCCGGTTCGAATGTGGAGAAAACTGATCCACGTGGTGGTTCCGTCGTCGCCACGCGGCGAAGCGAGGGTTCTGAAAATGCTCACGCTGCCGCTGGCTGTACCTTCGATGTACAGCGCCCCTCCGGGTGTGGGCAGCCCCGGGTACGTCATTCCCGGATACTGCATGACTGCGGTGCCCCCCGTGGTGCTCCAGGCATCTGAAAAACCAAAACCTCCCGTTTGGCCCGCCAGCGCGGTGCCGGCTGCGTAGTCGAACGGTTCGTATGCCAGCAAAACGGCTTGCGCGGAAAACTCAACACTCAAGGCCAGGAGAACGCAACCCCCCACCACCACGGCCCTCTTCTGAAAACGTTTCATAATCGTCTCTAAGGTTGACTCTGCAAATTCGCTTACGCGAACCTGATTAACGGCTGATTATGGTCCTTCCTATCAAATCCACCGCCACATGTCAAGGCTTTTATTTCGCCAAAAGCGCCCCTCAGTCATAGGTGGCACGACCGCGTTCCACTGCGTCCCGTGCTTGGTTTGAACTCGGATTGGGGACGAGGGGGACCACCTTCTGGGCGGGTCTCTGGCAGTCTTGGCTGCGAGACTACCGCCAGAATATTGGGTTGCCCGGCGTCCCAATGCAAAAGCATCTTATTCTTGTGCAAAGATTTAAGTCTGTTCCTCTGCTCACCCCGCACTCTGAGAAGGCTGGGCTAATCCGGCACCCTTGGTCCTGCGGAGCTTGGGCGAGGGTGGACGCAGCGCTGAAAACGGGCTTTGACACGCGAGGGCGTTTGGGCCAACTTCCCCCGACTTGCGCGGGTGACTGTCTCAGTTGAAAACCGTTGTAAGCAACTTGATTTGAACAACATGGGTAAGGCGCTCATTATTACCGAAAAGCCCTCCGTTGCCAGCGATATTGCCAAGGCTCTTGGGGGCTTCAAGAAACACGACGATTATTTCGAGAGTGACCAGTATGTTTTGGCCTCCGCAGTGGGGCACCTTCTTGAACTTGCTGTCCCCCCTGGCATCGAGCCCGCCCGCGGAAAATGGTCCTTCGCCCATCTGCCGGTAATCCCTCCTCACTTTGACCTTCAGCCCATCGAAAAAACCCAATCGCGGCTCAAGCTCTTGTCCAAGCTGGTTAAACGGAAGGATGTGGACCGGCTCATCAATGCATGCGACGCGGGACGGGAAGGGGAGTTGATTTTCCGCAACATTGTTCGTTACACCAACGCGCGCCAGCCCATCCAGCGCCTTTGGCTGCAATCCATGACCCCCCAGGCGATTCGTGAGGGTTTCGAGCGCCTCCGCCGCGACGAGGAACTGCAGCCGCTGGCCGAAGCCGCCATCAGCCGCGCGGAGGCGGACTGGCTCGTTGGCATCAATGGGACGCGGGCGATGACCGCCTTTAACTCGAAATCCGGCGGGTTCTTTAAGACCACCGTCGGCCGCGTGCAAACGCCCACACTGGCGATCGTCGTCGAGCGCGAGCAGAAGATTCGCTCATTCAAACCCCGCGATTCTTGGGAAGTGATCGGCACCTTCCATGCCGAGGCCGGCGACTACACCGGGAAGTGGTTCGATGAAAAATTCTCGCGCCCGGACAAGCAGGCCGATTCGGACCTCCGCCCCGAGCGCCTGTGGGAGCAGGCCCGGGCGGAGGCAATCCGGCAAAAATGCCTCGGGAAACCGGGCGTGGTCACCGAGGAGAGCAAGCCCAGCACCCAACTGTCGCCGTTACTCTATGATTTGACGAGTCTGCAACGTGAAGCCAACAGCCGCTTCGGCTTCAGCGCCTCGAACACCTTGAAACTGGCCCAGGCGCTTTACGAACGGCACAAGGTGCTCACTTATCCGCGAACCGATTCGCGCGCGCTGCCCGAGGATTACCTCAACACGGTCCGCAGCACCCTTCGCATGCTGGGGGAAACCCGGTATGGTCCGTTTGCCCAAACCATTCTGGAACAGCAATGGGTGCGGCCGAACAAGCGCATCTTCAATAATGCCAAGGTTTCCGATCACTTTGCCATCATCCCCACGACGGAGGCTCCCAAACACCTGAGCGAGCCGGAGCAAAAGCTCTATGACATGGTAACGCGCCGCTTCCTCGCCGTGTTTTACCCGGCGGCCGAATTCCTCGAAACCACCCGGATTACCCGCGTCGAGGGCGAGCCGTTCAAGACCACCGGCAAAGTGCTGGTCAGCCCCGGCTGGCTTGCGGTTTATGGCAAAGAGGTCCAAGCCGAGGACAATCAGGCGCTGGCCGCGGTCAAACCCGGCGAAACGGTTCACACGCGCGAAGTCGAAGTCAAACAGTCGCAAACCAAGCCGCCGCCGCGATTCACCGAGGCCACTTTGCTGAGCGCGATGGAGGGCGCCGGCAAGCTGGTCGAGGACGAGGAATTGCGCGAGGCGATGAGCGAGAAGGGGCTTGGGACCCCGGCGACCCGCGCGGCCATCATAGACGGCTTGATTGCCGAGGAATACCTCGTGCGGCAGGGCAAGGAGCTGCAGGCCACGGCCAAGGCTTTTTCCCTCATGGAATTGCTCAACGGCCTGGGCATTCCCGAACTCACGCGGCCGGAACTGACCGGCGAGTGGGAGTATCAATTGCATCAGGTCCAGCGCCGTCAGGTCAGCCGCGCGCAGTTCATGGCCCAAATCGCGGAGATGACCCGCAACATCGTGGCCCGGGCCAAACAGTACGAGCACGACACCATTCCGGGTGATTTTGGTGTGCTCAGTGTGCCCTGTCCCAAATGCGGGGGCGAGGTGCATGAACGGTATCGCACCTTTCAGTGCGCGAACGACAAGTGCGACTTTGCCATCCGCAAAGCGGTTTCCGGACGCATGCTGGAGTACGACGAAGTCGAGACACTCATCCGGGACCGGCAGGTCGGGCCCCTTCAAGGCTTCCGAAGCCGGATGGGAAAACCTTTTGCCGCGGTGCTGAAATTGAACGCCAGCCATGTGTTGGAATTCGACTTCGGCCAGCAGCCGGGGGAGGGCGACAACCCCCAGGCGGAGGTGGACTTTACCGGCCAGCAGCCCGTTGGCAAGTGTCCCCAATGCCAGCATGCCGTTTACGAGCTGCCCATGCATTACGTCTGCGAAAAGGCCGTCGGCAACAACCGCACCTGCACCTTCCGCTCCGGCAAGATCATCCTCCAGCAACCGGTGGACCGCGTGCAAATGGCCAAGCTCCTCGAACACGGCAAAACGGATTTGCTCGACAAGTTCGTCTCCAAGAAAGGGCGCCCCTTCAAGGCCTACCTCGTGCGCAAAGACGGCCGGGTCGAGTTCGAATTCGAGGCGCGGGCGCCCCGAGGCAAGCGTGGCGCTCCAACCCCCAAGACGCCGGAGCCGAAAGTGGATTTCACGGGCAAGGAACCGGTCGGCAAATGCCCGAAATGTCAGGGAAAGGTCTTTGAAACCGAGACGGCCTATCTCTGCGAACGGTCCCAGGCCGATACACGCCCCTGCAAATTCAAAATCGGCAAGGAGATCGCCCGCCTCCCCCTCGAGCGGGCTCAGGCGGCCAAGCTCCTCGCCGAAGGCAAAACCGATTTGTTGGACAAGTTCGTTTCCCGTGCCGGGCGGCCGTTTTCAGCCTGGTTGAAAATTGACGACAAAGGGAAGGTGGTTTTTGAATTCCCCGAGCGCGATTAGTTCGCGTCGTCCGGCAGCGCGGCTCCGCGGGGCGCGTCATTGCCTGTCGTCGTGTCGCGGAGTATAAAACTACACGGTGATGCAAGTCTCTTCACCAGCCAACCCGCTGCCCCAGGATCGCTGGGTCCGCGCTTTTCTCGAGCATCTGGCCACCGACCGCGCGGCCTCCATCCATACCCAGAGAAACTACCGCCAGGCATTGACCGATCTGCTCCGCTGGCATCTCGACGAGCGGAAATCGGCCCCCGACTGGGCAAAACTTAACCGTGACGACTTCCGCGCTTTCCTGCGCCACCTTGGCCGACAACAGCTCAGCCGCGCGGCAATTCAATTGCGATTCTCCGCGCTGCGCTCTTTCTACCGCTTCCTCATCCGTCGCGGCCAGGTCGAGACCTCGCCCATCCGCAACGTCGTGCTGCCGAAGCTGGGAAAGCGGCTGCCAAAGTTCCTGACCGCTCAACAGATGGCGGACCTGCTGGCGGCCCCCCTCAAGCTGTTGCCGGCGGGCGAGGGAGCCGAGGAGCGCCGCGCCGAGGCGGCGCTGGCCTGTTATCGCGACCAGGCCGTCCTCGAAACCATTTATTCCTGCGGCCTGCGCATCAGCGAACTGTGCGGCCTGCAGGCGCAGGACATTGACTGGACCGAAGAATTGGTTCGCGTTCGCGGGAAAGGAAAGAAAGAGCGCCTGGTGCCCATCGGGGCGCCCGCCTTGCGTGCCATTCAGACCTATTGGCAGATGCTGCCGGAGCATCCCGTCCTGGACCAGCCGGTCTTTCCCGGCCGCGACAGCCGCAAACCGGTCTCCGCCCGCGAACTGCAGTTGCGCCTCAAAAAATACCTCGCGCTAGCCGGATTGGACCCAGCCCTCACTCCGCACAAACTGCGGCACAGTTATGCCACCCATCTCCTGGACGCCGGCGCGGACCTGCGCAGTGTGCAGGAGTTGCTCGGGCACGCGCACCTGGCAACCACCCAGGTTTACACGCATGTGACCACCGAGCGCTTGAAGCGGGCCTACGACCAGGCCCACCCGCGCGCCTGACTGCGACGGCTGCCCATCCCCGCGCTTGGAACGGCCCGACCGGCTTTTCAGGGCTCCGCGGCCCGCGTCCCCACCACTTGATCCGCCTTGGCGGCGAGGACAAAGTCGCTCTCGGTCAGACCGTCAATTTTGTGGGTGTAGATCGTCAGTTTGACCCTGCCCCAACCCAGGCAAATGTCCGGGTGGTGGCCTTGGGCCTCGGCCAGGGCGCCCACCCGGTTGGTGAACTCGAGTGCTTCGCGAAAATCCTCGAAGCGGTACTCTTTTTCGAGGTGATGGTCATTGACCACCCTCCAACCGCCATCCAGTTGGGCGTGCAGTTGTTTCAGAGCGTCGCCCGTCAACGGGGCCGTCTGGCCGGAGCAGGGAAGGCATTGCTTGGCTGCCAAATCACTCATGCTGTAAATTAGGGTGTTGAATGTATTCGTTTTTACCATCTTATCGTCGTTCCAGTTCCGCTGTCTGTCAAAGAACGGGGGATTGGGAGCTTGTAGGGCCGGTCTGCGGTTGGCTAGACTTCGCGCCCGATGCAAAAGTCGTCTGTTGAGGAAGTTATGCAGCATGGTGCGGGCGTGTCACGCGGCTGGGTGGTAACCCTGGCGGCGTTGGGGATCAACCTCGTTTTGGGAGTTCTCTACGCTTGGAGCGTCATGGGCAAGGCCCTGGCACTGGAGTGGGGATGGTCAAAGACCCAAACGGCGCTGCCGTTTACGGTCGCGACGGCCGCGTTCGCCCTGATGATGATTTTCGCGGGTCGTCTGCAGGACCGGATCGGTCCCCGGATTGTCACGACGCTGGGCGGGTTGATTCTGGGGGCCGGGCTGACGGCTTCCGCGTTCGTGCGGACGCCGGCGGCGATGGTGCTGACTTTTGGCATTATCGGCGGGATTGGAATCGGGCTGGGGTATTCGGCGACGACTCCGCCGGCGATCAAGTGGTTTCCGCCAGCCAGGAAAGGACTCATCACCGGCTTGGTGGTGAGCGGGGTCGGAATCGCGGCGGTTTACATTTCGCCGCTCACCCAGTACTTGCTGAAGGCCCACGGCATCGCGACGACGTTCCTCGCGTTGGGGCTGGGGGCAGCGGTGCTGGTGGCGGTGTTGTCGCAGCTCGTCTCCAATCCACCACCTGGCTACCAACCTTCAAACGGAAACAGCGGGGTTCCCAACGGAGATTGGGCCTCGGCAGACGCGATCGCGCACCCGAATCTGGACTGGCACCAAATGCTGCGCACACCGCAATTTTACCAGTTGTGGATGATGTTTGTGCTGGGGGCCTCCGCCGGCCTGATGATTATCGCGCACGTGGCCATGATTGCCGCCGAGCAAGCCCGATGGGCTTGGGGTTTTGTGCCGGTGGCGACGCTGGCGGTTTTCAACACGGTCGGGCGCATTCTCGGCGGGGCCTTGTCGGACAGGATGGGACGGACGCAGACGATGATCCTGGCGTACGGGCTCCAGGCCCTGAATATGTTCCTCTTTGCGAAATACACGACACCGGCCCTTTTGATTTTCGGCTCGGCGTTCACCGGCCTTTGCTACGGCACGATCTTCACCCTCATGCCGGCCGCCACCGCCGACTTTTACGGGGTGAAAAACCTGGGGGTGAATTACGGCACTTTGTTCACGGCATTTGGGGTGGCGGGCATGATGGGGCCGGTGCTGGGGGGAACCATTCGCGATGCGTCCGGTTCCTGGAGCTACTCTTTTGTGGCGTCCGGCGTGCTGCTGCTGGCCGGGGCGGCGCTGGCTGCAACCATCCGACCGCCCGCAAGAGCGCCAATCGCCTCACGGGTCGAACTCGCGTCCGCTGCGAGTAAAGTCAGCGAATGAATCCTCGCGCCGGAGCGCGCGTCCGGGGTGAAAGGCAGTCCCGGTGTTCCGGGAGGTCCCGGCGGCCTCCGCCCGTCCATGGCTGACCGAGCGGATCCGATCCATTCGATTACAGCCCTTTGGCCGAGGTTCAGCATCGGCCTCACAGTGTCCTTAAGAAAACAAGGCGTTTCGTTGCACAGAAGCGCGTGGTCTGTTTTGCGCGAAATGAATCCGGAGCCATCGTCCCCGGTTATTTCGCCGGGCCCGGCGGGGGGCCGAGAAGTTGGGCCTTCTTTTTTTCGGGAAGCGAGGACTGGGCGATCCAGTGGCGGGCCGCCTACGGGTCGTTTTTAAGCCAGGTGCGGGCGATGGATTCCATGCGAAGGTTGCGCAAGGTGGGATCCGAAATGTTCTCCACCCACTGCGCGGCGGTTTCCGGGTAGGTGGACACCAGGGAACCGGCGAAGCTGCCGATGGCCTGATCCCGGGACGAGCCCGGTGGGAGGCTCTGGATCCAAGCTCCCGCTTCCGCCGGCGCGTAGGCGCCCCACTGACGCCCGATTTGCTGGAACGCGTTGTCACGAAGCTTCCCTTCCGGAAAGCCGGCCGCCCACGCCGCCGCCCCTTCCGGATCGTAATTGGCCCATTGCGAAAGTACGGCCATGGCGGCGTTGTTTTGGACATTTCCGGAAGGCAGTGAGGAGACGAACTGGGCAGCTTCCTGCGGAGAGTTGAGCGCCCAGGTCGAAGCGATGCTGGTCAGGACCCGGTCGCGCGAGGCATCCTGTGGCAGTGAGTTGGCCCAAGCCACCGCCGCCTGCGGGTCGCTGCTGCCCCATTGCGTGGCGACCCGGTTCAACAGGTCGGAGCGGAAGGACTCGGGGTATTGTTGGAGATAATTCATGGCCGCCTGGGGGTCGGTTTGCATCCAGCGAAAACTCAACTGCGACAGGGCGGTTTGGCGGTCCTTGCCATCGGGCAGTCCCTGCATCCACTGGATGGCGCTGTGGACATCTTTCTCTACCCAGCGGGCCGCCACGTTGCTGAGCAACTCGGTCCGGATCGCGCCCGGGGGCAGCGACGCCGCCAGTTCCGCCGCGGATTGCGGACTGGAGCCGGCCATCTGGTAGGCGACGCGACGGATGGCTTCGCGCTGGCTCGAGCCGGCGGGCAGGCTCTTGGCCCACGCCGCGGCGTTGTCGAGATCAGTCCGCGCCCAATACGACGCCAGCAGCCCCACCGCATCGTTCTTCATCCGCCCGCTGGGCAGCTCCTGCACGAACGCGGCCGCCGCCTGCGGATCGGCTTTGACCCACGAACTGATCATGCTTTGCATGACATTCCGCTGGAGGGCCGAATCCGGAATCTGTTGCAGCCACGCGAACGCCGCGCCGGGGTCGCTCTTGACCCATTCCGCCGCGGCGGTCTGCAAAGACTGGTCGCGCAGGTAACTGTCCTGCATCTGGAGTGCGCCCCGGACGGCGCCCACGGGATCCACCGCGGCCCATTTCGTAAAAGCCGTCTGGTAGGCGTTGTATTTGGCCTGGCCGGCAGGGAGCTTTTCCAGGAGAGAAAACGCGTTGGCGAAGTCCTGCCGGTCCAAAGCGGCTGAAATCTCCTTCAAAGCCAGCGCTTGGGGCGAAAGCCGCGGGGTGGCGTCCGTCTTCTTGGTGCCCGCC
>FWPV01012417.1_pt1 | contig 13137 bp, 8 predicted proteins | sample 2228371 | NCBI WGS metagenome assembly FWPV01 (sample SAMEA103939776, study PRJEB20133) | metagenome | reverse complement strand
CATCGGCGCGCGCGGTCTCGCCGTGCGCTACCTGCTCGAGAACGGCCCGCAGGTTGACCCCCTCAGCCCCGATAACCTGCTCTGCTTTATGAACGGCCCCCTCACCGGCACCGAAGCCAATATGAGCGGGCGCATGGCCATCGTCACCAGGTCGCCCCTCACCGGCACCGTCACCGACAGCCACCACGGCGGCTGGTCCGCCGCGCGCCTGCGCTGGGCCGGCTTCGACGGCATCCTCGTCAAAGGCAAGGCCCCCCACCCCGTCTATCTCTACATCCACGACGGGCAGGTGGAGATCCGCGACGCCCGCGAGCTGTGGGGCAAGGGCGTGCACGACACCGTGCGTCACTTCCAGCAGGAGTTCGGCGAGAAGGACCTCAGCGTCATCGCCATCGGGCCGGCTGGCGAGCGCCTGGTGCGCTTCGCCTGCTGGGTCAACGAAGACGACCGCGCCAGCGGGCGGGGCGGCACCGGCTGCGTCGGCGGCAGCAAGCAGCTCAAGGCCCTGGTGATCAAAGCCCCCAAGCAGATGCCCAAACCGGTGGACCGCGAGGCCTGGAAGGCGGCCCACAAGCGGGCCCTGGCGACGATTATGGACGAGCAGAACATCACCAGCCCGCGCAAGGGGGGCCTGTCGGTCTACGGCACCAACGTGCTGATGAACATCACCAGCACGATGGGGGCCCTGCCCACGCGCAACAGCCAGGTGACCTCGTTCGGGGCCAGCGCCGAGAAGATCAGCGGGGAGTACGTCAAAGAGCACATTCTGGTGGACGACCCCACCTGTCACGCCTGCCCGGTGGCCTGCAAGAAGGAAGTCGAAATCAAAGACGGCCCCTGGAAGGGGTTGCGGATGGAGAGCGTGGAGTACGAGCCGGCCTGGTCGCTGGGGGCCAACTGCGGCAACGACGACGTGGCGACGGTGGCGAAGCTGATTGACCTGTGCAACGACTACGGGATGGACGCCATCGAGACGGGGCACCCGCTGTCGATCTATATGGAGGCCACCGAGAAGGGCTACACCAACGGGGCGCCGGGGCTGGCCTGGGGCGACATCTACGGGATGGTCGAGGCGGTGCGACAGATTGCCTTCCGCGAGGGCCTGGGCGACGTGATGGCCGAGGGGGCCGATGCGACGGCGCGGCACTTCGGACACCCGGAGCTGGCGATGACGGTGAAGGGGCAGGGGGTGCCGGCCTACGACCCGCGGGGGCTGAAGGGGATGGGCATCGCCTACGCCACCAGCAACCGCGGGGCCTGCCACCTGCGGGCCTACACCCCCGCGGCGGAACTGGGGGTGATGCCCTTCGGCTCGCTGAAGGTGGACCCGCTGGCCTGGAAAGGCAAGGGCGAGCTGGTGAAGATTTTCCAGGACGTGCACGCCTTCTCGGACAGCCTGGACCTGTGCAAGTTCAGCGCCTTTGCGGAGGGGGCGGACGAGTACGCGGCGCAGTACGCGGCGATTGTGGGCGTGCCGTTCACCGCGGAGGACGTGCTGAAGGCGGGGGAGCGGATCTACACGCTGGAGCGCTACTACAACAACCTGGCGGGGTTCCGGGAAGGGAGCGACTACCTGCCGGCGCGCTTCACCCAGGAGGCCTCGACGATGCCGGGGTCGGAGGGGCACGTGTGTGAACTGGACCTGATGCTGGAGGAGTACTACCAGGCGCGGGGCTGGGTGAACGGGGTGGTGCCCGAGGCGAAGCTGCGCGAGCTGGGGATTCTGGAGGATTAATACCGTTTCGCCTTGATGGCGCCGCATTGGTTCAGATCCCGCAACGCTCCAGCTCCACAGCGCCACAAAGCCCCGTGTGGGGGCTGTCGGGCTGTGGAGGTGATGCTAGAGCATGCGAGGTCGTCAATTCCAGTTGGTATAACGCCTGTGGCGGCCGGGGGGCGGGGCGACCCGGCGGCCCCGTTCCCCAACCGGCGGCGGGGGCGCCGGGCGTCCCGGCGGGCAGGGGCGCGGGGAAACCCGGTCGCCCCTATTTTCACCTCAGGTGTGGTTCAGGCCCCCTCGACAATCCGGCCATCTCCACACCTCCACAGCTCTACAAGCCGGTTGCGTGGACGTGTAGAGCTGTGGAGATGTGGACGAAACTGTAACGTTCAAACGCCCGCTTTTGAACCTTGCCTCAGGCGCAATACCCATACGCTTCCGCCAGAATCTCGAGCGGATGCTTGCTGACCACTCCGGTGGCATGGCTGATCTGCCAGCGGCAGGTCTCGCTGTCGCAGAGCGCCAGTTCGGCGCCCGAGCGCCGGACGAAATCGAAAAGCTCCGCGCCCACGTCCATCGCGATCTGGTACTTCTCGCGCTTCAGGCCGTAGGTCCCGGCGATGCCGCAGCACGCGGCGCGACTGTTGGTGAGCGTAAGCCCGGGGACGAGGCCAAGCACATCCAGCGTCGGCAGGCCGAGGCGATGGGCGCGGTACTGGCAGGGGGGATGGTAGGGCAGCGTGCGCTCGATGCGGTCGAAGGCGATATCCAGTTCCTCGCGCTCAGCCAGGCTCCGCAGGAACTCGAAGATATCGAAGGTCCCCTCGGCCACCGCGCGCGTATCGGCATCGTGCATGCCGAGGATCTCCGGCGCCTCCTCCTTGAGCGTGAGCGTGCAACTGGTACTGGCGCCGACCACGGGAATGCCCTGGCGCACATACGGCAGCAGCTTGCGCACATTGGCCGCGTGGGCGCGACGCGCGGCAGCGAAGTCGCCATTCGAGATCAGCGGCAGGCCACAGCAGTTTTGCGGGGCCAGAATCACCTCGAAACCGTTGCGCTCCAGCACCGCGACCGCCGCCTGGCCTACCCACGGCTCGTAGTAATTGGTCGAGCAGCCGTGGAAGTAGACCACCTGCCGCGCTGCGGGCGCTTTCCGCGAGGCCAGGGGTCGCTGACGCCGCTTGAACCAGGCGCGAAAGCTGTAGGTACTGGCCGCGGGCAGCGGCGCGGCCCGGTGGATGCCCAGCAGCCGATCCACCAGCCAGCGCGCGGGGCCGAAACGCAACCCGGTATTCACCAGCGGCGCGTGGGGGCCGCAACTCAGACGGCCCACCAGTTCGGAGCGGGCGATCAGCCAGTTGCGGAAGGGCAGGCCCCGCTCGGCGACGATACGCGCCCGGGCACGGGCGTTCAACTCGGCAATGCGCACCCCTGTCGGGCACACTTCGTTACACACCCGGCAACCCGAACAGTAGTCCACCGAAGCGTCGGGCGCCGGCTGCCGCTCGTGGCGAAAGCGCTGGGCCTGGGGGCCGACATACTTGGGGCCGGGGAACCGGTCGGTGACCGCGGCCACCGGGCAGGCCGCGGTGCAGATGTTGCACTTGATGCAGTGGTCGAGCGATTGTTCAAGTGATAATTCGATGTGATCCATAATAACCGGCGTCAAGATAGTAGACACGCAGGTTGCCGGCGCGCTGGTTCGCGCAGCACAGGCGGCAGGTATGCTCGGCGCGCGGGTGGTCCTTAGCGGTATCAGCGCCGAGATCGCTCAAACGCTTGTCAATATTGGAGTAGAGATGCGCGAAATCGTTGCCCTGCGCAGTCTGCAACAGGCAGTCGCCTATGCGTTGGGGCAGCGTCAGGCGCTGTAGCTAACATCAAAGCGCTTCGCGACCACCGGGCGCGGGCGGTCACCTGTCTCTGGCATCGCTCTGGTTGTGCTGAACACGCTCCTCTGGCGCAGCCCGCTGCCCCTCCTGGCCGGGCCACGAACAGCGGCGACGGTCGTGCTGGCGCGGCAGACAGGGCTGACCAGAACCTGCGACTGTTCCACAAACCCGCCGGCCAGGATGCCGACGTCGCCTGATTATGCCACCTGCGCATAGCGATGAACACGGCAGTCCCGGCCCGCTACAGCCGGCATCACCTCGAGTTGAGCCACGATCTCCACTGGAACAACCGCGGCCAGACCAGCATTCACGCCCGCAGACGTAGCGCGGCGCGAGCTGATCGCACTGGCGAGAGAATGGTATATTCGTCACCCATTCAATCTAAAATCCAAAATCTACAATCTAAAATGATAGCGCCGCGCCATCCCTGAGCCTGTTTCCCTGACCGACCAGGATGTCAATGGCGTTTTCAAGGGTAGCATACGTGCGAAACGCCTTCAAGTCCACCCCAAGCCCCACGATGGTTTGCGCAATCTCAGCGCGCAGCCCAACCAGCCACGACTCGGCGCCGAGCAACCGCACGGCTGCGGCGGTTTGCAAGAGCGCCTGCGCTGTAGCGGTGTCGAGCAGGGCAATGCCGGTCACATCGAAAATGACCACCTTTGCGCGACGCTGATCAACTGCGCGCAGAGCAGTGTCATTCAGTTCTGCGATGCGAGGCGTGTCGAAGGCGCCGATCAGCGGCAGCACCAGCACCCCGGGCAGAACCGGCAAGGCAGGGGCGCTGAGCGCGCGCACGGTATCACGCGCTTTGCTCAGGTCATCAATCGTCCGCTGGAGTGAGGCAGTGCGTTCCGCTACCGTTTGCTCGAGTGACGCGCGGAGGGTTTCGAGGTCGCGCTCGCGATCGTAAGCGCGTTTCAGCGCCTCCTGCAACACGCCGCCGAAGCGGTCGAGAATCAAACCAATAACGACGACGACCAGGGTATACCCTGCAATAAACGTGAACGGTCCCGCAGGAGGCAGAACAACAAACCCGAACCACTGAGGCAGGTATGTCGATCCCAGAGTGATGGAGGCAACGCTGAGGATAACCGCCCCACAGGCGATCCACAATGCCTGCCGTTTCATCGTCAGCCCGACAAGCACCACCGGCGCAAGCAAGCCTGGCAATGTGTATTGCGCGTGCTGCTGGGCGCCGAAGGCCACCATTCCTCAGCTGAGGGCAAGCACCAGCGCCGCAGCAACCGTCACTGCCGCCGCGCGAAAAAGACCGCGCCGCAGCAGCCACCACGCCGTTCCGACTCCGACCAGCACCGCGGCATAGACTGCCAGAGCGGCAATCAGACTCTCGGTTGTCTGGTTAGAGATCGGAGCCAGAATAATTCCTACAATTGTGCCGCCAAGAAGCACAATGAACATCGTCTGCAATAAGTGAGCCTGACGCCGGACAAGCGGGGTGTTATATGGCAGGCGGTTGAGCCACTGCTGGAGATCTGCTGTCATAGGGCTGCTCCTTTGTCAAACGCTGATCAGTCACTTGCAAGCCGTGCAGAGATTAAAACAGGCTTGTTTCCAGGAGGGCTGCGCCCTCCCCGATCCTCCCCTGAGGAGGTGGCGTGGAGAAGCCCGGTCTTTCCGCCCTTCAACCGCTGTTGGTGTCGCCTGCCACCCCTATGGGCAAGGCCATCGGGAAACCCGGTTTTCCCCGCTTAAGTATACTAACTTTATTGATAGTTGTGTACATCAATGACGGGCTGAACTTGCTTTCAGGATGTGCTTCAGGTTACAGTGTTAGCGTGTTGGGGCTTATGGGGCGCATCCAGCCAATTGTCTGAACAGAAGCCCCCGGGGAAATCGGGCTTTCCCATGCCTCTGCCTGTGGGGCGGCACGCCCTCTGTTGCGACCGCGTTGGCCTTAAAGCAGCGGCATTTTGCCCAGAGCGCAGGTCTCACTACCCGTGTCTCAGTCGCTTCCGACGGGACGCAGTCCACGACCGGTGGACAGGGTGGACCACACGCGTCTCGATCGCCTCTGATGGCTCGGAGTCGAATGGAAGTTCGGAACGGCCTTTCATCTCGGCAGACGGACGCTTCGTGGCGTTCGAGTCCAGCGCCTCGAACCTGGCGCCAGGGGATACGAACGAGCATACAGACATCTTCGTCCACGACCGACAGACTACTCGTGCTCGATGACCTGAATTGCCAGACTTCTCCCCGGGATCGCGGACACAGACGTAGCGACGTTGCATTGCAACGTCGCTACAGGTGTCTGGACGAAATTTCTTTCCCCCAACTCTGAACAGGTACGCCCGGGGGTGGATTTGCTATGATATAAAGAACAATGATACATTCGTCAAAGGGGAAGACGATGACCTTCGGCAGTATTCTCCTCCAGGTCTTGCCCGTCGAAGAAGAGGTCGAAGACCTCGAAACGGTCGCCCTTGCGCTGGAACTGATGCGCCAGACGGGCGCTGCGCTGGAGGCTGACGGATACGAGGCGCGACCGGTCAGCGATGGCGCGCGCGGCGAGATGCTGGAGATCATCAGACATCTGGCTGACGCGGCGGCTGCCAGCAGAACGGAACTGCTCGCCCTGATCACTGCTGCCGTTGCCGCGCTTGGCAAACTCTCCGAACATCGGCGGGTAGGGAAGATCGAGATCAGTCAGGGCAACCGGAAACTGGCGCTCGAGAACGCTGACCGCGCTACGGTAGAGCGTATGGTGCGCGAGTTTCTGGCCCAGACCGATACTGACAATTCTGCGCCGGTGCGGGTGACCGGGCGCGTCTCGAAACGGAAACGTCGCTCCTGAGCATGCTCGTCTGCGTCACTGAGGACAGAAATGACCCGACCAACCCTTACCGCTCGCTGCTTTGCCGTTTGTGTCGGGATTAATGAGTACCACCCGGACGCAAAGCTCAGCGCTCTCCGCTTTGCCGAGAATGATGCGCGCGAGATGGATCGACTGCTCGGCGAGCTGGGCGTGCCGGACGCAAACCGGCGCCTGTTATGCGGCGATGGAGCGACGCTTGCCGCGATTAACAAGGCGCTGGACGAGATGGTGCTTGATAGGCCTGAACCGGATGATCTGGTCATCTTCTACTACGCCGGTCACGGCGCGCCTGTCACGTACCGCGATGGCAGCGCCGAGCAGACCGGCGTCTTTCTGGCGCCGTATGACTTTGATCGCGCCAAAATCAATCTACTTTCGTTCCGTGTCAAAGAATCGCTCGGCCTTGAACGATTGCGCGACGTCTACTTTAAGGGAAAAGGCGCGCGCAAGCGCCTGTTCATCTTCGACAGTTGCTACAGCGGCGATTTTCTCGGCCCTGGCTACCGCGATGATGGGACAGCCCTGGTGCAGGGCGAGTTTCGGCGATTGCTGCCGGGCGATGCCGTTGGCCGGGTAGCGCTGGCAAGCTGTCTGCCGACCCAGCACGCCCGTGAAGATGAGAGCCTGCGGCACGGTCGCATGACGTATTTCCTGCTGCGCGCCCTGCGCGGCGAAGAGGCTGAGGCCCGCGAAACTGATGGCTGGGTGACGGTGCAGAGCCTGCACAGTTTTCTGGGGCGCAGGCTGGAACCGGGGCAGCGTCCGGTGCTCAGCGGCCAGTTTACCCGCATGCCGCTGGTGCAATACCCGCCGCCCGACCGACCGCTGCCGCCCGCCCCGCCGCCCGACCCGACGGCGTATCTCGCCAGGCTGATCGAGATCAATGAAACCCTCGATCTGCGCAGCCTGGGCGGGCCGGTGCGCCGTCTGCCGCTTGAGCGAGTGTATGTGGCGCTGAAAGCCGATGCCGTGCCGCCAACCGAGCGGCGCGCCGCCGCTGAAGCGGTATGGCGGCTCTGGAACGAATATGCGCCGGTGCCACTCGACCCGCGCCTGGCGCACATGATGGTGCGGCACATCGTCGCCACCCGCGGCGATCCGATTGCGCTGGCATTCCTGCGCCAGCCCGGGCCTGATCGTGACGGCGAAGACGATCGTGATCCGGGCAACCTGCCGGCCGATCCGGCGCGCCGCATCGACCTGGGTGAACTGCTGGGGCGCGAGCGCTGGGCAGTGGCGCTGGGCGATCCCGGCGCCGGCAAGACGACCCTGATCCGCTGGACGGCGCTGGCCTTCGCCCGCGCGCTGCGCGACGGCGCGGAGCGGGTGATCGTGCCGGCGGATCAGGTGCGGGCTGACGCGCCCGCTGCCGATGCCGAAGCGGAGCCGGTTGATCTCGGCCCGACCCGCCTGCCGCTGCCGTTGCGCCTGGCCGACTACTACGCTGCGCGCTGGCAGCAACAACCCGACGGCAGCCTGCGCGACACCGGACTGACCATTGCCGAATTTCTCGGCGAGTTGCGCTGGATGAACGAGAAGCTGTTTCCCGATCCGGCCTCCGGCGCGGCGCTGGCGCAGGATGCGCTCAGGCGAGGTCAGGCGCTCATCCTCTGCGACGGTCTTGACGAGATTGCCGATCCTGCGCATCGCCGCCAGATCGTTGACGCGCTGACCGCCTTCATCCGCCAGCACATCCGCGATCCCGAGCGCCATCTGTGCCCGGCAGACGACGAGGTTTCCCCGGAACAACTCGCTGCAGCGCCGCCGCCGCGCGAATGCGGCGGCAATCAGATTCTGATCACCAGCCGCCTGGTCGGCTACTATCTGGCCCCCCTGCCAGATGCGATTCCCCATTATACTGTGGCCGAGCTGAGCGATCATGCCATTCGCCGCTTCTGTCAGGCCTGGAGCGACGCTGTGGCTGCGCCAAACTGCGACCCGCAGGCCATCGCGGCGGCGCTGCTCGATCCACAACGCACCGATCTGCGCGAACTGGCGGGCAATCCGCTGCTGCTGACCGCGCTGGTGGCGCAATACGGCGCCAGCCCGGCCAGCCTGCCGCGCCGCCGGATTGAACTGTATGAGCAACTGACCGACGTCTTCCTCAAGCAGCGTCACGATGCCGGATATCAGATCGATAGAGGGAATCTGCGTTACGCGGTAGCCCGGGTCGCCTGGCGCCTGCACAACAACCCTGAGCATCCAGCCGGATTCGTTGACAGCGATACGCTGCGCGACTGGCTGGAACAGGCATTGATCAAACTGGCCCGCACCGACGCCGAGCGGGACCGGGCGCCGATCGAGGCGGAACGTTTCCTCGACTACCTGCGCGTTGTCGGCGGGATGCTGCTCGAACGCGGCGAAGGCATCTACGCCTTCCTCCACCGCAGCTTCCAGGAATACTTCGCCGCCGTTGCGCTGACATGGCGCAAAGACAACGCGCCCGCTGCCATCGCGGAGCGTCTCGACGATCCGGCCTGGCACGAAGTGTTGCGGCTGGCGGTGGCGGCGCTCAGCCGTTTGCCCGATTACCTGAACCAAACTGCGCGCGACATCCTGCGCGCGCCCGAACCGGCGCCCGGCCTGCTGCCGCGCAATGCGCTCTTCCTGGCCCGCTGCGCCGATGACCTGCTGCGCCCGCTGCCGCCTGACGTCGTGGATGAAGCAGTTGCGCAACTGGTCGCAGCGCAGGCGCCGCGCGCCTGGCCCCCCAGCGAAACCGACGATGCGCCCGAACCGCTGCGCAGGGCCGCGGTTGAGGCGTTGCGCCGGCTCTGGCCCCTGCCCGGCGCCGCAGAAGCCATCGCGCGAGCCATTCGTCACGACCAGCCCGCAGTCTGTCTGGCGGCCTGCGACATCCTGCTGGCAGAGGACTGGACTCACCCCGATCTGGTTCCAGCGCTGATCGCTGCCGCGCGCGACCGGCTCGAACTGGCGGCCATGCTCATCGAGACACTGGAAGCCCATTACCGCGCGCACCCGGACGCATTCACCGCCGAGCAACTGCCGGCGCGGCGCTGGCTGACCGCTGACACCGGCGCGCGCGATCCGGCGTGGAATGCGCTCCTGTTCGTCCTCTTCGGCGCGGAACAGCACGCGCCGGCAGCGCTGCCCGCGCCGTCTCAGGTCTGGCGCGATGCGGCCATCAGCGCGCAACTGGAACCGCTCTGGCGCAATCGCGCCGACGCCGGCGCGCTGGCGGCGGCGCTGGCGCAGACGCTGACCGGCGCCGATGTGTCGGCGGCAGCCGCGCGCGATGCCTTGCTCGGTCTGGCCGCCCTTGGCGCCCCTGACTGGCAGGAACGGCTGGCGTGTCAGTCGGCGCCGGTGCAGCGCGCGGTTGCCATTCGGCTCGTCTGGCTCTTTGTCCGGCACGTGGTTCATCTGATCGGGAACCTCGCCTGCGCCCTCGACCTCGACCTCGCCCGCGCCCGCGCCCTCAACCGCGCCCTCGACCGCGCCCTCGACCGCGCCCTCGACCTCGACCGCGCCCGCGCCCTCGCCCGCGCCCTCGCCCGCGCCCGCGCCCTCGCCCGCGCCCTCGACCGCGACCTCGCCCGCGCCCTCGACCGCGCCCGCGCCCTCGCCCTCGCCCGCACCCTCGCCCGCGCCCTCGACCGCGACCTCGCCCTCGACCGCGACCTCACTGGCGGAACAGCCTGGTTGGTCGAGCACTGTGCCGCCATCAAACAGGAATTAGAGGCAGCCACGGCGCAGTATGCCGATCAGGAAGAGATACGCCAGTTGATCGCGGCGGCGCAGGCGCAGGTTGACGTTATCCGCGCGCTCGCCGACAGCCCGCTGGCGGCGGCGCTGCCGATTGCGCTCGACACCCTTGCGCAGTCGCCGCTCGCCGCTCCACCGGCAACCGTCGCCGGCGCGGCCATTCAGGAACGAATACCGTTGACGCCGGCGCTGCTCACCGATCAGTCCCGCCTGGATGCGGCGCAGCATGCGGCGCTGGCAGTGCCGGCAAACGAAGCGGAGCGCGCCGCGGCCATCGCCCGGGCGCGCGCCTGGCGGAACGGCGCTGATCCGCTGGAGCGCGACAGCGGCGCGCTGTTGCTGCTCGAAGCCGACGAAGACATTATCGAGGACGCTATGGTCACCGCCGCGCTGCGACTGCTTGCGAGCGACCATGATCTGTTCCGCTATCGGGCCTATCTGGCGCTAATGCGCAAGCGCTCCGCCGAACGGTGGTCGCCGGAGGCCATCGCAGCGCTGGCCCGCGCCGCCATGGATGACAACATCGGCTACTGGCCGCAGACCTGCGCCGGCTGGGCGTTGCATTCAATCGAACACACCCGGGCTGACCGGTTGCGCGACTGGATTGCCGCCGCGCGGCAGGGCGACGCGATCAGCGTCTGCGTCCTGAGCAATGTCCGTCGCCTCGCCGATGCGTGCTGGCCCACGTTTATTGAGGGGCTGGACACAGACGCGCCGGAGACGCAGGCCGCCCTGCTCGAGTCGCTGATGTGGCTCTTCCCGAACATGAGCGCTGACCATCCATCGCTGGCAGCCGCGCTCGATTGCACCCTGCGCCTGAGCGCTGCGCCGGCGCCGGTCGGGGCGTGGGCCTTGCGCGCGCTGGGCAACGCGCTGAGCATCGCGCCGGAGCAGGCGCAGCGCCTGCGCGACCTGGCGCAGCGCGCCGACGCCGATACGCTGCTCTGGGAGACGCTGGCCCGGCTGTGCCGGGTTGCGCCGCCGGAAGTCGCCGCCATGCTTGAAGCGACCCTCGCTCAGGCGCCGGACACAACGGCAGCGCAGGCGGCGCGCATCCGGCTGCAAGCGCAGCGCGATCTGGCGACATTCCGGGGCGCACCCGACCGGCAGGCAAAGGCCGCGCGCGCGAGGGCGACGCTCAGCGCGCTGACGCAGATGATACCGTCGCCCGTCGAACGGCTGGCGGCGTTGCTGGCCGCCGGAGCCGATCGTGATCCCTGGGACGATTATCACGACTGGATCGCCACCCTCATCCGGGTTCAGATCGAGCAGCGCGACGAGGTGGCCCCCGCGCTGCTCGACGAACTGCGCGCCGCGCTCGACGAGGACTCGTGGCCGCGCCAGCGGATCGCGCTGGCCGCGCTGGCCCAGTGCGCCACTGCCCTGCCGGATCGGTTCAACGCGCTGGGGCGCGACCTCGCGCCGCTGCTGCTGCGCGCGACTGCTCACCCCAACAGCTTTAGCGTCCGACGGTTTGCCATCACCGCCCTGGCCGGCTTGCGCGAAATCAGCGCCGAAGCGCTCGCGGCGCTGTTCCGTCTCGTCGGCGACACTGAAGCGGTGCAAAACGACGTGATCGCCGCCGCGCGGCGCTTCAACCGTCTCCATCCTGGCTTCAGCGAGCGCCTGCCAGAGGAACTGGTGGCCGCACTGACCGGTCGCAGCGCCATGCGCGGGTTCGTGGCCGCGCAGATCCTCGAAGCGCTGGGCACATCGCCGTCAACCGCGAATACGCCGGGGCTGCGCCGCCAGATCGTTGCGGCGCTGGCCGCAGCGCTGCGCGATCCGCTCAGCCGCCGCGCGGTCTGGCGCTTAAAGAAAGGCGAAATCGTAGCAGACGGCGCGCTTGACCGGCATTTCTACCGGGCGCTGCTGCGGGTAGCGGGGCTAGGGGGCTGACAGAACATCCGAGCCAGGATGCGTTCGCCAGGATTTGGCATAATACCATTTCAGATTTTAGATTTTGGATTGCAGATTATCGCGCAGGGCGTTCTGATGCGCTTTGACGGAACCATGCTTGCAGAGTATTCAAGTGAATATAACATACATAGAGAACTGCGCCGAGGCTCACCTGCTGGCCGCTGATCGGCTCGGCGAGCATTCGCTGCTGCGCGGGCAGGCCTGCTTCATCGGCCAGGAGCAGCCGGTCAATCTCTGGGCCTTCATCAACGAGGTGGTCACGCGGGCGGGGCGCCGGTTGGTGCGGCGCAAGATCCCCCTCAAGCGCGCCATTCAGGTCGCCACCCTGTTCGAGCGGACCTACGAGCTGCTCGGTATTCCGGTTGAACCGCCGCTGACGCGGCTGACTGCGGTGCAACTGGCCCGTTCGCGCTGGTTCGATCTGAGCGCTGCGCGGCGTGACCCGGGCTACGGCCCGCGCATCAGCACCGAGGAGGGCCTGCGGCGCACTCTGGCGGCCCTGGGATGAGCAGTGGGGGAACCGGTTTGCTTATGCCCTCCTACTGCCGGCGAATCTACGAGCGCAGGATCATGTCTCTCTCGTTGCAACGGGCAACGAACAGCTTACCCAGGCTACAAGATGAGCGCAAACAAGTCGCGGCAGATCCAGCGTCAAGCAGTCATCACCTGCCCGCACTGCGGTTGGCAGCAGACGGAGACGATGCCGCTCGACGCGTGTCTGTATTTCTACACCTGCTCGGCTTGCCGGCAAGTGCTGCGCCCGCAACCGAATGATTGCTGTGTGTTTTGCAGCTATGGCACGGTGATCTGCCCACCGAAGCAAACCGAAGCGGGCGATGGCGAGTAAACTACGACATTACGCCTGTTGGGGGGTGGGGAAACCCGGCTTCTCCACGCCCCCTGGAAAGCGACGTGGGCGGGCGTACCTCCCACACCCTCCCCCGGGCAAGGGTTCAGGGGCGGACAGAACATCCGAGCCAACGTGGCTTGCGCCGCATTGGAACGCCCCCGCGCACGGCTCTGGTCTCCCCTCTCCAGCG
>FWPV01012425.1_pt1 | contig 13138 bp, 9 predicted proteins | sample 2228371 | NCBI WGS metagenome assembly FWPV01 (sample SAMEA103939776, study PRJEB20133) | metagenome | reverse complement strand
AGCACCCGCCGAGCCCAACCGGCTCCGTTCGGAAATCGCCCGGCTAGAGCGCGAGATCGCCGCCCTGGGCCCGATCAACCACGCCGCGATCGAAACGCTGGCGGCACTGCAGGCGCAGCAAGGGGAACTGCACACCCAGCTCGAGGATATCGAGCAGGCGGTTCGGACCCTCGAAGGAGCGATGCGGCGCATCGACGAGGAATCCCGTGAAGCGCTACGGCAGACATTTCAGTCGGTCAACACGGCGTTTGGCAAGCGTTTTCAACAGATCTTCCAAGGCGGTGAGGCAAAATTGGCCTGGACCAGCGAAGCGATTTTGCAGGCCGGTGTCGCCATCCTGGCGCATCCGCCGGGAAAGCGCAATCAAAGCATCCAGCTGCTGTCCGGCGGTGAAAAGTCGCTGACCGCAATCGCGCTGGTATTTGCGTTTTTCGATCTCAATCCCGCACCCTTTTGCGTGCTCGATGAGGTGGATGCACCGCTCGATGACGCCAACACGCAGCGCTTCGCCGATTTGATCGCGCAGATGTCGCGAGATGTGCAATTTTTGTGTGTTACACACAACAAGGTCACCATGGCCGCCGCTGATCGTCTGGTGGGCGTGACCATGCGCGAACCGGGCGTGTCGAGCGTAGTGGACGTCGACCTTGCCGCTGCCGTACAATTTACCCATCCGGCCACTCGATGACGGGCTGGAAAGGATACGGACATGGACACACAATTACTCATCGCGTTGGCCTTGTTGGTCGGTTTGGCCGGGGCGGGATTCTGGGCCTATTCGTTGTGGCAAGACCGCGAACGGCGCAAAGCCCTGGAACGTGAGTTTGGTACGCCGGGCGAAGACAAAAACCCGTCTTTCGCGGCGGCGTCGGCTCCTTTCAAGTCCGATGTTCCCAACGCCGTCGTCAAGGCACCTGTGCAAAGTGACGAACCAGCCACTGCACCGGCGCTGCCGCCCCAAGTCCATCCGGCGATCGATCTTGTCATCACCCTGCAAGCCAACACGCCGGTGCCGATTTCGGCGCTGCGCGATGCTTTGATCGCCGAGTACCACGACGCCGCGCATCTGCCGATGCGCTGGTATTTTCTCGAGGAAACCACCAACCACTGGAACCTCATCGACATCGACGCGATGGGCGAAGCCTACCGCCTCGTCGCGGCGCTGCAGCTGTGCAACCGCCAAGGTTCGATCGGCGAACCCGATTATCTGCGCTTTACCGGCGGGGTCGAGCGTGTGGCCGATCGGCTGCAATTGTCGGTGGGCAAAATCGAGTCGCGGGTGCAGGTGCTGCGGCGCGCCGCGCAGCTCGATCGCCTGTGTCAGGAAGTCGATGTGCAAATCGCCCTCAATTTGGTGCCGCGCGACGGCAAGGCGTTTCCAGGCACCAAGGTGCGTGCTGCTGCCGAAGCGTTTGGCTTTCGGCTTGACGACGATGGGGTGTATCGCTATCTCGACGATGTGGGTAACGTACTGTTTGCGCTGATCGATGCGGAAGGTACGCCGTTTTTCGCCCCCGAGATGAAGAGCCGGCAGGTCGCGGGTTTGACGCTGGTGCTCGAACCCGTGCATGTCAGTTCTTCGGCGGTGTTCGAACGCATGGCGGCGATTGGCGACAAGTTTCGCAAAACGCTGGATGCGGAGCTCACCGATGACGCGGGCAATGCGATTACTGCCGAGTCATTGAAGTGGATTCGCCAACAAATCGACAAGCTGCACCAAAAAATGAAAGAGGCGCAACTGCCACCCGGTTCGCGTCTGGCCAAACGCCTGTTTTCCTAAGCGATGACCCAAGAACAAGCCGCCCGTCGCCTCATGGAATTGCGCGAGCTGATCGCGCGTTATGACCATGCGTACTATGTACTCGACGCGCCGCTCGTGCCGGATGTGGAATACGACCGGCTGTTTGCCGAACTGCTGGCGCTGGAGCGGCAATTTCCCGAGCTCATCACGCCCGATTCCCCCACTCTGCGGGTGGGCGGGCAGCCCGCGAGCGGTTTTGCCGAAGTGGCGCACGCCGTGCCGATGCTGTCGCTTGCCAACGCCTTCACCGACGAAGAGGTTTATGCGTTCGATCGTCGCTGTCGGGAGGGGCTTGAAGTATCCGTGGTCGACTATGTCGCCGAACCCAAATTCGATGGGCTGGCGGTCACCCTGATTTTTGAGAACCGCCATCTGGTGCGCGCCGCGACCCGCGGCGATGGCTTGACTGGCGAAGACGTCACCGCCAACGTGCGCACCATCCGCGCCTTGCCGCTCGTACTGCCCGAGGACGCACCGGTGTTGGTGGAAGTGCGCGGCGAAGTGGTGATCAAGAAAAGCGACTTTGCCCGGCTCAATGAACAGCAGCTCGCGCGCGGCGAAAAGACGTTTGCCAATCCGCGCAACGCTGCAGCGGGAAGTTTGCGGCAATTGGATCCCAAAGTCACCGCGCAGCGGCCGTTACGTTTTTTTGCCTATCAAATCGCGCGCTGGCAGGGCAGTCCGGCGCCCGCCAGCCACTGGGAAGCCTTGGAGTGCCTCGAACGTTGGCGTTTTGCCGTGGCGCCGTGGCGGCAGCGCTGTCGTGGAGCGGAAGCGCTCCTGGCGTTTTACCGCGATTTGTTGGCTCAGCGCGACGCACTGCCCTATGAGATGGACGGGACGGTGTACAAAGTCAATGCCTTTGCCGCGCAGGAGCGGCTCGGGTTTGTCGCGCGCGCGCCGCGCTGGGCCATCGCGCATAAGTTTCCCGCTCAAGAAGCCGTGACGCGCCTGGTTGCGATCGAAGTACAAGTGGGACGCACCGGGGCGCTGACGCCGGTGGCGCGCCTCGAGCCAGTGGCGGTGAGCGGCGTGACCGTCTCGAGCGCCACGTTGCACAACGAAGACTACCTCCGCGACAAAGACCTGAGGGTAGGGGACTGGGTGGTGGTGCGACGAGCCGGCGACGTCATCCCGGAAGTGGTGATGGCACTACCGGACCGACGCCGTGGCGATGAGATTCCCTTCGTCTTTCCCACGCAGTGCCCGGTGTGCGGGTCGCGCGTGGCCAAAGACCCCGACAAAGCGGTGGCGTATTGCACCGGTGGGCTGTTTTGTCCCGCGCAGCGTAAGCGCGCGATCGAGCATTTCGCGTCGCGCCGCGCGATGAACATCGAGGGGTTGGGTCCCGAGCGCATCGAGCAGCTGGTCGATCTGGGGTGGGTGCGCACCCCGGCCGACCTTTACGACCGCACGCGCCTCAATGTGGACCACCTCAGCGGCCTTGAACGCATGGGTTTGAAATCGGCGCAAAACCTCATCGCCGCGATCGAGCGCAGCAAGGCCACGACCTTGTCGCGCTTTCTCTACGCGCTGGGGATCCGCCATGTCGGGGAAGCCACCGCGAAAACCTTGGTCGAGCATTTTGGTACGCTCGAGGCGATCCAGAACGCTGACCCAGCGACCCTGCAACAAGCCCCCGATATCGGTCCAGTGGTGGCGGAAGCGATCCGAGCCTTTTTCTGCGAGCCACACAACCAGGAAGTCATCGCAGCGCTGCGCCATTTCGGTGTGCACTGGCCGCAAGGCGTTGCCGAGGCAAGCACAAGCGAGCCCGAGTCCAAGCCACTGGCCGGTTTGACCTTTGTGATTACCGGAACGTTACCGACGATGACGCGCGAAGCAGCGCGCTCGCTCATCGAACGACTGGGCGGTAAGGTCACCGACTCGGTGTCGCGGAAAACGAGCTACCTGATCGTCGGTGCCGAACCAGGCAGTAAACGCGACAAGGCCGAAGCGCTCGGGATTCCGATGTTGGACGAAGCGGGGCTGCGGGCGCTAATCGCACAAAAACAGCAAAGTAAGCCATAGCAAATGCTTTATGAGACGATCGACGATGCCGCCCACATTGAACCCAATATTGGAACCAAATGGGTCCTGACACTTCGACTCGAAACGTAAAATTCCCATTGGCGGTGCGCCACACCCGAACACTCTGGCGGCGGAGCAACGTTGCTTCGACTCGAATCGTAAAATTCCCATCGGAGGGCATCAAGACGAATCGAGGCGACCGTCGAACCAGTGATTGCCGCTTCAGCTAATTCTCAGTTCAGCCCACACAAGGAGTTTTCATGCGTCCAGTCATTCGTAAAGCCGTGTTTCCGGTCGCCGGGATGGGTACACGCTTTTTGCCCGCGACCAAGGCCAGTCCTAAAGAGATGATGCCGGTGGTAGACAAGCCGCTCATCCAATATGCGGTGGAAGAGGCGGTGGCCGCGGGGATCACCGAGTTGATCTTCATCACTGGCCGCACCAAGCGCTCGATCGAGGATCATTTCGACAAAGCCTACGAACTGGAATCCGAACTGGAAGCGCGCGGCAAGAAGGAACTGCTGCAAGTCGTGCGCAATACCGTGCCGGCAGGGGTGACCTGTATCTACATTCGGCAACAGCAAGCATTGGGCCTAGGGCACGCCGTGTTGTGTGCCGCACCGGTAGTGGGCAACGAACCCTTTGCCGTGCTGCTCGCGGACGATCTATGCGACAACCCCGACGGCAAGCCGGTGTTGCAGCAGATGGTCGATGTGTTTGCTTATCATCGCTGCTCGGTGCTGGGCACGATGAACGTGCCGCGGGAGGAAACCAAACAGTACGGTATCGTCAGTACCGACCGCTGCGAGCAGGGCAAGCTGCGCCGCATCCGCTCCATCGTCGAAAAACCCAAACCCGAAGAAGCGCCCTCCACGCAAGCGGTGATCGGTCGCTACGTGCTGACCGCGGCGATCTTCCAGCACCTCAGAACGATCCAGCCGGGCGCAGGGGGAGAGTTGCAACTGACCGATGCGATCAGCTCGCTTCTGAACGAAGAAGCGGTCTATGCCTATGAGTTCGACGGGGTGCGATACGATTGCGGCAGCAAAGCCGGCTACCTGCGCGCCACGGTAGAATTCGGCTTGCGCCATCCGGAAGTCGCGACGGAGTTCCGTCGCTATCTCAAAGAACGCAGTGCCGGGCTCTGAGGGCGCAACGCGCATCCGTTGATGGTAAGACCGACGAGGAGGGCAGAGCGCGGGCTGTTCCTGAGAGGGGCGGGCGTACAGGGCCGGTTTGCTACTTCAGCGCCGCTTCGAGGCGTTCCAGAACGGTGCGCAGGACCTGCAGACGGCCAAAGCGCTTGTCTTCGGCGGCCACAAGCGTCCACGGCGCCGCCGAAGTGCTGGTCTGATCGATCATATCGCACACGGCGCGCCGATATAGCGGCCATTTCTCGCGGTTGCGCCAGTCATCCGGCGTCAGTTTGTGGGCCTTATAGGGCGTGCGTTCGCGCTCCTGAAAGCGCCGCAGTTGCTCTTCCTGGCTGATGTGCAGCCAGAACTTGACGACGATCGCGCCGGCTTGTACCAGCTCGTGCTCGAAGTCGTTGATCTCGCTGTACGCCCGCCGCCAGTCGTATTCGCTGCAAAAACCTTCAACGCGTTCAACCAATACCCGTCCGTACCACGAGCGGTCATAGATGGTGATGCGGCCCCGCGGTGGCACGTGGCGCCAGAACCGCCACAGATACGGCTGGGCGCGCTCCTCGTCGGTCGGCGCGGCCACCGGCACGATGCGGAACTGCCGCGGATCGAGCGCTTGCGCCAGCCGCCGGATCGAACCGCCTTTGCCGGCGGCGTCCATCCCTTCGAAGACCACCACCAGGCTGTGTCGCTTTGCAAATTCTTTGCTGCGCACCCACTCGGCGATGCGTCCCTGAAGCCTCGGCAGCTCGTGTTCGTAGGTTTTTTTATCTACGCGCCGCCTCAGATCGATCGTATCGAGCACGTCGCGCCCGTCGGCACTTGGTAGTGCCGGCAGCGCCGCAGGAAAACACACCGCGCTGCCTTTGTTCATCCGTTCTTCGAGCAGCGCCAGAAAAATCTTCGCGCTCATCAAGTGGCGGTAGCGGTCGTCTTCGCCGCTCACCACTTGCCACGGTGCCCACGGTTGATGCGTCAGGCGCATCACGTGGTGGCTGGTGGCGACGAACTGGTCGTAAGTTTTTAGACGCTCGAAATGCTCCTGGGTGACGCGCCACGCGGTACGTGGGTCACTGGCCAGCGTTTGTAGCCGTCTTTTTTGCCCTTTTTTGCTGAGATGGAACCAAAACTTGACCAGTAGCGCCCCCTCATCGGCCAGCATCCGCTCGAATTGCGCGATGCGTGCCAGCCGCTGGTCGAGCTCGGCGTCGCTGATCTTGCCGGCCACATGCAACGCGATCGGCTCGGAGTACCAGGAACCCGCGAAAATGCCGATGCGTCCCTTGGGCGGTAGCGCGTTCCAGAACCGCCACATCGGCGGAAACGACCGTTCGAAATCGCTGGGCTTTCCAAACGCCGAAGTCATCAGGTAGCGCGGGTCGAGCCACTCATAGAACTGGTGGATGGTTTCGCTCTTGCCGGCACCATCGTGTCCGCTGACCAGCATCAACACCGGGAAATCGGCACGTTCCTTGAGCTCGAATTGCGCCTCCAGCAGGCGCACGCGCAGCGATTCGATTTCGCGCTGATAGGTTTCCTTGTCGATGCTGTGGGGTAACTCTGCGGATTCGAACATGGCGCATTCCTCCTCCCGTGACGTGATTCATTCCTCCTCGCGCGCCGCCTTGCGCCGTTCGTGCTCTTTCAAATGGCGCTTGCGTAAGCGGATGCTTTTGGGGGTGATCTCCACCAGTTCATCGTCATCGATGAACTCCACCGCCGTCTCTAGCGTCAGGGTAATCGGAGGCGTCAGTCGAATCGCTTCATCCGAGCCGGAGGCCCGGATGTTGGTCAGTTGTTTGGTCCGTACCGGGTTGACGACGAGGTCGTTTTCCCGGCTGTGAATGCCGATGATCATCCCCTCATAGACCGGTTCGCCCGGTTGCACGAACATGCGTCCGCGCTCTTGCAGCTTCCACAATGCATAGGCAACGCATTGGCCGTCTTCCTGTGACACCAACACACCATTGCGTCGGCCGGGTAGGGGGCCGACGTAGGGGGCATAGCCATCGAAGATATGGCTCATCAGTCCCGTGCCGCGAGTCAGAGTCAAGAATTCCCCATGAAAGCCGATCAAACCGCGGGCGGGAATGCGGTAGTCCAGGCGCACGCGCCCTTTGCCATCCGGCGCCATGTCGAGCAGTTCTGCCCGGCGACGGCCCAGTTCTTCCATCACTGCCCCTTGGTGTGCTTCTTCCACGTCGACGGTGAGGCGTTCAAACGGCTCGTATCGTACGCCGTCGATGTCACGAAACACCACACGCGGCCGACCGACAGCCAGTTCGAAGCCTTCGCGGCGCATGTGTTCCAGCAGAATGGTCAGATGCAATTCCCCACGCCCAGCGACTTCGAACGAGTCGGTGTCTTCGCCGAAGGTCACGCGCAGCGCCACGTTCCTGAGCAACTCTTTTTCCAATCGTTCGCGGATCTGGCGGCTGGTGACGAATTTACCTTCGCGGCCGGCCAGTGGTGAGGTGTTGACCATGAAGGTCATCGTCAGCGTGGGTTCGTCCACGGCGATGGGTGGCAAGGGTTGCGGTCGTTCCGGATCGCAAATCGTCACGCCGATGCCGACATTGTCGATGCCGCTGACCATCACGATGTCACCGGCGCGGGCTTCTTCGGTAGGACGGCGTTCCAGACCGACGAACTCAAGCACCTGTCCCACCTTGGCGCGGCCCAGCGACTGATCCCCCAGATAAACCGAGATTTCCTGGTTGGGACGCAACGTCCCTTGACGGATTCGTCCGATACCGAGCTGACCCAGGTAGTTGGAATGATCGAGCGAGCAGATCTGCAGCTGCAGCGGCGCGTCGACGACCACTGGCGGGGGCGGGACATGCTTCAGGATGGCTTCAAAAAGTGGCCGCATGTCGGAAGAGGGCTGCGCCGGATCAAGGGTGGCGTATCCTTGTAGGGCAGAAGCGTAGATGACGGGAAAATCGAGCTGCGCTTCGCTGGCATCGAGCTCGACGAACAGATCGAACGTGGCGTTGATCACCCAATCCGGACGCGCGCCAGGACGGTCGATCTTGTTGATCACCACGATGGGTTTGAGTCCTTGCGCCAACGCTTTCTTGGTGACGAAGCGCGTTTGCGGCATAGGGCCTTCCACCGCATCGACCAGCAATAACACCCCGTCGACCATGGACAGGATGCGTTCGACTTCGCCGCCAAAATCCGCGTGCCCGGGGGTATCGACGATGTTAATGTGCACCCCTTCGTAGTCGATGGCACAGTTTTTTGCCAAGATGGTGATGCCACGCTCGCGTTCGAGCTCGTTGCTGTCCATGACCCGCTCGCCCATGGTTTGGTGGGCAGCAAACGTACCGGATTGCTTGAGCAGCTGATCAACCAGCGTGGTCTTACCGTGGTCCACGTGGGCGATGATAGCGATGTTGCGAATGCAAGCGAGTTGCGTTTCAGACATGGTTGGACGACAAAGATACAAAGTGCGATTATACTTGGGATCGGAAAGAACCAGGGTAGGGTAGAGAAAGCGATGTTGGCGATCATCGGTGGCAGTGGTTTGAATCAGTTGGAAAATCTCGAACCCCTCGGGCAGCGGGTCGTGCGCACGCCTTACGGCGAACCCTCGGGCGTGCTTACCTTTGGCCGCTTGGGCTGTGAGGAGATCGTGTTCATCGCCCGGCATGGCTACGGACACACCATCGCACCGCATCGCATCAATTATCGTGCCAATTTATGGGCATTAAAGCATGTGGGTGCGACACGGGTGATCGCCGTGGCGTCGGTGGGCGGGATCCAGCCGCAGTTCGGGCCTGGTACCTTGGTTGTGCCGCATCAAATCATCGATTACACCTGGGGGCGCGCGAGCACCTTTTTTGAAACCGAGGACGCGCCGGTGGTGCATGTGGACTTCACGCAGCCGTTTTCGCCGAGCCTTCGTGCCGATTTGCTGCGCGCCGCCGCGGCGGCTGGCGAAATGGTTATCGACGGTGCGGTTTATGCCTGCACGCAAGGACCAAGGCTGGAAACCGCGGCCGAGGTAAATCGATTGGAGCGAGACGGCGCCAACATCATCGGCATGACCCTGATGCCGGAAGCAGCGCTGGCACGTGAGCTCGAACTGGAATACGCGGCGTTGAACCTGGTGGTGAATTACGCCGCCGGTCGCGGCGATTCCCGCGAAGGCATCCCGTTTGCTGAACTACATATGGTATTGGCGGCGACGGTGGCACGCGCTCGCAACGTCTTGCAGCATTTTTGCCAGCTGTGCCGCGCGTCGGCTTGAGGGGCGTTCCTCGGTGTTGCCGATGCGCGTTGCGTGACGCCAGCATCGCTCAAGACCGCACGGATCGGATGCCGAGCGGAAGCTGGGCATGACAGCAAAAGATCGAAACGGGCTATCCGAATGATGTCGCCCATGGTTTGCACACGAAAACGTGATAATTTGTATTATGTAAAATTACATTTGTTGCCGTGAAACGCAATGCCCAACGACCTGCCACCGCAAAGGTCAGCCATGGCGCTATAATCCATGTGTACGCCCCTTGGATCGCTAGCCATGACCGAGGCTGCAGATACCGTCGTGCACAGCCCCACCGCTGCCCGACCTCAGGATGCTCCTGTGCTGCCCTTGGAGGTTGAAGCCGTCAAGCAGCTCGTCCAAACGCTCATCCACGAGCAACTCAAAGCCGCGATCGGAGAACAGATTGCGGCATTTGTGCAGCAAAACGAGCAGCGCGCGCGAGAGTTTTCGCTGCTCGAGCGCATTGTGCGCGTCGAGGAAGAGCTCAAAGCGCTGCGTGAAGTGCAAATGACGCAGTTTGCTGCAAGCGAAAAGCGCTTTGAAGCGATGGACAAGCGTTTTGAGGCGCTACAGCGCGAAATGACCGCCCGCTTTGAAGCGATGGACAAGCGTTTTGAAGCGCTTCAACACGAAATGACCGCTCGCTTTGAAGCGGTGGACAAGCGCTTTGAGGCGGTGGACAAGCGTTTTGAAGCGATGGACAAGCGCTTTGAAGCGCTACAGCGCGAAATGAATGCGCGCTTTGAGGCGATGGACAAGCGTTTTGAAGCGCTACAGCGCGAAATGAATGCGCGCTTTGAGGCGATGGACAAGCGTTTTGAAGCGCTTCAGCACGAAATGACCGCCCGCTTTGAGGCGGCGGACAAACGTTTTGAAGCGATGGACAAACGCTTTGCTGTGATGCAATGGACCATGGGGCTAGGGTTTACGCTGACCATCGCCTTCATGGGGGCACTGAAGTTTTTAGGCTAACTCCTTGAAGAGCCTGTAAAACCCTAGTTGCAAAAACTACCAACCTAGGAGAGACCCTATGAGCATCGTGATCGTTTTTCATTCCGGTTATGGCCACACGGCCCGCATGGCGCAGGCAGTGGCTGAAGGCGCCAACGCGCCGTGTTTTGCCATCGATGAACAAGGCAACTTGGTCGAAGAAGCCTGGACGGCGCTCGATGCCGCCACGACGATCGTATTCGGTTCGCCCACCTATATGGGGGGACCGAGCTGGCAGTTCAAGAAATTCGCCGACGCCACCAGCAAGCGCTGGTTTACCCAGGCGTGGAAGGACAAACTCTTTGCCGGATTTACCAACAGCGCCTCGATGAACGGCGACAAGCTCTCTACCCTACATTATTTCTTTACATTGGCGATGCAACACGGTGGGCTGTGGATCAGCGCTGGACAGATGCCCTCGAACCTCAAAGCGGCACAGCGCAACGACGTCAATTATCTGGGTTCCTACGCCGGTGCGATGGCACAAACGCCAGCCGATGCGTCGGTCGAGGAAATGCTGCCGGGTGACCTCGAGACGGCGCGACGCTTTGGCGAGCGCATCGCGCAGATCACCGCACGGTGGCGTTCTGTGGCTTGAGCATCGCACGTCTTGACCCAGAGGCAGTGTGGCCCTAACGCTCTTTGCCTGGTTCGACGACGATGTTTCGGGTAACCTGCACCTGTGGTGTGAGGAGCTGACTGCTTTTCACTCCTTTACCGATGCCGCGACAGCAAAAGCATGGTGGCATGCGCATGTAGATGCCGCAGCCGTATCGCCCCGCCCGGCGGTGACGGTGTTCGCGTTCGAGTACGAAACCGCACCGTGGTTCGAACCGAAGTTTGCTGGGGCGTTTGCGCACCGCCCCCCGGGGCAGCTCATGGTGTGGCAATTCGAGAAAGCGCACTGGCTGTCGCCCGAGGAAGCGCATGCCCGGGCGGAAGCGCTCACCGCGCAATTGAGCGAACGGGAGCGTACCGCCGGCCTCATCGACTGGCACTGTGCGCAGACAGAACTGGGTTATCGGGAGTCGCTCGCGCGCATCCGTGCCTACCTGCACGCCGGCGATACGTACCAGGTCAACTACACCTTTTTCTGGCACGCTCGGCGCTTTGGCCATCCGCTGGCGCTCTACCAGCGTCTGCGGGCGCAACAGCCGGTGCCGCACGGAGCTTATCTTCCGCTACCCGACGGCAGCGCCATTTTATGCCGCTCACCGGAGCTGTTTTTTCAGCGCCAGGGCAAGCGCCTCGTTTGCCGACCGATGAAAGGCACGGCGCCGGTAGAGGCAATGAGCGATTGGCGCGACGACAAAACCCGCGCCGAAAACGTGATGATCGTCGATCTCATCCGTAACGACCTCGGCCGTCTTGCGCCAGCGGGCGGAGTGCGGGTCACCGAGCTTTTCACGCGCGAGCGCTACGCCACGCTGGAGCAATGCACCTCGACCATCGTAGCAGCACCTGTGACCGTAACTTGGTGGGAAGTGCTGGCGGCGCTCTTTCCCTGTGGCTCGGTCACCGGCGCACCGAAGCGGCGCACGATGGAGCTGATTGCCGAGCTGGAAACCGAGCCGCGTGGGATTTATTGCGGCGCCATCGGCTATGTGTTGGCAAACGGCGACGGTAAGGCGATCGTGCCGATCCGCACGCTCGAGTGCCACGCCGACGGGCACGTGCGCCTGGGCGTAGGCAGCGGCATCGTTTATGACTCCGATCCCAGCGCCGAATGGCACGAGTGCGCGCTCAAAACCCGCTTTGCCCGTGCCTTGGCGTCGCCCGTGTCTTTGATCGAAACGATGCGCTGGGAGCCTACTCTACCTCATCTCCCCCGTTGGCCGCAGCATTGGGCGAGGTTGGTACAAAGCGCTCGGATGCTCGGCATGAGGCTACCCGCGCAAGACGAAGTGCTCTTGGCGATCACAAGGGCTTTGCCCACGCCCTTACCGGAGGCACCGCAACGCGTGCGCGTGCAGCTCGATCCCGACGGTCGCGTCGAGGTGCGGGTCGTGCCGTTGCCTCCTTTGCCGCCGGAACCGCTGCTCATTGGTTGGGCCAGTGCCGTGCTGCCGCCTCATGAGGCGTGTTTGTCGTCTCGCGATCCCTTGCAGCGCCACAAAACCACCCGTCGCCGTTATTACGACGCGGCGCTCGCCGCGGCGAGCGCCCGCGGCTGGTTCGATGTGCTTTTCTGCAACGACGCTGGGCGGGTGGTGGAAGGCGCGCGCAGTAACGTCTTTGTGTGTTTTGACGATGACCCCTGCCTCTTTACCCCGCCGCTCACCGACGGTTGTTTGGATGGAGTGTTGCGCGCGGAACTGATTGCCACGGGAGTCGCGAAGGAAATGCCGTTGATTCCCGAGGATCTGACGCGCGCCGAAATGGTCTATGTGGGCAATGCACTATATGGGCTACGACGGGCCAACGTCATTCCTCTCCCTAAGGGTTATCCCGAGAATATGACAGGGGGTTGAATCGGTCGTGAGGCAGTGTACCACAAGAAGTTTCGTCGAACGCGATGAAGAAAGTTTCGACCTGCTCTGATCAATCTCTACACATCCGGAGCACCGATGGTTCGGCGATGCCGTTCGTGCATGGGTCATTATTTGGATAGGCTCTAAGGAAATCTCCTGCCTGCTGTCTGGTTCTCGTCCGATTTTGCTACACTTCCTCTACCCAATTCATATGCACCGCAAAAGGAGAGACCATGCGCATCGAAACCCAAATGATCCACGCTGGCTATTTGCCCGATCCCACCACGAAGGCCGTTGCGGTACCGATCTATCAAACCACCTCTTACGCGTTCGACAGCACCCAGCACGGGGCGGATCTGTTCGACCTCAAGGTGCAGGGTAATATCTATACCCGCATCATGAACCCCACGACCGCAGTGCTTGAGGC
>FWPV01012416.1_pt1 | contig 13138 bp, 9 predicted proteins | sample 2228371 | NCBI WGS metagenome assembly FWPV01 (sample SAMEA103939776, study PRJEB20133) | metagenome | reverse complement strand
ATGCAGGATGCAGGATGCAGGATGGAGGATGCAGGATGCAGGATGGAGGATGCAGGATGGAGGATGCAGGATGAAGGATGCAGAAATCTTGCCTCTTGCCTCTTGCCTCTTGCCTCTTGCTTCTTGCCTCTTGCTTCTTGCATCTTGCCTCTTGCTTCTTGCCTCTTGCCTCTTGCCTCTTGCCTCTTGCATCTTGCCTCTTGCTTCTTTATACGCCGATTGCCTCCGCCACGTCCTCCATCCCCAGTTCGATCAGCCTGGCTTTGGGGATCAGGCCTTCTTTCGTCCAGCCCTTGGCAGCGTAGTAAAGGTCTTTGAGGTATTCCAACTCCTCCTCGGTGACAACATGGCCGGCAGATGCGCCTTCTTTCATCGGATCGTGATGCCAGCGGTAGGGCAAATGGTCATCGGCGCGGGTCCAGCCCTCACGGATGTTGAATGCTTTCTTGATGGTATGCGCCCGCACGCCGATGAGATCCACATCATCGTAGCCGAAGTTCCAACCGGTGGTGGCATTGATGAGTTGGGCAATCGTCGGCCAGGCCCCGGCGCGGTCGGCTTTTCCGGTGAAGCAACGGCGGATGAATTTGCACAGCGGCAAGGTGTCGTACACGGCAGCGTATTCCTCAGTATCTGCCGCCACACGCCCGCGCGTCTCATCAATACTGAAGCGATCCACCTCACCCTGGATGTCAGGGTCATAGGCGGCCGAGCGATTATGGCAGCCCCCGCGGGTTCCCACGGCCAATCCAACCGAAAAAGTCTTGAGGCCGCGTGCATCATAGCCGGGACATTCCAGGCCCTTGATGTGCATCGCCCATTGATAGGATTCGGTACCGCGTTCGGCATCTATTCTTTGACTGGCGATACGGGTTCCTTCGGCCAGCAGATCACCGATTCCCTCGCGGTCGCGGATCATTTCGGCCAATGTCACCGCCGCCTCCGCATTGCCAAAGTTCGGCTCAAAACCTTCTGGATATTTCTTGCACTTGAAGTCCGCCTTCTTAAGCACGCCCCGCTCGAAGGACTCCATCGCCCAGGAGATCGTCACCCCCTGACTCATCGCATCCACCCCACCCCGGTCGGCCACCGAGATCAGTTTGATAATAGCATTCATATCGCCGATCCCCAGATTAGGCCCGTTGGCGAACAAACATTCGTACTCGATACCCGTCATTGCGCCCGCGTACAGACCCTGCTTAGCCGCCGATACTTGCTCGCAGGCGATAGGACACTGCGCACAGGCAATCTTTTTGACTTTGTGGTGTTCTTCGAGATATTCACCACTCACCTGTTCGGCCATCTCGAATACACCTTGTTGGAAGTTGCGAGTAGGTAGCAAACCGAGTTTGTTCATATTGAGGACATTGGTTGAGGTACCCAGCACGCGGTACTTGACCGTATAGGGACCTTGAGCCTGCTGGGTAATGTCGAAAGATAGCTTCATCAGCGTATCGGGATCGGCTACCACGACCCCCAACGTGCCACGCACCGAAAGGGCCTTGAGTTTCTTCGAACCCCATACCGCGCCGTGGCCTATGCGTCCGGCCTGCCGCCCATCGTTGGTGACGTTAGCGTAACGCACCAGCCTCTCCCCGGCCGGCCCGATGGTCGCCGAACGCACCTGATCATCGAGCAGTTCCTCGCGGATGGCCTCCTCGGTCTCATAGGTGTCCTTGCCGAGCAATTTGCGCGCGTCGCGGAACATCACGCGGCCATCGTCAATAAAGACATTGACCCACTCCTCGCTGGCCCCATGAATAACAATGGCATCCCAGCCACTGCGCTTGAGAGCAACGGGGAACCAGCTTCCTGACAGGCTGTCGCCGATAAAACCCGTCAAGGGTGATTTAGAAGCCAGACCGTATTTCCCGCCCACCGGAACCGGCGTGCCGGCAAACAGGCCATTGGCAAGGCAAATGGGATTATCCGGCGAAAGCGGATCACAGCCGGGCTTGATGTTTTCCCACAACAGGCGCGCGGCCATCGAGACGCCGCCGATGTAGATTTTGTACCACTCCTCAGGCTTCTTCTCGGTCCAGGTCTTGCGCGTCGTCAAATCAATATGCAAAATTTTGCCGCTATAACCGTACATCCATAAACCTCCTGTTAAAATAGTCGGGTAGTTCGGAATTTAGACAGGGCAACTAACGCGCAGACGGCTTTGTCGGCGCGTGTGAACCCACTGGGATTTCTCATCCGCCGGCCAAAATCGACATCAGGATCAGCCGATCGCCGTCATGAGGCGCGCTGTCCATATGAATCGGCTGAACCATCCGGCGGCCGTTGAGGTTAAGCATGTTCGAGGGCTGCAAGGTCTCGCCATCAGCCTGCAACACCTCACCTATCAATTGAGGATAGCGCGTACCTAAAAGGCGCAAAATCTCACGGAAGGTTGTGCCATCTGGAAGCTCAAATGTAAGCTGTTTAACGCCGGTCACAACTCTAGGAATACCCGTCAACTCAACAGTAACCTTCATCTTCCCTCCCACAATAACAGATAATGCGCTTCTAATATCCGGTTTCTACACTTTTTACATTTTAGTATAAAGTCGCCCCCAGAACAATGACAAGCGTAAGCAACACCTTATATAGAAACTCACCTGTAACTCTATTTCATTGTCGTCACTTTCGCTTAACTGTCAAGGGTTTAATGCAGGGCTTTATCATTCTCGTCACCGTCCCCCGCTGCTGCTGCGAGCGGATCGCCAGATCCGCGTTTGATGACCCAGAGCCGTTGAAAACGGGGAACTCACGTTCCCCGCGGAGCAAGCATGAGAAGACCCCAAGTTTAATGTATCGCTAGGGAGGCCATCAATCCCCTAACCGAACGCGATGCACCACACATTACAAACGGTATAATGTAAGGGAAAATAAAAGTAAGGTGGACATAGGCTATGCTGACACAGATTATCGGGTTTCTTTATACGTTCATTATTCTAGGGTTGGCCCTTTACGCCATCCATATTATGACACTGATGGTGCTATATCTGCGCTGCTCTCATCGGCCGATGCCATTGCCGGCCCCCCTATCGGACGCCGAACTGCCCGTGGTGACGGTTCAAATCCCCCTGTACAACGAACGGTATGTTGCCGGACGGATTCTTGCCGCGGTCGCAGCTTTCATTTGGCCACGTGACCGATTGGAGATCCAGTTACTCGATGATTCGAATGATGAGACCACCGCCTTGCTTCAAACAGAGGTCGAGCGGCTGCAAGCAGAGGGGTATATGATTCACTTCTTGCACCGGCAACAGCCTCAAGGCTACAAAGCCGGCGCGCTGGCGGCAGGTTTACAGCAGGCTCAAGGTGAATTCATCGCCATTTTCGATGCCGATTTCGCACCCGCGCCGGACTTCCTGCAACAAACGGTGCCGTATCTCATTCAAGAACCCACTTTGGGCTTTGTCCAGGCCCGCTGGGGGCATCTCAATGCGGAATATTCTCCCATCACCCGCGCTCAAGCCCTGGCCCTGGATGCTCATTTCACCGTAGAGCATATTGCCCGCAACGGCGCCGGCTTGTTGATGAATTTCAACGGAACCGCCGGTGTCTGGCGCAGACGTGCTATCGAGGAAGCAGGTGGCTGGCAACACGATACCGTCGCCGAAGACCTCGATTTGAGCTACCGCGCACAACTGGCCGGCTGGAAGGCGCTCTATCTGCCGCATGTTGTCGCGCCGGCAGAGCTTCCACCGCCGGCTGCCGCGTTCCGTCAACAGCAGCACCGTTGGGCAAAAGGGGCAACTCAGGTTCTACGCAAGTTGAGCGGTGCAATTCTCCGCTCAACCCGCTTGACGGCGGGGCAAAAAGTGATGGCCTTCCTGCACTTGAGCGGCTATTTCACACAACCCCTCATCCTGGGATTGATTTTGCTCCTCGCCCCCATGGCCATCTATGCTCCTCGTTTACCGACATCGGCAATGGTCTTAGGGACATTAACAATGCTCCCCCCCCTGCTCTATCTGATCGGGCAAATGGCGCTGTATCGGGATTGGCCGCGTCGCATCCTCTATTATCCGGTTCTGCTATTGTTGGGGGTTGGCATCAGTTGGAATACCACGCTAGGGGTATTGAGCGGTTTGTTGCACTGGGGGGGCGAGTTCAAACGCACTCCCAAGTTTGCATTACAGGGGCAGCAGGGCAATTGGCGTAAGACGCAGTATCGCATAAAGCCGGATCACGCCCTGCCGGGGGAAATTCTCATCAGCTTTTATGCGTTGGGGACATTGATCCTCGTCCACATGCTCCAACGCACCAGTCTCATCCCTTTAAGTCTGATCGCTCTGGCAGGTGAAATATTGGTTCTGTGGGGAGCATGGCAGCAGTTAAGAAAACCCAAAGACAAAACGAGGCAGGGACGTTAGAATATCCCTGCCTTGTTCTATCAAGAATGACACGACTCACCTATTTGCCCGGCTTGTCCTCCGGCACAACATCAACAACTGTGCCGGCTTGCGGGGCAGACGGAGGGGGGGTCGGTTTGGATGACTTGGGGGCTTCAAGTTTAGGCGGCTGCAAATCCTGTAACATGAACGTCTGACCACGCAAGTACCCTCCCTCGTTAATCAGCAGGGACTTGATGGTCATATCCCCCCACACCCGTCCTGTATCCAGCAACTCTACCCGATTAGCAGAAATATTGCCCTGCACGGCACCGGCAATGGAGACATTGTTGGCTTTGATCTCGGCGCGGACCTTTGCGCTCTCCGTAATCACCAGGTTGCCGGTGATCTCAATGGTGCCCTCAACGATACCATCAATGCGCAAGCCTCCGTCCCCTTGAATGTCTCCCTTGATGTGGGTATTCGGACCAATGGTAGATTCGATTGTAGGTTGTGGCATACGTCCTCCTCCGGTAGTAGTTACTGGCCTAGCACTTGATGTGGCGGGTTCTTTGGGTTTTCCTTTTCCACCTAACCACGACATTGCTATTTCCTCCTCTCTAAAGTCGCAACAACTTGTTTTCATAATAACGGGAGATCATAATTTGTCAAACAATGCTCCCTGAACAAAATTGTCAACCAGATCAAGCCGCAGATGTCCCGCCTTCGATCATTTGCCGCGCCTGTCCTAGCGCTTGCTGCTCTTCGGCACTGAGACTGTACGATGAACGCCATTGGAGCAAGGGTTTGGCGTATACCCGTGCCTCATCGCGCGAATGCAGGCCGCTGAGGACGGCCCCGTTGCCCCGGGCATCCACCAGCGCCAGCGAAAAACTCTGATCACCACCAACATTTTCAAAGGCACTGTAGCGCACAAGCCCATGCCCTTGAATCGTATGAGGTAAAATTTGAGCGATCTGCTGTAAGATAGTCTCAGATTGGCCGACCCGCGTCTCATGGGCCTCCAGACGGGTCAAGAGTTGTACAACCGTCGCCTGGTCTGTATTTTCGGCCAACGCGAGGATTTTTCGATAGCGTTCTTCCAGCGTCTTGAGACGTTTCTCCAATGTGTAAAGCCAGTAGATTCCCACAAACAACAAGATGGTCGAGGCAATAACCCATAAGACAAGTCCTGTCATGCGTACCTCCTGAATAGTCGGATAGTCATTAGTCGGATGGTCATTAGTTGAATAGTCGCTATGGTTGAATAAGAACCGGGCCCAGAATGAAGCGATCACCGGTCATTGTCCCGGCAGGGTCAAACTGTGGAATACGGCGCACACTCCCCATCTCATACATGCCAACTTCCAGCCAGTATTGCCCCGGCGGCAGATCGGACGGCATAACCAGACGGTAGGGATCGAGTACCTGTTGCCCTTCCAGCCATTTGGGAAACCAAAGATACGACGGGAATGCTCCCCCCAAGGGCGTGTAGTCGTGCCCAAACCGCGGGACGCCTGCCGCATCAATCAGGTGAATGAAGATGGTGTAGCTCGTGCGCGGACGCGCCAACACACGCCACGTCAAGGTCAAATGAAGAGGCTGACCGGCTTTGAGGGATAAGGGAGTCTGCCACATTCCCCGTCGAGTCGTCCAACCGGCACTTGCGCGGGCGGAAAGTAATGCTACATCGTTGCCGATATTGGTCAAGGCTTTCTGAACAACCCGCGCTTGCCGTTCCGCAGCTTCCGTAGGGACGACCGTCACCTCGGACAGGAACAGAGCTGTGTTTCCGTCGCTGAAGGGCAACGCCGCTATGGCGTTCGTCATATCCGTATAACCTAAATAGAGCGGATATGTTCCGGCCGGCAAAGTATAGGGAATGTACACTTCGTAGCGCTCGACAATCACTTCGCCGGGCCACCAATCTGATGTCAAATGGCGGCTATCGGTTGTCCAGCGTTGTTCTATCGTCCCCAACCGCGCAAAAGGCATAAGAATTGCCGTCTCCGTTGTCGCCAGGCGAGCGTAAAGCGTAAGTGGCAAAATATCGCCCTGGGCCACGGTGGTCGTCGGCAGATCATATCCCAGAAGCGCCACACGGCCGTCTACCCATACATCATCCAACGGTTGTTGGGGTGTAACCGGCTCCAGCGCCGGCGGCTCCAGAACACGCCATAATTCCCCGTCAGGGCGCAGGCGAAAACCTAAATCGCGTATCTCACGCCGATAGTTTGTCAGATAGACCGGACTTTGAGCCAGATGGCCAAAAACAACATCGCTCCACGAAAACGAAGTGGTGACGTAAAAGGGACGCAAGTCTGCCAGATCAAAGGTTTGGCCCTCAACGTAGTGCCGATAGAAATACGGTGTAAGGTGTTCCCAATCCGAAGCCAGCACGGCCCCTTCCGCGCGTCCCGAAAAACGGGCCACCAATCCATCCACAAATGTATCGGCAGCGTCCCAGTCCCGCAGCGAAATGCGGGGGAAGGTGTGCACAAGCATGCCGAGCGGCAGAATCAACAAGAGCACACTCACTGCCACAAGCCCCCAACGCGGCGCAGTGCGGGCAGCCAGTTCCAGCGTCACCAGGGCGCCGACTCCCAACGGAAAAGCCAGGGCCATGAAGGGGTGCAGCAGATAGGCCATCACATCCTGCACCGAGTTCAAGGTAAAGCCCAAATGCCCTAGCAGGAACAAGCCCCACAGCAAAGCCAAGGGGGAGCGGCGCAAGATCAACCAGACCCATCCTATGCCGATGAGAACGAGGAGAGGCCAGGGAAACTGTAGGCGCCACAGCGTCCAGAACACACGCAGTCGGTCGAGTTGATCGGCTAACCCAAAATGGAACAAGTTGACCCGCAAGCCTTGCGCCGTCGCGTGACGCAGAAAGCCCTCCCAGGTGCGCATATCGGTTGGGCCAAAAGGCACAGAGGGACTGCGCAAGGGGAAGTAAAGCCAGGGCAACAGTCCCAAAAGGCCACAGCCGATAAAGCGCACGACGGTTCTCCAGCGGCGCCAAATTTGCGGTTGCCGGACGAGGATGAAAATCGCATAGGCAGGCAATCCCCAAACCGTGATCGGATGGTGCGTCACGCCGAGACCGGCAAAAAAGGCCAAAGCAAACAGCCAGCGATCATGTTCCCCACGCGCCCAACGCACCAGCAACCATAGTTGCGTAGTGGTGAGCGCAGCACCGAGAATGTGCGCATTGGAGTGAATGCTGTGTTGCCAAAAATCCGGCGCGATGGCCAACGCCAACCCGCCGATCAAAGCCGCCATCAACGCTACAAACGGCCGGTCGGTCGCGCCCAACCGCATTTCGAGGATGATGAGAAAAACCCGGCTTACCGTCCATGCACCGGCAGCCGCCGCCAACAGGTGAGTGCGCCAGGCAATCGTCCCCCACAAGAACAAGCGTTGCCACACGCCGGCCACCAGGGTATAGAAAGCATAGCCCGGCGGATGGGCAATTCCCCACACCGCAGGGATAAACTGATATTCGGAGGGATCACCGAAGATCGTCCCGCGTGCAGCCGTCAGGCTATAAAGGAGCCAAATGCTCGCAAAAAGCACGGCCGCCCACCAACCGGCATAGCGGTACTGCGTTACGCTCGTCCCATGAAGTGCACTTTGTTTCTTCTGCAATCAACCTTCCCCGGTTCATCAACAAATTCAACCTATGAACCCTCATACGTCGAACGGGCGTATTATAGTGCTTTTTTGCCGTCTGTCGAACCCTTTTTGAGGAGGTCGTCAACGGATTTGAATTTGAACGGATTTTTGAGAAAGTTGTCAATGGATTATTGCCGATGGCCTTGCTTTCTCCACTCGATTATCTATAATCAAGACATCAGAATTACCCAACAGGTGCAGGCGCAACCCTACCTGTGTACACCCAAAATCCGGTAAATCTGTCCTACTTTTTGAAAAGGAAGAAATGATGGGCGAAAATAAAAATCTATGGATCGGCCTCATTGTCGTGGTCGTGATTCTCCTGCTTGTCTGTACATGCTGCCTATTTGGCGGTTTTGGGATTTGGTGGCTGATGCGCAATGTGAATTTTCCTTCCCCCACGCCTCAACCGATCCCGACCACCGATTTCCCCATAACGCCAAACTGGCCGACTACGCCGACCACGCCCGGCGAGCCGATAACCGTCCCCCTCCCCCCGGAAGCGTCTGAAACATTGACCATCCTTCAAGAATCACGGGTACCTAACGCCGACCTTCACGAACTGGGGATCCGTTTTCGAGGCGTTCCGGCAGACACCCCGCGCACCTTGAATACGCCCAATCCCGATTATGCCGTCGGGACACGGCGCAAATTCAAGGTGTCGAATGTGGATACCGACGCGCAATTCGAAATCTACGCGACCCTTGTCTACAAAACCGAACATGTCTATATGTGGATCGAAGAAGGGCTGAATGCCGATGTCAACAAGCTCAAGAAGGCTGCTGACCTTTTCGAAAAGCATACCTACCCGACAAACCGCGAATTCTTCGGCTCAGAATGGACACCGGGCGTGGATAACGATCCCCATCTGAGCATCCTGCACGCCCGCGGACTGGGCGATACGGTCGCCGGTTATTTCTCTAGCCCGGACTCCTATGTTAGCGCGGTACGTCCGGACTCCAACGAAATGGAGATGTTCTATGTCAATGTGGAAAATGTTGACATAGGCGATAATTTCTACAACGGCGTCCTGGCCCATGAATTTCAGCACATGATCCACTGGTACAATGATCAGAACGAATCCTCCTGGATCAACGAAGGCTGCTCAGAACTGGCCATTGCACTGAACAATCGCAGTTATCCGGGCCGCTATGAGGTAGGAGGAAACGAATACAGTTATATGTACAAGCCGGATACGCAGTTGACCACGTTGCCGGAGGGCACCGCCGGCGATGCTTCGGCGAACTATGGGGCTTCCTACCTCTTTATGAGTTATTTCCTCGAACAATTCGGCGAAACGGCCACCAGGGCTCTGGTCGGCCACCCTGAGAATGGGATGGAAAGTGTGGATCAAGTGCTTTCCGAAAACCTGAACTTGTCTATCACCCACGAGGATGTCTTTGCCAACTGGGTCATCGCCAATCTCTTAGACGATACCACCCTCGCCGACGGACAATATGGCTACAAGGATGTGACTCTCGGCACCCCTGCTATGGCCAAAACTTACCGCATCAAAGGCGCGTCTGTCAATGAACCGGGCAGCGTCAAGCAATACGGTGTGGACTATATCAAAATTCAGAGCAAGACGCCGGTACGTTTCAGCTTTACCGGCTCCCCCTTGACCGCGCTGATGGATACCGAGGCCTATAGTGGCAAATACCTGTGGTGGTCTAACCGTGAGGACGAGTCCGACTCTCGTCTCACGCGCCTCATGGATCTGCGCAATGCTACAGAGGCAGAGCTGCGGTTTTGGAGTTGGTACCACATCGAGGAAGATTGGGATTACGCTTATGTGGTGATCGGCACAACCGATACAGGGGTCATTCCGGCCGATCTCAACTCGCCGACCATCCATTGGACAATCCTCGACGACCGAGGGCTGAATTGTCGTTCCAGCAATCCAAACGGCAATAATTTCGGCTGTGGTCTAACCGGATTGAGTGAAGAGTGGGTCCAATTGACCGCCGACCTTACCCCTTATGTTGGGCAACAAATCGCCTTGCGTTTCGAATATATTACCGATGCCGCCGTCAATCAAGCCGGCTTTGCCATAGATGATGTAGAAGTGATCGCCAATGGCACAACTTTGTTCCGTGACGATGTGGAAGCCGGCAATGACGAATGGATCAGTGAGGGCTTCATACGCCTGGCCAATGTTCTCCCGCAGGAGTGGATTGTGCAACTTGTCACCTTCGAGCCAACCGCGCAGGTCAAGCGGCTGTGCTCAACGGTGTAGGGATCGAGTGGGTCATCCCCTTGAACCAACAACAGGACGAGGCCATCGTTGCCATTTCGGCCATAGCGCCGGTGACGACCAAAGCGGCGTCCTACACGATTACGCTGACGCCTGAAAAGTGACACACCATCGCCAGGGGAATGACCGCCTTGCCTACCTCCGCAGATCCGATTGGCGTCTTTGATTCCGGGGTAGGTGGCCTCTCGGTGTGGCGCGAAATCGTCCACCGGTTGCCCGCCGAAAATACGCTGTATGTGGCCGACCAGGCCCATCTTCCCTACGGGCAACGTCCCCTGGCAGAGGTGCGACAGCTTACCGAAAGTATCACCCGCTTTTTGCTGGCGCAAGGAGCAAAGCTCATCGTGGTGGCATGTAATACGGCCTCCGGCGCCGCCTTGCATGCCCTGCGGGCGACATTCCCCGATACAGCTTTCGTGGGGATGGAACCGGCGGTCAAACCGGCCGTCGAACACACCCAAAGTGGCATTGTCGGCGTGATCGCCACGCCGGCAACTTTTGAAGGCGATTTATTCGCCGGCCTGATTGCCCGTTTCGGCAACAAAGTAGACCTACGCACGCAGGCCTGTCCGGGTCTTGTCGAAGCCGTCGAAGCCGGCGCGTTGGATACACCGGAGACCGAAGCCTTGCTACAACGTTATCTTGCCCCTATGCTGGCCGCCAACATTGACCAATTGGTCCTCGGCTGTACCCATTATCCGTTTCTCAGCGCGACGATCCAACGCCTTGTCGGCCCAGGGGTGACCCTGATTGACCCGGCCCCCGCCGTTGCGCGGCAGGTGGAGCGGGTGCTGATGCAACGCGGCCTGCTCGCCCAGGCCGGCCGAACGGGGCGCCACCGTTTCTACACCACCGGCGATCCGCCGACCTTCACCGTTATGGCCCGTCGGCTCATCGGTTATGCCGACCTAACGGCGGAACAGATAAATGTGATGTAGGGCAAGCTGTTAGCTTGCCGGAGGAGCAAACTAACAGTTTGCTCTACAAAGCGTTATTTTCAGAGGAGGTATGGCAATGCCGAAAATCGAACGATTCTGTGGGCATTTGGTAATCTGTATAGGTCTGCTTGTGGCTTGTCAAGGTAAGCCCCCTACCCCTACGCCTTCTCCCACCGCCCTGCCTACCTCTACCGCCGTCCCGCCAACACCAACGTTCACCCCAACAGCACAGCCGACGCCAACGCCAACCTCCATTCCCACCGCTACGGTGACGCCACTCGACCTTACGCCGGCAGAGGGCCGTGCGCCGCAGATCATCTCACCGGTAGGAACAAACGGCGTCCTCGTCACCGGCACGGACGCTATGCCCTGGTGGAACGATGTTATCTTCTACGAGGTCTTCGTGCGCAGTTTCTACGACAGCAACGGGGATGGGATCGGCGATCTCAACGGGTTGATCGAGAAGCTAGACTACCTCAACGACGGCGATCCAACTACCGCTACCGATCTGGGTATCACCGGTATATGGTTAATGCCCATCATGCAATCCCCCAGTTATCACGGCTACGACATCACCGACTACTACACGGTGAACAAAGATTACGGCAGCAACGAGGATTTCCAACGCCTGATGAGCGAAGCACACCGGCGCGGCATCTATGTCATCATTGACCTGGTGCTCAACCATACCTCGGCGCAACATCCCTGGTTCAAAGAAGCTCAAGACCCCTATGCGGAAAAACGCGATTGGTATGTCTGGCGCACTTCAAGCGACGGCACGGGATGGTACTCTACACCGAGTGGCTATTACTTTGCCCTATTTTGGGATCAGATGCCCGATTTGAATTACAACAATCCCGCCGTAACCGCTGAAATGCACAACGTCACCCGATATTGGCTAGAAGAGATGGGCGTGGATGGGTTTCGCCTGGATGCCATCAAACACCTGATCGAAGAAGGCACGAAGACGGAAAACACGCCGGCCACCCTGAGTTGGTTCGAAGGTTTTTATGAATTCTACAAAAGCGTCAATCCGCAGGTTTTTGCCGTTGCCGAAGTCTGGAGTCCGACGAACATTGTCGCCCAGTATACCGGCAAAAAGGTAGATGTGTGTTTCGAATTCGAGTTGGCCGAAGCCTTCAAAAGCACAGCCTTCCGGGGCCGCACCAGCGGGCTGTTTCTCGTCCTGGAAAATGTACTCGATGCCTATCCGCCGGGACAATACGCCACGTTCCTGGCCAATCACGATCAAACCCGCACGCGCTCAGGCTTGATGAATGATGATCAAGCCAAAGTGGCAGCCACCTTGCAACTCACCTTTTCCGGCGTACCGTTCATCTATTACGGGGAAGAGATCGGCATGCAAGGCGCCAAACCCGACGAGAATATCCGACGTCCTATGCAATGGACGCCTGCCGGCGGCTTCAGCAGCGGCACCCCCTGGCGGGGCTACTACGAGGATTATCAGACACGGAACGTGACGCTACAAGACGCAGCAGCCACCTCGATCCTCAACCATTACCGCACCTTGATTGCCTTGCGGAATAACCATGCCGCCCTGCGCATTGGAGATTCCCTGATCGTTGAGGCGGAACCGCGCTCGGTATACAGCATCGTCCGCGTCCATAAAGAGGAGATCGTGTTGGTCGTGGTGAATCTGAGCGGCCAGGCGATAGCGGACTATACCCTCAAACTGGCAAAAGGCCCATTCACCGCAGCGCACCGTCCGGCTTTGCTGATGGGAGAGGGAGAATTGTACCTGCCGCCCATCAACCACAACGGCGGGTTCGAGGCCTATCGCCCGATCCCGGTGTTGCCGCCGTACAGCACCACGATTATCCAATTTACGCCATAAGGCTATCAGGTACAAAGATCGCTATGCCGCAACGCCACAGCATCCCGATAAGGGGGATACACAGGCAGGCCGAGTCCTCAAGCGAGCGACT
>FWPV01011777.1_pt1 | contig 13140 bp, 13 predicted proteins | sample 2228371 | NCBI WGS metagenome assembly FWPV01 (sample SAMEA103939776, study PRJEB20133) | metagenome | reverse complement strand
AAAAAAAGAAACACTGGAAGCTATCACGACAGATCACGGGGTTAAAATATAACGTCTTCTGCGGTGCGGAGTATCGGAATCCAGAAAGAGCGAGCAGATAAGCATAGTTCGACATTGAGCGCGCATAGTGGCTTCCGCATTCAAACTCATTATACGGGTTGCGCTTGAAACCATCATGGCGGTCGCGTATGGCTTTGCAGATCGAGAGCCTCTCCTCATTGAGCGATTCTTATATTCGAGCGACAGAGGGGGTCATTGCCTCCGCATAGAGATAGAACTCCCCTTTCGAGTGTTCGATCCTTGTGGCACTGAGAAGCGTTGCCGCGGGATGGACAATCGGGTTCGGATTGTTGATAGCAGCCTCCAGTACGTCCTTGGCAGCCGTGATCGTCGCATAGTATCGCTGCAGCTTTGGGATAACCTCCTCTGTCTTTTTCGAGGGGAAGACACCTGTGGCGAGAATCAGGGCATGGATGAAGACAGCCACATGGCCGGGGCCTTTAAGGCGAGCTCCGTAAGGGAGCGTGGATGATTCGGCGAAGACAACCTCCTTTTTCACTTTCTTCGCCCTGAAGATTCTTGCAAATTCAAGAGATCCTCCCGAACCTGGCATGAGGCAGATGATCTGTCCGTCTTGGACAAAGGGAGCACAGGCCTCTGCCATCGCTCTATGTCCGAAGGCAGGGGTGATGACGAAAAGGACTTCTGCATCTTTGACCGCTTGTTCGATCTCGGTGGTTGCCAGATTGACTTTGGCAGCCCCATCGACCGATATCCCTTCGATGCGAATCTCTTTCGTCCGCAGAACTCTTTCAAAGGGCTTTGAGAATTGAGGAAGCTCAAAGAAGTTAACCTTAAAACCTGCAAGGGAAAGATTCGCTGCTACGGCGTGTCCCCCATTTCCTCCACCTAAGACAGCAACCAGATCCTTTTCCATAGAAACCCCCAGAAGCAGAGGTAAAATGAGTTTTGCAAAAATGTTAATTACCTCACTTCTCAAGAAAAGACAAGACCGTTCATGGAATGCTTCAGTGAAGCGCGGGGGATGGCCGATTCCATTTAATTTCCACGGTAGACTGACCTATTCCCCGTTCATTGAATGGAGATAGCCCTCAAGTCTTGGTTAAGAGCGTTGCCCCAACAGGGATGTTTCTGAAAGTCACCCTTAAAATTGTCTCCACCATCGTGTCGGTTTTTTTCTCAGCCAAGGAGCGATCGATTAGTTCATCCTTAAAATAGTGCTTCCTTGTGGCGCAGGGGAGGGGAGATGGTACTTACTGTGTTTGCGGTGAAGGGGTCAATCTTTTTAAGACGACAGAGGCTTCAAGGATGAGAAGAGGCCTTGTCCTTGAGGATACTATTTCAAGGTTTTATAGCGGAAGACCTGTATGATATTTTTATTCATTGAAAAGATAAAATGATTTCATACAATTAGATGGCGTTTGCCCCTCCTAAATTCAATTCATGTATAAGAAAAATATTCAAAGCGGATAAGAAAGCCTGAGCGGATTCAAAAAATAATGAGTGATTTCAATAGATTATGATTTTAGTGAATCTTGGCACATCCGTTGCAATTTAAAAGGGCGAATCCCAAAAAAAGGAGGAACCGAAGATGGAAAGAAAGCTGAAAGGAATGAAAGTTGGATTGATGGTCGGGTTAATGACTCTTATGGCAACCCCAGCATTCGCCAGATCGATCAACCTGAAAGAAGCCGGAACGGCACTCTGGATCTTTATTATCATCGGTGCCGTCATCGTTCTTCTACAGTTGATCCCCGCGGCGATCCTCTTCTTCAGCTTCATCGGAAGTGCAACGACCATGGCCCTCAAGAAAGGGAAGAAGGTGGAGGAAGAGGTGGTTGTGCCTGGTGCTGAGCCAGTCGCGGTTAAGAAGTGATCTTTCGGGACATAAGGAGATGTAACGTGAAGGCCGGAAAAATTCTACTCATCCTATCGCTGGTTTTCATCCTGTCGATTGCCTTAGCCTCTTTCGGAATCGCCATTGCGGGAGGAGTTAGGGGAGCGGGACTCGTGGGGGCCTCCTTCTTTCTCACCTTTGGTGTGATCGTCGTTCTGGCGCAACTGATTCCGGCAGGGATCCTCATTTCGTCTTGCGTGGGGGCAGTGGCAAATCGCCCACGGAGGAATGAGGTACCGGTCGGGGCGATCCCGTAAGGATCACGGCATCGGAGGAGGGAAGGAGTCCATCATGAAATCGAGGACGATTCTTGTAGCCTATCAGGACGATCTCGGAGCCAGATCGCTTGCCACGCGCCTCCACGGGATTGGATACCGCGTGCAGACAGTGGCTCTGGTGAGCGAAATGATCCGAAAAGTCCGAAATGAGGAGATTCAGGTTCTCCTTCTTGACGATGAGATTGAGGGCGTCAAAGCCTGCGACTTGGTGCCAGTCTTGAAAAAGATCAATCCTCACATTCAGGTCATTGTCATCTCTTCGGAGGAGTCGATCGGGGGCGTCAAAAGGCTTCGCGGAGCTGGAATCTTTTATCAGGCGATGAAGCCAGCGGATTTGGAGGAGATCCGTTCAGCGGTTCAGTGCGCCTTCGAAAAGATCGAAAGAGAGAAGGTAAAAGACGGGTTTTTTACTGCTCTCTTTCCATCCATGGTTCCCACGTAAATAGAAGAACGAGCCGATAAAGAAAAGAAGGCAACCTCTATTGGGGGTTGTCTTTCTTTTTTGATGCCTGCCGGCAACATCCCCACCGAAGCACCGATCCTGGCAGTCCGGACTGTACCAAGTGAGCTACAAATATTTGTTCCCGGCGAAGCCCCTCCATTGGAACTTCCGAACATAGCTAAAAATTTGGATTGACGCTTTCGAGAAATCTTTCTAAAACCTTCCGATCTATTTTTATAACGGCAGCCGCAATCTCGTGTAGCTCGAGGCAGGCCATGGATATTGTTTCGAAAGGACGACCCCTTAGAAGGCATCCCACATTCATCGAGCTTAGATAAGAGATTTTTTAGGTCCTCTTCGAAGGTTATGGTAGAATGTTTTGAGTTGGGATACTTCGCATCAAAAATCCTTCAACAGGGAGGCATCGGATGACCGCCAGTCTACCCCAGCCTTCATTGTGTGGTCTGGATGGCGTTTCTTTATCTCTTCCGCCGGAAGATTGCGGCAAGTCACGGACAAGATCATAGCGGACTCAAGTCGTTTTGGGGTTCCGTACGGCGAAAGATTTGGGTTTGGAGTTTTTCAGCGTGACAGGATGAGAGATTTTGGAGCCCACGGACGGATTTGAACCGCCAACCCGCTGATTACAAATCAGCAGCTCTACCGTTGAGCTACGTGGGCATCGTTCAGCGCAAGAGGTAGGAGGGCTGAGGTTTGAAGCCTCACCCCGAAAGGCCCAGCAAGAAAGTTCGCGTCTTGCTCAATCCTCTCAGAGGACGATCAATATTTAGCACACTCCCTCAACCCATGCAATCCCTCCAGTTCAACGCCAACCCTCAGGGGTCCCTACGGGACACGGAAATTCATTTTGGGCCCACGAGGAGAACGACCGCAGTCCACCCGAAGAGGAGAACGAGAAAAATGAGAAACTGTTTCACCAATTTGGGATCCATAGGCCCTCCAGGTCCTTTCCGTTCGATTGCGTTTTTGCAGCAAATGGTGTAGTAAAACAGAATTATTCGAACGTAAAGATATAGGACACTTTGTAAAATTTCAAGGGGAGAGTATGCGCGGTCTGAAGCCGGCCTTCAGTGGAGCCAAAAGAAGGAGGGCATTGAGCTTTTTTCCTCCTTTGGTTCTTATCTTCCTCGTTCACGTCTTTTGCCAAGCCGCTTCAATTAGAGACGTTCGCCAGAACGTTGAGAAGATCAAGTCGATTGAGCCTCCCATCAGATTTGCAGTCCTGGGGGATAGCCGGGATGGAAAGAGGGTCTATACGAAACTGACCCAAATGATTTTGGCGAGGGAACCCCACTTCATTCTTCACCTGGGGGATATGGTGAATAAAGCAGGTGAAAAGGAGTGGGAGGAATTTTTTGAAATTTCAAGAGCCATCGACATCCCGTTCTTCCCAGTGATAGGGAATCACGAACTGGCGGGTTCGATCCGCGGGGAGGAGATCTATCGAAAACAGTTTGCCCTCCCGGAGGAGAGAACCTATTACGCCTTCCAGGCGGGAGGATTCCTCTTTCTGGTCCTGGATTCGGAGCAAGAAAAGGGAAGAATTACAGGGGAGCAGCTGTCATGGTTGAGTGAGACGTTCTCCGCCCACCGTTCAAAACCGAAGTTGGCCTTCCTCCATCGGCCACTCTTCCTTCCGGAGGATAGTTTTAAAATAGGAAAGGCAATGGATAGGTATCCCTCTGAAAGGGATGATCTTCACCAGCTTTTCGTAAAGAACGGCGTCAAGGCTGTTTTTCAGGGGGATGATCATCGCTACTCTCGGATGGAAAGGGATCGAATCGTCTACATCATTTCTGGAGGGGGAGGAGCTCCCCTCTACGGACCGAGGGAGAGGGGAGGATATTTTCATTACGTGTTCTTCTCGCTCGAAAGGGGGAAACTGGAGGGCGAAGTGATCGATCTCGAAGGCAGGAGACAGGATCGTCTCAGGATAGAATGGGAGGAAAAGAGATAGAAATCGTTTTCGCCCTCGCGCTGAGCAGCATGGGCTTGGTCCGTTCCCGAGTATCGCAATTTGGCTTTACGAAATAGATTTATTTCTCGCCGCCTCTAACAACTCCTGGGCTTCTCGGACGATGCGCTCAATGAGGTCTTTGCAGGTGGGCAGATCCTTCATCAAACCGATGGCTTGGCTGATAGGCAGTACGCCATTGTCGAGGTCGCCATTTTCGATGGCGATCCTCAGCCCTGAAATGCTCAGGGCCTGACGGGCAAGGTCCTGAACTCCTCGCTGCTTCAAGCCTCCGAAAAGGAGCTTGAAGAAGGGAACATCGATCATCCGTTTGATCTGGAGAGCACTCGCAAGAGCTTGGAGAAAGGAGGGCCTCCCCTCTGCCAACTTGATGGCCGCTGGGGTTTTGAGCCATCGGCCCGGCAAACCGTCGATCTTCTCGGAACAGATCGTATCCTCGGATGTTGCCTCGAGACATCGCTCCTTTGCCTTTTCATGCATCTGGCATTCTTTGGTCAGCATGAATCGGGTCCCCATCGAGATTCCGTCGGCTCCCAATACGAGAGCGGCGGCCAACCCCCTTCCATCGCAGAAGCCCCCTGCGGCAATAATTGGGAGTTTCGTCTGCCGGGCAATCAAGGGAATCAGAACTAACGTCCCTATCTCCGCCCCGTGGGCCGCTGCCTCGTGACCGGTGACGACCAAGCCGTCTGCTCCATCCATTTCGGCTCTTCGCGCATGGCGCTCGATCGCCACTGTGGCCAGAACCTTTCCGCCATATTGATGAGCAGCCTTAATCAACCAATCTCCTTTTCCCAAGGCGTAATTCAAAATCGGGACCTTCTCTTCCAGAGCGACCTCCACGTTCTCTCTGGCATTGGGAAAGAGTAGGGTCGTATTGACTCCGAAGGGCTTATCCGTTAAGGATTTAATCTCCTTTATCACATCCTTCATCTGACTGGGTGTATAGGCTACGGAATTCAACATGCCGATCCCTCCGGCATTTGAAACGGCTGCCACCAGTTTTGGCAAGCTGACGAAGGCCATCCCTGCGAGCATGATGGGATGTTTGATCCCTAACAATTCGGTCATTCTCGTTTTCATTTTCTCTTCTCCTTAGAATCTGGGACGTTTGAAACCCGAGCTATTCTTGACATGGTTTACGTCGATGTGTCGATATCAGAGGCGAAACCATCCTATACGATCCACGCTCGTTTTTCAATCGAAAATTTGAGACACTCGTTAGTGAGTCGCTGATGGGCGGACGAGAACGGGTGGTCAGACAGGAATATCTCCGAAAATCTTACCAAGCGGACGATCTGAAAAGATCATCTGTCAAAGGTCACTTCGCCCATAACAGGAGGGTTGTCTCAATTTCCAAGTCGTTTCTTCCGGCTCGGGGGAAGTTAGGGTTGCCGCTCTAAGATTCTTTCCGACATCCCTGTTCGATTCCATTGAATTTCCCCGGTGGACCGAGCCAATACGAGCCGAAGGCTGGGGTTGAAGTCTCGGGGATTTGCGGATATAAAAAGGGCATGAGGAAATATCTCGAAGAGAGGTCTCGGATGTTCAATGAGGGGTCGGACTTTTCGTGCCCCGACGCCTGCGAACGGTATGGGTGCAAAGATCCGAACCTTCATGTCTCCATAAGTCTTCTAGATCTGATTTCCATTTCGCTAAGCTCCGGGCAAAAGGTTTCGGACCTCTTTGAGAAGAGTTGCAAATTGGGGTTCGATCCTCTTGGGGAGGAGGACCCATGGGTTGGCCGCATCTCCCTCGAGATGCAAAAACCATGTCCATTCCTCAAGGAGAAACTCTGTTCCGTCTATTCCGGCCGTCCGCTGGCTTGTGTCCTGTTTCCCGAGTACGATGCCATGGTAGGACGTCGCGAGGTTCTTGCTGGCAAGAAATTTTTCCAGCAATACCCGTGCATCCAGAATCCCTGTACGATATCTCCCCAGAGGAAGGAGATCCTGACTCGTCTCATGGAGATGTCGGTCAACGAACATTTCCTCTCCGACTTCTATCTCTTCGGGGTCTCTCCTTTCTTGCTTGACGTTAAGACCATTTCGGGAGAGGTTTTGGAAGGGGTCTCGTTTTCAGGAGAAGGGAAGGCCCCCCTTCCTTATGGGCGCTTAGAGGATCTCCTCTTGCAGAAGATGAGGGCAGGAGGGTATTTGGACGAATGGAGAGCGAAAGTCAAGGAGTTGGATCGATCGGAGGGATTGGATCTTCTGTGGCAGACGAAGCGAGTCATCGATGGGATGGTTGGGATCGGGGGAGAGATCGAGCCCCAGGTGGCGTATCAGTTCGACGGAAACCGGCTCCTTCCCATCCGCTTCTGTAACGCGTCACTGAAGCGTGGGGAGGATTGGATTGTTCGAGTCCGGGGACAGGCTGAGGCCGCTCGAAGATTTTCTCCAACATCCCTGTCCGATTCCGTTTAATTTCCCCGGTAGAGCGAGGGATTACCCGCATCTTCAAATAACCCTTGTGGTTTTATGATGAATGTGGTAACTCTCGAGTGAGGATCGCTCGAAGGAACGAGGAGGGAACGAAGTGGCTCTTTACAAGGTAATCTTTTTGGGTCTCGCCGTGGCAAGTCCGGAGGAAGAAGCTCGGTTACTGGCGGGACTTCAGAGGAAATTCAACCTTACTCCGGAGAGGGCCGAACGGCTGCTCCAAAAGGTCCCCGTAGTCGTGAAGAAAGGCATCCCGAAGGAGGAGATGGAAAAGTATGTGAAGGCCTTTGAGGAAATTGGAGGAAGGACCAGGGTGGAGGAGGAGGAAGAGATCATCGAATTCGCCGAAACGGCTCCCCAACCCGAATCGGCTCCCCAACCTGAACCTGCTCCGAGAGGGTACAGGGAAAGGATGATGACCTGTCCCCAATGCGGGTTCGAGCAACCCGAAACCGACGAGTGCGTCAAATGTGGGCTGATTCTTTCGAAATATCAGATCCAGAGGGAGGCCGCCCTTCAGAAAGAGAAGGTCGTCAAAGAGGTTCCTTTTGAAGAGAAGTATGTTCCATGGGAAAGCGGGGAGGGCTTCTTTTCGGCCTTTTTCAAAACGACGCGTCAGGCTCTCTTTTCTTCCTCCCGGTTCTTCAGGAAAGTCGGATCGGGAGAGGGTTACCTCCCAGCGCTGATATACGGTTTGATCTCGGGGATCATTGGCTCCGGGGGAGCCCTTGTTTGGCAGTGGTACCTTTTTTCTCAATGGATCCCCATAAGAAAATTTTCCCACCTTGCCTCGGGCGTCTACATCAGCTTCATGATCATCCTGGTTCCCTTGACGATCATCTTCACCCTCGTTGTTGGGAGCATCATCACCCATCTTTGCCTCATGATCGTAGGAGGGAATCGAAGGGGGTTTCAGACCACATTTCGTACTATCTCCTACGCCTTCAGCGGGAATCTCTTTGCGCTCATTCCGTTCATCGGGAGCAGTATCGGAGGCATCTATTTCCTGATCCTGACGATCATCGGATTAAGAGAGAGCCACTCCATCTCGACGGGAAGAGCGACCTTGGCTGTCTTCTTACCGCTGATGATCGGGGTGGGGTTGTTGATCCTCCTGGTGGCCCTCGTGCCGTTCTTCTTCAGGAGTCTCGGATTTTTTGGGGGGGTGGGTGTTTAGCAGAGGTCGAAAGGTCTCATTAGGAGGCAAAGGGCCTTTGAGCCCTTTTTTTGTTTCGATCGGCAGCGCATCTCATGGCGCAGGGTTGACTTGGAGCAGGCCTCCTCAGTCAAGGAGGAGACGATGGTGAGAAGAAGGATCAGGGAGAGGCGGAAGTTGGAGGACGAAGGGGGTCTTTCTCCGGAAGACGTGTTGCGGTTGATGGAAAAGGAGGATCGACCCTTGCTTGCGAGGGAGGTGGTGCGTCTTCTCGGTCTCCCTAAGGAACAGAGGTATCGGGTTAGGGAGATCTTTCGACAGTTGAGCGAAGAGGGGAAGATTGTAAAAATTCGGGGAAATCGCTACGGCTTCCCCCTCAAGATGAGCCTCGTGGTGGGAAGGGTGAGGTGCCATCCAGATGGATATGGCTTTGTGATTCCCGAGGCGCCAGGGGAGGAGGATATCTTTATCAGCCCAAGAAATCTGAGGGAGGTAATGCACGGGGACCGAGTCGTGGCCAGAGTCGAGTCGATCCGGAAGAAAGGGAAAGAGGGAAAGATTATCCGGATTCTCGAAAGGGGTCTTAGGAAAGTGGTAGGCAAGTTCATGAGGGGTAAGAATTACTCCTACCTGATCCCAGACGACGAGCGAATCATCCAGGAAATCTACATTCCCGATGGCGAGACGATGCGAGCCCGTCCCAATCAGATTGTGGTGGCGGAGATTACCTCGTATCCTACCGAAAGATCGAGGCCGGAAGGCCGAGTGACCCAGATCTTGGGATACCCGGAAGATCCGGAGGTGGAGCCCCAGATCATCATCCACAAATACGATCTGCCTCACCGATTCTCGTCTGCTGCGCTGAAGGAGGCGAGGAGCCTTCCGATTCGTCCTCGGTCGGAGGATTACAAGGATCGGGTGGATCTCAGGGAGATTCCGACCTTGACGATCGATGGCGAAAAAGCGAGGGATTTCGACGATGCTGTTTCTATCTGGCGGGAAAAGGATGGGCGCCTGAAACTCTATGTGTCGATCTCTGATGTCAGCCACTATGTTAAGGAGGGGACGGCCCTGGATGAGGAGGCCTATCTTCGAGGGACGAGTGTCTACTTTCCGGATCGAGCCATCCCGATGTTCCCTCCGGAACTGTCGAACGAGATCTGTTGTCTCCACCCCAACGTCGATCGTTTAACCCTCACTGTGGAGCTGACATACGACGCCCACGGAAATGAGAGGGGAGTCCGATTCTATCCGAGCGTCATCCGAAGTTGGGAAAGGCTCACGTATACCATCGTTAAGAAGATCCTGTTGGATGAAGATGAAGAGCTAAGGACGAGGTATCGTTCGGTCCTCACCTCGCTGAAATGGATGGCTGAGCTCTCTCAGACACTCCGACGAAAACGAATGGACCGTGGAGCGCTTGACTTCGATCTGCCCGAGCCAGAGGTGATTCTTGATCTCCAGGGAGAAACCGAAGGGATTGTCCGGGCGGAGAGGAATCTCGCTCATCAGCTGATCGAGGAGTTCATGATTGCTGCCAATGAAGCAGTCGCGCAGTTCCTGGAAGGGAGCGGTTTTCCTTCCCTCTATCGCGTTCACGAGCCGCCGGGGAAAGAAGCCATCGATGAGTTTCGAAGGTTCGTCTCTCACTTGGGGTACAAAATAGGGAAGGATGCGGGGGATTCTCCAAGGGAGCTTCAGAGGGTCCTTCTCGAGGTGAAGGGAAGGCGTGAGGAACGGGTGGTGAACAATGTCCTCCTTCGTTCCATGAAGTGGGCGAAATATTCTGCCCATAACGTGGGTCATTTTGGTCTCGCCTCTAAGTCCTATACGCATTTCACCTCGCCCATTCGCCGGTATCCTGACCTCATCGTCCACCGTATCTTAAAAGAGGTTCTTTTTGAAAAAGAGGGAGGGGCTCCCGAGGAAGTTCTGGCCAAGAAGGCTGAGCATCTTTCTCAGCGGGAACGCGTGGCGATGGAGGCGGAGCGGGAGATCCTTGATCGGTACAGAGTTCGTTTCATGAAGGATAAGATCGGTGAGATCTATCGCGGGGTGATTAGTGGCGTCACGGCATTCGGTTTCTTCGTTGAACTCTTCGACATTTTTGTGGAGGGTCTGGTCCGTGTCACGAGCCTGTATGACGATTACTATCATTATCACGAAAACCGTTACTGTCTTGTGGGGGAGAGAACACACAAAACCTTCAGGATTGGAGATGAAGTGCTCGTGAGAGTGGAGAAGGTCGATGTCGAAAGGAGGCAGATCGACTTTGGGCTGGTTGGAAAATAGTTCGTGAGAGTGAAGCAATACTTTGCAGGTTTTCCCTGCTCTTCGGAGAAGGATGGCTCGGTAGAGGCTGAGCGAGGATGGGCCTGCAAGATTGACAGAAAGGCATGAGATGGTAAAATGCTCGGTGAGAGATGTACGCGATGGAAGACCGCCGAGATCGCAGGTATTGCGAACCAAGACGATGGCGCGGTTAGCCCGTTTCGTTCTATGAGCGGGCGGATGGAGGAATGAGAAAAATATCTCTATGAGTTGACAGAAAGTTCGTCGATTGACATTTCATGTCATTATTGAGTCGTCGCGAACCGATACTGGTGCTATTTCGACACTTTAGGGCTGGCAAATAATTTGCATTCACTCAGACCTCGGTGAGAAAGGAAGAAACAAAGCCAAAAAAGAAATAGGGGCTTTAGAAAGGAGAACCGAGATGAAGCGGATGATCAGCGTGGTGTTGTTGGCGGTAGGATGTCTGATATGGATTGGAGGTTGTACGTTGGTGGTGCGAGACCGTCCAGGCCCTGTTTATGCTCCCCCTCCACCCGAACCGGGCCCCCCTCCCTGGGCCCCTGCCCACGGTCATAGGGCAAAGTATCGGTACTACTACTATCCGGAGCCCCGCGTCTACTTCGATGTCGGAAGAGGTCTCTATTTCTACTATTCCGGCGGCGCTTGGCAGGTTTCTGTTTCGCTTCCCGCGGGAATCTATATTCGCGCAGAAGAATACGTGACCCTGGAGATGGACGCGGATAGGCCCTACGTCTACCATTCCGAGGTCGAGAAGAGATATCCACCCGGCCATTTTAAGAAGAAGGGAAAGGGAAAAGGGAAGGGCAAGGACTGGGATTGATGTGGGGTTGTCATCCCAGACCTTGGTCAATTCTCCGAGCGATGCGACGGTGGAGGGCCGACATAGGGAGTTGATGGAGTTTGGAAAGAGGCACCCACTTCTGGTTTCCTTTCTCACTGAGAACCTTACAACGATAGACATGGAGAGTAAGCTTGAAGTGAGAGAAGGTGTGTTTGAAAACCCCCAAGGGTTCCTCGATTCTCACATCCACCTCCAATTCTTTTCTGACACGGTTCTTCAACTTTAGCAGGCTCGACCTTGATTCTTCTTCAGCTTTCCAGTTTGGGAATTCCCACAATCCACCTAAGAGACCCGATGGTGGTCTCTGACGGAGGAGGACCTTGCCATCTTTCTGAATGACTCCAGCTACGGCATGGACGTGAGGAATCTTTTTCTTAGCCCTTCTGGGTGGGTATCTCTCCGGATTTCCCGAAGCTTTCGCCTTACAGGCGCTGCGAAGAGGGCAACTCTGACATTTTGGAGTCATGGGGGTACAGAGGGTTGCGCCCAAGTCCATAAGGGCCTGATTGAAGGAACGGGCTTCCCCTTCGGGAATCAAAGATTCGGCAATTTCCCAAAGGAAGTTTTCCCGGGTGGTCACGAAGAGCCTCGAGAGGACTCTTTTGACATTCCCATCGAGAATGGGAAACTTCTTGTTGAAGGCGATGGAGAGGATGGCACCGGCTGTGGAGCGACCGATTCCAGGGAGGTTCAGGAGATCGTCGAGGGTCCCAGGGATCTCGCCCCCAAAGTGTCTTAGAACCATCTGAGCAGCGCGGTGAAGGTTTCTCGCCCTTGAATAGTACCCCAGCCCTTCCCAGACCTTCAGAACCCTCGAAAGGTCTGCTCTGGCGAGATCCCTAACGGTTGGAAAAGCCCTGAGGAACTTCTCATAGTAAGGGATGGCGGTCGCCACTTGGGTCTGCTGGAGCATGACCTCCGAAATCCAGATCGCATAGGGATCTTGGGTTCTTCTCCAGGGGAGATCTCGACCTTTTTTCTCGAACCATCGGAGTAGTTTCGTCTGGATTTTTTTTGACAAAAGCCGATCCACTGGTCTTCTTGTATAACTCAGCGATCGGAAGCCTTCAATCACGATGGCTTTTTCCCCGTCAAAATGATAGATATGGGTAGGATCATCGCTTAAACCACAGGGGAGGGACAATATGACCGCGAAAGACGAACTGAAAGAGATATCCGAAAAGGCAAAGGGTTATTTTGAGCAGGGGTTCAACTGAGCGGAGTCGGTCTCCCTGAGTTTCAGGGACTCCCTTGGGATTGAGGATTCACTCCTTCCCAGTATCGCAACGGGATTCGGTGGAGGGATCGGACGAAAAGGATCCCTTTGCGGCGCGCTCACAGGGTCGATCATGGCCATCGGGATGAAGATGGGAAGGAGGGACCCCAATGACAAGGAACACTTGGCGAACGTTTATTCAGTCTGTCGAGAATTTTGGAGCCTCTTTGAGAAGGAATTCGGGAGCAATCTCTGTTACGACCTTACCGGCGTTCATTTGGACAATGAAGAGGAGAGGCAGGAGTGGTTGGCCTCTGGGGGTCTGGAGAAATGTTCCAAGGTGGTTGAAAAAGCGGCCCAGATGCTTTGGGAGCTCATCGATAAGATCGAACGGAAGAAGGAGGAAGCTACAATGCCTCACTGATATCCCTGTCAAATTCCATCGAATTTTTTTGGTAGGGCGAGGCGTTTCCCTGAGCTTCAGAATCTTGTTGATTTTTCGAGAAGTTTGAGTTAAATAATGGCCGTTTGCAACG
>FWPV01012412.1_pt1 | contig 13143 bp, 10 predicted proteins | sample 2228371 | NCBI WGS metagenome assembly FWPV01 (sample SAMEA103939776, study PRJEB20133) | metagenome | reverse complement strand
AGCTTCCCTGGCCCGCGCGCGGCCGGACTTATCTGGAAGAGATGACCAACCTTCTGGAGGCTTTTGCCGCGAGGGGTCCCCGCGCCGCTTCACGGGGATGAGGCGGTTTCCCACGTCCCGGACCGTGCCCTTCAGGAAAAAGACCAGTAACCCTCGCCCTTTTCTCAGCTCGCCTTTCTCGAGGCGCAGCCTGAAAAGGCGGCGCCTGGCGTCAAAGGTGCCGTCGTCAACCACCGCCGTGCCCTCATGCAGGATTTCCTACATCAGGGGGCCCTCCGCGCGTGCGAACTCCTCGGGGATCAGGGCAACGGGCTCCAGGGCCACGCGGCCGGGCCAGGCTTCCAGCAGCAGGACGGCGCGGTCGGGCACGGAAAGGGCGCCGAAGTCGGGCGAGATGACCAGGAGGTCGTAATCGCTCTCCTCGAGGGCCTCACCCCTCGCCCGCGATCCGGAGACCACCACGGAGGCCACGCGCACCTTCTCGCGCGGGGAAGCCAGGAAGCCCTCCAGCAGCGCGCCGTCTATATGTGTTCCCGCACGAATCCCACTATCCTGTCCCGGCATCCCTGGAGTTCCCCTATGATCTCCTCGTTGTAGAGGTCGGCGGGCGGCCCTCCCACGCCGTTGGGATAGCGCGAGATGATGTAATGCCCGTCCAGCTTTCTGCATGCCACGGAGATGGAGTCGGTGTCGAGCCCCGTTTCGCCCAGCATCCTCGCCAGGTGCACGCAGGAATTGGTTCGCGACTCCCGGCCCATTTTGAGGAGCAGGGCTTTCAGGGCTTTCTCCGCCGATTGCTGGAGGTGGAACGCGGAGCCCTCGAACAGGCCTTCCGCCGCCAGGGACGCGGCCATGCGCCCGTCCCTTTCCGAGGCCTCCAGCCACCAGCCAATCTCGCGTCTCATGTCCTCATCCCCGGCTAAATTATAGATGCGGCGGCGGGCGGTGACAAAGAACGGCGGCCGTGGGCTTTCCGGTGCCGCAGTGCGCGGGGACGGCGGCTGCTAGAATAGTGAGGACCGGCGGAAACGCGACCTCGGGAGAAGGATGGAGAGAGAGAGCAAGGCGGTGGTCCACGTCCTGGGGCTGGGACCGGGCCCACTGGGCCTGGTAACCCTGGAGACGGCGGAGATGCTGGAGGCCGCGGAGGAGGTGCTGGTGCGCACCTCGCGCCATCCCTGCGTGGAGGCGCTGGCGGCCCGCGGCGTGCGCATGCGCTTCCTGGACCGTCACTACGAATCGGGCCGGGAGATGGAAGAGGTTTACAGGGCGGTGGCCCGGGAGGTGGCGGAGGCGGCGCGCGCGCGCGGGGAGGCGTATTACGCCGTGCCCGGGTTCGCCCTGGTGGCCGAGAGGACGGTGCAGCTCCTCCTTGCCGATGAGGAACTTGAGGTGCGGGTCCACGGCGCGGTGAGCTTTCTCGAGCCGGTGCTGGCGGCCCTGGGCCTGGACGCCCTGGAGGGCCTGCTGCTCCTGGACGGAGACCGCCTGCTCGCGGAGGGGCACCGCCTCCTCGACCCGCGCGTCCCCACCCTCATCGCCCAGGTGGACAGCCGCCTCAAGGCCTCCGACGTCAAGCTGGAGCTCCTGGAGGTCTATCCCGCCTCGCATCCGGTCACGGTGGTGGGGGCGGCGGGCACGGAGGAGCCGAGGCTGGAGCGGGCGGCCCTCGAGGAGCTGGACCGGGCGGAGCGTTTCGACCACCTCACCACCCTCTACCTCCCGCCCATGGAGGAGGGGGAGATATTCGATTTCCAGCGCCTTCTGGACGTGGTGGCGCGACTGCGGGGTCCGGGTGGGTGCCCCTGGGACCGCAGACAGACCCACGCCTCCCTGGCGCGCCACATGGTGGAGGAGGCGCACGAGGCGGTGGAGGCCATCAGGGAGGGCGACATGGACCACCTCGCCGAGGAGCTGGGGGACCTCCTCCTCCAGGTGGCCCTGCACTGCCAGCTGGGGGCGGAGGAGGACGCCTTCGACATCCGGGACACCCTGCGGCTGATCGTCGCCAAGCTCCTGCGCCGCCATCCCCACGTCTTCGGGGAGGTGAAGCTGGACACCGCGGAGGAGGTCATCGCGCGCTGGGAACGCATCAAGGCGGAGGAGCGCGGGGAGCCCTCGGTGCTGGACGGGGTGGCGGAGGGGCTGCCCGCCCTCATCTATGCCTTCAAGCTGCAGAGCCGCGCCGCGCGCGTGGGCTTCGACTGGGGCAGAGCCGAGGAGGTGTTGCCCAAGCTGGAGGAGGAGCTGCGGGAGGTCCAGGAGGTGCTGCGCCGCGGCGAGGGAGACCTGGAGGGGGAGCTGGGGGACATGCTCTTCACCCTGGTGAACGTGTGCCGGCATTACCGCGTGGACCCCGAGGTGGCGCTGCGGAGGTCGGCGGCCAAGTTCTCGCGCCGCTTCCGGGAGGTGGAGGAGAGGCTGCGGGCCTGGGGGAGGCGCGTGGAGGACGCGGACATGGAGGAACTGGATTCCCTGTGGGAGGCGTCCAAGGAGGAGCCCGGGGAGGCGTGAGGCCGCGCCGGTCCCCTGGAAGGCGGCGCGATGAAAGGAGAAGTCCCGTGAGAAAGACGACCGCGGCGGTCTTCGCCTCCATGCTGGCCGCCGCCGCCTTCACCTTCGCGGTACCGGAGGCGTCCGCCCTGCAGGAGACCTACACCTTCGAGGGCTCGGGGTGGGGGCACGGAGTGGGCATGTGCCAGTACGGGGCGCGGGGCATGGCCGCGGCCGGTTACGACTACCGGGGCATCCTCACCTATTACTACCGTGGTACTCAGGTGCAGGAATGGGGGTGCCCTTCCTCCATAAGGGTGGGGCTCCTGGAGGGGCAGTCGTCCATCCAGCTGGCCGCCGAGTCCGGGTCCTTCACCTTCTTTACCTCGGACGGGGACGTCCCGGGCGGCATCATGACCCCGGGGGGAACCTGGGCGGTGGGCGCCGACGAGCAGGGCCGGTTCTACATCTTGCGCCCGGACGGCACCCGCGTGAACGACACCGGTTACGGCGGGATGTACAGGCCGCTGTACGTGCGGGGCTCCGGGGACGGAGACGTGCTGCGCCTGCCCCAGAACGGCAACCGCGGCGTGAGCCATCTGTCGGCTTATACCCCCCTGGAGCTCAACCTCTACGGCGCCTCCCATCCCTATGCCCTGCGCGCCGTCCTCATAAGCTGGTTCGAGACCTACCTCAAGGGCATAGCGGAGGTCCCGGGGAGCTGGCCCCGGGAGGCGGTGAAGGCCCAGGCGGTGGCGGCGCGCTCCTATGCGGTGCGCAGCGTGGGCAAGCACGCCTCCTCCAACTTCGATATCTGCGACGAGACGCACTGCCAGTATTACAAGGGCTCGGACCAGGAGAAGGACGCGGGCTGGGTGCAGGCGGTGGAGGACACCGCGGGGCAGGTCCTCACCTACGGAGGCCAGGTCGCCCAGTGTTTCTATTCCGCCTCCTGCGGGGGGCACACCGACAACAACGAGGACGTGTGGGGCGGCTCCCCCGTGCCCTACCTTCGCGGAGTTCCCTGTCCCTGGTGCGAGGACCCGGGGAACAACCCCTTCGCGCGCTGGACGGTGAACTATACCAGGCAGGAGATGGAGAGCCGCCTCAACTCGCGCTCCGGCACCTACGTGGGCACCCTCTACGGCATGAACCTGTCCGACCGCACCCCCAGCGGGCGGGTGCGCTACGCCGTATTCACCGGCTCCGCCGGCACGGCGCGCCTCACCGGAGAGCAGCTGCGTTCCTGGTTCAGCCTGCGCTCCGCCATGGTCAACCGCCAGCGGGACAACTTCGACGAATACATCCTCCTGGCCAACCCCGGCGATGTCGCTGCCAAGGTATCGGTGGCCATGCGCACCCCCGCGGGAGAGTCGAAGGAGGCCGCGGTGGAGGTCCCGGCGCGCTCCCGGCGCACCCTGCACGTGGACGAGTATTTCTACGGCGAGGAGGTGTCGGCGACGGTGGTGAGCGACGGGCCGGTGGTGGCGGAGCGCGCCATGTACTTCGATTACCGGGGAATCTACGACGGAGGGTCTTGCGAGCACGGGGCTGTGTCGCCGGCGACGGAATGGTATCTGGCGGAGGGATACACCGCCGGGGACTTCGATACCTGGATCCTGGCGTACAACCCCGGAGAGGAGAGCGCCCACCTGGTGGTGGACCTGCTGCGCGAGGACGGGCATAACGGAAGGGTGGAGATGGAGGTGGGTTCCGGCGCCCGCGCGACCCTTTACGTGGACGGGGTGGAGGGCTTCTCCTCCTGCTCCCTCTCCGCCGCGGTGAGCTCCGACCTTCCCGTGGTGGCGGAGAGGGCCATGTACTTCGAGAGCGAGGGGAGGAGGGGAGGTCACGCCGCGCTGGGGGCCACGCAGCTCTCGCGGGAATGGCTCTTCGCCGAGGGGTACACCGGCGGGTCCTTCGACACCTGGGTGCTGGTGGGAAACCCCGGCGAGGATGCGGCCAGGGTGAGGTTTGACCTCTACGTCCCGGGAGGGGGCGGGAGAACGGTGGAGGCGGAGGTGAAGCCGCGCTCCCGCTACACCCTGCACGTGGACGACCACCTTCCCGACGCCGAGGTGGCGGTGCGGGTGGAGAGCGACGGGCCGGTGGTGGCGGAGCGCGCCATGTACTTCGACTACTACGGGAAGCGGGGCGGCTCATGCGCCCCGGGCACGCCACGGGCTTCCAGTATCTGGTACCTGGCCGAGGGCTATACGGGGGGCGGCTTCGACCAGTACATCCTGGTGGGGAACCCGGGCGGCGAGACGGCGCGGGTGAGTTTCGCCTTCATGACCCAGGCCGGATCCGCGCAGGCGGTCCTTTTCGACCTGCCACCCGGGAGCCGCTTCACCTTCCACGTGGACGAGCTCTTCCCCTCGGACGAGGTCTCCGCGGTGGTGGAGGAGACGCAGGGCCGGGGGATAGTGGTGGAGCGGGCCATGTATTTCGACTACTACGGGCGGCGGGGCGGCCACGCGGCCATGGGGGTGACGCATCCCTCCACCACCTGGTATTTCGCCGAGGGGTACACCGGCGGGTGAGCGGCGGGTACACGGGGTCACCGACGCCGCCCGCGGTCCCGGGGCAAAGCCCGGAGGGATATGCCGTCCGCCGATGACGGAAAGGCCACGAAAAGTCCCCGTCCTGATTTGCTTTTTGCGGGGGCGTTGGATTAACTTCTTTAGTTATGAAGGAGAACCTGAGGCGCCTCTTCGAGTACCGCGAGCTGCTGTTCAACCTCACCCGCAAGGAGGTGAAGGTCAAGTACAAGAACTCGTTCCTCGGTTTCGTGTGGTCGCTGGTCACGCCGCTGATGATGCTGGTGGTCTTCTACGTGGCCTTCGGGGTGATCTTCAAGCTCCGGGCCATGAACATGCGCTACTACGCCTTTTTCCTCATGGCGGGGATCCTGCCCTGGAACTACCTGTCCATCGCCCTCATGCAGGGGGTGGGCTCGGTGGTCATGAACGGCGACCTGGTGAAGAAGGTCTACTTCCCCCGGGAGGTGCTGCCCCTCTCCTACCTGGGGTCGGCCTCCTTCCATTTCCTGCTCCAGGAGCTCATGCTCATCGCCTTCCTGCTCGCCTTCCGGGTGCCGCTGACGCCCTGGATCCTGGCCTTTCCCCTGCTGGTGGTGCTGCAGATGGCCTTCATCGCCGGGATGTCGCTGCTGCTCTCGGCGCTGAACGTCTTCTTCCGCGACGTGCAGCATTTCACCGAGATCCTGCTCACGGCGTGGTTCTGGATGACCCCGGTGGTCTATCCCGTCTCCTATATCCGCGACAACCTGCCGGCCTGGGCGGAGCGGCTGTACCTGCTCAATCCCATGGCCCACATGGTGATGCTCTGGCAGCGCATCGTCTATAATTCGCCGGTGAACGGGCCCTCGGCTTACGGGCTCTCCGCCGAGGGCATACTGGGGACGGTGGTGGTGTCCGCGCTCCTGCTGGTCCTCGGGTATTACGCCTTCTGCCGGCTCGAGGGAAGATTCGCGGAGTTCATCTGATGGCGGCGAGGGAGATCGGGACGCGGGCCACCTCGGAGGTCCCCGCCATAAGGGTGGAGGGGGTGAGCAAGAGCTTCCGCCTCTACCACGACGTCAACTACACCCTCAAGGAGAGGATCATCAACTGGCGCAAGCGCGGCTACGACCTCTTCTGGGCGCTCCGTGACGTGGACCTCACGGTCTATAAAGGGGAGACCTTGGGGATCATCGGCCCCAACGGGTCCGGGAAGTCCACCCTCCTGCGCCTCATGACCCGCATTATGAAGCCCAACCAGGGGCATATCCAGACCTACGGGACCATCGCCGCCCTGCTGGAGCTGGGGGCGGGCTTCCATCCCGACCTCACGGGGCGGGAGAACATCTACCTCAACGCCTCCATCCTGGGGTTCAGGCGGCGGGACCTGGAGGGGCTCATCGACGGCATCATCGCCTTCTCCGAGCTGGGGCCGTTCATCGACAACCAGGTCAAGAACTACTCCTCGGGGATGTACGTGCGCCTCGGTTTCTCCATCGCCATCAACCTCAACCCCGACATCCTGCTCATCGACGAGGTGCTGGCGGTGGGGGACGAGTCCTTCCAGACCAAGTGCCTCAACCGCATAGCGCGCATGCAGCAGGAGGGCAAGACCATCGTGCTGGTGACCCACGAGGCGAACATCGCCGCCTCCATCTGCGACCGCGTCCTCTGGCTGGAGCAGGGGAGGGAGAGGATGCTCGGAGATCCCCGCGAGGTGACCGAGCGCTACCACGAGGCCATGCGCATGCGCCCGGAGGGGAGCGAGTTCGGCACCCGGGACATCGTCATCGAGAAGGTGGAGATCCTGGACCGCCACGGCAGGGAAGCGGTGGAGTTCGAGACCGGCGAGCCCCTTACCCTGCGCCTCCACTACCGCGCGCAGCGCCCCGTGGACGACCCCGTCTTCGGCTTCGGTTTCTACGATCAGATGGGCTTCATGGTCTACGGCACCAACACGCGCCTGCGCGGCATGACCATCCCCAGGGTGGCGGGTAAGGGAAGGATGGACTTCTCCATCGCCTCCCTCTATATGCTGGACGGGAGATATTACGTCTCCGTGGCGGCGCATACCCGCGACGGCCTGGTGAACTACCACTGGCTGGACAAGCTCTTCTACTTCGACGTGCACTCGCCCGGCATGGAGGAGGGCTACCTGGCCATGGAGTGCGAGATCGACATGGTCGAAGAGGGGCTCTCCTAGCCACGGTCCCCGCGCACCCGGGTGCCTCGCCGGTGCCGGGAGGGTGAGGCGCGGCGCGGGCCGGCGACGCGGCAGCCGCCCGCTGAAGCCTTCACGGGCGCGGGGTGCGGCAGGGATAGCGGGAGCCTCGGGCGAAAAAATCTTTGAAACACCGTGGTCGGGCCAGCGCCCGGCGCGCAAGGAGGGCGGCGAGGACCGCGGCGGCGTACCGCGGTCCCGGCCTTGAAGGGGCGGACGGAAGGCCGCGGCGGCGCGGCCGCGAGAGATGGAGCTGCGGGATGAGCGAGAAAGAGGACCTGGCCGGAGGGACGGCGCGGAGAGCGGCGGACAATCTCTCCCTGGACCTGGAGGAGGTCGATGTCGGGGAGATCATGCGCGCCATCGAGGAGCGGACGGAGAGGCGCCGCGCCGACGGCGTGTACCGTGACCTGCCCCTGCTGGAGCTGGAGGACTTGCGCACGGGGGGAGGGGAGGCCGAGATCAGCCTCGACCCCCTGCACGAGCTCATCTTCCTGGTGCAGCTGGCGAGGCAGTACGCCGAGGTCACCAGCCATTACCCCATAGGGTCGCGGCGTTCCGTGGTGGGCCCGCTCATCGCGCTGGCCAAGAAGGCCATGCGCCGTTTCATGACCCCCTACATGGACGCCCTTTTCGCCAAGCAGCGCGAGTTCAACGCCCAGTGCCTGCGCTCCATGGAGGTCTTCCTGGAGATGATCAAGCGCGAGCGCGAGCGCTCCTACCACGGGGGCCTGGACCGCTACACCGCCTGGGTGGAGCTGGGTTTCGCGGAGGAGGACGAGGACCTGCTGCGGGAAGCGGCACGCCGTTTTCCCGAGGGAGAACCCGTGGTGCACCTCGCGAGCGGCACGGGGAGCTTTTTGGCCGCGGCCCGCTCCGAGGGACGGGAGGCGGTGGGGGTGGAGGACGACGAGAGGCTGGTGAGGCTGTCGCAGGACCGGGACCTGAGGGTGATCTCCGCCCGCCCCGTGGACTTCCTCGACTCCCGGCCTCCGGAGTCGCTGCGGGCGGTTTTCCTGCGGGAGCTGGGGGAGAGGGACGACGCGCGCGAGCTGGTATGGATGGTCAACGCCCTCGCCGACCGCATGGAGAGGGAGGGCAGGGTGGTGGTGCTCAACCACCATCCCCGCTCCGTGCTGGGGGTGGAGGAGGCCTTCCGGGACCCCACCCTGTTGCGGCTGGTGCACCCGGAGACCATGCGCGGCCTCTTCCTCCACGCCGGCTTTCGCGAGGTGGAGGTGGCGGAGGCGGGCGAGTACACGCGGCAGGAGATGGCGGAATGGAAGAAGAGGCTTGGCGATACCTTTTCGGAGGGCGAGGCCATGGCGGAGATGCTCTTCGGACCGCGGCGCTATCTCCTGGAGGCTAGGAGGTAGGGCCTTGGGCGCGGAGAGGGTGGCCTTCGTCCCCGTGCGCTACGGTCCCCGGGTGGTGGGGGGCGCGGAGGCCCTCACCCGCGCCCTGGTGGAGGAGCTGGATTCCAGGGGGTGGCCGGTGGAGGTCATCACCACCTGCGCCCTGGACCCCTACAGCTGGACCAACCACTTCCCGCCGGGGACGGAGACGGTGCACGGCATCACCGTGCGCCGCTTCCCCACCGAGAGCCGCAAGTATACGCGCAAGGTCTTCCGCACCGAGACGCGCATGCTGCAGGGGAAGAGGGTCTCGCGGCGCCGGCAGGAGTTCTGGATCCGCAGCGTGGTCACCAGCGAGGCCATGTGCCGCTGGCTGGGGGAGCACCGCGACGAGTACCGCGCCTTCGTCTTCGCCCCCTACCTCTTCGGCACCACCTACCTGGGGGTCCTGGAGGTGCCGGAGAAGTCCTACATCATCCCCTGCCTGCACGACGAGCCCTACGCCTACCAGTACATCTACCGCAAGCTCATGCGCTCCGCGCGGGGACTGATGTTCAACAGCGTGCCGGAGATGGAGCTGGCGCGCCGCATCTTCGGCGAGGACCTGCCGGGACGGGTGGTGGGGATGGGTTTCAGCCCCTACGGCGCGGACGGGGAGCGCTTCCGCTATAAGTACTCCATCGAGGGCGACTTCATCCTCTACACCGGAAGGAGGGAGATCGCCAAGAACACCCCCCTGCTGCTGCGCTATTTCTGCAACTTCCTGGAGAACACGGGCCGGGAGGTGAGCCTGGCGCTCACGGGAGCGGGGCAGGTGGATATCCCCTTCTCCTTCCGCAACCGGGTCATCGACGTGGGTTTCGTGGACCAGCGGGACCTGCGGGACGCATACGCCGCCGCCACCCTCATCTGCCACCCCTCCACCAAGGAAAGTTTTTCCATCATGATCCTGGAGGCCTGGCTGGCCGGACTTCCCTGCCTGGTGCACGGGGACTGCGCCGTCACCCGCCACCACGTGGAGAGCAGCGGGGGAGGGCTGTGGTTCACCGATTACCCCACCTTCCACGAGGCGTTGGAGTTCCTCCTCGACCACCCGGCGGCGCGGGCGAGGATGGGAGAGAAGGGGCGGGACTACGTGCTCGCCAACTATTCCTGGGACGAGGTGGTGCGCAACTTCGAGGCCGTCCTGGAGGAAGGGGAGGCGAGGGGTTGAGGGCGCGGCGCGCGGTCCCGGAGCGGGGAGGGGAACGGTGAGGGTGCACCAGATAGTGCCGCGCCTGGACGCGGGGGACGCCGTCTCCAACGAGGCGCTGGCCATCCACAGGCTGGTGACGGCATGGGGGTTCGAATCGCGCATCTACGCCAACGGCATGGACGAGTTCGGCAAGCGCCATGCCTCCTACGACCACACGTACCGGGAGTTCATGCGCGAGAAGGACGACCTCCTCATCTACCACTACTCCATCTACTGCGGAAACTACCGCTATTACCTGGAGAGCGAGTCCCGCAAGGTGCTCATCTACCACAACATCACCCCCCCGGAGTTCTTCGAGCGTTTCTATCCCGAGGCGGCGAACCTCTGCCGGCTGGGAAGGGAGCTGCTGCCCCGCCTGGCGGTATGCGAACTCGCCCTGGGGGATTCGGATTTCAACCGGCGGGAGCTGGTGGCGGCGGGATTCCCGGAGGAGAGGACGGGGGTGCTGCCCATCAACCCTCCCCTGCACAAGCTGGACGGGGTGGAGGAGGACGCCGGGCTTGGGCGCTCGCTGTCCGACGGCAGGACCAACATCCTCTTCGTGGGGAGGGTGGTGCCCAACAAGCGCGTGGAGGACATCGTCAAGCTCTTCTACTGCTATCACCGGGGGGTGAACGCACATTCCCGGCTGGTGGTGGCGGGGTCCATCCTCAGCACCTACTATTCCGCCCTCCTCTCCCTGGCGCGGCGCATGGGCGTCGCCGACCGCGTGTTCTTTTTGGGCAAGGTGAGCGACGGGGCCCTCAAGGCCTGCTACCGCCGCTCCCATTACTACGTCTCCATGAGCGAGCACGAGGGATTCTGCGTGCCCCTCCTGGAGGCCTTCCACTTCCGGCTGCCGGTGCTGGCCTACGCCGCGGGGGCGGTGCCGGAGACCATGGGCGGGGCGGGCATCCTGGTGCACGACAAGGACTACCCCCTGCTGGCCGAGCTCCTGGACCGCCTGGGGAGGGACGAGGTGATGCGCGGCCGGGTGCTGGCGGCCCAGGAGGCGAGGCTGCAGGAGTTCGGGGAGGAGGCCTTCACCGCCGCCATAAGGAAGATACTGGAAAGACTGGCCGGGGGCCTCATGAGGGGCGGGGAGAAGGCCCGGGAGGAGGAGGAAAGGGCAGAGGAGGTGGAGCGGGGGTGAGGGTACACCAGATATGCGCGCGCCTGCAGTTCGGGGACGCCGTCACCGGCCAGGTCGTGCGCATCCACGAGACGGTGAGATCATGGGGCTGGGAGAGCCATGTCTACGCCACCGCCCACGACGAGCGCATGGCGCCGCTTGACGAGGGGCTGAAGGCCTACCGAGGGGAATACATGCGGCGGAAGGACGACATCCTCCTCTATCATCTCTCGGTCTACGACGAGAACCATCGCCTCTACCTGGAGAGCCGCAACCGCAGGGTCCTCGTCTACCACAACATCACCCCTCCGGAGTTCCTGGAACCCTACGATCCCCACCTCGCCGAGGTGTGCCGCAGGGGGCGGGAGCTCCTCCCCGCGCTGCGGGACTGCGACCTCGCCCTGGGGGATTCGGAGTACAACCGCCGGGAGCTGGCGGCGGCGGGCTTCCCGGAGGAGAGGACGGGGGTGCTCCCCATCTTCGTGGACCTGGAGGCCCTGGGGGGAGAATACAACCGTCCGCTGCTGCGCGAGCTTGACGACGGGCGGGTGAACGTGCTCTTCGTGGGGCGCCTGGTACCCAACAAGCGGGTGGAGGACCTCATCGACGTGTTCGCCGCCTACCACCGCGGCGTGAACGCCCACTCGCGGCTGCTCCTGGTGGGCACCTCCTGGTCCGTGACCTACAATGCGGAATTGGCCGGGCGGGTGCGGCGGCACGGCCTGCAGGGATGCGTCTCCATACCGGGATGGTCCTGGGGAGTCAGCGACGAGGACCTGCGGGCCTATTACCGCGCCGCGAGGGTGTTCGTGACCTGCAGCCTGCACGAGGGCTTCTGCGTGCCCCTGCTGGAGAGCATGTTCTTCCGGGTGCCCGTCCTGGCCCGGCACGCCGCGGCCATCCCCTTCACCCTGGGGGGAGCGGGGATGACCTTCCGCGAAATCGACCCGCCCCTGCTGGCGGAGGCGGTGGAGGAGCTGGCCTTCAACCGCGAGCTGCGGGAGGCGCTTGCGGAGAGGGGAAGGAGGAGGCTGGAGGACTTCCACCCCGAGAAGACGGCGCAAAAGCTGCGCTCTTTCCTGGAGATTGTGGCCGGGAGCCAGCCATGATCCCGGCCGGAGCCCGGCGCCGGAACATGACGCGCAAAGCCGGACCGCGGTAAAGGCCGTGGCCGCTCATCCCGCGCAGACGCGGCCGGAGACGGGAGCGAGGTGGGCCGGCGCGTCAGGCAAGAGCCCCCGCGCTGAGCGGGATGGCGCGTGAGCCGCGTGGGGCGAGCGGATGACCGGACGCCATTCCCAGGCCCTCCCGGCAGGAGGGCGGCTGAGGGAGCTACGGCTCACGGCCGGTCCTGCGGGCGTCCGGAGAGGATGTGGATTTGGGACGGGACCGGTCTCCTTCTCGCCGGTCCGGAAGGGTCGCCCTCACTTTTTCAGGGGCAGGGTGAAGGAGAAGACCGAACCCCCACCCTCGCGCGCCCGGTGCCAGATGCGCCCTCCGTGCTCCTCCACGATGCGCCTGCCTATGTAGAGGCCGAGGCCCAGGCCGGGACCGCCGTGACGCAGGGCTCCTCCCACCTGGTAAAAACGCAGGAAGACCTTGTCACCTTCCCCCTCGGGAACGCCGGTTCCGCGATCGAGAACGGAGAAGACGATCTCGCCGCCCTCCACGCGTCCTCGAAGCTCGACGGGCTGAAAGGCGGGCGAATGCTTCACCGCGTTGTCCAGCAGGATGACGAATAGGCGCAGGAGACGGTTGGGGTCGGCATCAGTGACCACGCCTTCCCGAGGGAGGTCTTGCGCGAAGGTCCTCTCGGGGTACCTCAAGGCCATCTCCCCGAGCGCCTCGGCGGCAACGCCCACCACGTCCGTGGGCTCGAGCTCCAGTGAGAAGGCACCGCGCTGGATGCGGGTGGCGTCGAGGAGCTCCTCCACCACGTAGACCAGGCGGTCCGCCCCCACCTCGATGCCCCGCAGGGCGGCATCCATGGCCTCGGGGGAGAGGTCCCCGCGCCGGGCCGAGAGGGTAGAGGCATAGCCCTTGAGGAGGGTCGCGGGATGGCGCAGTTCGTGGGCCGCTATGTCCATGAAGTCGCGCATGCGCCCCGCGTACTCCTCCAGCTTCCTCTCATATTCCTTCTTCTCGGTGATGTCGGTGATGAAGCCCTCGAGGACGGCGGTGCCGCC
>FWPV01012403.1_pt1 | contig 13150 bp, 14 predicted proteins | sample 2228371 | NCBI WGS metagenome assembly FWPV01 (sample SAMEA103939776, study PRJEB20133) | metagenome | reverse complement strand
ACCAGCAAGCCCAAGATTTCTGCTTTGTACGACAAGGTGAAGGGCGCCCTGATAGAGCTAGACGTTGACACCGTAGATGAAAACGGTGACGTCGTCTACTTTAACCGATTTGGGACCTTCATCAGAGGTGAGGGTGGCTTCGGGGGGGAGAAGGGCCCGGAGCCGGGAAACGAGCCCCCGGAGAGGGACCCGGACAAAGTGGTGGAGATGAAGACCCTGCCTCAGCAGGCGCTGCTCTATCGCCTGTCCGGCGACAAGAATCCACTTCATGCCGACCCGAATTTTGCGGCTATGGGCGGGTTTGACCGGCCTATCCTTCATGGCCTGTGCACCTTTGGTTTTGCAGGAAGGGCTATCCTTGCCGCTTATTGCGATAACGAGCCGGAGAGATTCAAAGCTATAAAGGTGCGCTTCTCCCGCCCGGTCCTTCCTGGAGATACCATCATCACGGAAATGTGGAAGGAAGGGGAGGACAAGGTTATCTTTAGGTGCAAGACTGCGGAGAGAGGAGAGTATTGTCTCACCAATGCCGCCGTATGGCTCAATGTATAGCCATGTCACCATAATCGTCAGGGGGCTTTTTATCCAGCCCCCTGACATTTTTTAACTTATTGTATTCGGCGAAGCCTTGTTTGGCTATCCATGTGGATCATGTGGGGATAAAATCCTTTTCCCGTACTATCTTCATGCTTAAGGCGTTTTCCGGACATTTGATCATGCAAAGACCGCAACCCATGCACTTATCCGGATTGACCGTGGCTACCTCAGACCCGTCCTCTTTTTTCGACACGGAGAGCGCTCCGAAGTAACAGCGATCTAAACAGATAGCGCATCCGGTACAGAGTTCCTCATCCACAACGGAGACAAACCGGCTGGGATCGCATAGGCGTAAGCCTTCGCTAAGCGTGAGTTTAAAGGACATGCAACAGTCCGAGCAGCAGTTGCAGATGAAGTGACTGTCTTCGGCGCGATTCATGGTTACATGGACAAGGCCAGCCTCCTCGCACTCCCTAATTATCTTCATGGCTTCCTCTTTGGAAATCTCCCTTCCTGAGCCCCGCTCGATGGTGTATTCCGCAGCGCGGCCTACCTGTATACATACCTCTACTGGCGCATCGCATTTCTTCTCTATGGTCCGGCAGGTGCAACGGGTAACTGCAATGGGATTGACCTTTTCGATGATGCTCTCGATGTCTTCATAGGCGAGAATCTGATTCCTCATCTCCACAGGTTGCCTTACCGATATTACCCTGGAAAAGGGCTTGGGGAGCATTTTGGCCACGGTCTCGGCGTAAGAGGGCCATTCTTCTTCCATGTATCTCTGCCAGAGATCGAGATATTCTTGGGGGGCGTCGGGCCATACCAGGGTGGCGTCATGAAATTGCACCAGGCTGTTGCACATCCTGTAGATAGTACCCACAGGCTTTCTGGACTTGAAGACCAGGCCCTTTTTAAAAAGTCGGTCTGTGGTTTCCTCGATCTCCTCGGAGCTCTTTCCCACTTTTGCAGCAAGCTCCTCGGCCGTGCCTGGCATGGCCAGCAGTAACCTTGCTTCATCCTCATCAGCAATCATCTTGAAAAGCTGGGGTATGATCTTACTGCCCTGCATGAATATTCTCTCGGCAAGCTGCTCGTACAAATTCTCGGCCATGATGCCCTCCTTGGTTCTCCTCAGCCTTTATTGCAATTGACCATGATGATAGCTTGGCGTAATGCTAGGAAAGGACTGCGATTTTGCCCAACATTTTTCGCCTTTCAGCTCAATTCCTCGATGATGCGCTTGAATGCTTTCTTCCCAGCCTCGTGACCCACCTGATCCAAAGTGGTAAATTCCAGGGCATCAAATGGGCATATCTCCACGCATTTGGGATTGCCCAGGTCGGAGCAGAAGTCACAAGCGAAAACGACTTTCCTGTCCCAGTCCAACTTCAACGCCCCAAAATTGCATGCCTCAATACACCAACCGCAGCCGTTACATTTGTCTTTGTCTATTTTTATGGATCCATCGGGCTGCTCCGATATGGCATCCCGGGGACATGCTTTGATGCATAAGGGATTTTCACATTTTCTGCAAGAGAGGGCGATGTCGAACGTTGGCTCGATGCGAATATGCCTTATCCGGGATTTGGACCAATTTATCTTCTTCTCTTTGAATACGGAGCAGATGTATTCACAGATCTCGCATCCAGTGCATTTCTCCGTATCGCAGACGATGATCTTTTTCGCCTCCATTGGCTACACCCCCAAGCTTGTATCTAGACCCAGTTCTTCTAAAAGGGCTTTGGTGGGAATACCCTCCTTGTTCCAGCGGCGCGCTTCATAATATCCGGATAGAGCCTCATCGTACTCCTCTTTGATAATAATAGCCCCATCGTTAACGTCGTCGTACATCTTTTCCTCGAAGGCGCGGGGCGGGGGATAGTCGTGCTCCCTTCTTGCCCCAAATCTAACGTTGACGAGTTTAGCCTGATTATGGATGCGTTCGCCCGTCTTGATCATCTCGTCTGCGTTAACATCGAAGCCGGTAACCAGACGAATCACCTTGGCCAACTCATCGTTGTCTTTATAAATGCCCCGAGTAAATTTACATATTATCAGCGAGTCAATGATGGCATAGAGGTTTTCCCCGTCGTAGACGATTTTGCCTCGAGATTTATCTAAGTGATAACGATCAACTGTCCCCTTCACGTCCACTTGGTAAGAGCCTGAGCGCAGATAACATGCTCCTCTGACGCTGGTGGCAAAACCCAAGGTGGCGGTCTGGAGGGAACGCAAGGAGTACGCTCCCCATTCCAGTTTTTTATTTACCATGGCGAACTTATAGGAGTCTTTCCCCAGCTTTTCGGCGGCTCGGGCACAGCCATCCGCGATTAATTCACCCAGCTTTCCCTCCCTCAAGCACAGTCTCTGAACCGCTTCAACCAGTGCCTCCCCGTTACCAAAGCGGAGGTCTATTCCGTCGCAATCCTCTTTGGTAAGAAGGCCTTTCTCGTATGCCTCCATCGCCCAGGAGACGGTGACCCCGGCGGATATGGTATCCACCCCCAGCTTGTCGCACAGTTCCACTGCCTTGGTTATGGCGTTGAGATCAGCAACACCGCAGTTGGGTCCCAGTAGCTCCAAGGATTCGTAATCCATGGAGGCTACGGTGCCCGCCCAAGGGCCTTCCTTCACCACGTTGATATGGTCGCAGGCAATGGGACAGGCTGGACAAGCGACAATCTTCTTCACCATAGTGGCAAGCATGGTCTCTCCCGATACCGCTTCAATTTTCTCGAAGGTTCCTTTTTGAAAATTGTAGGTTGGGAGGCAGCCCAAACGATTATGTACCAGCATGTTCGCGGGGGTCCCGTAAACCCTATATTTTTCCGTTGCAGGGCCCCGGCAGCGCTTATAAAGATCCCGGCAAAACTCTAGAAGCTCGTCGAGATTGGCGACCTCTACATCTCCAGTGCCCCGGATGGCTATGGCTTTAAGGTTCTTAGAGCCCATCACCGCTCCCATCCCGGAACGTCCCACCTGCCTGTTGCGGTCATTGGTAACATTGGCCAGGCAGGATAGCAACTCTCCCGCGGGGCCTATGGAGGAGACCCGGATCTCATCGTCGGAAAGCTCTTCACGTATCAGCTCTTCGGTATCCCAGGTGGTTTTACCCCACAGGTGAGAGGCATCGCGTAGCTCCGCGTAGCCGTTTTGTATGTACAGGTAGGTGGGAGAGGCAGCCTTTCCGGTTATCACGATGCCATCCCAGCCCGCTGCCTTGAGCTCAGAGCCGATACCTCCAGAAGCTATGCCGAAACCGATAAAACCCGTGGCGGGGGAGATTGCCCCCATGATGTATTTTGAGGAGACGGGGATGATGGTTCCAGCTACAGGTCCAGTCCACAAGCAGAGCACATTCTCTGGCGAAAGTGGGTCGGTGCCCGCGGGTACTTCGTTATAAAGCGTGCTGGCTACGAAGCCATACCCGCCTAAAAATTTTCTAGCCCAGTCTTCGGAAAGGCTATCGGTTTTTATCTCTCCAGTTGACAGATCCACACGTAGGAATTTACCTGCATATCCTTGCATCTACTCATACCTCCTTAACCCCCACCGATAAGCAACGCAAAAGCGACCCGATCGCCGGGGCGTATCCGCACTTCACCCAACTCTTTTCTATTTATTATACGATTATTGAGAATGTAAGTACTGTTTTCTTTCATCGCCCGCTCTCTGAAAGAGGTTCCCAGAGACTTCTCCAGCCGAGCAATCAGTTCCTTGAAAGTCACTGGCTTGTCGATGATTAGCTCGCACGATTTTCCATATTCTCTAAAAGGACCGTAGAACTCGATCAAGACCTCGCCTTTCATTCTGGTGCCTCACAAGAAAAACTATCCTGTTCACTTTCTACATTACTACACGGGGAAGAAGAATTAAATAAATTTATTTTTCACTTTGTAGAATTGTTGCTTTCCTCACTGGCATCGTCTGAAGTGGAACTCGTATTGCTTCTGGAAAGGAAGCGTCCTACCTTGGCGGCAGCAGCGCTGCCATGGGTGGCGGAATCGGGGATATCTTTAGGCCCCTGGCATACCCCCGCGATGAAGATACCACTCTGCGTAGTCTCGGCCATTCCATCGATGGGGTGGAGTTCCCTCACGAACCCGTAGGAGTCCCTTTTCAGTCCCAGCATTTTGCGTATCTCCCTGGTGCTGGACGACGGTTGCAGTCCACAGGCGAGGACCACCAGGTCTAGTTCTTTCTGAATCATTCTACCGCTCTGGGGATCCTCGTATACGATGATGGGATTTCTGGTGGAGCGGTTCTCGTAAACCGAGGGTATAGCTTGGATGAACTCGATGCCCTCCTCCACCGATCTCTGGAAAAGCTCCTCGAATCCTTTACCGCAGGCTCTCAAGTCGTTGTAGAATATCATCACCTCCCGGGAGCATGTTCCAGAACAAGCCGCCCCCCTTTAACTGAAGCCATACAGCAGAAGAAGGAGCACCAGGAATTATAGTTGAGATCCCGGGAACCCACGCACTGGACAAAGGCGATGGAGTGGATATGCTTTCCGTCCGGTCGCACCAGTTCTCCTTCAGTGGGGCCCGCGGCGTTACAGATGCGCTCGAATTCCATGTTGGTTACGATATTTTCGGAATCGGAATAATGATATCTATTGATCGGTGTGGGATCGAAAACCTCGCCACCTGTGGCCATTACTATCGCGCCAACTTCAACCTGTTCCTCGTAGGGATCCTGGGTTAGATTGATTGCGTCCAGACCACAGGCCTGCATGCATAGACCACATTCTATACATCTGTCCCGGTCGATTATATATTTAAGGGGCGCCGCCTGTGCGAACATGGCGTAGATGGCTTTGCGTGGCTTGAGATTCTGGTCCCATTCGTGGGGGACGATTATGGGACATACCTCCACGCATGCGCCACACCCAGTACATTTTTCGATGTCTACATACCATGGCTTATGCAAGAGGGTTACTCTAAATCTGCCTGGCTCTCCCTCTACCCTGGTTATCTCGGTATTGGTTATCAATTTTATGTTTTTGTGCTTAGCTGTTTCCACCAGCTTTGGCCCGAGTATTCATATGGAACAGTCCATGGTGGGGAAGGTCTTGTCCAACGCGGCCATGATGCCGCCAATGGAGGGGTCTCTTTCCACCATATACACGGGATAACCCTGTTCGGCGATGTCCAGGGCAGCGAACACTCCCCCTACTCCTCCACCTATCACCAGGACGCTTTCCAAGGGTTTGAGGTCGATCACTTTTTCGTGGGAGGTAAGAGTTATCTCGGTATGTATGGTGTTGGCAAGTTCCCTTGGGTCCTCCTCTAGCCTATATGAGAAAAACTCCTTATCCGATGGGAGGATGTTCTCAAAGACTTCTCTTTCCAGCCTGCGGGAACAGACCAGCACGACCTGGTCTTCCCCGTCGAGCTTCTCTTTAATGGCTTGCTGGCCTTGAGGTGAACAGCAATTGCGGCCGATTGCCACCTCATAACCCATGTCTTCCATATATCTTTTCAGGGACATTATGTCGTCGAGTTTTTCCTCAGGGGTGGTGCAGATAAAGATCATGGAACTCATTACTTAACCACCTTTTTCATCTTTTCCAGCTGTTCGCTCATTTCTTTCATGACCCTCTGGAATACCGCCCCTTCAGCTGAAGAGATCCATTCCAGCCTCAGCCTCTCCGGATCGATCCCTTTCTCGGGAAGTATCTTTTCCTTCAACTTGTTAATTATTTCTTCGCATTGAATATTTCCATTGATATAATGGCAGTCCCCCGGAGGATGGCAGCCTCCCACCAGCACCAATGGCGCTCCTTTTTCGAAGGCGCGTAGCACCATCTCTTGGCTGATCCTGCCCGTGCACATCACCCTGATCATCCTTACGTTTGCTGGATACTGTAACCTCGACACACCTGCCAGGTCTGCTCCTCCGTAAGTTCACCAGTGACAGACTAGCGCGAGAATCTTCTCTTCTGGCTTCTCTTCCAGTGCCGTATCTATCTGGGCGAAGATTTGCTGGTCGGTAAAACCCTGAGCTTCTACCGCACCCTGTTTACAACGAGCGGCACAGACCCCACATCCCTTGCAGGATGCGTCGATAACCCGGGCCCTTTTCCTCTTCTTTCCATCTATCTCCACTTCATCTGTGACAATGGCGGAGAAAGGACATCTCTTCACGCATACCAGGCAACCGGTGCATTTATCTTGGTCGATTGAGGAGATGATCGCATCCAGCTTAATCTGGTTCTTGGAAAGCAAACCCAAGCACTTAGCGGCGGAACCGCTAGCTTGAAGCATAGAATCCCCCACATCCTTTGGAAATTGGCAGGTTCCTGCAAGCATCACGCCGTCTATGGCTGTCTCCAATGGTTTCAGCTTGGGATGAGCTTCCAACATGAAACCATCGGCGCTGGAGGGAATTTTAAGCATGTCTTGGTGTCTTTGAGCGTCAGCCGAGCGAATCAAGCCGGTTGCCAGTACCACCATGTCCACTTCCTGAAAAGTCTCCTCGTCGATGATTTCCGGTTTTGCACGGACTTCTAGCTTGCCATCTTTCTCGGTTATTTCCTCCACCTTCGAGCGCATGAAGATTATTCCCCAGTCGCGGGCCAGACGATAGGCATCTTCGTGATTTTTCTTATATAATCTGATGTCATTGTGGTATACGGAGATTCTTATCGATGGATACCGGTATTTGATGGTGAGAGCCTCTTTGATGGTGTTCATACAGCAGATTCTGGAACACCAGGGATTTTCCTGGGGGTCACGGGAGCCCACGCACTGGATAAAGGCAATGCTGGTTGGCATCTGTCCATCGGTTCTCCTCAAGGGTCGTCCCTGTGTGGGCCCTTGAGGGTGAAGCATACGTTCCAGTTCCGGGGCGATAAATACGTCTCCTGCCCCATCGTAACCCCAACGGTTGTTGTCTGGAGGGATATAGGGCTGGGCGCCCAGAGCCACCACGATTGTCCCCACGGAGATGGATTCCAACTTTTCCTCCATCTCCAGGTCGATAGCATCTTGAGGGCAAATCTCAGCGCAGGAACCACAGCCGTCGCACAGTTCGCTATCTATACAATATAGATGGGGCACTGCTTCTGGGTATGGTAAGTAGATAGCTTTTTTCTCGCTCAACCCCCAATCGAAATCATTTTTGGATTGCAGAGGGCACGCATCGACACATCGGCCACAGGCATCGCAACTTTCCTTTACTTTACGGGGCGCAATCTTAAGGCTAACTTGGAAATTGCCAACGTAACCCGTTATGTTTTCAATTTCCGTGTAGGTATAGACGTGGATACGGGGGTGGTTGGAAACCCTCATGATTAAAGGATTCACAACGCATGAGACCCTTTCCATATTATCGAACAGGCGGTCCAGGCCCACCGCTGCGCCACCGAGATAGGGCTTTTTCTCCACCAGATAGACGGGGTATCCGGCTTCCGCAATGTCCAGAGCGCTTTGCAACCCCGCGACGCCTCCCCCTATGACCAGGGCAGCCTGATTCATAGGGACCAATCTGTCCTGCAGGGGCCGATTATATTTAATTCTTTCCACCGCCATGCGAATCTGGTCCTTGGCTTTACGCGTTGCTCCCTCTTTGTCCTGCATATGTACCCAGGAACAGTGTTCCCGAATGTTTACCATCTCAAAAAGGTAGGGATTTAAACCCGCTTCTTCGCAAACGTTCATGAAAGTGGGGCCGTGCATCTTAACGGAACAAGCTGCGACCACAACCCTATTCAGATTGTATTCTTTAATATCTTCTTTTATTTGTATCTGACCGGGGTCAGCACAGCTGTACATGTTCTCTTTAGCCACTACCACGTGGGGAAGGGTGGAGGCATATTGAGCCACTTCTGCACAGTCAACGGTCTGGGCGATATTTAGTCCGCAATGACAGACATAAACACCTATACGTACCTCTTCTTCCATCGCCCGTCCTTTCTATGCCAGTCCTTTCTATATAAGTATTCTTTATATATATTATAATTTAGATTTATGTAATAATTCCACCAGTTTTATTATATTCGTTTCGTTATGATTGAGGAACCGGGCATGATCCTCTAACAGCTTATCCACTGCCCTGCTCCAAACGGCCGAGTAGCCGTCCTCGGCCGATCTTAACCTTAGCCTGGTCAAATCTATGGCCTGGTAGGGACATGCCACATAGCAAGCTCCGCAACAGATACAGTGCCGGGAGTCTACTTTCACGCCCTTGTCTGGAATCGCGGTGTAACAATGGGTCGGGCAAGCCTTGACGCATGAATCACAGCCGGGGGGACATTTATCCAAGTCAACATGGATATTTCCATCGAACAGACGGACTACCTTGATGGCGCCCTCTATGGGACAGGCTTCTTCGCAATGGGCGCAAGAGAGGCATCTGAGCCTATTCAATTTCAAGCCTGACTTCTCCATGGTGAGCGCCTCTCTGGGGCATGCCTTCACGCAAAGGTCACATCCTGGTGGGCACAGCTCGGGGTTCAACTGCATCCCCTTGGAAAAATGCGGGATGCCTCCTACGTCCAGAATGGGGTGAATCTCTTCCTCCGTCTCCTTCCAGGTATTGCGGGAGCGCATGCCAATCGCATTAACTGGGCAGAAAGCGACGCACAGGCTGCACAGGGAACACTTGCTCTCATCGACCTCGGGGACGATCTTCTCCCCTTGGACCTTGAGGGAAATGGCCTCTTTGGGGCAGACCTGACGGCAAAGATCGCATCCGATACACTCCGTCTTATCAAAAGTGAGCGTGATGGTTTCCACCCAGAGAGACTGGGATATCGTAATCCTCTCAGCATCTTCACTTTTTATTTTTTGCCTCTTGGGCATATAAGGATTACCTCCTAGTAATTACTTTCTCCAGATTTACCGCGCAGACCTTGAATTCGGGTATCTTAGATATAGGGTCCCGGGCGGAATTGGTCAGCACATTTGCGGCGCTTTCCCTGAAATTAAAGGGAATAAATACCACACCCGGGGGGACCATCTCGGTGAGCCTGGCCCTTATCTTTACCTCTCCCCGCCTCGATCTCACCTTGACCAGGTCCTTCTCTTTGATCCCGAGTTTCTCTGCGTCTTGCGGGTTGACATCTACTGCGCCGGAGGACATCTCCCGGTTGAGGGTAGGACTGCGCCTGGTCATGGTACCGGTATGATAGTGAAAATGAACCCTGCCGGTGGTTAGGTAGAAAGGATATTCCTCGTCGATCACTTCCGCGGGCGGCTTCCAGTCGATGGGGGTAAAGGTGCCTAGTCCCTTGGAGAAGACATCCTTGTGCAGATATTCTGTGCCCGGGTCGTCGAGGGTTCGGCAGGGCCACTGTAGGGAACCCCGGTCCAGGCGTTCATATGTAATCCCAGAGTAGGAGGGGGTAAGGGAGGTTATCTCTTTGAAGATCTCCTCTGGATCATTAAAATCGAACCCTTTGGCCCCCATAAGTCTGGCTATCTCGGATATTATCTGCCAGTCCGCCTTAGATTCCCCTACGGGTTCTATGGCTTTACGCACCCTTTGGACCCGGCGATCCGTGGAGGTAAAGGTTCCGTCCTTCTCGGCGAAGCTCTGAGCAGGGAGAACCACAGTTGCTTGTTCAGCAGTCTCGTTGATAAATATATCCTGGACCACCAGTAAATCGAGGTTGGCCAGCGCCTCCTTGACGTGGTTGATGTCTGGGTCTGAGAGCATGGGGTTTTCTCCCATTATGTATAACGCCTTGATCTCCCCTTCCGCGGCGGCGTCGATCATCTCCACCACGGTTAGCCCCGTCTCGTGGGGGAGAGTAACCCCCCAGGCCTTCTCAAAAATCTCCCTAGAGGCGGGATCGTTCACCTTCTGATACCCCGTTTACACATCAGGAAGAGCTCCCATATCGCAGGCACCCTGCACGTTGTTCTGCCCGCGTAATGGGTTGATACCGCTCCCTCGCTTGCCCACCTGGCCCGTGAGCATGGCCAAATTGGCCAGCGAAAGCACATTGTCTACACCGGTGGTATGCTCGGTAATCCCCATGGTATATACGATTGACGAATTGGGAGATAGAGCATAGGCTCGCGCGGCGATTCTCAGCAACTCGGGATCTACCCCGGTAATGGACTTCACCCTATCCGGTGTATATTCGGAAATCTTGGCCTTCAGGGCTTCGAAGTTCTCCGTCCTCGTGCGTATGAACTCACGATCATGCCAGCCCTCGCTAATGATAATGTTCATCATGCCATTGATCCAGGCTACATCCGTTCCCAAAATGGGCTGTATGAAGAGATCGGCATAGTTTGCTAGGTGAATTCGCCGGGGATCGATGACGATCAGGTAGGCTCCCTTCTCTTTGGCGGAGATGATGCGGGAAGCGATCAGGGGATGGTTTTCGGTGGTGTTTGAACCGGTAACCAGGATGCAGGAGGCCTCCTCCAATTCGGGTATGGAATTAGTCATGGCTCCACTGCCGAAGGAGTAGGCGAGACCGGCTACCGTAGGCGCGTGGCACAAGCGAGCACAATGATCGATATTGTTGGTCCCAATCACCGCTCTGGCGAATTTCATGAAGAGGTAGTTCTCTTCATTGGTGCACTTTGCAGAGGAGAGAAAACCGATAGAATCCGGTCCATACCTTTCTTTGATATTTCTTAATCGTTCCGAGACGAAATACATTGCTGTGTCCCAGTCGGTGGTCTCCAGGTTGGCCCCCCTCTTCCATAGCGGCCTGGTGAGGCGTCCGTCGCTTTCCACGAACTCGTGAGCGGACCAACCTTTAATGCAGAGCGACCCTCGGCTTATGGGATGGGTACAGGAAGGCATGGTGCCCACCAAATGGCCGTCGATAACCTCCAGGTAGAGGCCGCATCCACATCCGCAATAGGGACAGGTTGACATTACCGTCTTATAATTCATCCAGCTGAACCTCCAAAGGGCCTCTCTCCAGATCGTTCTGGAGAGGTGACTCGTCTTCTGGGTTGAGCCCCGTTTCGTACTTAAAGAGCCTTTTTACATCCTCCCTGATCAATTGATGTAGCTTACCAAGGGGTATCCCCATGGGGCAGGCCCTCTCGCAAGCTCCGCAACCCACGCATTTGTCTGCCATGTGAAAAGCTCTGATCAGGTGAAATGAGGGGAACTCCGGAGGGATTTCCCCCACCCTCACCCAGCGCGATTCCTCCAGCCGGCAGTCTTCGCAATTGCATAAAGGACAAGTATTTCTGCACCCGTAACACTTGATACAGCGATTGAAGATATCCGTCCAAAAACGCCTTCTTTCCGATATGTCCATTTCCACCAGTTTGGCCAGAGTTTCATGGTCCTGATAATCAACATCCCCGATACTCCTGCCCACCTCGATCTTCTGAGGATAGGGCTTGACGCAATGGCATTCTTTGGCCTCGGACTCGGTACAGGCGAGGCCGATGGTCTTCACCCTCTCCAGTTCGATGCTCTTCTTCTTGGACAATTCGATCAGATGGCGTTCGTCGCATCCCCTGATGATTATCCCAATATTTCCATTTTCCCATCTGCGCAGGAGATTTTCGGCAACTCTGGCAATGGCGTATCTTCCGGATATGTTTAGATCGTCAAGTTCTTCGCTGCTGGTGAAAAGATAGGGTTCAACATGGCTTTCGGTTCTCCTCAAGCCCAATACGCCAACCACTTCGCCGCTTTCCAGGAGAGTTCTCGCTATCTCTCGTGCGTTCTCCAGACGCTGTCTTTCTTCGCCTTCGGTCATCGCCATTTACCTTGCTTGTCTAATCGCAGAATCAAAACTCATATCGTCTATTCATCTATTCATTATTTAAAGGATCCTAATTTATATAATTTGTTTAGATATTCGCTTACCAGGGTCCTGATATTTTCCTGGTCGAAAGGGGAAACCCAGTAAAAATTAAGCCTATCGGGATAGATGCCCACCAGACCCAGTATATCCCGTAACAGGTGGAGCCGTTTCAGGGCGCGATGATTGCCAGTGCGATAGTGGCATTCTCCCAGCTCGCATCCTAGAACTAGGACACCATCGAACCCTTCTGCCAGCGCCTTGATGGCGAATTCAGCCTCCATCCTTGCGGTGCAGTTCAAAGGAATTACAACTGATTTGGCGGTGACCTCATCGCTCAGAAAACCACGAACGATTTCTGGGTCCGGAAGGCACCAACGGCAGTGAAAAATGGCCAAGGCGGGCACGAAGGTTGGTCCCTTCTGTTCCGTGATGGTCAATTCTGGTTTCATACGGCTTCCTCAACCTTTAGTAAGCTTGTCCAATGCCTCAACGTCGTTGAATATACTCTGTTGGATTGCGCCGTTGGAGCAGACCGAAGAGCAACTGCCACATCCCCGACATTCTGCCGGGTCCACTTGGGCTACCAGCCCTCTAGGTCCTCCTCTTACAATGGTTATCGCGTTGTTGGGACATGATTGCACGCAAGCGCCACAATGCATGCACATCCTCTCGTTGACCCTGGCGGTAAGAGGATTGGAGTTGCCCATCTCGATGGCCAGTCGGCGAAGGGCCCTCACCACCTCGGATATCTTGACTTTCTGAGGGCAACTCTCCTCGCAGCGGGCGCAGCCGGAGCATAACCAGATGAAATCGTTTTCGAGAATGTCCTCCTGCTTTCCAATGATGGCTTTGTAGAGTAGAGAACGGGGGGTA
>FWPV01012400.1_pt1 | contig 13153 bp, 17 predicted proteins | sample 2228371 | NCBI WGS metagenome assembly FWPV01 (sample SAMEA103939776, study PRJEB20133) | metagenome | reverse complement strand
GAACATGAACTCGGCGAGCGCCTTGGCAAGTTCGCTCTTGCCGACGCCCGTCGGCCCCAGGAAGAGGAACGAACCGATGGGGCGCTTGGGGTCCTTCAGGCCGACGCGCGCCGTCTTGACGGCGCGGCTGACGGCCAGCACGGCCTCGTCCTGACCGATGATGCGCTGGTGGAGGGCTTCCACCATTTGGGCGTAGCGGGCGCGCTCATCAACGCCGAGTTTGCTCACAGGGATGCCGGTCATCGCGCTGATGGCGACCGCCACGTCGTCCGCGTCGAGAACCGAGTCGGGCTGCAGTTCGGGCCGGAAGGCGGCCTGCGATTGGCCGGCGAGCCTGAGCAAGGCGCAGGCCCGGTGCAGCGCCGCCAGGGCGGAGGCCGGCAGCGGTGTGCCCGCCACGTAGCGCTTGCTCATGGCGGCCGCCGCGGGCAGGGCGCTATCCGTGATCCTGAGGCCGTAATCGTGCTCCAGCGCCGGTTTGTGCACGGCCAGGATCGCCGTGGTTTCGTCGGTTGTGGGCTCCGGCACGCGCAGCCGGAGGCTGTAATCGCGCACGATGCTGTCGCCGGCGAGCCGGTCGTTCCAGGCCGCATCGGTGGTCGTGCCGATGACGACGGGGCGCGGGGAGAGGAGGGCGCGCTGCACGGGACGGGTGGCGCGCGGATACTCGGCAGCAGTCATGGCCCCGCCGAAGAAGCGTTCGATGTTAGGGATCAAGAGGATGCCATCCCGGGCCTGGCGCCAGGCGGCCTCCACTGCCCGCTCGGCGTCGGCCAGCAGCGCCTGCTCCGAGACCTGCACCAGGCTGGAGAGATCAGGCGGCCCCTTGCCCTCGGCCATGAGAAGGCCCAGCGCAGCAACCAACGAGCGCTTGCCGACCCCCGTATCTCCCACCAGGATCACATGGCGGTGGTTGGCCAGCGCCAGCAACCCGAGCAGGTCGCGCATCAGGTCGGCGCGCACGTAGACCGGCGCCGCCTCGCCCGCCCTGGCCCGCGCCACCAGGTCCTGGCTGGTCAGGCGCCGGGTCTGCGCCTCGGCAGCTAGGCGGTCGGTCATGGTCGCCGCGGTGATGCCATAGCCGCGCAGCAAGGAGGCGGTGCTCACGCCGCGCTCGGCGAGACCGCCCAGCGCGTGCTCCGTGCCGACGAAGATCTCGTCGGCTGCCTGGGCGATGGCGCGCCCCTCATCGAGGGCGATCAGCATGTCCGTCGAAAGGGGCACCGGCTGCCCCGCTTCGCTGATGAAATGGAAGTCGGCGTCCCGGCCGGGGCTGGACTTCGCCAGCGTCTCGGCGGACGCGGCCAGTTCATCGAGCCGGAAGCTGCGCTCGGCGGCGAACTGCACCAGCAAACGGTGGGCGGTGCTCTCGCCGTCGCGGGCGAAGGTCAGCAGGAGCAAGGCCGGCGTCAGCAGCGGGAGGCTCATGGCGCGCATGCGTGCCGCCGCCGCGTTGAGGGCCTTGCTGAGATCTGGTGAAAGGATGTTCGGATTGAGGGTGCCCATAGGCGATCCGTTCCCCGACGGTCGAGACCGTAAGCCGGTGGACGCGTCGCGAGGGCAATTCGCGGCGCATCCAGCCGGTCAGGACAAGTATACCGCGCGGCGAGGGCCCCAGGCAAGTATCCGACGTGGTGCGAGAGGCGAGATGCGCCGGCGCGGCACGGCGGCGGCTTGAGTGGGCAACTCCGCGAATGACGGGTATAATCGGCCGTGGGTCGAGTTGCCCGCGCGCCGGTGGAGGGCAACCCGTCTCCCGGAGCATGCCGAAGTGCTCGACCTATCCACATCCGTACGGAGGCCGATCTGTGACCGAAGAGCCGCGCTTTGACATCCGTCAATTTGGCCCCGAGGTGCGCCGCGTGCTGGTCGTTGCGGCGCACCCGGACGATCTGGAAACGACCTGCGGCGGCACGCTGGCACTGCTGCTTGCGGGCGGTGCCGAAGCGGCGCTGTTGCTGTGCACCGACGGCGACATCGGGACCCATGACCCGACCTTCACGCGCGAAGCGCTGGCGGCCGTCCGGCGGCAGGAGGCGCTGGCCGGCGCGCAGATGTTGGGGGTGCGCGATGTCTTCTTCCTCGGGCATCCCGACGGTGAACTGGTGGCCGACCTGACCCTGCGCGCCGAGGTGGCGGGAATCTACCGCCGCTGGCAGCCCGATACGGTCTTCACGTTCGATCCCTTCTGGACGGGCCAGGCGCATCCGGACCACACGGCCGCAGGCCGCGCGGCGGTGGACGCGTATATGCCGGCCAAGATGGAGCTCTATCACCCCGAGCAGTTGGTCGGCGGCGTCAAGGTGGCCGATGTCAAGCGCTTCTTCTTCTTCGGGGGCAGCAACCGGGAAGAGCAGATCGTGATTGACGTCTCGTCGGTGTGGGATGTAAAACTGGCGGCCACCCGTTGCCATGCCAGCCAGTTCGGCCAGCGCGAAGAAGCGCTCGAATGGCTTGCGGAATGGAATCGGGAGACGGGAAGGTGCTGCGGCCTGGAGGTCGCAGAGGCGTTTCACCCGATGCGGGTGTGGTGAGTCTGGCCAGGCGTCCCGTGGTGTTGCTCGGCTGCCGGCGATTCCTGCAGGAGTTCGACCGCGTGCGGCAGCACCGGCAGGATCGTGGCCAGGTTCTCGAGCGCCCCTTTGGGGCTGCCGGGCAGGTTGACGATGAGGGTGTGCCCGCGGATGCCCGCCACGGCCCGGCTCAGCATGGCGTGGGGAGTCACGCGCAGGCTCTCGGCGCGCATCGCTTCGGCCAGGCCAGGCGCCTCGCGCTCGAGCACAGCCCGGGTTGCCTCGGGGGTTACATCGCGCGGCGCGAAGCCGGTGCCGCCCGTCGTCAGGACAAGGTCCAGCCCGGACTCGTCGGCCCAGCGCACGAGCGTTGCGGAGATCTCCGGGCGGTCATCGGGGACGACCGCGGTGGCCGCGATCACGGCGCCAGGCAGCCTTTCGGCCAGGGCCTGGGCCAGGGCGGGGCCGCTCGCATCGGGGCGCTCCCCCCGCGCGCTGCGGTCGCTGATGGTGAGAATGCCGACCCGGATCATTGCGGATTGCGAGTGGCGTGGTGAGGGCTGCGGTCGAGGTGCGGCCGCGCCGGGTAGCAGGCTGCGGGCTCCGGGCCGGCCGGGAAGGCCGTCCGGAATCCGCAGCCCGCGTCCGCTCTAGCGTTTCGTGTACTGAGGTGCCTTGCGCGCCCGCTTGAGGCCGTACTTCTTGCGCTCTTTGGCGCGTGCATCGCGAGTCAGAAGGCCGTTCTTCTTGAGCACGGCTCGGAGGTTCTCATCCGCCACACAGAGGGCGCGCGCGATGCCGTGCGACACCGCACCGGCCTGGCCTGATGTGCCGCCTCCGGTGACAAGGACGCTGATATTGTAGCTGCTCCCGGTGTCCGTCACGACCAGCGGTCGTTTCATGGTCAGGAGTTCGTTCGGCCGCTTGAAATACTCCTCCGCGGGCCGCTCGTTGACCACAATCTGACCTTCGCCGGGATACAGTCGCACCCGCGCCGTGCTGGTCTTGCGACGCCCAACTGCCTCGTAGTACCTGGCTGACATCTATTTCCTCTCCTGTCACATGGGGCCCTGCGCCCCCTCAACGCGCGCCTGGGGCCGGGCCGCCGTGTCTCCCCCGCCCTAGGCGAACGGAAACGGCTTCGGCTGTTGAGCCTGATGCGGGTGCTCTGGCCCCGCATAGACCTTCAGTTTCTTGATCAGTTGGCGGCGGAGGCGGTTGCGCGCCAGCATCCCCTTGACCGCGGCCTCGATTACCCGCTCGGGGTGCCTGGCCAACTGATCGCGCAGCGTCACCTGGCTGAGCCCACCGGGATAGCCCGAGTAGCGGTAGTACATCTTTTGGTCGAGCTTGCGCCCGGTCACCTGCACCTTCTCGGCGTTGACGACGATCACGAAGTCGCCGCAATCGAGCCCCGGCGAGAAGATCGGCTTGTGCTTCCCGCGCAGGACGGTGGCGATTTGCGTCGCCAGGCGTCCGAGGTTCTTGCCCTCTGCATCTACGACATACCACTCGCGGCTTGCCTCGATGTCGGCCGCCGTCGCGCTATAAGTTCTCACATTCGACTCCTTCAATAATCCACTCGCATGAGGCACAGCCCACAGGCCGGCGCAGGCGATGCCGCCAGGGAGCGGTCACCGCTCTCGAGTACGATCCTCACCTGATCGGGGGGCCAGAGGCCCTGACCGACCTGCAGCAGCGTCCCGACCATGCTGCGCACCATGCCACGCAGGAACGCATTCCCGACTACATCGAAGATGAACCAGGGCCCATCCCGGCGCCACCCGGCGCTGTACACCTGCCGCACCGTCCCCTCGCCGAAGGTCGGCCGGCCGAACGCAGCGAAATCGTGCTCTCCCACCAGCCACGCGCTCCCCGCCTGCAAGGCCTCCAGTTCAAGCGGGCGGGTCACCAGGTGCGCATACCGGCAATCCAGGGGTGAGCGCACCGGCTGGTTCAACACCGTGTACCGGTAGTGGCGCCGCAGGGCGCTGAACCGCGGATGCCAACCCTCCGGTGCGGGGCTCACCTCGAGCACCGCCACATCACCCGGAAGGACGGCGTTCAGCGCACGCTGCAGGTCTGGCAACGAGTGCCGCCAGGCCAGGCGAAAGGCGATGACCTGTCCCCTGGCATGGACCCCGCGGTCTGTGCGCCCGGACCCCACAACCCTGGTGCGCTGCTGGCTCACCCGGGCGAGCGCCTGTTCGAGAATGCCCTGTACTGTCCTCCCCCTGACCTGCCACTGAAAGCCCAGGAAATCGGTGCCGTCGTAGGCCACGGTTGCCCGAAGGTATGTGGTCTCGGGCTCAGTGTGCTGCATCGGCCAGAAACTACCCCTTGCCCTTCTCCGACTTCTTCTCGCCAGCCTGGGCGCCCTTGCTGCCCGTGGACTTCTGCGGCTTGCCCTTGGCCTTGCCTTTGGCGGGCCTGGCTTTGCCCTTGCCCTCCTTGGCCTTCTCTTCTTTCGACTTCTCGTCGGTGCTGCGCTCGACCAGTTCCAGGACGGCCATCTCGGCTGCGTCGCCCAGGCGGGGCCCGACCTTGATCAGGCGGGTGTAGCCACCGGGACGGTCGGCGAACCGGGGCGCCACCTCATCGAAGAGGCGCCGGGTCACGTCGGGGTCGGTGATGACGCGCGCCGCCAGCCGTCGGGCATGGACACCATTGCCACCTTGCGCCAGCCCGCGCTTGGCCAGGGTGATCAAATGCTCGGCCTCGCCGCGCATGAACCGGGCCTTCGCCTCGGTGGTGGTGATGCGTTCGTGACGGAACAACTCCGTGATGAGCGCGCGACTCAACGCTCTGCGTTGGCCCACGTCGCGGCCCAGTTTGCGGCCTGCAACCCGATGTCTCATGATCAACTCCCATGAACCGCGAGGCGTGAAACGTGGCCTGTCCTGCGTGCGTTCCCGCCTTTCACGTCCCTCGCTTCGCGGCTAGATCTCCTCGTCAGACTCTTCTTCCAGGTGTTCGCCCTCTTCGGCAACGGGTGCGCTGGGGCGGTACGAAATATGGGCGAGATAGCCCTTGCTATCCAGTTTCTCCACCAGTTCATTGAGCGACTTGCGCCCGAAATTGCGGATGGCCAGGATTTCCTCCTCGCCCTTGTCCAGCTTCTCGAGCACTTCGCCGACCTTGGTGATGCCGGCGCGCTTCAGGCAGTTGTACGCCCGCACTGTGAGTTCCAGTTCCTCGATCGGCACCTCATAGACGCGGCTCGGCACGCCCATGGCTTCCAGCGCCCCGGCCTCGGCCGGCAGCACGTCCGCGCCGGCGATCAACGTCAGGTGGCGGACGAGCAGCCTGGCGGCCTCGCGCAGGGCCCCCTCCGGGGTGATCGTGCCGTCGGTCCAGATGTCCAGATTGAGGCGATCGTAGTTCGTCTGCTGGCCGATGCGCGCCCGGGTCACCGTGTAGTTGACCTTGCGCACGGGGCTGAAGATCGCGTCCACCGGGATCTCGCCGAGCGGCAGTTTGCCGCGCTCCTCGGCCGGTGAGTAGCCGCGCCCGCGCGCCACCGTGAACTCGATGTCGAGGTCCACCTCGGACGAGTCGGCGGTCAGCAGGAGCAGGTCGGGGTTGATCACCTCGACCTCGGGCGGGCAGATCAGATCTCCGGCCGTAACCGGGCCTTCGCTGCGCACGGTCAGGTGCAGCCGGGTCGGCTCATCCACCTCGGACCTCAGGCGCAACTGCTTGACATTGAGCAGCAGCGCAGTGGTGTCTTCCTTGACATGCGGAATGGGTGAGAACTCGTGGTGCACGCCGCTGAGGCGCAGGGACGTGACCGCGGCCCCTGGCAGGGACGACAACAACACCCGGCGCAGCGCGTTGCCCAGCGTAATGCCATAGCCGCTCTCCAACGGGCTGATGACGAATCGGCCGTAGTTGCGCGAGCTCGCTTCCCGCTCGATTTTGGGCCACACGAAGTTTAGCAACTCTCTACCTCCTCCCTCGAAAAGCGACAGAGGCTAGCGGCTGTAGTATTCAACGATCAATTGCTCGCTCAGCGGCAAGTCAACCGACTGTCGGTCGGGCATGGCGACCACCCGGCCCACCATGCGCGCAGGGTCGTAATCGAGCCACGGCGGGACGGCGCGCGCCTCTCCCCGCTCGGCCAGAAGCCTGAAGTAGCCATTGCCCCGGCTGGCGGGCCGCAGTTCGATGACATCGCCGACCTCCACCAGGTAGGACGGCACATTGTGGTTGTGGCCGTTGAGCAGGAAGTGGCCGTGGCGCACGAGCTGGCGCGCCTGGGCGCGCGAGTCGGCCAGGCCCAGCCGGTAGATCACGTTGTCCAGGCGGCGCTCCAGGGTGATCAGGAGCGTGACGCCGGTCATGCCAGTGACGCGCAGCGCGCTGCGGAAGTAGCGCCGGAACTGGCGCTCCTGCACGCCGTAGATGCGCCGGGCCTTCTGCTTCTCGCGCAACTGGAGCCCGAAGTCGGACTCTTTGTGCCGGAAGGTCGTCCTCCTGCCGTGCATGCCGGGGGCATAGCTGCGCTTCTCAAACGAGCATTTGGGCGTGTAGCAGCGTTCGCCCTTCAGGTACAGTTTCATGCCTTCCCGGCGGCATAGTTTGCATACAGATTCTGTGTAGCGTGCCAATCTATTCCTCCTAAATCAAGTTCATCCTGTCCGAGGGGTTTACGGGTTGGCGACCTTCGTCCCCCTCAACCAATAACCGCGAACGGTTATACTCTGCGCTTCTTGGGCGGCCGACACCCGTTGTGCGGGATCGGCGTGATGTCCGTGATGGAGCGCACCCGCAACCCGGCTGTCTGCAGCGAACGGATGGCCGACTCGCGGCCCGGCCCAGGCCCCTTCAGGAACACATCTGCTTCGCGCATCCCGAGATCGAGCGCCTGCTTGGCGGCCTGAGTGGCTGCCATCTGCGCCGCGTAGGGGGTGCTCTTGCGCGAGCCCTTGAACCCAACCGAACCGGTGCTGCTCCATGCCAGCGTATTGCCCTGCATGTCGGTCACCGTCACGATCGTGTTGTTGAACGTGGACTGGATATGCACCTGGCCTTGCGGCACCATCCGCTTCTCGCGGCGCGGCCCGCCCCGTCTTGGGCGGCGGCCCGGACTGCTTGATGTTGCTTTTGGCATTGCTCTTCTCCTGAGACCTACTTACTTGCGGGCGCGCTTCTTGCCCGGCACAGTCCGGCGAGCACCGCGCTTCGTGCGGGCATTCGTCCGGGTCCGTTGACCGTGAACCGGCAGATTTCGGCGATGGCGGAGGCCGCGATAGCTGCCGATTTCCTGAAGGCGCTTGATGTTCATGCTCACCTCGCGCCGCAAGTCGCCTTCGACCCGGTAGTTACGGTCAATGACCTCGCGGAGGCGCGCCACCTGGGCCTCATCCAGGTCCCGGATGCGGGTGTTCGGATCAATCCCGGTCATGGCCAGGATCTCCCGGCTGGTGGTCAGCCCAATCCCGTAGATATAGGTCAGGCCGATTTCCGCCCGCTTCTCACGCGGCAGGTCAACGCCTGCGATACGAGCCATTCATCCCTCCTTGTTCCGACGGAGGCCAGGCGACGATGCACGAAGGATGAGGCCGCTGCCCGGCGAGCCGTGCCCTCGCGCCGTTCGTCATCTGTATCCTCCTACCCCTGGCGCTGCTTATGCTTTGGGTTAGAGCAGATCACCATCACCACGCCGCGGCGCTTGATGATCTTGCACTTGTCGCAAATCCGTTTGACCGAAGGCCGAACTTTCACTTCCGCATCTCCTCTACCCGCCCGCAGTCCGCACGAGCGCAGCGAACCGGGCGGCTGGGTGACGTCCCTTCCCCGCTATAGCACGGTAAGGATCTCCGGCTCACCGTCGGTCACAGCGATGCTGTGCTCGAAGTGCGCGGAGCGCTTGCCGTCTGCCGTCACGACAGTCCAACCGTCTGCCAGGACCCGGGTCTGCCAGGTCCCGACGTTGACCATTGGCTCCAGCGCCAGCGTCATGCCGGGCTTGAGCCGAATCCCCTTGCCGGCGCCCAGGGGCACGAAGTTGAGCACCTGGGGCTCCTCGTGCATTCGGCGGCCCACGCCATGCCCGGTGTACTCCCGGACCACCGACATCCCCCGCGCCGTCACATAGGACTCGATGGCACGCGAGATATCGCTGACGTAGGCGCCGGCGCGGGCCTGCTTGATGCCCGCCCACAGCGCGCCCTCAGCCGCCTCCAGCAGCCGTTGGGCTTCCTCGTCCACCGCCTCCACAGGGTAGGTCCAGGCCGCATCGCCCACCCAACCCCGGTAGATCACGCCGACATCAATGCTGATGATATCGCCCGGCTCCAGCCAGCGCTCCCGGCTCGGAATGCCGTGCACCAGTTCCTCGTTGATGGAGGCGCAGATGCTGGCCGGGAAGTCGTTCCGCCCCGTGTGCGGATAGCCCAGGAAGGCCGGAATCGCGTCATGCTGGCGGATAATCTCCTCAGCCCGGCTGTTCAGTTGCGCCGTTGTCACTCCCGGTTTTACCATGGACCGCAAGGCGTCGTGCACCCGGGCGACGATGCGGCCCGCCTCCCGCATCTGGGCGATCTCGCGCCTCGACTTCAGGACGATCACGCCGCTTCCCGTATGGCCTCCCGGAGATCGGCCTGCACCTCCTCCATCGGCCGATCACCGTCAATCGTCACCAGAACGCGGTGGGCGTAATAGTAGCCCACCAGCGGGGCCGTCTGCTTGTAGTAGACGAACAGGCGGTTGCGGACCGTCTCCGGCTCGTCATCGGCCCGGCGGTACAGTTCCCCGCCGCACTGATCGCATTTCCCCTCAACGGCAGGCGGTGAGTACGCCACGTGATACATCGCCTGGCAGTCGCGGCAGACCCGCCGGCCCGCGAGCCTGTTGATCACCGCCTCGTCGCCGACTTCCAACAGAGGCACGACGCTGATCCGCGCGCCCTGCGCGCGCAGCGCCTCGTCCAGCGCGTCGGCCTGGGCCAGCGTCCGCGGGAAGCCATCCAGGATGGCACCGCGAGCGCAGTCGGGTTTGGCCAGCCGATCCATGACCATGCGAATGGTGACGTCATCGGGCACCAGTTCGCCGCGGTCCATGTACTGCCTGGCCAGCAGGCCCAGCGGCGTCTCCGCCTTCAGGTTCTCCCGGAAGATGTCGCCCGAAGAGACCTGGTGAATGCCCAGGAAGTCCGCCAGCATGCGGGCCTGGGTGCCCTTGCCTGCCCCCGGGGCGCCCAGCATGACCACATACAACGCTGCACCGCTCATGCCCATTGCCTTTCGCGCCTCATGCCTCAGCGCCGAATGAAACCCTCGTAGTGTCGCATGAGCAACTGGGCCTCCAGTTGCTTCATGGTGTCCAGCACAACGCCGACGACGATGAGCAGGCCGGTGCTGGAGATCAGCAGCGTGCTGGTGGCCGCACGGGTGGCCGCCTGCTGGCCCATGAAGAGATGCACCAGCCAGGGCAGAATGGCCACCGCGCCCAGGAAGACCGCCCCGACCAGGGTGATCCTCGAAAGGACCCGGTTCAAATACCTCTCAGTGTTGGGGCCGGGCCGGATGCCCGGGATGAACCCGCCCTGCCGCTGCAACGTCTCGGACAGGTTCTGCTGCCGGAAGACCACGTCGGTGTAGAAATAGGTGAACGCGATCACCAGCACGAAGTACAGAATCCAATAGACGTTGTAGTTCGGGCTGAAGACCCGGTTGATGAACGTGGCGAACGTCGAGACCCACGAGACCGGCGACTGCACGAAGTAACTGGCGATTGTGCTCGGGAAGATCAGGAAACTGCTGGCGAAGATCAGCGGGATCATCCCTGCCGAGTTGACGCGCAACGGCACGTATGTACTCTGGCCGCCGACGACCATCAGCCGATTGCCCCGCATGGCCCGCACGCGCTTGCCGTATTGCACGGGGATCCGCCGCTGGCCCTCCTGCACAACAACGATGACGGCAACCGTCAGCACGGTGACGAGCACGAAGACCAGCAGCTCGACGAAGCCTCCCTGAACCCACGTTCGCTGGATGTTCTGTGGCATCCCGGCGATGATGCCGCCGAAGATGATGATCGAGATGCCGTTCCCGATGCCCTGCTCGGTGATCAACTGGCCCAGCCACATGGCGAGCATGGTGCCTGTGGTCAGGGTGAAGATGATCGAGAGCGTCTGCAGCGGGTACTGGGCAAACCCGAACTGAGACAGCACCGGCGTACCGTCGGTGCCCGGCTGGGCCAGCAGGCTGGATTGCCCGAAGGCCTGCAAGGCTGCCAGCGGGATCGTCAACAGCACCGTGTACTGGTTGAGCTTCTTGCGACCGGCATCGCCTTCCTTCTGCAGAGCGGCCAGCTGCGGGATGATCGGCTGGAGCAACTGCACGATGATGGAGGCCGTGATGTACGGGTACACCCCCATGGCCATCACCGAGAAGTAGGTCAGCGCGCCGCCCGAGAGCAGGTTCAGGAAGCCCAGCAGTTGGTTGGACTCGAAAAGCCGCGCCAGAGCGACCGTGTTCACTCCCGGCACCGGGATGTGCGAGGCCAGTCGGTAGATGACCAGGATGCCCAGCGTGAACAGCAGCCGGCGTCGCAGATCCGGGAGCCGAAAGGCATTGCGGACAGCGTCGAGCATGGCCTCCTCCTTACTCGAGGACGAGTTCCTCCACAGTCCCGCCGGCGGCCAGGATCTTCTCCCGTGCGCTGGCCGAGAACTTGTGGGCCTTGACGGTCAGGGCGCGGTCCAGTTCGCCGTTGCCCAGGACCTTGACGCGCTCATTGACCGACTTGATCAGACCGGCTGCCACCAGCGTTTCCGGGGTGACCTCAGTGCCTGCCGAGAAGCGGTTGAGCCGCTCCACGTTGATCGGTGTGTACGCGATGCGCCAGATGTTGGTGAAGCCTCGCAGGTGCGGCACGCGACGAACCAGGGGCAACTGGCCGCCCTCGAAATACGGTCGCTTGGTGCCGCCCGAGCGCGCGGCCTGGCCTTTCTGGCCGCGCCCGGCCGTCTTGCCGCGGCCGGCAGCGATGCCGCGCCCGACCCGGACCCGCGGCCTGCGCGCGCCCTCGGCGGGCTGCAAGTCATGTGGTTTCATTCGTCAACCTCTTCCACCGTGACCAGGTGGCGCACTTTATGGATCATGCCGCGCACCGCCGGTGTATCCGGCTGTTCGACAGTCTGGCCCAGGCGCTTGAGGCCCAGGCGGATGACTGTGTCCTTCTGGTCTTTCTTCACGCCGATCGAACTCACGGCGTAGGTGATCCGCAGTTTTCTATTCTTGCCCGGCATCCTTCCCTCCTCGCAGCCAGTGCGGGGCGACGGCCTCCAACGGTTTGCCGCGCCGCCGGGCTTCCTCCTCCGGGCTCTTGAGGGACTCCAGAGCCTTGAAGGTGGCGGCCACCACGTTGAGGATATTGGAGCTGCCCTGCGACTTGGTCAGGATGTCGCGGATGCCGGCAGCCTCCAGGACCGCGCGCACCCCGCCGCCGGCGATGACGCCGGTGCCCGGCGAAGCCGGCCGCAACAGGACGCGTGCGGCGCTGAAATCGCCGATCACCGGGTGGGGGATGGTGGTTCCCACCATCGGGATGGGGCGCATGATCCTGCGCGCCCGCTCCGACGCTTTGCGCACGGCATCGGGCACCTCGCGGGCCTTGCCCACGCCGAACCCCACCTGGCCGTGATTGTCACCGACCACCACCACTGCGCGGAAAGCGAACCGTCGGCCGCCCTTGAGCACTTTGGCGGTGCGGGCGATGTGCACGACGCGCTCGTCGAGCTGCTCGCGCTCCTCTTCTGGTTCCCGCTCACGCGGTTTGCGACGTTGCCTGCTCTGTTCGCGGTCCTTCTTCTCTCTGACTGGCATCATGCCCCCCACTAGAACTCGAGTCCGCCTTCGCGTGCCCCGTCTGCCAGCGCCTTGACGCGGCCGTGGTAAGGATACCCGCCGCGGTCGAAGACGACCTGCTTCAGGCCCTGGGCTACCGCGCGTTGCGCCACCAGCCTGCCCACCTGTGCGGCCTGCTGGGACTTGTTCAGGCCATCCAGCTGCCCGCGCAGGGCGGGATCCAGGCTGGAGGCAGACACAAGCGTATGGCCGCGATCATCATCTATGACCTGCGCGTAGATGTGCTGCAGGCTGCGAAACACGTTCAGGCGAGGACGCTCCGCAGTGCCGTGAATGGTGCGGCGAATCCGCTCATGGCGGCGATTGCGAGCTTCTCGACTTGAATACCTGGCCATTGACCTCGATCCTCCTGACCGGAGTGTTCCCCGTTAGCGCAAAGCTACTTCTTGCCCTTACCGCCGACCTTGCCGCTCTTGCCGGCCTTCTGACGGATGACTTCGCCCCGATAGCGAATCCCCTTGGCCTTGTACGGTTCCGGCGGGCGGAGCCGGCGAATTTGCGCGGCCATCTCCCCGACAGCCTCTTTGTCTATCCCAGAGATGGTAACCTGGCGCCCCGTCCGGTCTACCTCGAAAGTGATGCCGGCTGGCGGCACGATCTCGATCGGGTGGCTGTAGCCGGCCACCACGACCAGGTTCTTGCCAGCCATGCTGCAGCGGTAGCCTACCCCCTCGACCTCGAGCACCTGCGCGAAGCCGCTGCTGACGCCCTGTACCATGTTGTTCAGGAGCGCTCGCGTCAGACCGTGCAGCGAGCGATGCCTGG